>Ga0206882_1012_pt1 | contig 54032 bp, 59 predicted proteins | sample Alteio_BWOrgCont_4_FD_152908 | JGI IMG/M metagenome (GOLD analysis project Ga0206882, IMG submission 152908) | Enriched cells from forest soil in Barre Woods Harvard Forest LTER site, Petersham, Massachusetts, United States -... | ecosystem: Environmental > Terrestrial > Soil > Temperate forest > O...
ATTTAAATGCCCCCACGGCTCTCGTGAAGGGTTACCCTTCTATATACACTCCAGCGCAAGAATCTGAGTAGATCAGATAAATTATTGATTCACAATTGTTTTTCATTGAAATTTATTGAATTTTTCAGCTACGTTATCTTTTTAAAAAAATAGGTGATGACCTACCATTTTTTTTAAAATTAGGTTACGCTATGCAGCCAGTTTCTCTGTCAAATATTCGAAATAAATTAATTATATATGATGAAGTCAAGATAAACAAATTTTCATCTTCTTCTTATCAAACACACAACAGTATTCTCCTATCAAAAATATATGGTTTGATGAGCTTAACCCTTAAACCTGCTGAGAAATGCGCTTATTGGTGGATAGTGGGATCGCGTCAAGGAACTGGACACGGAGTAAATCGAGGCGCAGGAGGTCTCCCTAAAAAATTTGCACATCTGAAATCGGTGGCATGGGGGGGCTTGGCTATTTTAACTCTGCCTTTAGCAATTTTGGGTATCACAATCAGAGAGCTTATGCATCCTGGGAAAGGAAATGATGCGATACGTTTTATGGATGCAACTAAAGGGCTATCCACAAAAAAATATGTTCCTCCCAAATTAACAGAGGACACCCCAATTCACTTGGCTACCTACAATGTAGCCTCATTGCCAACGCCTATAGATGCCGTAAAAGACATGCTGCCTGCAGAAAAGCGAATGGAAGAATTTGCCATTTGGCTAAGAAAGCAATCTGAAAGAGGGGATCTTCCCCTATGCATCGGAATGCAAGAAGCTTTCGATACTAAAGCATCGGAACTTTTTTGCAACCAAACCAAAGATCTGTATCCATACGCTGTGACTAGCGCCGGATGGTCTAATATTCCATTTATTGGAGGCAATAGCGGTCTTGAATTTCATAGCCGTGTGCCGATTAAAAGTGCATCCTTTTATGCTTTTGATGATCTGAAAGGATTTTGCCATGGGCGCGGTTTTTTGAAAGTAGAGTTGGATCTTGGAGAGGGGAGAAGCGCCCTAGTTTATGTTACCCATACACAAGCCCATGCTGAACAGCATCAAATACGCCGTAATGAAATTGAATTGGTTAGGCGCCAAATGCAAGCTGATAGAGCTATGGATTTAGAAAGGGGAGAGGATAGATCGGGCCTTTATTTTCTTATGGGCGACCTCAATGTTGCAAATGTTGATGATGAAACTGGGGAAGAAATTGGAGAATTTGACCGTTTAAGAGGGACTGGAACTACTCAATTGCCGCCATTACATCCTGATCTCTTTGACGATCCCTACTTGGAAGAGCATCTTCCCAATGGAGAAAGAATAGAGGGAAAAGGAAGACCACGATTCTTAGAACATGATGTGCGAAATTCCGCTAGACCATTTCATGAAATGGAAGTAATAGACGAGCCCAAGGGAACTTTTTACCAAGGAGCCGGAGAAGATAAAAAAGATAGGACAAAGCGGGGATACGGGACTAAAAATTTCTATCGGGGCCCTCACAATACAATTCCAGGGTGTAGGTATGACTATATTTTACGTTTGCGATCCGATACAGATTATAAAAACACTGCCTACAAACCAGTACAATACCAGGGAATCGCAGAAATTCGCCATGTCCTTCCTGAAAATCTACGCGCATCTCCTGTTTCTGATCATGCCCTTGTTTCCGCAATTTTTATGAAAAATGAGATTTATCCTAGAAAGGAAGATCTTTCAGATGAATATTTTCTGGGGAATGTTCAATAACATCATCTAGACGCTTTAATTCATTAGAGATTGTTTGCAATTCCTTGGAAAAATTGATAGGTATGTTTGGATGGCTGCTGATATCCAAAGCACTACAAACAGATCTAAAAGTGTAAAATCCTGCGTCGCGGGCTGGATGATAACTTAAAGTCCCATCATTTTTTTTCACTTCGACTAGAATATCACGGTCGACAAGTTCGCCAATTATTTCCCGTGTGAGCCGCAAAGTCAATGCCCATTGTTGGGACAATTGTTCGAGGCTTAAAGGGGGGATGTCTTTGCTAAAAGCATTAATGAAGTGTTGGGTGAATAAAATAGCCAGCTCTCTTTTTGAGACCATTAATTGCTTTTCCGTTGGTATTTCCAGGCTAGCTGGAGCGATTTCAGCATGATAAGCGATTTCAGCTCCGGCCAGTACAATCAGCCAACTTACTTGCAACCATCCTAGAAATAATGGGATAGCAGCAAAACTTCCATAAATAGCCCCGTAGCTAGACACACCTATTTGAAAATGGATGTAAATCCATTGTACGATTTGGTATGCTGTTCCTGCTATAACTCCTGCAGCTATCGCATATTTCAGATTAACATGCGTATTTGGCATATAAACATATAAAAAGCTAAAAAGGACCCAATTGAGGACCAAGGGAAAAAAATGGAAAGCTAAGTAAATTAAAGGACTTACAGTCTCGTAAACGCCGGAAGCCTGGGAGGCGCTGATGATTTTAGTCATGACAAAGATCGAAACGCTGCTTGAGGCGACAAAAAAAATCGGGCAAAAGATCACAATCGCTAAGTAATCGCTAAATTTCCTGGAAAATGAGCGCTGTTTTTTTACTTTCCAGATCGCGTTCAAAGAGCTTTCTATATTTCCAAATAAACCGATGCAACTCCAAAGTAAAGCGATAACCCCCATTCCGGCGATCAATCCGCCTTCAGACTGTTCTAACAGAGAATATGCAATTGAGATTACAGTTTCAGCTACTTGTTGCTGTTGAACTTGTTCTAAAATTTGAGCTTCCAGATGTTTTTCGAAACCAAATCCCTTGGCAATCCCAAACAGAACAGCTAAGAGGGGAGCAACCGATAATAAAGAATAATAAGTTAAAGCGGAAGCTTTGAGCGCGCATTCATCTCTAGAAAAGCCCCAGCCAGCAGCAACCAAGATATGAAATCCTTTTGAAAAAAAGGATTTAATCGATTTTTGACTGTCGACTGATTTCTCGTCGTCTTTTTTGAACATTAATCCTCAATCAGCTATGACATGATAAGGCCTTGCCTCAGCAAGGCCTTATCACACTGTACTTATTTTAGCGATTCCAGAACATTTCTATTTTTCATATTGCGGAACTGTAGGTTTAGGAGTTATGGTTTTAGTTTGATCTGCATTTGCAGAAGGACTTACAACGAGGTTATCTTCTACAGATTTAACACCGTCGACGCCTTTAACTTTGTTTTCAAGATCCGTTTTAACTTGATCCGATGGAACAGTTCCGCTCAAAGTCACTACATCTTTATCTACGGAGAATTTCACATTATTTACATTTGTTGAGAAATTTTGGTCATCTTTAATTGCCGTTTCTAGACGTTGCACAAGTTGTTTATCGGTAGGTTGCACAGCTTCAAATTGATCAGTTACAGGCTTAGGCGCTTGAAATCTTTCATCTGCTATTTTGTTTGAGAAACCTTGATTTGCGTCTGTGTGTGCTAAAAGATTTACTCCGCCCGTGAGAAGAAATGAACTAGCTAATAAAATAATATTTTGTGTTTTCATAGTATTACTCCTGGTTATTATAAAGGATTACTACGAAAAACCCCAGGATAAACCTGGTTTTTAAAGGACCTTTGCCTTTCGGCAACATTTCAACATCAAAAGATGTCAATTAGAGAAAAGTAATATCCGCTTTCATTTATATAATCAATCTTTCGGCAAGATTTGTCAATGTAATTTTCAATAATATAATTTTTAAATAGTCGACTTTTAAAAATAAATTTTAAAAATTTTTCTACAAAAACAACGTCTGATAATATACGTTCGTTCCGCGCGAAGAAAACCTGTGTTCTTCGCGAATGGTCACGTCTAAATCAATCGACCCAACTTTAGGACTAGGATATTTTTTTCCAAATAGCAGGGATAAAACCATTACTCTACCTGCGGATTGTTGTTATAAATCTCTCTGATCTTATCTATGAAGGCATTATCAAAGGCTTCATCAAAAGACTGACGAATAGCAATTTGCTGCTCAAGCAGTCGCGTGGATTGATCTTCTCTAATTCTTTGAAGAATAAAATCCACTGTGCTTGTGTCATTGCATGTGTTTTAACCTTTTCGTATACGCTAAAGAAGGTTTTTGCATTTCCTTTTTTTACAACACCCTCAAGACGATGACTCAAAAATCCAGTAAATGAAATATAGCAGGCTGCACGAGATTGCCTGGTACTTTCCGCCCAATCCTGAAAGAGTTTGATACGATCTATAATACCTTCATGATTGATCAGAGCAAACTGCTGCAAGCTGATGAGAGGATTGAGCCATCCAAACTCAATCAGCTTTTTGATGCCTGATCTATAGCTGAGTTGGGTTTTAGGGCTCAAAGTTGGTAGCCAACAAGAGATCGCTTCTTCGACAGAGATTTCATCCAGTTTTTTCCAAACCAGATTAGCTTTGAAAGATGCAGCTTGCTCGTAGGTCTCTAAATTGGAAGATACAGGAAGCTCTAAAACAACAGGCATTAGAGTCATAGATATTTCTTCCTTTCACAAAGACCTTCGAATAATTTTTTATATTCCTCTCTACACATCACTTCTTGAATGGGAGAGGTTGATTCGGTCTTAATGATTGCAAGATCACTTTTTTGATGAGGCTTTTTCATTTCTGGGATTTTTTCATGAGACTTTGAGTCTTTAGGTTTCTGTTTTTTCATCACAACCTCAACTTAATGCAAAAAGTAGAAGTCTACGAGACTAAGCCGGAAAAGTTTAATCCTCAATCTGAAGTAGCTGCCTGCTATCTTGAGTGCGATGGAAAGTTATTGCTGTTACTGAATGCGCCTGGGGATTCAGAAGCTGGATCATGGGGCGTTCCGGCAGGAAAATTGGAATCGAATGAGGCCCCATTAAATGGAGCTGCTCGCGAACTTTTTGAAGAAACTTCGATTTCCATTGACCCATCACAAATTCAATCGATCGGATCCCTTTATATTCGAAAACCGGAAGTCGATTATGTTTATCACTTATTCCGCATCAAAGTAGCCACAAGACCCGAAGTTCGACTATCACCTGAGCATCAGAATTATCAATGGGTGTCCGCTGAGGAAATGGAAATGATGCCGATCATGATTGGCGGCAAAGAAGCTTATGCGCGTTATCGAGCGTTAGCATCCAAAAAACGTGTTGGTGCAAGTGTTAATGCCTATCTCATCTTAAAACAAGAAGACAAAATCTTGCTGCATTTGAGGAGAAATACCGGCTATTGCGATGGAATGTGGAGTTTGATTGCAGGCCATGTAGAAGATGGGGAATCAGCCACTGAGGGGATGATTAGGGAAGCACATGAGGAAATTGGGATTCAAATCAAACCTCTGCAACTAAAAGCTGTCCATGTGATGCACCGAAAAACAAATCGGCTCAACGTGGATATCTTTTTCGAGTGCGCATCCTGGGAGGGCAATATCATCAACCGCGAACCTGATAAATGCGAACGCATTGCATTTTTTTCCTTGAACGCACTGCCATTAAACATAGTGGATTACAATGCCACAGCGTTGAAAGCTATTCTAGAAGGACATTTTTATTCTGAATGCGGATGGACGCCATGATTTTAAAGAAGGAGTTTTATTTCATTCGTCATGGGCAGACGGATCATAATGTTTCAGCAGACGAAAAAGTTGATCTTCCTGCTCATATCACCTTAAATTCTACAGGTTTAATTCAGGCCAACGGGATCGAACCAATTATTGCCTCTTTACCGATTAAGACCGTTTGTTGCAGTCCCTTTAAACGTGCTCAAGAAACCAAAGACATCGTTACCTCTAGACTATCGGCCCACCACTGCGAGATAGAGGAGCTTGGGGAATGTTCCGGTCTAATATGGAAAGAGATGACCTCTCTTGGAACCATGGCGTACTTGCAGGCCAAAGACCCTGTGCGTAAATTCATGCAGCAAGTCCTCAAAGGAATAAATCAAGCGCTTGAGCAAAAAGGTCCCGTACTAATTGTTGCGCACGGAGGCGTCCATTGGGCGCTCTGCTGCTTCTTAGGGGTGGAATGTGAATGGGCCATTAATAACTGCGTTCCCGTTCATTTTACAGTTGAAAATGAAAAATGGAGTGCCCGCAGGCTCATATGAATAATCAACATCACACAGTAGAGTTTGTCGATAAACTTCCTGAGGAAATCGAAGAAAAAATGCGCAATGATCTCGTAGAATACGAAAATAGTCATGGCATTGACGTAAATTACAAAAGATTTGCGGTTATTCTGAGGGATGAAAAAGGAGATGTATTTGGTGTTCTCAATGCCTTCACTGCATTTGCAGAAGTGTATATTGATGATATGTGGGTCTATAAGCCTTTCCGCGGGAAAGGCTATGGGAAAAAATTACTGCAAGCACTTGAAGATCACTTCAAAGGCAAAGGGTTCAATAACATCAATCTTGTTACAAGCGCATTCTCAGCACCAGGATTTTACAAGAAATGCGGTTTTACCGTTGAGTTTGTAAGGGAAAATAAAAAAAACCCAAAACTCACTAAAACATTTTTTATAAAATATTTTGATAACGAAATACAGACGCAGGGCATTTTAAAACAAGAAAGGGGTAATTAATGTCATCTTTTCTTCTCTCTTGCTACCTCGCAACGAGATTACTGATCCAACCATATCTGTCAATTACCGGAAACGTCTTCATGAAACCCCTCTCTGCTCTTCTACTTTTCATTATCGCCGTATTTTCCCAGATCGAGGCCACTGAATACGATATTACTCCATCAATCCGATTTACTTTAGAGAGGGAGGAAAGCTCATCTCCAATAATCTACTATTTTTCGACGCCTGACGGAGCCTCCAAAGCCTATCCCATCTTCATTATATGCGACGGTTCTGAAAGCAAAGGAAGCGAAAGAAGCATCTTCTTTGTCAGAGATTTCTTTGAGGAGCGCGTTCGCTCTTTAGGTGCGGGATATCTGGCGATTGAAAAATGCGGAATCGACGGTAACGAAATTGATAAACCTGAGTTTTGGAAACGATATACCCGGTCTCAACGTCTTAAAGACCATATGCAAGTGATCCGCCATCTGGAAGAGAATCCACCTGCCGGCTGGAACGGCCAATTTATATTTGCAGGAGTCTCGGAAGGAGGACCGCTTGTGACGGACCTATCGATCATCTGCCCTAATACGATAGCAACCATCAATTGGTCTGGAGCAGGGGATTGGAGTTGGGCTGACGAGCTCTGGCAGTTTTTCGAACACTGGAAGAAAAATTCATTCTGGATAAGGCTTTATGATTCCATTCCTAGATGGATGCCGTTTTCTCCGGATATCCCTTCTACGCGCCCTGAATTCGATGCCCTTGTCCAAGAAATCATAGCAAATCCATCCCCTGATTTGTGGATGGGCAGAATGACCTATCTTTATCATGCCGATGCTTTTCAAAAACCTCCTGTCGACTATAGCATGATTAGAATCCCTTTCTTGGTGGTTGCGGGCGCAGAAGACAGCATCATAGAGTCATGCGATCAGTTCGTGCAGAAAAGTTTAGACGCAGGAGCTCCAATTACTTATTTTCGCGTCGATGGAATGGATCATTACATCAGAAAAAGACCTGACATAATAGATCAATCTTTTGATTGGTTGCAGCAGCGGATTACTGAATGGGAGAGGAAGCATGACTCTGAATAAGATTGCCTTAGTAACTGGAGCTTCTTCAGGCATAGGGGAGGCAGTATCGCGGGAACTAATAAAACGAGGATGGCAAGTGATCGGCGTCGCTCGCTCGGCCGACAAACTGTCTAAGATCCAGGAAGAGCTCTCCGATGCCTTCATACCGCTGGTTTGCGATGTCTCCAAGAAAGAAGAGATTGAAGAGTCTTCAAGAGAAATTCTCGGACGAAATCTCTGTCCCTCTTTATTTTTTCTTAATGCCGGGATTGCCGGTGAATCTGTGATTGAAAATCCGAATAAGTTTGACCTTGGAATTCATGAAAAGATTATGAGAGTTAACTATTTCGGCGTTTTAGCATGGGTGGAGTTCTGGGAAAAGCATTGTCTGGAAAATGGAGGTGCTAATTTCATTGCTACAAGTTCAATTAATGCCATTTTTGCACCTCCAACAGGAAGCGCCTATTGCGCTTCAAAAGCAGCCATTGCCAAAGCGTTTGAAAGCCTTTCCCTTACCTATTTTAACACAAACTTACGGTTTTCTGTTGTGTATCCAGGGCCCGTTGATACTCCAGGACTTAAAGGGAACCTACCCTTCACTTGGAAAGCTGAAAAGATGGGTAAATGCATGGTGGATTTTGGCCTGAGCAACAAGTCCTATTGCGAACCATTCTTTTTTTATAAAATCCTTTGTCGTTTACTGCGTGCCTTGCCGGGAAAATACACGATGAAACTTATTGGGAAGCTGTAATGAGCAGGTGCAGATGAAAATGATTGTTTTAAAAATTTTGATCTTAGGGGGACCAAATTTTCTAGGGCCTCATCTTGTAGAAGAACTCCAAGAACATGGACATGAAGTCACTTTGTTTAATCGAGGAACTCAAAAACACACTTTCTCGAATGTTGAAATACTTCATGGAAACAGGGATGGAGATCTTAACATTCTCAAAGATCGCTGGTGGGATGCCATTATTGACACTTCAGGTCATCTTCCCCGCGTAGTAGAAGCTTCGTCGAAACTACTTTCAACAGCTACTAATCATTATACTTTTATCTCAACCATTGGAGTTTATGAAAACTTTCATTCGATTAATATCGATGAGAATTATCCATTGGCAGTATTAGAAGATGAAACAAATGAAGAGATTAATGAAAAAACATATGGAGCATTAAAAGCTTCATGTGAAAAAGTTATAGAAAATTACTTCCCCAATCATTTTTTAGTCATACGACCAGGCCTCATTGTAGGGTCGCGCGACCCCACCAATAGATTTTCTTACTGGCCCTTTCGTATCGTGGATGGAGGTGAAATTTTAGCTCCAGGTTCTCCAATGCAAAACCTACAATTCATCGATGTGCGTGATCTAGCCAAATGGATTGTTGCTATGGTCGAAAAACAGGGAACGGGCTTCTATAATGCAACAGGCCCTGCTATACCTTTGAGTTTTGAGGAATTGCTAAAGACATGTTCGCAAGTTAGCAATAAGAAGATTTGGCTTACTTGGGTCAATGAGGATTTTCTCATCGAACATGGTGTGCAAGACTGGGTAGAATTGCCTTTATGGCTTTCATATCAACGTAATATGCCTGGCTTCTTAAATGTGGATGCGAGAAAAGCCATCCAAGCTGGGCTTACCTTTCGCCCCCTCACACACACAATTTCAGCAATTATTGATTGGGAGAAGCACAACAAAAAAGATGACGTACCAATAGGACTGAATAGAAAAAAAGAACAAGACCTCTTAAAGATATGGCGCCAAAGGGATCTTACGTCAAAATCGATCGATTAGAAGCGACGAGCTAGAGGATTAAAATGATTGATATCAAAGAACAAGCCCTCACCGAAGAGCTAAAGAAGAAGATCTACAAAGGATTTAGCCGTCATGCCATTGAAATGACCGGCCACGATGAGAAATTCGATTCCGTTGCATTTGTTGCGATGGAGGATACTTCGTTGGCAGGAGCGATTGTGGTAGAACGTTTTTGGAATGCTCTGCATGTAAAATATGTCTATGTCGATGAACATTATAGAAATCAAGGACTTGGCACTCGCTTAATGCAACGGGCAATTTCTTATGGATCAGAACAAAACTGTCCCTTTGCTTTTGTTGAAACGATGAGTTTTCAAGCTTTAGACTTCTATCAAAAAATGGGATTCGACCTGGATTTTACTCGCTCAGGCTATGCCCATGGTACCTCGTTTCATTATCTTTCCAAAAAACTGACACCACCAATCGATTGTCATATACGCCATCTGCAAGAACAAGACATTGCAGTTCTAGGTGATCTATATTTTCCATGGTCAACTAGAGAAGAAACGGTTGCGAAGTGGACCGGCTATCTCAATGAGCAACAACGAAGAACTCGGGTGGCTTGCATTGTTGAACAACAGGGAAAAATCGTTGGGTATGGTAATCTGCTTCCATTTTCTGAGTGCCCTCATTTTAAGAAAAACCGGATACCTGAGATCAATGATGTCTGGGTTTACGAAAACAGTAGAAAAAAAGGTATCGCCACAGCACTGATCACTCATTTCGAACAGCTGGCCAAACAGGAAGGCTATACTGCAGTCGGAATAGGGGTTGGCCTATATCGAGACTATGGAGCAGCTCAACGGCTCTATTTTCGATTAGGCTATAAACCAGACGGGGAGGGGATTACCTATAAGCACACCGCCGTTATTCCTGGAAATAAATATCCAGTAGATGACGATCTAATTCTCTGGCTTGCAAAGGATTTATCATAGAAGAATTCTTGCCAAAATAGGTTTAGTCATGAAAAAACTCTTTTTTCTCACAGGAGCCTCTGGATCTGGAAAAACTACAGCAACCAAAGAACTGGAAAGACGAGGTATTTCGCGCTTTAAAATCCTCTACTTTGACAGCATTGGAGTACCTTCAATAAAGGAAATGGAAGAAAAATATGATGGTCCCGAAGAATGGCAAAAAATAAAAACAATCGAATGGGTTCAGATTATTAAAAGGGATTTCTTGCTCAATATTCATGTTCTATTCGATGGCCAAACGAGACCATCGTTTATCGAGAATGCTTGCCATGAGAATGGCATCAAAGAGTTCGAAGTCATCTTATTTGATTGCTCTGATGATGAGAGGAAAAGGCGGCTTGCGACTCGAGACCAAGCAAATCTAGCGGATGAAAATATGATGAATTGGGCTAAATTCTTAAGGAAAGAATGCCAGAATCGCGGATGCCTCATCATTGACAATACGACTATACAAATTGAAGAGACTGCGTCACAATTGTTCGCATATTTACAGGAACAAGCTTCTTGCGAACGATGATCTCATTATTAGATTGAAATAGGGAAACAGCTGCTTCCCTATTTATATCATTCAGAAAACGAACGGTTTAATTATTTTCTTTATAGAATTCATAATACAAATAAATTTAATAATGAAATCGGCACTTTAGAGCACGGATTTTATGAAAAGATCAGCATCTTTCTGGCCTCTGAAGATAAGGAACTCTGTCTGCGGATACTTTTTCCTGAGTTCTTCGATCCTAGCCCTTTTTTCCTTATCGAAGTTCCAGGTGTATTTCAAAATTTCCCAGGTAACCGCTCTTAAACCACCGAAGTCTCTTTTGTAATTAAATAATCTTTTGAAAAGTCTGAAGAAACAAACGAGGCGGGAAAAATGGAAATATATCAAAACGTCCGCCTTAGCAAACCTCATTTCGAAAGTCGAAAAGGAGCAGCCTTCTACAACCCAGGAGTCTTCATCGAGCATAGCCTTTTGAATCTCTATGAATTCCTGCTTATCTCGTTTCTTTCCGCAAGGTTCGAACATATGCTTGTCCAAGTGATGCACAGGCATACCTAGAAGGCTGCCCAGCTTGGTAGCAAAAGTCGACTTTCCGCTTCCCGGCAATCCAATAAGAGCAAAGCGTTTAGGGGTTTGTTTTTTCATAGAATTTGTAAAAAAGATAGAAAAGATGATGCTGTATTTAAAAAACTATTTTGATTCAGTCTCTTGGGATTCGTTATTAGCTACTTCCAACTGATATAAGAGGCGGATGCCCTCGCAAAGCAAAGCAGATCGATCGGTTTTATTTTTTTTCCGAAGCCGTTTAATAAAAACCTCATTGAGCATACTTTCATCTTCTTCGGACATATAAATCGTTGTCTTTGCCTTTTTAGAAGGGGGAGCTCCTTGCACCGTCATAACTGTTCCTTCGAATAAGAGTTTCTAATGGAGATTGTCAAAATGAAGGTAAAAAGTCAAACCATTAATGGCTTGACGTCATAGAGACTTCTGGCAGGGATTTCTGCGAAGCATTATTTATCCAAAGGTGAAGATGCTCAGTTGCTCTTACGTCATCTTCGTTATAATCTATGATGTCTTGAAGAATTTGACGATCCTGAGTTTCCAGCCAGCTTTCATACCAGAAAATACTCTGCCCACCGCCGGCTTTGGCATGGCGCCATTTAAAATTTACAAAAGATGACTTTGCAATATCTTTAATTGAATAAAAATAAAGAGGGAAAATAATCGCATTATCTACATTCTTTTTTAAATCAATAAGGCTGTCCTGAAATCTGTCTAATTCCTGAGATCTCTTATATTTTTCGCCCAGTTTATTGATAGCGGTCTGCTCATAATGCGCATAGTGGTAGACCTTATAGTCCTCCGGAAGGCAGCAAAGCCACCCGAGAAAATCATCCCACATACCCATTTCTAAATCAGGGGACTCTGCAAGAAAATAGATAAAATATTTGCCAGGATCCTGCTCAGAAAAACTCACATGCCCGGCTTGAGCAAACCGGCCTTCCGGATCCCCTACAACCCAAAAACCAAAAAGATATTCGGCGTTCAGCCAAGGATCGCCTTCGATATCAAAATAAAGCTTCAAATCGGTTTCTTCAACCGGCTCAGGCTCTCCTATGAAAATCGGCCTCTTCTCTATAAGCGATTGAGCCTGGAGTTTTGCCTTCTGAAGCGTCTCTTTAGAGGCCCCTGAAAGTTTAGGCAGGGCATCAATATTTTGAGAGGCCATTTTGGAAAGGGTGTCAATGCCATGCTCGCGAAGAGCTTCAGCTGTGTCTTTTCGAAGCTTATAGATCAAAGAAACATCGCTCCGATCTTCTGCTTCCTGCAAGCATACTCGATACCAAGGAGTTTCCTTCATCGAGCTGGATATATGCAAAGAGGGCCTTTTTCCCCTGAGAATTTCGAGAACTTCATCGATGTCATCCCGCGTCTTATCAAAAATCTTTCGGTCTATCGCCATCTCAAGCCTTATGAAGTCTCGATTGATAATCACCGCAGAAACAGGGGAGGCGCCTTGGACGGAAGATAGAATCATACAATAGAAGGCCAATTGCTGCTTATGAAGAGTTTTAGCCTCGGATGATGACTTGATATCAACCGGTACGTAGATCCATTCTCCAAAAATCGAAGATCCCGGGCGTTTTTCCAAAAGATCCGGACGCCCGCGATAGACAACTCCTCCGGCATCCATTTGCAGCCACCCCTGATAGATAAGCGGCTTGCCCTCTTTCATCAATCTCAAGGTCTCCTGCACGCCTCTAGATGGATTGAGCTCATCCACTTCCTCGACTTCAAGCTTTGAGATGTATTCCTTCTCATGCAGATTTCCATCCTCCATGATCTTAAGCGTGAATTCAGACAACGGCTCTTTTTTAGAAGGGTCGCCAAATGCATCGTGCCATATCCACATCGGACTCTTCGCGAGCTTGAAAAAATGAGAAGGCGTAATTACCAAAGGGCTATTCATTATATGTTCATTCAATCGTTAAAATAATAAGTTTTAGCTACATTCTATCCGATCTTATTTAATAAAAGAATCGTAAAGTTAATTACAAAAACAAGTAGATATTAAACTATATATTATGAATAAGTGTGCTGCTTTGTAAAAAACTGCCCATCTTCAAGTCAAAGATCCATTAAAGCAATTCCCAATTAAGAGCGCAGTATGCTGAAAGTAAAGTGCATCTGTTAATCTTTTCTATGGAATTCCCTCTGCACTAAATGCTATGATCCATTGAAAACTTCAGGGAAAAAAGCTTGGACAATCATGAGCAAATATACATTTAAGCCATATAGCGCAATATTTCCTAGTTTGTTCAGAAAAGAAAAAGAAAGAATTTTCCCTCATCTGCCGCGCGATTCGCTCATCGAGCATATAGGAAGTACTGCCATACCTGGTTTGGGTGGAAAAGGAATTATCGATATTGCCATTGCTATCGATAAAGGCAGTATGGAGGGTGCATGCGCAGAACTGCAAAAACTCGGATATGAATTCCGGCCAACCTTCAGCACGCCGGATCGTTTTTATTTCATCATCTATCTGCCGGATCCGGAAGAAGGAAGCAGAAGGTACCACATCCATTTGACTTATCCTGAAAGCAAAAGCAAAGAGTGGAAGGAGCTCACAGGATTCAGAGATTTTCTTCTTAGCAATCCTGATGCGCTTGAAGAATATGCCGAGCTGAAAAAGAAAGCAGTGATCGAGTCCGGCCAGGACGGAGAAAAATATCGGAAGATGAAAGAGCCTATGTTCCAAAAATTCAACGCCTTTCAATCAACTCGGCATGGGAAGGATGAAAAAGAAATTAATAAGAAAGAAAGACCTAAAATTTCGGTTTATATTGCGCTGAGCATTGATGGATACATTGCTCGAAAAGACGATAGCTTGGACTGGCTGGATCGCGTCGGCGGATTTGATGAAGATTATGGCTTTCAGAAACTGCTTGCCAGCATTGACGCGCTGATTATCGGCCGAAAAACGTATGCAATCGCTTCAACCGTTCCCGATCCATACCCTGGGAAAAGAGTCGTCGTCCTTAGCAATAGCCTGGATTCTGTAAAAGCCGGAATGGAGCTTTACAAAGGAGATCTGTCAGAGCTTGCTGAAAAGCTCCATAGGGAAGGGATTAAGCATATCTGGGTCGACGGAGGATCCACAATCTCCCAGTTTCTCGATTTGCAGCTCGTAGACGAGATGACGCTTTCGGTCATCCCCATCGTCCTAGGGGCAGGCATTCCTTTATTTCATGCAATAGGCAAGGAAATTCCCTGCCGCCTTCTCTCATCTCAGTCCTACCGCAGCGGACTCGTCCAGCAGCACTATGAAATCATCAAGCAATTCGCAGAATCGCAAGATAACATCCATTTTAAACTCGTCGATTACGGAAGCGACGACTATAAAAAAGCAGTAGCGCTCCGGGAAGAAATACTGCGCAAACCGCTCGGCCTGTTCTTTACCAAGGAAGAGCTGGAACAGGAAAAAGAACATGTCCACATAGCCGGCTTCCTAGGACAGGAGATGTGCGCAACAGCCGTTCTCGTTCCGGACGGGGAAGAAATGAAAATGCAGAGAGTAGCATTGAAAGCCCAATTCCAAGGAAAAGGAATCGGATCTGCTTTGATGCGCTTCTGTGAAGAATATGCTAAAAAGCATGGTTTTAAATCGATTTACTGCCACGCAAGAGGCACAGCAGTCCGGTTTTACATCAAAAACCTATATGAGCTTGAGGGAGAGCCTTTCGATGAAGACGGCATACCTCACAGCAAGATGAGGAAAACCATCCCATGACAGCTCAAGAGAATACACTTCCTGCTTTGAAAAAGAAGAAGCTTGTGAAACAGTGCGCTCTTGTTTTTTCTTTCTTGGTTTTTATATTAGCAATAGTTATTTTGTTTCCGCAAATTTATTACTTCAATGACAAAATAAAATACAAAAATTTTCAAGTATTCTACGATCAGAAAATTCCTAATGAGATTTTTCCTATACTCGACAATGTAGAACAACTCATTCAAAAATCGGAATGCTACGACCCCGATCTGAATTTTAAGATTTTTCTTCGAAGCGATGCGAACAAATACAACCTATTGCCGTTTCAATTTCCAGAAGTAGGATCCGGACACGCTATTCCGGGCATTAAAAATGTCTTTCTCTATAAATCCAATTGTTCGACCGACACCACATACAATCATCTAGGCCATGCACGCTCTTTGTCGAGTGTTCTTGCTCATGAATTGACTCATGTGATGGTCGAAAGCAAATGGTTTTTCAAGGCTAAAATGGCCTATTTTGACAAAAACAGTCTTACACCCTTCGGCGCGCTGTGGAAAGAAGAAGGGTATGCCGAATATATTGCCGGCAACTTGCCGATAAAAATGGAAGAAGGAATAAAACTATTGGAAGGAACGTCTAAAAAACACTATTCGCCTAACTTCGAATATTTTAAATACTGGCTTGCTGTACGCCATCTCATCTTGAAAAAACAAATGACTTTTGAAGAAATTTTATCTTCTGATTTGCAACTCGCCACCGTTTTAGAAGATGCTCTGCAGGAAAGAACGCAGAAAGCTGATGGATACTAGCAATGGATGATCTCGCTGATTTGTATCGTCGAAAGCTCAATCTTCCAAATGCTGTTTTTACATACATAGATCATGAAGATGCGATGGTGGCTGCGGTATTCAAGATCTCGCAATCCGATAGCCCCGATTTGATTTTGAAGGTCTGCTCTCGAAAGGGAGATTTCTTAAGAGAGTCTTATTTCTTAAGCCGTTTTGCTGGCAAAATCCCTGTGCCAAAGATCATCCGGCTCATAGAACCAGAAGTTGGACTGGATGGGGCTGTTTTGATGGAATGCGTGCACGGCGATCTTCTTAAATCGGAAGCCGTTACCAGCGCTCTAGCCTGGGAAGTCGGTTCGATTCTTGCCCGCATTCATCTAGAGCATGCGGAAGGGTATGGAGATCTGACAGATCCAGTTCATTTAAGCGACGACCCGAGAATCCCTTTTACGATGAAATTTGAAGAAGGTCTTGAAGAATGCAGGGGGCATTTGCCGGATAGCCTGCTTGAGACATGCAGACACCATTTCGACAGAGAAATCAATCTTCTTCTATCTGCCGACGGCCCTTGCGTCATACATAGGGATTTCCGCCCGGGGAATATCATCTCCTCGGATGGAAAAGCAAGGGGGATCATTGACTGGTCTTCCGGCAGGGGAGGCTTCGCTGAAGATGATTTCTGCCCTTTGGAATTCGGCGAATGGCCAGAAGGCTGCAAGGATTCTTTCCTGAAAGGATATTCCTCCATTCGGAAAGTTCCTGATTACAAGCCAATGATGCCTCTTTTGCGTTTAAGCCGCGCAGTTGCTGCGGTCGGCTTCACTGTTAAAAGAGGAACTTGGGAATCAAGGAACTCAAAGCTTTACAAATTCAGTCGCCGGTATCTTGAATCGCTTGCAGCCGGATCGGAGGCATAATGTTTGCACAAAAAGATTTCGAAATCGATGAAGTGCTCAGCAAGCCATTAATGGCTCATTTATCGACCGTTGAAAAGGGGGCGCCAAGAGACTCTCCGGTTTGGTTTCTATGGGAAGAATCCCATCTCTGGATTTTTGGAACATCATGGGATAGCTTTGTCAAAAGACTGCTCGCTGAACCGAAATGCGCTGCGGGCATCGTGGAATACGATTTAGAAAAGGGGGTTCTCAAACATGTGGGCATTCGCGGAACTGCAGCCTTTGAGGAATTGGATAAAGAACGTCTCATGCGCTTTGTGTCTAAATACTTGGGCGAAGACAGGCAGAACTGGAATCCTTGGTTTATCTCAAACGTTGTCAATCCATTGGATGCCATGATAAAAATCATCCCTCAATCGGTTGTTGCCAAAAACGTCTCGTTCTTTAAAACAGGACCGGATCTTGCTTCTTAGGATGCACATGGAAAAGCTGAAAGCCAACATCATCAAGATCTATGGAAGCAGAGGAGAAAGCTGGCTCGCCGGACTGCCTCACATGGTTGATCAGTTAAAAACCGCTTGGGGATTGTCAAAATTGAAACCTCTTTCAAATCTCAGCTACAGCTATGTACTGGAAGGATTTCAAGGAGAGTCTCCCATCGTTTTAAAGCTAAGTCCCGATGCTGATTTGACTGATAAAGAAGCACGGACTCTCGATGCTTTCAAAGGATTCGGAGCAGTCTCTGTTCTCGGCCATAAAAAGGGAGCTCTTTTATTAGAGCGCGCAGTGCCGGGAACTCTTCTAAAAAATAGCCTTCCTAAAGAAAATAGAATCGAGATTGCCTGCAAAGTCATGAAAAGGTTGCATCAATCTCTTCTTCCCCCAAAGGGATTGTTCCCTCATATCAAAGAATGGCTTGCCGCCGTTGACAAGGAATGGGATTTGCCGAAAGAACACCTGGAAAGGGCTCGCAAACTGAAAAAGAACCTCCTGAAGAATGATTCAGCATCCGAGATTCTTCTCCATGGAGACCTCCACCAAGAAAATATTCTATCCCATGGGGATGGCTGGGTTGTCATCGATCCGAAAGGAGTGATAGGCTGCCCCATTCATGAAGTTTGGGCGTGCGTTGAAGATCCTCAACAAGATCTTAGATTTCTATCCGGGTATTTTGGTTATCCATTTCAAGATGTGGCCGAATGGTATTACATCCACCTTATTCTGGCTGCATGCTGGCAGGCAGAAGACGGCCTCGATGCCAGCCGTTTTTTAGCTCTGGCTCAATCCGTTCTACCGATGGTCGAGCCACATTCTTCCTAAACAATAGTTATATTAAAGGCTCGAAGCAGTCCAGCAGCTTCAGGCAAAGAGAATTTCGCCTTCTTAATTTTATTTGTCCTAGGATCGATATCATATTGCACTGCACTGGAAAAATCCGCGTTGCATAAGTCGCAATTGTGAAAGATGGTTCCTGATAAATCGACATCACTGAAATCGGCGCCTTTCAATATCGTATTTGTAAAGTGGCTGTCTTTTAATTTGCTGCCCTTGAAAGAGCTGTTCTTCATATTGAGATCAGAGAAGTTGCAGTATTGCAGCAAGCTGTTTTTGAAATTCGCTGAGAAAAACGTTTTTTCGCATTTGAAAAATTCAGCTCCGGCAATCTTGCAGTCTGAAAATTGAGCATCCTGCAGCCGGCAGCCATCTAGCTTCACAAGGCTGAAATTGCAATTCGAGAAGGTGCATGAACAAAATTTTGCATTCCGTAGGATAGCCTCAGAGAAATCACAGCTGTTAAAGGAACAACCAGTAAAAGAGTGTTTTTCCAAGCTTTTCTTTGAGAAATTCTCCGACTTGATTGTCTGTCCCTCGATATTTTGCGACTCAGGAACAGTCATTGCAAACTCTTCCTTAGGAGGTACATCTTTGAATTTTTCTCATAACCTTCCCTCACAAATTCAATTTCATAGCCAAGTTTCTGATAAAAAGGCAGTGCCTCCCAATCCATAGTCGTTAAAGAAACAAAAGTGCAATGCCTATCGCGCCCCAGTTTTTCGCATTCATGAATCAATTTAGACCCCAATCCTTTGTGCTGTATTTCTGGAGCCACCCATAACATATCCACATAAAGACAGCCATACAGGCTCACCCCTTTTACCCCTGCTAAAATTGCATTTGCCGGATCTTTTATGAAAAAGGCAAATGGACGAATTCTACTCATTCCTTTCGCAGTAACCGCTGCCTGAACAACTCCTTCAAAAAGAACATTTTCTTCTTCGATTGTCGCATGTTCTTGATAAGAAATCGGATATTGCTCGTGCATGTGTGGGTCCTTATAAAAAATGGGATCGAATGCATCCACTTTAACATGAAATCGTTGGTTCAATCAACGCCCCTAAAAACTACTATATTATATATTTTAAATAATAGACGCTTGACCCTAACGTATACGTCATTCCTTATAATGGGCGCATCCTTTAAAATCAAAGGGATATTAGAGGATGAGGAAATCGATGGCATACACAGTTAAAAAATTAAGCGAACTCTCTGGAGTAACGATACGCACTCTCCATTTCTATGAGGAAATCGGTTTGCTAAAACCGGCCTATCATGGTTCTAATGGCTACCGCTACTACGAAGAAAAGGAGCTGTTGCAGCTTCAGCAGATCTTGTTTTTTAAAGAGCTAGGCTTTTCGTTAAAACAGATCCAAAAGGTTCTTGGAAGAGACGATTTTGACCAGCTTTCTGCCCTCTATTCTCACCGCAAGTCTTTGAATCAAGAATGGGAGAAAATAGGGTTGCTGCTGAAGACCATCGATAAAACGATCAAACACATGAAAGGAAAGAAAAAAATGAAAGACAAAGAAATGTTCGATGGCTTCAACATCACCTTAGTGAAGGCGAAGAAAGGCCAATCCTATTCCGCAGCCGAGGAACTCGTCGGTCAGAGCGTAAAAAACCCGACAAAAAGCGCAGAAGACGTTGAGAAACGAGGAAAAGCCTATTATGACAGTATCGTCAAGACAGCTCATGCTCTCTTTGAAGAACTGGCTTACTGCATCGAAAAGGGATTGGATCCTGCAGATGGCGAAGTACAAAAGATCATCAAGAAGCACCATGCCTTCGCAGAACAAACCCATTCTGCAACAAAGAAAGTATACAAGGCCCTGGCCCAATTGTATGCGGAACATCCCGAGTTTCGAAAACAGCTGGATCCCTTCCACTCAAGCCTAGCGGTCTTTATGGCAGAGGCAATGAGGGTTTTCGCGGATCGAGAGCTATCCTAAAACTTAAGAATCCTCCTTCAAAAGAGGGAGGATTCTTATTTTTTAACGCATTCGAATAAAATGACAGGGTCAGCATCGCTTGCTTCGACCATAGTATGGGGCTCTGCCTGCCATTTTGCGATCGTTTTCAATCCATGACGATGCAATAAGCTTTCAATCTCGGAAGGCTCATAATATCTTACCCGATAATCTTCGACTTCTGTTTTGGAAATCTCATTCGATTCCCATAGTTCATACCGGAAAAGACCTTCATCGACTCGAGAGGCAGGATCAAAGCGGGACAGCACATGCATGACAATTTTCGAGCCGTCAGGTCTGTTCACCCATCTTCCCTTCCATACCCCTTGCGGTTCGCGGACAGACTTTAAAGTCTCGATTTCGAATACAAATTTTCCTCTGGGATTTAACCTGTCAACGATGAACGCCAAAGCCTTATCCACTTGTTCTTGAGTAATAAGATGGCCGAATGAACCGCTAGGTATAAAAATTAAATTATACTTTCCTGGCTGTGAAAAAGTTTCAAATGTGGCTTCTGAAAGTTCGGCTGTCAGCCTACGCTCTTTGCATTTCTTCCGGCAAACCTCAAGCATATGAGGCGAATAATCAAACCCTGTTACTGCGTATCCCTGCTCTAAAAGCGGAATAAGAAACCTGCCCGTGCCGCACATAGGTTCAAGGATGCTTCCTTCAGCTTCTTTCGCATAATTTAAATAGCATTCAAGAGCATCCGCCGGAGGCGACGGTTTGTCTAACTCATAGTATTCGGTGCAAAGGCTCCTATATGGAACCGACTCTTTGTTCATTTTTCAAACCCTTTAAATCAGCAATCTAGATTATTTTAAATTTTTTCCCTTATATCATATTTTTACAATTCCTTGATATCTTACGAGCTAGAGCGAAGATTGCGGAAATACTCGGCTGCGCTTTCAGATTCTTGAACAGCAGCTCTTGCTCTGGCAAACATTGCTCTTTCATATTGTTCTATCAATCCAGGCCACTCAATAGGGTTTGGCGCATCTGTCAGCAGCGCTGATAATAATCTCGCATCTTCAAGCACATTGTTTCCACCTAACCCTTTGTCTGGGAACATAGCATGAGCTGAATCTCCTAAAAGAGTCGTCTTTCCCGTTGGAGCCATCGGAAAGCGATCTAAATCAGAAAATTGCGTGGTACGCAGAAGCCAGGGAGCCATCATTGCTTCTGCCGGTGTCTCGCACACCAGCTTCTTCAAATTCTCATGCCAAGGCTCATTTGCCATCAGCTGTTGGCAGTAAGCTAATATCCGCATGCGACATTCCAATCCTTGATCAAACTGATACCACGGAGCATTTCTATCTTCTATTTCTTCAGACAGCACCCAGAAAACAGTAGGGCTTCTATCAGCTCTTTCTGAAAAACAAACTCCCATGTAGCGAGAATTCGGTCCAAGGAAACGAACCAGTCCCCCTCTGTTAAGAGGGAGCAGCATATCCCACTCCGGAGTACGATCAATTTGTCCTCCTAGAATGACGCGGTTGCTATCAAATACCCTTGGAATTAATCCCAAACTATTTCCATACACCGAAGGCAAGAGCTCTCTCACGGAGGATCCTCCTCCATCGCACCCAACAAGTAAATCTCCAGCGGCATGCGATCCATCTTCGAAATGAGCAACCACCTGATCGCCATTGTCTTCAAACCTGGACAGGCGCTTGTTCCATTTGATATCGATCCCTTCTTGCAAAAGACTTCTCAGCTCTGTGCGGAGGAATTGGACAGCAGCATCTTGTCCTTGGGGGACGCTGAAAAAAGGTTCCATCTTTTCATTTGCGCAAGTAAATCCATCTCCAACATCCGCAACTTTAGCCTTGGATAAACGGCTTAATTTTTCTGGCGTCAGCAGAGCAGATAATGCCTACATTCCAAGCGAGCGAATTGAAATCCGATATCCCTGCGGTCTGCTTGCAGGGCTTTCATCTCTTTCAAAAACTGTGGCATGGAAGCCAGCTTTGACAAGTCCTTGAGCTAAAGCCAGGCCGCCAAGTCCAGCCCCAATAATTAAGATTTTGTTTTTCATTGCATCCGGCCTATTTCATTAGTTAACCATTGAATCTCTGATTCAAGAAGAGCGATTCCGTATCTCAAGGCTTTGAGTCTGATCGATTTTTGGGATGAATCAGCTATGCCTTCCAATCTCTTTTCGATTCTCATGTATTCTTCGTAAATCCCTTCGACCTTTTCCAACCTTTCCTGGAACAGCCGAGCTATCTCTTTTTGATCCGTGACGAAAAAGAGCTTAAGAAGAAATTCATTGCGCGGAGTTTCCGACCCGGTTGGACTTTCAAGCCAAAGCTTGAATTCTTCACGGCCTGCCTCTGTAATCGAAAAAATCTCTTTCTTTTTCTTTCCAACATAGACCGTTTCAGGCAGCACTTTTCCTTCCCTAGCTAAAACCTTCAGCATTGGATAGATCGTCGAATCGGATTCGCGCCAGAAATATACTGTCGATCTTCCCATCAAGGATTTGATCTCGTAGCCGCTAGTCGGCCCTTCAAGAAGAACGCCCAAAATCGCATATCTTGTTTTGTTGATTATTCCCATAAAATACCTAGTTACTGGGTATAATACCAGGAGCAGGAATTTCCATGCCACGCAAATCAATTTTTGAGCGGATTTAAGATTTAATAATAACCTATTGACTCTACCCATGTATAACACATATTATACGTCTCGATTTATCCTCAGAATTCCAAAGGAGACTGCTAAATGAACGACGCGAAAATGGATTGGCTGGCGTATGCAAAGACTGCTTTAGCTTCAGGCGGAAAAGCCTATGCAGCCGACGAAAATGGGCGTTCCTTTATCCTTGAGTGGAAAAGATCAGATATTCTTTCCCCGTACCTGGCTGCCTTTAAAAAAGATCTCTCGGATCTTGCAGCGGAAAAGCTGTCTGAAAGCGAGCTCGCGTTTTTAAAAGCGAATCCTGAATCTGCCTCCAGTGAATTGTTTCTTAGAGCTTGCAAGCCCTTATTGGACAATGGCGCCGAGAAGGCGGACTGGCATGCAGTCCAAGAGACCATCAAGTCATCCGTAAAACAATTCTACCTTGCCGACCTATCCAAATTCGGACCTGATATGATCAAGCCTCTATTGAACGACATCTATTTTTGCGCAACAATCAGAAATCCAGATGCGAAAGAACCTTTAGGCTTTCTCTTATTCTCCATCACTCCAGCCCTGCCTTTCGGGGATATCAAAGTGATCAATTTCTTCATGAGGGAGCATAATCCAAGCTCAGAATTGCAGAACATTCTCATGGGACTGGTATTCAAAATCCTTCCTCAAACAAAACGGATTTTCCTCTTCGCCCGGCCGACCGATTCGGCAGCCTTGGAAATGTATGCTGACATGGGTTTTGAAAGAGACGAAAATCCGTTCCAGGATCCCAGCCATAAAATCAATCATCAGTACCTAGCTTCACTCGATTACAGGATCGAAAATTCAAAAATCCTGCAGCGGAGTGTCGAGGAAATGGAGGATGCTTTTAAATGAAACATTTCGAAATTTCCTTATGCGAGGCTTCAGAAAAAGACAAAGAAACCATTCAAAACCTAGGCCGTTTCTACGTCTATGAAATGTCTCGATATTGCGGTTTTTTACCAACTTGGGAAACCCCATCTAATGGGCTTTTTGAATGCATTGATCTCAGCTCTTATTGCGAGAAGCCTGATCGTCATGCTTTTTTGATAAAAGCCAACAGCGAATTAGCCGGGTTTGTCTTGATCAATAAAGTAGGGAGCACGCCGGATGTTGATTGGAACATCGGGGAATTTTTTGTCGTCTCTAAATTCCAGGGAAAAGGCATAGGCCGGTATGCAGCAGAACAAGTTTTCAATCAATTTCCAGGAATATGGGAAACATCTCAAATCCCTGAAAATAAGGCAGCATTGGACTTCTGGGAAAAGGTCGTAGACGGTTATGCGAACGGACAATATGAGAAAAGCCTTAAGACGATTGCAGAACCCAAACCTCATCCAATGGTTGTCTTAAAATTCGCATCCAAGGGGAAGCCATGAATGCGATTATCAGAAAAGCAGAACTAAGGGACGCTGCAAGCATAGTCAGGGCTGAACAGGAAATTGCTCAAGAGCCTGGCTTCTTCTGCTCCCAGCCGTCCGAATTAAGCGAGCAGAATGTAAAAAACACTATCGAATCTTCCCATGGCGTCTACTTTGTAGCTGAATGCAACGGCTGCATCGCAGGCCATGCATTTTTAGAAATCCTTCCCCTGCAATCCCTTAAACATATAGCTCAGTTGAATATCGCCGTGCATAAAGGGTTTCAAAACCGCAGAATCGGAACCCAGCTGATGGAAAGGATCATCGAATGGGCGAACGAGTCGGAATCCATTGAAAAGATCGAACTGAATGTCAGAGCTTCAAATGCACAAGCTATCGCTCTCTATAAAAAAATGGGCTTCTTAGAAGAAGGCTGCTTGAAGCGTCGCGTCAAAACAGAAATCGGATACATCGACGATATTTTGATGGCTCTGCACGTCAAAGGCTCTTTGCCTGATCGAAAAATCAGCAGGACCGGAGTATATGGTGTAGCGAAAGAGAATGGGAATATCCTTCTCGTTATCCAGAAATCGGGGCCTTTTGCCGAACTTTTCGACCTTCCAGGAGGAGGAATTGAATTCGGAGAAGATCCGAATCAGGCGCTGCACAGAGAATTTATTGAAGAAACCGGAATGGATTTCAGGTCGATGATTCAAATAGATAATTACTCGGCAATAACACGCGTTCCAGCCCTGAATGGAAGGCCAGGATATGAGTTCATCAAATAGGTCTGATTTATTCTGTCGAAGGTCTTCATGATTTGGAAGGCAGCCAAAAAGGCTCCTTGAAGTGCGAGTGGGTGGATATTCGAGCGCTTAAGAAAGACGCCGTCTCGCCATTTGTCTGGGCTATAATCCAGGGAGAAAATGCATGTACAAAGTGATCGTCGATCATAATCCTAGCCACTCTGACAATGATGTCGTAAAAGAAGGTTTGATCAAGTCTTATGAAGCTCAATTCGGCGAGCGGGATAAAGAGCTCTCTATCTTCCTAAAAAACGACTCAGGAAAAGTTTTCGGCGGCATGCAGGCAATGTTTGATTCGGAAGCGATCTATATCGAAGCATTGTGGATTGAGGAAACTCTCAGAAAACAAGGGTATGGGAAAAAATTGTTAGCTGCAGCGGAAAGAGAAGCAATTAAAAATGGATGCAGATTTTCTTTAGTTGATACTTGGGATTTTCAAGCAGAAGAATTTTATTTAAAGAATGGCTATGAAAAAATAGGTGAACTCGAGAATTATTGGCACGGACATTCAAAACTATTCCTTAGAAAAAAGTTACACTCTTCAGAGTTCCATTTTTCACCCGCTGAATCATCTCAAATTTCTCTGATACATGGATGGTTGCAGCAAGACCACATTAAAGAATGGATTCATGGAATCGGCCTTCAAAACACCTTAAACGGCTTGGAAAAGTTCTTTCGAGGGGAGTCTAGCACTACTTACTGGATCGGCTATCATAAAGGCACTCCTTTTGCATTCTTGATTACTTCTCCTGAAGGGCCTGATGCGACTACCTTAGACTTGTTTATTTGCGATCTCAATTATTTAGGAAAAGGACTTGCAGTTCCAATGATTCGGGAGTTTTTGACTAGCCAGTTTCCAAATGTGACAAAAGTTCTAATCGATCCTGAAGCAACCAATAAACGAGCTATCCACGTGTATCAGAAAGTCGGCTTCAAGATTATTGGTGAGTTTATTGCAAGCTGGCATCCTGTTCCCCATTACCAGATGGAGCTTTACATGAAAGACTTAGTGAATCCCAAAAAAGGAATCGGAGCATAAAATGAGCCTAATCATCGCAGAAGAAGCCGGAATCCAAAGAGCCTCGACGGAAGAGCAAATCCGATCATGCCATAGAGTCATGCAGCAACTGCGCCCTCATTTGACGGATGAGCAGGCGTTTGTCGAGCAAGTCCATCGTCAATTGGCAGAAGGATACCACTTGGCGTATTGCCAAGATAAGGGAGAGGTGAGGGCGCTTGCTGGATTTAGGTTTCTGGAATTTTTGGCCTGGGGAAAAGTGCTTTATATCGATGATTTGATCACAGACATCGAAACAAGAAGAAGTGGCCATGGAGGAAAACTATTAAAGTGGGTAATCGAGCAAGGAAAAAAGGCAAAGTGCGATCAGGTTCATTTGGATAGTGGCCCTCAACGCCACGATGCACACAGACTGTATCTCAACCACGGTTTTAAGATCATTGGCCATCATTTCGCGTTAGATTTTAAAGATCTGAAGTAAAGGATGATGTTAATAGTTTCCTCTGGAAATTCTCGATCTTTTCAGCTATAATTCTCCTTGATAACGACTCTGATTTCCGAGGAAGATTATGGCGTGCAAAACAGAAAGATTCTCTTCAGACATTCAAACGACATTGGAAGATTTTAAAACATCGGGATGGGAAGAAGCTTTTACAGGGCCTCATTCACAGCGTTTAGCTATTGCTGCCGACGCTCTTGCTAAAAAGGGGCAGAAGGCGCTTGAAGAAGGCAATGCTTCCCAAAGCAAAGCTCTGTGGCTTCTCGCTGATGCATGTTCAATGATGCTTCAACCTTCAAGCTTGAACGAGCCGTACAAACCTTACATCATCAGCCGCTCAGGAAGATCGGCAATCCCTGACGACTTCAGCGATGCGGACCTGGATTTCTTTCTAATGATCCTCCCTTCAATCGACAATCCTGGAATAAAGGCGCGCCTTTCCGATTTGATCTGGTTGAAAAAACGCTCCAGAGTCGAGCTTGCACTAGATGCAATAGATTCATACATAGAATCTCCCATTACACTTGAATCTTTCTCGGGAGAAGGTGGCCATTCCTGGATTAGGGCTATACAACTGGCCCGCGTATTAAGGCATGCTGCCGGCGACAGGATGAAAAACATCAAGGAACGACTCCTGGAAGCATTCCGCAACGCATCGGAGGAAGAGGGGTTCCTTGCTAAGTGGATAGCGGATCTTTTGAAAGGATTCGGCCTAGGAGCAGGTCATGAGCATGAAATCGCAGAGAAGCTTGTATCTTTGGCAGAATCTTTCAAACTGCAAAGCGACTTTTACAGAGTGCGGGAATATTACGAATCTTCTTCCTACTGGTTTGGAAAGGCAGAAAAAGAAGTGGAATCCTTTAAATCGATTGCTTGCCAAGCAGAAGCCTGGCATACCGAAGCAGCCTTGAAAGAAGCTGCAAGCGACTTTATTGGATCTTCTCATGCTCTTGAAAAAGCCATCCAAGTTTATCGATCCATTCCGAATAAACACAGAGCTTCTGTTGGAATGGAAGAAGGCAAGCTTCAGCAAATGCAATCCCATCTCGGCAAGATTGGAAAAATGGCTGCGGACAGCATGACCCTCGTCTCCACTCCCTGTGTAGACATTACTGATATGGTATCCGAATCCAGGCTTCTTGTCCGTGGCAAACCGGTTCTTGAGGCGCTTAAAACCATGACAAATTTTTATCCGGGCGCCAAAAAAGTTAAAGTCCGTGTCGCAGCGGAAGAGATTCTAACTCAGTTCCATTTTGGGTCTTTCTTTGGATTTGCAGTCCGATCCAGAGACGGACGTATCGTGGCTAAAAATCCAGGCATTGCAATCGCTCCTAAAGGCTCGGAAGAATACGAGCAAGCAGTCTGGAAGGAAATGCTGCAAACTTATTATCTGGACATTTGCACAGCCGTCGCTGGAAGGACAATCCCTGCTTTAGAGACAATGCTGATGGAACATCGGCTTCAGCTTCGAGACTTCGAATCGATCTGCAGAGAATCATCGATCGTCCCTCCAGAGCGCGCTCTAGCTTTTGCAAAAGCCCTTTTTTATGGCTATGATTTAGATTTCGATTCAGCGATCCACAGACTTGTTCCTCAAGTGGAAAACATGGTCCGCTACCATTTGAAGGCGGCTGGAGCAGTCACCACCGATCTCGACCGCGATGGAATAGAAGTCGAGGTCAACCTAAGCAGTTTACTAAAAAGACCTCAGGCTCTTCTGATTTTCGGAGAGGACCTTATTTTTGAAATGCAGGCCATATTCTGTGAAAGCCGGGGTCCGAATTTCCGTCATCATTTAGCCCATGGGCTGCTTGAGGACAAGGATTTTGAGACCGCGTTTGCCGTGCATGCTTGGTGTCTAGCGTTAAGGATTGTGTTCAACGTGTTCTGGAATTCTCAAAGAAAAGAATAAATAGTTTTGCACAAATTAATACCGTTTTCCTCTCAATTCAAATATAATGATTCTCATTTGAAAAGGGGGACATCATGCCATTAATTCAGGGAAGCAGCGAAGCAAGCATCCATTCCAATATCAAAAAGCTGATAGGGGAAGGATACAAACGCAAACAGGCGGTTGCGATCGCCTACAGTATAGCTAAAAACAAAGACGATGAAATTGAAAAAAGGCCTGTCCAGTACAAAAACTGCATAGATCCGAAAGAAGAAACCCAGCAATTTCCATACCTCTAGCATGCTTGAAGGGATTATTTATCTTTCTTTCCAGCTTTTCTATCTTCAGGCTCAGGAAAGACCTCAGGAACATAATGGGCAAAATCTTTTGCCTCTCTGTCGCAGATAAACACAGAAGTAACCGCTGAGGCGCTTCCAGTCTCCACTTTGTCGCTCTCATAGCAAGCCCCGCTCCAGGCTTTTTCTATAGCCATCTCTTCAGTAGGAGCTTCGACTTCAACCATAAAATATTGCGTGAAGGATAACCCAACCCGCCATTTGGGAAATTTTTTAGCCACAGGGCACCATATCCATTTTTATCATCCTTTTGCCACCATTAAGTTACGCTGATATTCCCTTGGGAAATTCCCGTGCAAGTCCAATCCGTATTTGCTGCAGTGCAAAGCAGCTGGATCGCATCGTATTGACCGCTAGAGGCTAAAAAGCCGCCAGCTCCCGTTGTAGTGTCTTGATTGCCGAAATGTATTGTTTGCCCTGCATTTTGAGCAATCTGCCATCCGCCCGGACCCTTTCCGACTATCCACACAAGATCGCCGACTGCAGACACAGCAGGAAGCGTTGCAGAAACCAGGGCAGCGTTGTTTGCAATATAGCCGGTATTGATTGCCATAGCCTGAGAAGTGCTTGTAACTTCAATGAAAGGGAACACAAAAGCTTGAGGGCCCCATTTGACGCCTTCCGGCATAGATGAGTCGGTGGTCAAAACCTGGTTGTCCGGCCCTGCTGGAAGCCTGACGTTGCCTGATGAGGTCCGGACTAGCAGATCTCCCTGGGTTGTAAGGGGAGAAATATTATCAAATGCAGTCGAAGGATCGGCAACATCTGAAAGATTATTCGCCACCGCCAGCAAATCAGCGACCTTCGTTCCTGAATCTTGGATGACCTTTCCTGTATTATCAGCATAGGTTGCAATATCATCCTGAACGGAAGAGCTGGGGCCGATGACATTGCCCATGCCTCCGCCGCCAGTCCCCGATTTATCCAGGTTGTTCGTGAATGGGTTGTATCCGTAAATACTCATGATTTCCCCTATGAAAAATAAGTCGCGCGGTTGGTCCAGCTATAAATGAAGCCAGCTCCCGCATCGGGTATCTGGACTCGATTGATAAAACCATTGCTGTCGCAACTAAGTTTGCGGATAAACCACGTCAAATTATCGACGTTTTCATTCGGGATGGCAGAAAACCCTACATAGAGGGGCCTTCCTGCGCTGTCATTATCGAGCCTCTGCTCATAGAAATCATTTGTTCCTAGAGTGGAAGCTAGATTATTGATCTGGTCAAAAACGTTGGTTGGAATAGGCATGAATCACTCCTTTGACCAAAGTCTAAGGCTATTTGACGCCTGTCCAACAGAGAGGGGGATTCAAACCAAATTACTGGTCTTCTCGATATTGCGACCTGATGGTACAGCTATCGCTTTTTCGGGCAGCATCCTCCTCCTCTTCTTCTTGATGAGATGGAGGGGGCATGGCAAGAGCCTGAATAAATTCAGGTATCGCAATCCCTTCGAGTGATTCCTCGTGTCTAACATTCGGCATGGCACGGCCTTGCGCAATGGTTGCATTTTTAAAATATGGTGTTAGCCTGATCTAGAGGAGTAATTGAGGAGGGGAGTAATTGAGTTCTTTGAGTCTTACAGACTATGCTGTTGCTGTCCGATGGGATAATGCCTGAGAACCCCATCCATTTGATGCAGGAGCGGTCTTTTGGGCACAAGACTGATTATATCCGCCTAAACCATTTTGATCACAGGATGAACCGCTAGAATTCGACGCGCTTCCCGATCTCGAGTTATAATGTGCATTGACCTTCGTTTTGATTAAATTTGTAACTGTCTCGTTCTGGCTCATTGAGTCCAGCATGAACCACTGGCACCAATGCTCTCCGGAGTGATCCACTTTTTTAAAACTAGGAGCAGCAATAAATATGCCGTTTCCGTCTTTGGTTCTCTGCACCTTATAGCGCAAAATAATCTGACCGAAAAATCTGATGCTTGCAACCCCTAAATATTTTTCTGCAGGAGTCTCATCGAAAGTTAAGAATTCGACTTGAGTGTCTTCCATATTCTTGATTTCCTCTTGTTAATCTTTAGTCTCTTCCGGATTTGGTTGACCCCCGCATAACGGAGTAATTATGAATCCCTATGCCATAGGAGAACTCGGAGAAGAAGACGGATCCATTCCAACAGCAGTACCGGATCTAGCTACACGTTCTGTAGAGGTTTATAAAACGCCGGAAGAACCTCAAAAAGAAGCTCCAAAGCAAATCGAACAAGAAAAAGCCGATGGATATGAGGATTTCTGCCAAAAACACCTCCGCGAGGACGACAAGGTGGCTTATGTCCGTAAGATCGCTCAGGCTACCAATAAGACAGAAACTCAAATTATCAATTCGGCCGTTTCCAATGAATCAGGATTCCTAACCGCCTTCAATAAATGGAAAGCCGACCAGCAAAATGCTGAAAAGAGGGCCAGGAACAAAACAGCCGTTGAAGCAATCGCTGCCTCGCCCGCACCCTCTGAGATGTTAGTAGCGACCGCTTAGGCTACTTTGCAGCAGGAGCAGGCGAGGGCTGAGCTGGCGTAACGATTACAGGGTCCTTATTAGTGACCTCTATGGAAATCTTAACGTCAGTGTCCTTTTGAAACGCCTCTTTGTCTACAGTCAGGGTGATTGCTTCCTGCGTCTCAATATCTTCGACGGCAGTGAAAAGCCCGGGAAGCATTTGAGAACATCCTGATAACATTAAAGACAAAATGGAAAGAGAAATAAAATGATAAAGCATAAAGCCCCCATGTTAAGTTTTGACAGTTCTTCGATGGGTACTTGAGTCAAAAGGGGCTTTAAGAGTGCTTTAGAGTAATTAATTTAACGTCTGATAATATACGTTATGTTATTTTTGGAGGGCTGAGGGGGTTGCAACTTATGTGATTTCCACAAATTTAACGCAGAGGCGCGGTGGCGCGATGACGCAGAGAAACGAGGCCTAGAAGCGCAATTTCGGCTGTAAATGTTCTTTAAAATAATTCAGTTTCCTAGTGATGATCATGCCGCCCCGTCCATCACTGATGATCTCGATTAATCACTGCACCTTCGGCATACCTTAATCCATCATCTGTGCAACGAAAACAGCCCTCTAGCGCGATCTCTGGGTTTAGACTGCCTAAAACAGGAGGACTTCCCTAATTACCCCACACAGCTCGAAAAAATCCCCTTGTATGATGTTTTAAGAGATGCCTACGATCTATATTTAACTTTTATTAAAAATGATCCTCTGCCTATTGACCCTACATAACCTAACATGTTATAATTGGGTAGGCATCTGGAGGGGTTTTTATGAACTTTAACGTCTATTTAAATAAAGAAACGGGGAAAAGGGTTACGCAAATAGCAAAGACTCTCCACCGTAGCCGTAATTCTATTGTAAATGAAGCATTGGAAGAATGGTTGGACAAGCGGACCAAAACTAAGTGGCCGAAAAACTTCTTTGACTTTTCTCCTATCGTCGATGCACCAGACTTTAAATCCTTACGCTCCGACCTAAAAGACAATATCTCATGCGTAGAAACTACTATTTGAATAATTCCGCGTGAGAACCAATTCGTTCGAAGCGAATCGTTTTTTCATCTTCGTTAACTCGGTAAATTAAAACCCAGTCGTTTTGAACATGACAATCACGGCAACCAACCCATTTACCTTTCAAGGAATGATCTTTGTATTTTGGGTCAAGCCGCTCTTCTTTGATAAGTTGCTCCATAATCTTTACCAGATCAGTAAAATCTTTGTTTTGCTTTCTTGCTTTTTTCTGGTCTTGCTCAAATTTTTTTGTTTTAAAAGGTTGCAGCATCAGTCCTCCATAGACTTGAAAAAATCGTCTATGGAATTGAAAGATATTATTCCCTCTCCCCTTTCAGAAGCATCCAGAGCCTCCCCTGTTTCTGCATTTGGAACGTGGGAACGATTACACCTATTTATACGTTCCCGCACACAATCCATAACAAACTCATTGAGTGTCATATCTTCATAAGAAGCATACATCTTAATATATTTACGCTCCTCAGGTGAACAATCGATGGCTAAACGAACCTTTTCCGCTGATGAAACGGCCATTTTTTTTGACCGATACTTTATAGGTTCTTTCTTTGGAATCATAAAACCTGCCTTTGTACATACTTTCATTATATAACAAATGTACATTTTTTGGAATCCAAACAACATTATTTTGAACTTGAAGGCGCCAAAGGAACAAAGGACCAAAAAGGCTTTACCTAATGTCCCTGCGGAGAAAAAATCACGTTTTCTCCGCATTTTATGCGGAGAAAACTATTGCTCAAGCGTAGATTAAATGCTATTGTTATAGAAACAGCCCTTTGAAACTCGACTTTTATGATTTGTGATCTTTTCGTTAGGAGCTATTTTTAGGACACAAATGTATATACACGAACTTAAAAACTGGCCAAATTTTTTCTGGGACAAAGAGAGCATCACAAATCTACTTATTCAGTTACGCCATCAGCAAGGGCGCTTAATTGGTGGGATGGAATCAATTGGTTTTCACTTACGGGAAGAGTCTGTTTTGCAAACCTTGACACAGGATGTCGTAAAATCAAGTGAAATTGTCTGTGGTTCGTCACGGTTCACCCCTTTGATGATGGAAATGGCCGCATTGGCCGTGCTATCGCAGACCTAATACTGGCCCGTTCTGAAAAAAGTTCTCATCGTTTCTATAGTTTATCAGCGCAAATTCAGATAGAGAGAAAAAACTATTATGCGATATTAGAGCGAACTCAAAAAGGTGAATTAGACATTACCCCTTGGATCGAGTGGTTTTTTGACAGCCTCGGAAGAGCGATTGAAGATGCTTTGTCTACTCTTGACAACATTGTACATAAAGCACGGTTTTGGGAGTCACTCTCAGAGGCATCTTTTAATGAAAGACAGCGGAAAATAATTAATCTCATGCTGGATGGCTTTGACGGCAAGCTCACTTCATCAAAATGGGCTAAGATCACAAAGTGTTCTCAAGATACCGCCTATCGAGACATCCTCGACCTCATTGAGCGAGGAATTCTCACTAAAAATTCAGAGGGCGGCCGCAGCACGAGCTATTCTCTTGTGATAGGTAAATCATAAAAAATATCCTCGATTTTTAAACATCAAATTGTTAAATTTGGTACTGTTTTAGAACATAAACGAAGAAAAATTCCCCCATTTTTCGGACATGACGTAGATTTCTAAACGATTTGATAGATACAGTCTATGCATTGACAGAATCGCTGGTGCCCCAGCGGTGATGCAGGAATTTCTCAAGCGGCGAAAAGAAAATCTTATCGATCAGCATCCCAATTAAAATGATCACAAACATTACTCCAATGACAGCATCCATCTCATGCAGCTCGCGCCCATAATGTAATAAATGCCCAAGACCAAATCCTGTTAAGATAGTAATGTAGATTTCCGCGGCCATTAATGACCTCCAGGAAAAAGCCAAGCCTTGTTTCATCCCCGTGAGAATAAAAGGCAATGACGCCGGCAAAATCACTTTAACCCAAGTATGTAACCCCTTCGATCCCATGGTGCGGGCTGCTCGAATATAAATCGGCGGAACATGCCGGACGCCGCTATCCGTAGCTAAAACAATAGACCACACAGATCCCATGACCACGATAAAAAACATCGCCTGTTCTGTTTGCCCAAACCATAGCAAAGCCAAAGGCGCCCAACAGATACTTGGCAAAGTTTGCAATCCCAAGGCGATAAGCCCCAAAGTATCTTCGAAAATTTGAAACCGGGCGATGATGATCCCTAAAGGAATACCGAGCAGGATGCTTGCCGCATAGCCCATGAGCAAACGTTTCAGAGTAACAAGCGTAGCAGTTAGCAAGCTGCCATCTGCAATTGCAGTGATATAATACTGCGCGACTTCTCCTGGCGATGGAATGAGAAATTCCGACCACACTTTCGTGACAACCAATTCTTCCCAAATGAGAATCAAGGCTACAAAAAACACGATGGCCCGCAGGCGTCTTTTCATAACTGAAGATCCTCATAAAGCGGTGTTTTAAGCGGCTGCAAATGCCCTCTCAGGACATGCGTCATTTGAGCAGCGTATTGCGCGACTTCCAAACTGCGTATATCGCGCGGCCGCGGCAACGGAATCGCAAATTCTTCTATAATCTGTCCGGGACTCACAGAAAACAAGATGACTCTATCCCCTAAACAAACCGACTCAGCGACGTTATGAGTGACAAAAATAATGGTTTTACGCTGCTTTTCCCAGATTTCTTGAATGTCCCCATACAATTGTTCGCGAGTTAAAGCGTCCAATGCCGCAAAAGGTTCGTCCATCAACAGCATTTGAGGATCCGGGGCAAGCGCGCGCGCTAAGGCAACGCGCTGTTTCATTCCGCCTGAAAGCTCATGAATATTCGAGTGCATGAAGAGCTCCAAACCGACTAATCGCAAATAAAAGCGAGCGAGCTGTTTTTTCTCATCTCGCTTTAAATTATGTTTGAGGTTTAATCCAAAGAGTACGTTATCCATGACGTTGAGCCAAGGAAATAGAGCTGATTCTTGGAACATGATGATGCGGTCGCTGCCAGGGCCAATCACAGGATTGCCATCTACGAATATGCTGCCGTGATCAGGAAAATCTAATCCGGCTATCAAGTTTAGCAAAGAGCTCTTGCCGCAGCCGGAAGGGCCAACAAAACAAACAAATTCTCCGGATTTCACCTGCAAGGAAATGTTTTGCAGAGCATGAACTTCATTGCTTTTGCTTCTAAAAGTTTTAAAGACTCTGTCTACGAAAAGTTTAGGGTGATTTTCCTGATTCTCCTGTTCAAAGGAGTTGTCTTCCGATGTAGGTGGTTGTAAACTATTCGTCATGTCAAAGGCCTTTTCATTTGCAAACCTAGAGCGCTTGCTTATTTTTTTCTTTTAAAACTTGCTTTAGCAAAGTTAAATCGTAAATGCGGGACAGATCTGGTTTTTCTTTTAAAAACCCTACTTTGTAGGCTTGTTCAGCCATTTTGAACAGCGAAGCAGGAATGGGATCATATGTCAACTCGATATGCTTCCAAGCTCTTTGAATGATTTTTGGAGGTAGGGCTCTCCCTGCTACTTCTTGCTTGATCTCAGAACTAATGAGCTTTTGAGCAAGTTTTGGATGTGAATTAATCCAATCGGTCAAATCAATGTGTGCTGAAATCCACTTTTTTACAAGATCAGGATGCTCGCTTAAGAACTTTCGACTGCTCACCAACTCCGTGGTGACATATTTTCCACGGGTTTGAGGCCAGAGACTGCTTTCCTCTAGATAAACCTGAGCATTTGCTTGCAGCACAAGTTCACTTACCCAAGGCTCAATTGTCCAGACTCCATCCAAATCTCCGGATTGAAATAAGGGCAATATCTCAGAATTAGGAGTCGGAATAACAAAAACATCTCCGCCGGTTAGAGTGATATTAAATCCTTTGGATAGTAGCCAGGCACGTGCAGCTACATCTTGGGTGTTGCCTAATTGCGGCGTGGCAATGCGCTTGCCTTTAAAGCTCTCAATGTTTTTAAATCTGCCATCCGGATTCACAACTAGGGCAGCCCCCCCGCTGCAGGCGCCGCACACGATCCGAATTTCTTCTCCTTTAGATTTAAGGTAGGCATTTATTGCGGGACTGGGACCAACGTAAGCCATATCAATTGACCCGGCAAAAATTGCTTCCATAGCGCTAGGTCCGGCATTATAGACGAACCATTGCACCTCTACGTTAGGGCCTAAGCGTTTTTCAAACCACCCTTTATCTAATTCGTTAGTCGTAAAAAGTTGCCCCAAAACCCCTTGGGCGTGAGTAACATTAGGAAAATGCCCCACCCGTATGATAATTTTCTCGTCTGCTCCATAGATAGGATTGGCAATAAGCAAAAACAACACTGAAAATAGGAGATATCTAATCATGGCATTTCTCGAATAAATATTTCTTACACAGAGAGAACTTCCGCCCAATGTCGGTTATTTCCACAAATTTAACGCAGAGGCGCAGCGACGCGATGACGCAGAGAAAAAGATGTTCGCGTCTCTGGCCCATAAATGCAGGTTACCAGTTGGCCCAATAAACGAAAAGCCTGTTAATAAGAAAGATTATATGTGGTATTATGAATTTCAGAAGCCTAACTTCTGAATTCTATAAATTAGAGGGGTGATCATTATGACGACTATTAGTATTGTAATTGCTGTAATCGTGATACTTTTGATCTTCGCCGCAATCGGAGTTTATAACCAGCTCGTCCGATTGCGGAACCAAGTCAAAAATGCTTGGAGCCAAATAGATGTTCAGCTCCAAAGGCGTTATGACCTGATTCCCAATCTTGTGGAAACCGTAAAGGGATATATGAATTTTGAGCGCGGCACTCTAGAAGCCGTTATTAAGGCCAGAAGCCAGGCGATGGCCGCTCGGGATGCTGTAGAAAAAGGGGGCGGTCCCACCGGCGAAGCCTCTATCAAGCCCCTGTTGGGCGCCGAAACTGCTTTGAAGGGCGCTATGGGTAATTTCTTTGCCCTTGCTGAAAGCTACCCTGATTTGAAGGCAAACGAAACCATGAAGAACCTGCAGGAAGAACTAAGTTCCACAGAAAACAAGGTCGCATTTGCACGGCAAGCATATAATGATCAAGTTTTAGGCTATAACAATGCCCAGCAGCAATTTCCAGCCGTTTTAGTAGCCGGCATGCTCGGCCACCATCCGGCTGAATTATACGAAGTTAGCGATGTAGAGGCCAAAAAAGGCGTTAAGGTTTCTTTCCAATAAGTTATAGGTAATCTATGGCAATGGATTTTTGGGAAGCCCAAAGACAGGCGCGCAGGAAAACCACACTATACCTTACCGTTTTTATCCTTTTGACTTTAGTGATAGCTGCTTTGTCAGAGTTTGCTTTGCGGTATTTTGCACAAGGCAGCTATAACCCCCCTATCCCCTATCTCGCCCTTTTTTTTCTCGCGCTTACTTTTGGAGTCGCTGGTTATCAGTATTCTATGTATCAATCTTATGGGGGCAGTTATGTCGCTGAATCCGTAGGTGCCTGGCAGGTCGATCCCAACACAACGGATAGATATGAGAGGCAGCTGCTCAATATCGTGGAAGAAGTTGCAGTAGCTTCGTCCCTGCCTATTCCCCCTGTCTACATATTAGATGCCGAGGAAATCAATGCCTTTGCCGCGGGACTAACCCACGATAGTGCCGCAATTACGGTAACTGAAGGTTCTATAAGCCGGTTAAATCGGGATGAACTACAAGGCGTTATTGCTCATGAATTTGGCCATATATCCAATGGCGATATGAAAATTAGCACCCGCTTAGCAGCCATGTTAATGGGGTTCTTTTTTGTCCTTTATATAGGACTAAGGATTCTAGAATTTTCCGGATTATTGCGCGGCGGTAGAGATGACAATAAAAAGGGGCCGAATCCAATTGTCATTGCTGCGCTCATTTTACTTGTAGCTGGGGCTGTCACTTGGTTCGCGGGCTCAATTCTAAAAAGCATGGTGAGCCGTCAACGAGAATATTTGGCTGATGCTTGCGCAGTGCAGTTTACCCGCAATCCGAGCGGCATTGCAAATGCATTGCGTAAAATCTCGAAAGAGACTGTCAAAGACATGCCTAAAAGTGGAGCAGCCTTTTCGCATTTGTACCTTAACGACCAGTCTTTTTGGAGTACGCTTTTTGCGACTCACCCCCCTATAGAAAAACGCATTGCTGCAATTGAGGCCGGTACTTATCTTCCGGAGGAAGACAAAAAACAACCCCCTATCCCTCCTTTGAGCAGCTAAAAAATTTAACGCAGAGGCGCGATGGCGCGGTGACGCAGAGAAAGGAATATTTGTAACTCTGCGTCATCGTGTCTCCCCGGCTCTGCGTTAAATTTTTTAGCTGCCCAAAGGATGGTTAGGGGGTTAAAGCTCGCTTTTTCTCTTGAAAGCAAAGCGCTCTAGCAGAAAATCGATTGAAAATTTCCCTGGCCCAAAAATAAATACGATAATCGCGGCAAGCAAAAAATTAAAGGGCGGCTGCGACACAAAATTTTGCGGATCCTCGAAAATCGTTTTCACTGCATCGATATGAGCGGTTGCTAGGGCAACTGACATGGCAAACGCTAGCGGAATTGACACCAGCCTCGAAGCCAGCCCCAATAGTAAACACATTCCGCCTATTGTTTCTGTACTAGCCGTAAGGTAGGTATTCAATTCCGGAAATGGAATGTGCAGGGAGCGAAAATAGTCTGCAATTTTTTCAATATTTGAAAACTTTCCTATTCCTGTAATAAAAAATTGCCACCCCCAATACAACCGCACAGCAAGCAAAAATAATGATTGCAGATTATTCCCAATAGCAATCAATACAAGATAAAACCCTTTGAAGAAATTGAACATATGTATACTCCTAAATCAGCTCTTGCCGCTCGCGATCCTGCAAATCCTGTAAAAGGGCAAGGGTACTTGTTTGCCTAATGAACCATATGATTTTAATTCTATAGCATAAAACATTTCATCCCGAAAAGGCATATTTTTTCATTTTCTTTGATTTTTAAGAATTTGATTAGCTACCATTGAGGTTAGTTTGCCTTAATTTTCAAACAAGGATGAAATCATGAGAATATTTCAGTTAATGTTCATTTTTTTAACAATGTTCGCCTTCGGGATTAATGCGCAAGAATTAAGCTCGGAATCACAATCAATCCATGAACTTAAAGAAACCTTAATGCAGAATGTCCGGCAAAATGCAGATATATTTTCCCTATTGCAGCCGCAGATCCAAAAAGAATCTGTGGAGGAAAGTTCATTCGCTTTAAGTAAAAATGAAGCGACGCTGGAAAACGCCTCATCTGAATTGGATTTGAATAATTTAGCTGCCAGATGTTTGCATTGCCGCTATTTTGGCTGGGCGGTTTATAGCAAGCGTTTTGGATTGGAGTATTTTGATGTCATGCTGCCTTCCGCCCCGCTCGTCGGAGAAAGCGGAGATACGATTGCGTACACATCCGTAGATAAATCCGTGCTGCCTGAAGTGGTTTATGGGGTTAATTTTCACAAACACCCCATCTTTAACTCCAATCCTTACGATGTCTTTGATCGTGTTTTAGCATCCCGCGCCATCTATCCCAATGTTCTTTTGAGCTATCAAATTTCCTTTCAGCGCGGATATTACACCTTAGACATGCTTTTGGAAAATCTTTCTAACAATGTCATCCAAAAAGAGCGTGTAGTGGTCACATCGTCAGATGTTTATTTCCTTTACACACTATTTTACCCGGGATCTGCAGAGTATCACGACTACTTTATCCAGTCATTCATGCCTTATTAACTATTTGGAGGGCGGTGACTTGTCACCGCCCTCCAAATAGAGAGCTATCTCAAATGGCTATGTAGAGCTTCAACCATTCTTCGATTTGATCCCTGAATTTATCATCGCGTTTTAACTCCTCCCATTTAAATTCTCTTCTCGTCAGAGGGCATTTAAATGTCCCTTTGTTATGTGCCATGATGTCGATAATGTCGCGCTTATCAAAGTAATGACCTAATGGTGTTTTATATGGATCGTTCATCACTTCAAGCGAAATAGGGCTCAAGAATTCTTCTGGAGGCTCCTTAGCGACCTTAACATTCTCTTGTTTACTATCTTCAATGATTTTTTCCAGCTTGTATTCTTCACCCTGCAGATTAGTGATCTTTCCAACAGTTCCGCCTCTTTCGTACAAGACAATGCCCCCTTCAGTTTCGAAACAAATCTCTTCCACATGTCCGCCGCAAACAATAACAACTTGGGGAGACGGCTTCAATTCCTCTAATCTTTTCTTCTCAATTTCAACGTCTTCTTTTATTTGAATGGCCATATTGCGGGCTTGAAGGATCTTGAGCGGATTGTTCAGAATTTCCATAGGATATTCTTCCCCATCCCCCCCTGTGATTTTTCCTCCGGATATTTTTATTCCCTTACCACTGGATGATATTGACATACCATTTATACTTACACTCCCCATCCCCCCAATATTTACAGATCCGAACATGTTAGAAAAGTTATTCATGAACTGAACATTTCCGGTATTGTATGTCTGGACGAACTGATTCCCATGAGCATATGAATTTGCATTAATGGTAAAGCAAGAATCACCGATTGTAATCTTATACTTATCATCAATAATCTCGATCTTTGCTTTGTCCAGCAAAATATATTCAACCATCTGACGGATGTCCTGAGGAACGGTTCGCCGCTGAAATATTTCGTGAATTTGAACAGTAGACAATTCCACACATGCTTGCGGTTTTTTCAGGATAAGTTTTGGGAGATGACAATTGTTTAGCACTAATTCCTGGTTGGCAGATGTAACTACACCTCCAACACGGGTATTAGTCAATTTGAGATTGATAGCATGAAGATCTCCAAGCACCTTGCTATTGATTATGGTAGCTTTCCTAGCCACTATACTTCCAATTTCCTCACTATCTTTTATTGTTACATCTGACTTTGCGTTTAATTCCCCTAAAACCTTGCAGCTTGTTCCATTAATTGTGTTTGCGAAGACTTTTTCAATAACACTACAACTTGCTAGATCGGCCTTTCCCTCAAGACTGACAGAAACCAATTTTCCCCCTCGTGCTACTAGCGAGGCCGCCTTCAGTTCCCCATTTACTGAGGTAGCATTTAGACTGACTAATCTACCTGCTGTCAAATCATTAACCTCTGAATTTTCTGCTTTTACAGTTCCTTCAGCCTTTATTTTTTCGATGGTTGAATCCTTAGCTTCTACATATGAATTCGAAATCAGTGATTTTACGCCTTGCATGTTAGTCAATTTAGCCGAACTGGATGATTCAATTGTCTCGATAATGCTTGCTGTTCCTTCAAAATAACTGTCGCTTTTCGCAGAAGTTACATTACATTGAGTAATTTTCATGCTGGATTCAGACTTCACATCCCCTAACTTAGAATTGGAAGCCTCAAGGTAGCTCTCGCTAAAAACTGTTAGGACATTCGGACAATTGTTAATTTTACAACTACTCGAACTTTTTACATTCTTAGCGGTTACCTGAGTGATTTCCAAATAGCTATTTGATTTTATACTAGTTGCTGTACAATTAAGCAACTTAGCGCTTGAATCTGATTTAACTGTTTGAAAAGTAGAATTCTGAGCTTCCAAATAACTATCTGCACGCACCTCATCAATTTTACATGCAGTCAATTTACATGAGGCGCCAGATACAATGTAAGGAGCTGTAACATTGGTCAATTGAGCGGAATTCGATGTTTTAAGCCCTGTTCTGAAGTTTTTATTACTTAAATTTATGCTATTATCTGTACTAAAACCGTCTTCCAATTGAATTCGGCTAGGTTGTACTCCATACGTATACATATTTCTCTCTTTTTTGAAGTTTTTCAATCATGTTTAAAGCTTTCTTAGTCTATGGCCATATAACTGGCCGAAAGGCTACCACGAGAGGATAGTTATTAACAAGAGAAAAAAACAAAAATGATAGAAATTAAGCATTCATCAGCTTAACCTTGACGCTGTACTAACTCGAGGTTCTGGTGATTTTTAATCCCTCAATTCCAATTCCTAGGACTATCTTGTTTTATCATGCCGCTTTGCGATCCGTATCCTGTTCTAAAAACGTTGGAATAGAAGTTTCTCGTGCATATCCGCATATCCCCAGGCCCCCATGTCCCATCTTCGCATTCTTGTTTTTAATTTTTCTTTTAATCTTCCATGCTTTGTGTTATTTCGAATGGAATGTAGCATTCAACACGAGTCGGTATGGCCATGAATTCCGGACAATTTCTAGAATATTTCAAACCCTGAGATTTTTATGCAATTTTTATTTGCCATCTTATGCTTGCTTATACATTTACAACCGCTTCAAGGTTTATGTCCTGTAAACCTTGAAGAAAGATCCTCTCCTATTGGCGAGCATTGCGCAAACGTATCCCAATCTCAATCCCCATCCTATTTAAGGCTTGACAACCAAACTATAGCAAGCCCTGACGATCTTTTAGATGATCCATTCCTTGTGCTGAGAAGCAAAACCAGCAAAAATTCCCCAATGAATCTCAAAGATTCTTGGCAAAGCCTTGCTAAATTGATGATACATGCTCCAAGAACGAACATACCAAATGCATGGGAACAAACGAGTTCCAGTCAACTGTCTGCTTTGTCGCTGCTTAAGAACCTGAGAGTTGCAGTCCTCAATCAGCATGAAACCTTCGACCACCAAATCCCCTATTTCAAGCTACAATGTGAAGGATCAGGATACGATAAAGTTTGGTGGCAGATTTCAGCAGATGCTAATTTCTCATCGATTATCCCTAACTTTGATTCGATTCAAGACTTTGAATCTGAAATTCACCTCGATGAACTCACAAACACATTTTTTAATCCGGGCGGCGACTATTTTTTCAGAGCCAGAATTGGTTCTCAAGATGCCTGGAGCGAATGGTGCTCCCCTTTTCATTTTCAAGTTAATAAACCGATGCAGGTTCAAAACATTTGTTTTGATAAAACACTTGACGGTACTTTTGAAATAAGCTGGGAGAAAAGCTGCAATGAAAACGTCCGTTATTTTATATTTGCTTCAAACGCCCTCGATTTCATTCCTTGCATCTATTGCGACAAGCAAATCAATGAAATCGATGCACAGCAAATCTCCGAAGAGCACAATTCAAATCTTCTACTAGTCACTTCCCAAGATACCGTGACGATTGATCCTCAATATGCCTATTATCGAATTATAGCTGAATGCAAGGGGCATTACTCAGTGCCTTCCCCTCTCATTTATGTCTATGATTACGGCCTCACGCATAACAGAACAGTGTTATGCGCTTTGCCATCCACGCTAGAAACAGATGAAAATGAAGGCGGTCTTCAAGCGAGACGGATTGAACTTCCCCCTGCCCAGGCTTATTCTGATTTAAATTATGCCTTTACCGGGGAATTAACCTACAAAGGGTATGTATGTCCACCTGCTGTAAGTAGTGAAGTTTGGGAAAGCGTTAATCCTTATCTTTTGCCTGAGAATCATCCCATTAAAAGCTCTTTAGACCACATATTTACAGCCTCAAGAGTGATCCAATCAAAAAAATCCATGGTTGAGGCAGGCTTTACAATTATCTCGAGCGGCAAATTCAGCCATGTCATTGTTGCCAGCCACCTAAACCTCAAAGGATATATAGTAAAATTATTCCTCGACAGCGAACCTAAGGTGATGGATTGGTCTGCTTGGAAAAATCGAATACTGGGGGCGTTATCGATCAAAAATGCGATAGATAGACATGGCTGGAAAGATGTTTTTAAAGTCGCTAAAAAATGGATCTATCCCCTCCCTCCTTCCCCTAATACGGGATCTCATCCTTCTCATCCCAAGAATTTTATTCTGATCGTACAGGACATGCAAATATTGAAAAGCAAATCAAATTTTGGGATGTGGAAAAGCCCTTCTATGACTAGAGAAAAGCTAGATAAAATCTATGTATTGTTGCAGGAAGAAGGACTATGGGATTCGGTTTATCCATTCAATTTTCCATTTTGCAAAGATGGAAGATTGGCTATTGTTGATACAGAATATCACCATAGATGGCCTATACGCTTTAGCTATTTAACCAATTATTTGTGTCCTTCTCTTCAGAAATATTGGGTTCAGCTGATAAAGGCCAAAGGCCCGCAAAGTAAATAAAAAATTTGACTGTTGGGACATGATCTGGTAGCTTAAAAACGAAGCTTTTTAGATTAGGAGACGGTTATGATTTTGGATCCTATCGTTCCGGAGCAACCCTTGGTTCAGCGTAATGAGGCTAGCTGGCCTCCTTTAGGTCTAAAAATGGAGCGCGAAAAGAAAGGGAAAATGATATCAAAACACCAAGCGCAAAAAATTCAACAAGAATTTGCTCAGCTTGGTTCCCAACAAGATTTAAAAACAACTAAGATTTCCGAAAATATACTCTCGAATGATAATTGGGATCTTGAATTTAATGTAGCTGAAGATTTTGAGGTTAAGCCCAAAAATCCAGGGCGTTTGATTTCACTTCTTAATGAAAAAAATCGTGTTTTGGATGAATTCCAGATTGTTGTTAATAAAATATATGAGTTAGTTAAGAAGGCCAAAAAAGAAAACGTAGATGACGATCCCCCTGAAATAGCTGCGATCCGCCAAAATATTGATGTTTTATATAAGTTATTTGAGGAGGCCAATCAATCTAAGCCGATTGTTCCTAAAAAAGCCTTAAAAGAAAAAAAATCAAATTTCCCTCGCATAGCGCCTGCTGCTGCTACATTGAAAAAGAATTTTGAAGATCTTTGGAAGTCTACAAATAAGCTGAGCAAGCACACTTCTGCGGTTTTAAACCCCGCATCGGGTTTGGAAGATTCCGATGATATAGACACCATGCGAGAACAATTCTCAGATAGTAAAAACATACAAAATGAACTTGAAAATGATCTGGCAGGGCTTCAATTACAAATCCTCCGAAAAATTGCAATTTTGGATGAACAAGTAATGTTTGGGCAAAGAGAAAAACTTCCTGAAGAACATCTTCAAACATTCGCTATTTACACCCATAAAACATGCGAGGAATTAGAGAACCAAATCATCGCTCCCTATAAAGAAAAGCATAATCAGCGAAAGATTCTGCGGGATAACTTAACTCAAGACTGGAATGCAATTTGCAAAAAAAAGATTGAGCTGTCATGGGAAATTGATTGGATTCAAAATGCTCTGGATATACCGCCTAGAGTAAAATCCCTTAAAAATGAATTAGAGATCTTGAATCGGGATGTTTGCAGCCTTGCCGAGAGAGCTTCAGAAGCTTTAAATCCTCCTTCAACAATAAAGCCCGATATTGAAAGCCTAAAACAGGAATGTGCAAGACTTGAAGCACACTGCTCAAAAGCGCACCTAAATGCTAAGGAACAGAAAAATCAGGTCATTTATAAAATTGATGGATTGAGCGATCAAATTAAATCCGCTGTCGTCTTGGATTACACGGAGTTTGCAGCATATACCCCTGCGTTAAAGGAGAGTATTCAAAAGGAAATACTAGAGGCACACAAGACGATTCAGATTCAAAGAATAAATCTGAAAGGTGATTTGATTTCAGATTGGAATCAGATTCAAATCCAACTCATGAAGATTGAAGCAGCTATAGAATGGATAAATAATGCATTGAATGATGTTCCTGAACTTGAAAACCTCGCTGTCGACCTGCGCACTTTGTTCGACGCGGCCGAATACGAGCGCCGTTCAGGGGGAAATCCCGCCAAAATGGATAGGTTAATAGCTTATATGACAAACTACAAAAATATGTTCGATGAGTTTTCCAAAAAAGCCCTGTTGCTTAAAGAGCCGATTGAGAAAAAAATTGAAAGCCTCAATCAACACATCAAGGAGGACGGGAATTTCGAAATTTCTGCTAAATGCCTGGAGCCCTTTGCTGTTATGGAATCGGATATCAAGGAAAAAGTTCAAATAGAAGTGAGAGCTGTTTATAAAGATGTTTATCAGCAACGTATTAATCTGCGCAATAAGGTATCCACAATCATGGACCAAGTCAAGAAGGGTTTTGAGGAAGTCGCATTTGAGCTTGAGAGGGAGAAACTGGCCTCCGAAAGCAACGGAGTATTTCTCCAAAGGGTTCTATTTAATTTCTGGTATGCTGTTCCCGGCAATAGGTATGCAAAATCTCCTTTTTCATAATATTACAAGAGCTCCTAAACCCCGTCCGGTATACATGCATCACTTTGCAAGGTACGCCCCTTTTTCCGTGGAATAATTAAATGACTGAATCCAAACGCTAATTGCTTTAGTGTAAAAAAGATTAAAAAGCCCATCCCCATTCCCATTAAAGCATACGTTAATCCTTCATAGGTCAAGGGAATTCCGATATTAAACGACTGATATGAGGCCTTGGCGATCTTTAAATCAAGATGTGTCAAAAAAAGAAAGGGCTTGCTGAATATCGAAGCGGAATCTAAAGTCGAAAGTGCGTCTGATAACTTTTGCGTCCGCAGGGCCATGTCGTTCATGATGTTGCCTTGACGAACAAAGTCTGCATCCGTGCTTTCCAAGAATTTTCGTATAAACTGTGCTAAGGATTTACCGGATGCGCTAGCAGCCTGCCGCATGATGTCTACCTGGTAAATCAGCTCATTTACATGGCCGGAAAGCTGCTGCTGATAATGATGCATATATAATGGAGCCTGGGAAAACAAGAGCGCTCCGGAAACAGCTAAAAGACGATCGAGTAATCCCCCAACCCATTTAATCATAGATAAACCTCAGATTTAAATTATAGTAATACCCCAGACAAGGAAAAGAAAAAAGGAAAAAATGCAATCATGGGGAGTAATCTGCACATCCAACATATAGAACAGGATATGCAGACTCCCTTGTCCTTTTGTGCGGCATTCGTTTGAAGCGTCCCCCCTGCACTTTTACAACCTGAGTTATAAATCAAATTGACACAATATTACATTTAAATGTACAATCTTGGTTTATTATATAAAAAATAATTTAGATTTAATGGGAGTAAAAATGCAATCAATTACAAACACCTCAAGTAATTTTCATAACCAAGTTATAGTAGGTTCAAAACGCCCCTCATTGTCCAACTCGAGCGAAATAGTAAACGAGGAAAACGAGCAGCTGCTAAAAGAATCCAAGAAAATTAGGACCTTGCCTCAAACCATGCAGCAACTTTTCGACGAAAATCAAAGGCTGCGGGAAGAGCTTGCGCAAATGAAAATCGATCGGACTCCTTTTTTCGATCCCAATCAAGATGATTTGCTAGATCTTATACCACAGCTAAAGGACTTGCCCAATCGTTCAAAAAAGATTATCGTTCTTGTTCCTGCTGCCGATGGAACGACTAAACAATTCAATCTTACTGAGCTTGCTTTACAAAAAGCTTCCTTAGTTTACCAACGGCTATTTACTGATAATGAACAATCTATCCAATGGAAAGAAACAAAAGCTCACGGCTCACCCACATTTGAATGGATAGATGATAATTTTGGACAACCACACTATTTTCATCCCCAAGCTGGTGCTCAAGCTGTTTTATCTGTCCGTTTCTTAAATGGCGAAATTCCAAAAGAAAAACACCGTCCTATTGCCCAATTACTTGCACAAAAAAATAATGATTCAGACCTCATTCTTGAGGATCTTCTTAGGATAAGCCATCGCTATGAGATGCCCAATTTACAAGCTGAATGTAAGCAATTTCTTTTAGAATGTATAAAAAATGATCCACAGGTGCTGAGCGACTATTTTTCATTCATTCTCGATCTTCCTTCCAATTTTAAACTGTTCCCGGTTTGGCTAAAGGGTTTTAAAGCGCATCTGGCTCAATCTCCTCTAGAGATGATTGAATTTTTTAGCAGACTTATTGATCAGGATTATTCATCGCGCACTCAGGAACACCGTTGGGAGATTCAGAAAATCTTTATTCAATGCCTATATGAGATGCTAACGAAAGAATTGCTTAAAAAATGCGCCCTTCCGGAATTAGAAAGTCTTTGTCGAGGCATATTAAAAGTGTGTCCCGGTCTTGGGTTCAGCCTGAAAAAACTCCAACAACTGGAAAACGTAATGCCTTTATCCCTTTCACTTGATTATAAAGCTGTCTCGGCTATTGGAGCCTATGTTCGAATTAGATGTTGGAAAGATCTTGAGCAAGTTGATTCTATGCTTAACAAGCTTGTGGAAGATCGCGAATATATAGAACTTGCCTTAACAGCTCAAGGGAGCATTTTTTTACACAGCAAAAACTATGATGACGCATTGGCAAAATGTCAACAGGCTCTGCAAATCAATCCCTATTGTTGGCCTGCCTTAAGGGTAAGAGGTTTTATATTCGAACAGCAAGAACTTGTTGATTTAGCCCTCCAGGATTATAGTCAGATCTTGAAAGAAAATCCTTTTGAATCTAATACGCTATATAATAGGGGAGTAATTTATCTTAAACAAAAAAAATTTGAACTAGCTTTAAAAGATGCAAATATGGCTTTAGCGGTAGATCCTATCGATGATGATGCCTTAGAACTTAAAGCGTCTATTTATTTTTACCAAAATAAATGGGATAAAGCTTTAATAGCTATTAATCAAGCTTTGGATCAGGGATTTGACGTCTATCGTTTAGGGTTGCGAGGGAAAGTCTATCTTCAAAAAGGGCAACTTCGTCAGGCTGAACAAGATTTTAGAGATCTTTTACGTTCTTATCCAAATGATCAAGGGCTGCTCAAGCTTCTTGCTCAATGCAATCCGCACAATAAAGTTGAATGATCAGGACAACTCAAATATATCTTGAGGCTGATTTACAACTAAAAAAAATCACCAGTGTCGTTTTCCGCAGCCATGAAGAAACGACAAATCCAAAGACAATAGGGACTCCCTAGTACGCTGTCAAACAAATTTGTGGGTAAAGTCCCGATTTTGAGTCGCCCTACGGGCTCAGGCTCTTTTTATGCCCACCCACAGCTCCTTGCGTCGCAGTGGGCTATTTAACAGACGCCCTAGATGGGCTTAGGGCTGTGCAAAACAATCGAGGAGTATAGTTTAAATATTGAATCGAGTCTAGTCTGGACTGTGGGCAGCCCTAAGCCCGCCTAGGGCGTCTGTTAAATAGCCCACTGCGACGCAAGGAGCTGTGGGAGGGCATAAGAAGAGCCAGAGCCCGTAGGGCGACTCAAGATCGGGATTTTACCCACAAATTTATGTTTGATATTTGTTACTCAGGAAGTTTTTCAATAACCCAATAACAATCGCTACTCCCCTCTTGTGTAACAGGTTTTGTCATCAAAAATTGACCGAAAAGCCCATCTTTTTGCGCCAGCCGGCCAGGGATATACTGAAAAAGATCCAAGTAAACCTGGTTTTCAATATAAATTTTTTGGCCATCTTGTATTTCATTTCCAACATAGGGATAATCCATACTCTTGATGGTCCACCATTGCCCTGGAGCATGTTTATTCTTATTAAAAAAACAATTGTCCTGGCTTAAAAGCGTTTCTAATAGGCAGCCATCGCCTAAGCTTGGATCAAGCGATTTGACCAAGACAAAAGACCCGTGGGAGATACTTCCTGCTCCACCGCAAAATTCTAATGCAATCTTATTATTAGAAGACCCCAGGCATGCCTGTTGAATGGTTTGACCAGATGAAGCAACTAAATAATTGCCCTCTTTATTTTTAAGGTAAAATTTATCTCCCATATGGATGACGTTTCGATCATCAATCTCCGGCAACACAATATTTCCAGGGACAATCCTAAAGTCATCACGTGGATTGCCGAGGCCGATCACTTTATCAAAAGTTGGGGAAGCTGCCACCCGATTCCCAAAATTCCATTTGGTTTTGTCGATGTTCTTCCACTTTAAAATAGTGGATATCAGAGAGGTGTGGTCAAATGGAATTGCAGGATTATCAGAACGGACCACTGTGCTTTTGTTAATTCTTGGCGAAATAAAAATGGCCGGCACACGCACTCCGTATTGATCAAATTTAAATCCATTTTGGGTATTGGCATCCGGAGGAATGGCTGCAGGCGGTGGAACGTGGTCATAGATACCGCCATGCTCATCAAACGTAATGACGAGCAATGTCTCATTCCAAGCTTCGGGACACGAAATCAGGCTGGTATAAATGTTGGCTAATAGATTTTCTCCTGTGCGTATATCCCCCGGAGGATGCAGATCATTACCCTGCAATCCCAAAAGCAAAGACCTCAGTTTTACCTTAGGGTCTAAATCGATAGACGTTGTCCACAAGGGCTCTATGAAGCTAAAATCAGGCAGCGTACCAGTTCTGGCTTGTTCGTGAAAAGAGTCCAGAGTTTGAAAATGATCATCAATATTTGGAATCAGGCTTAAGTTGACAAAGGTATTTTTAGCGTAGGAACCCGAGAAAATCCCTGGCAGAACGTCGCCCTGCCAAAAAATAGTCCAGGAAGTTTGAGGGCTTTCTTGGAATAAGCGGTTCCAAATCGTGTCGCAGTGAAACTGGCTTCGGCCAATAGGCCCGTTGACCACCTGCCCTTCAGATGTTCCGCAAATTGAGAAGGCTCGGTTCGGATTTGTTTGTGTAGGCACCGAAGAAAACCACAAATCGCTAACAGCATAATGCTTAGCTAACCCATAGATGACAGGCAGCTCTTGCTCAGTATAAGTCTCCATAATCGCGCAAATCTTATCTTTTTGATCTTGCCATTCATGCTCCCACCACAAGGAGGCATAGTCTTGAAGAAAACCGGACATGTTTGGTTTAAGACTCCCCTCGAAGCCATAGATTTGATTGATGACATGAGGGAAAGGTTCATGGGGATCAAATTTTGGAGAATTCAAATATAGGGTATTCGCTACCGAAGGTATCCCTTTAATGGGATTGCAGCTGAAAACGATTTCACCCGATGAATTTTTTAGTGTGTTTACATAGGATTGAAGGATATTCTCTTCAAGCCCCATGTATTTTGGATTAGCATCAGGGGCAATAAATAAATTGGGAGGAGCATTCTCATCGTAAAGCCAGGCCAAAACATTGTCAAAAGATCGATTTTCTAACATGAGCACAACGACATGCTTGATTTCGCTTTGCATTAAATTGTCGCTTGGACTTTGAGAATATAGCTTAAAAACAATCAAGCTGCTAAAAATAACCCCAAAAACAAAATTTTTTCGCATACTGCCTCCCAATTGAAAACACTATAAATACTGATTATAAAAGTTTGATTGCAAGCTAATATTTGGAGCAAAGCGGTGACAAGTCACCGCACTCCAAATTTTTGTCCCTTTTCATTAAAAATTATAGTGTGTAGTTTAAAGGTAAGCATTTAATATACGGGAGAAATAGAATGGCGAAGCTCAATAACCCTTTTAATACATTTACGGAAGGCCGCGATAAACAATATCACTATTACTCTTTGCCAGCCCTTGAAAAACACTACAAAAGCTCTATTCGCCGCCTGCCTACCACTATCCGCATCATGCTGGAATCTTTGTTAAGAAATTGCGATGGCAAATCGGTTAAAGAAGAAGATATACTGAGGCTGGCTGCGTGGAATTCCCAAAAATTGCCTTCAGGCGATGTTCCTTTTGTAGTGTCCAGAGTGGTACTCCAAGACTTCACAGGTGTCCCCTTGCTGGTTGATCTTGCAGCCATGCGCGATGCCATGGCCGATCGAGAGCATGATGCCTCCCTTATTGAACCTCAAGTGCCCGTCGATCTCGTGGTAGATCATTCCGTGCAGGTAGATAGGGCTGGCACAGATGATGCCTTCGCTTTTAATTTAAAAGTCGAATTTAACCGTAATCGGGAACGTTACGCTTTCCTGAAGTGGGGTCAGCAAGCTTTTAAAACTCTCCGCATTGTTCCACCCGGCATAGGCATTGTCCATCAAGTCAACTTGGAATATCTTGCTTCGGTAGTATTCGAAGAATCCAAAAATGGTACAAAACTTCTTTACCCTGATACTCTTGTAGGAACAGACTCCCACACAACGATGATTAATGGCTTAGGTGTACTAGGCTGGGGAGTTGGCGGCATCGAAGCTGAGGCGGCGATGCTGGGCCAGCCTGTTTTTATTCAAATTCCTGAAGTTATCGGAGTCCATTTGTCCGGAAAATTAAACGAAGGAGTCACGGCTACAGACCTTACGCTACGCATCACTCAAATATTGCGCTCTTTTAAAGTGGTCGGGAAATTTGTTGAATTCTTTGGGGATGGCGCCGCTAGTTTGACTCTGGCTGACAGGGCAACTATCGGCAACATGGCGCCTGAATATGGAGCGACCATAGGCTTTTTCGCAGTGGATGATAAGACGCTGGAATACCTCGCTATGACAGGACGGAGCCAATCTCATATCCAGCAGATCAAGGAATATCTCACAGCTCAGGAACTGTATGGCATACCTAGAAAAGGAGAAATCGATTATACCGCCATCTTAGAATTAGATTTAAACTCCATCCAACCGTGTGTGGCAGGGCCCAAGCGCCCTCAAGACCACATTGATTTGCCTGCTTTGAAACATAAATTTCAAGAACTTCTGACCGCGCCAGTGAGCTCCGGCGGTTACGGAAAACCAGTTAATGAGAATTTAAAAGTATATGTGCACGCAGAAGGCTCATTTTCCTTAAGTGAACATCACGATTCAGGAGGCAAACCTTCCCTGGACGCTAAATGTTCTTGGAGCGAGTGCGAGATGGTAACCAATCGGCCCGCGACTGAAGCAGTTGTGGATCCCAGCTATTTAGAGAAACTAGTAGGCGACATTGTCATGAAGCACGGCTCCGTCGTCATAGCCGCTATCACTAGCTGCACCAACACCAGCAATCCCAATGTGATGATTGCCGCTGGAATTCTTGCTAAAAAAGCAATAGAAAAGGGCTTGAAAATCAATTCTATGGTCAAGACCAGTCTAGCGCCGGGCTCCCGCGTCGTTACAGACTATCTAGAAGCTACCGGCCTGCAGAAGTATCTCGATGAAATTGGTTTCCAACTTGTCGCATATGGCTGCACCACCTGCATTGGCAATAGCGGACCGCTTGAAGAACATATTGAAAACGCAATCAAAAGCCACGATATCATTGCAGCCAGTGTACTCAGCGGCAACCGCAATTTTGAAGCCCGGATCCATAGCGCCGTAAAAGCCAACTTCTTGATGTCCCCTCCGCTAGTAGTCGCCTTTGCCTTGGCAGGCCGTATTGATATAGATCTAGATAAAGAGCCGTTAGGATACGACACTCAGAGCGACCCTGTTTTTCTTAGAGACATCTGGCCTTCTACCCAGGAGATTCAGGAGGCTATTGCAATAGGGGTCAAACCGGCCATGTTTAAAAAGCGCTATTCCCATGGCATTGATGAAACCCCTTTGTGGAAAGAAATTGCCACCAGCGAAGGTCCTCTCTATGCCTGGGATCAGAAGAGCTCATACATACAAATGCCGCCTTATTTTGAAGGCGTAGATATTAACATTCCTCCTCTACAGGAGCATCTTAAGAACATGCGGCCGCTAGCTTTATTCGGCGATTCCGTTACTACCGATCATATTTCTCCAGCTGGAGCTTTTAGGGGCAACTCCCCTGCCGGCAAATATTTATTATCATTGGGAGTCCCTGAAACAGAATTTAATAGTTATGGAAGCCGCCGGGGCAATCACCATGTCATGATCAGGGGAACTTTTGCCAATGTCCGCCTGCGCAATAAAATGGCTGATGGCAAAGAAGGCGGATACACCAAACTTATGCCGGAAGGAACCATCCTCAGCATTTTTGATGCTTGTGAAATTTATGCAAAAAGGAAAA
>Ga0206882_1015_pt1 | contig 50831 bp, 47 predicted proteins | sample Alteio_BWOrgCont_4_FD_152908 | JGI IMG/M metagenome (GOLD analysis project Ga0206882, IMG submission 152908) | Enriched cells from forest soil in Barre Woods Harvard Forest LTER site, Petersham, Massachusetts, United States -... | ecosystem: Environmental > Terrestrial > Soil > Temperate forest > O...
AAAAAATCCACGTTCTTATAGGAGCATATCTAAAGAAGCAAGGTTTTCGATGTGCCGCTTTTCGGCTTGTCTCATTTTTCGTTTATCTTTTGGGTTCAAATCATCGTAGCCCATCAGATGCAATAGTCCATGGACAATGTAAAGGGAAAGTTCATGGTAAGGGTCCAAGCCTTTCTTTTTTGCATATTGAATGGCCGTAGCAGGGCATACAAAAACGTCACCCAGCATTTGGTGGGACTCGTCTTCTAGGGGAAAAGAAATGCAGTCTGTTGAAGAGGGGTCATTGAAGTATTGCTGATGAAGCTCGCATATAGCGTTTGTGGGGACAAAATAGACGGAGACCTCACCATAATCGTGACCCTCAAAGGCAATTACTTGGTTCACAAGTTGCTTTATTTGGGGCTTTTTAATGCTAAGGTCTTTCTGTTGATTAAAAACGTAGATTTGCACAATCTAAATTTATGCAGATACAGGTGTTTTGGGAAGGCCGGTGACTTTTTTATTTTCCCCTTCTTTCCAAAGTCCTAATTTTTTTAAAACGTCCACGCGTTCAAGTCGTTTTAAAACGTTCCGTTTTTTAATCCCTTTGCTTGCTTTTCCAAAGCTGGCGTGTCTAGACATATGAATCCTTCATTAAAAATTTATCGAATTTTGGGAACAAAGGCTTTTGCAGCTAGTTCTCCTTCCAATGCATTTGGATGTTCCTTATATCCTTTCGAAAGATGATCCTTTTTTGCACCTGTTTTTTTTGCAGGGTTTCGTGGTCGTCTTGGACATACAGAGCGGTCTTTGACTTGTTTTGCTAGTCTCGTCATGTTTAACTCCCTCAAGGTTGAGAAAGATTATAGGGTTTCTCCATGAATTCTAGCAAGAATCTATTTATCAAAAAACAGAAATTCCTATTTCTATACGATCCCTAACTCCAATTTGCGACCAAATCCGTTTGAGCTAACATTTTTCAAGAAATTTATTGAAAAGTTGTTTTCATTTATGCTATAATTTATCTTTATAATAAAATAAAAATACAATGAACCCAGATAGTTTATCTTCTTATCGCTATGGAAATCCTTATTCTTCCTATGAAACGGGAGATGTGGTTGAAGGCCATCGTCCAAACAAAGCCAACCAATTTTCTAAGGACATTATCGAAAGTTTGGAACAAGGGGACGTCGACCAAGCCCTTTCCTTAATTGCTAAGGAAAGAATCGCGCAAGAGGTACCCTCCTTTTCATTGACAGAAGTCTTTAAGAATCTTCTTGCGGCTTACCTACAAATATTTAAACAGCAGCCGGCGAAACCAGTGGAAGGTCCTACGTTTGTTAAATTTGTTTTTCAATTGGTGAAAGGTGCTGCTTCTTTATTGGCAATAAAATTGCCAAAATTTCTTGTCTTAAAACTACCTAAGTTTCTCCTTCAATCGCTTCCTTATATTCCAAAAGGAATTTTGCATTTAAAAGAAGCTATGAAACATAAGTTCCAACAAATCGCAAATGTTTTGGCTCCTTTTTTTACCCCTTTCGTCCAGTTGTACCATAAAATAAGCTCGTATTGGAACATGGCAAAAGAAAAAGTAGAAAAGCTCCAAAACAAAGTGGAAGCATTTGTTGAAAAAATGCAAAAGGCTTTTCACCGTCGGATAGATCCGGTAGTCAATAGGGTCAAAGAAAAAATTCAAAAAATAGAGAAAAAACTTCTTAAAATTTTAGAAGAGGTCGAAAAAGTTTATGGACAAGCTGCCTCAAAAATCCTAGCAAAAAGTCACGATCTCATGATTTTCGCACAGCCTTATATTAATTTGTTTGCAGGTTTTGTTACCCAAAGAAAAGTGACGGTAGAAAGAAGTGTGCAATCGTTACTCAACCAATTTCGAAAAGCGGGTCAATGGCTCCAGAAAAAATCTTTAAAAGTTCTTCATCGGTCTGTACAAATGTGTACGGTTCCGATGAAATATGTCTCCAGCATATTCGGTGTTTTGCTCTCCCTTTTAGGGAAATTTCTTTTAAGAATAGGTAAAAAAGTCTTAAGATTTTTTAAGACGTTTTTTTATATCAGTTATTCGATTGTAGTGCAGCTTGGCAAAGCACTTTGGTTTCTTTTTTCTGGACTAGGATTTCTTGTATTTCGTCGAATTCGAAGGCTATTTCCGAAAAAAATCGCCCATGATTACACCACAAGAAACGACACTTTTTAAACCATCTTCCACTTTCATGTCTAAATAGACAAGTTCTGAGCTTTTTATCATTACTAAAAAACCAGAAGTAGGATTGGGGGCGGTAGGAACAAACACCGCAACCCGTTCATCCATTTCGGCCCCTTTCAAAGAATCTTGGGTTAGAAATCCTATAGAATAGACCTCTGGATAGGGGAAGGGGGCGAGCACAACTTGCTTAAAAGAACTTGTTTTATCTGCGAAAATGGTTTGCGTTACGTCCTGGAGTGTTTTATAAACCCCTTTGACAAAAGGAATACGCTGCAACAGAGATTGACCCATTCCGATCAAATAATGGACAAAGAACCATTGGGTAATATATCCTAGTAAAACCGTAAAACAGAACAGAAATGTCAGAATCAAACATTGACTTACATATTTTTGCACTTGCGCGGCACTTAAAAACCAAAATCCATTCTCAAAGATATGAAAATAGTCTAAGATCATTTTCACTACATCGACAAATGGTTCGGTAAGAAGATTCAAAAAGTATACAATCAAAGCGAAGGTAAGAGCCAAGGGCAAAAGGATCGCAAGACCTGTAAGAAAGTGCTTTTTCATCGTGCGTGCTACCCAAGTCGAAAACTATCTTTTTTTACGACCTTTAAATTTTTTTTGTATATTTGATTTTTTTGACGGAGTTCTTGTAAATTTTAGGGGAGTTCCATCTTCGCTTAGCAGTTCCCAGTCTGTTTCCATGAGAATCAAATCCATTCGAGTTAACCTTACTTGGATCTTCTTTCCTGGGAAATAGAGAGTATTGGTATGTCTGCCACGGAGCCGCATAGCTCTTTCTTCAAAAACAAAAAAGTCATTTTCTAAAGAGGAGACATGGACAAATCCTTCTAACATTAGTTCCATTAATTCGAAATAAAAGCCAAAATTTTTTACTTTTGTGACCACCGCCTCAAAAACATGATACGGATCTTTTCGAACGATTTCTGAAAGATACCGGAGTTTTTTTAGAACTAAAACACTCCCTTCCGCTTTTGCACTGAGTCGCTCTTGTTCCGAACAGTGAAGGGCAATTTCAGCCAAATTCGTCTTTTCGTCTATCTCTCCAAAAAGGATCCGATGAATGATTAGATCTATATAACGTCGAATGGGGCTTGTAAAATGGCAATAATGGGTAAGAGCTAGGCCATAGTGTCCAATATTATTTGGGGAATAGGTAGCGAGCCGCATTCTCCGTATAAATCCTGTTGCGAGGTAAGATCCCAGCTCTGTTTCTAAAGCTTTGTCGAATAGGACCTGATAATCTCTGGAAGAGGGCTCTTTGGGAAGTTCGAACCCAAAAGCACGCGCAAGTTCAGCAAATTCTTTTAAATTTTCCTCAGCAGGCTCATCGTGGACTCGATAAGTAAGATCTTTTCCGATCGAGGACAGATGTTTTGCGATGACCTCATTGGTTTTTAGCATAAACTCTTCGACAAGCTGGTGGGTAATGTCATACTCGATGTACTCTGTACCTGTCGGATTTCCTTTCTCATCGATCAAAACAACAAGTTCTGGCATCGCAAATTCAATGCTTCCCCGTTCATATCGGTGCTTTTTTAAAAGCAAACACAGTTCTACCATTGTTTCCAATGTCTCTTTGTGAGGGCTGCTTGATTTTCCATCTAAGACTTCTTTGGCTTGTCGATAAGTGAACCGCTTTTTACTTTTGATGACCGATCGAAAAATTTGATATTTCTGCAAATTCCCTTGAAAATCAAAATCCATGAATACAGAACTGGTGAGTCGGTTTAAATTTGGCTTTAAACTGCATAAATTATCGGATAGTTCGGAAGGAAGCATAGGGATGCATTTTCCTGGAAAATAGGTAGAGTTGCACCTTTTCAACGCTTCTTCATCAAGGGAAGATCCAAGAGATACATAATGAGAAACATCGGCAATATGGACTCCAAGATGGTATCCTTGCTGATCTTTCGTTAGAGAAATGGCATCATCGAAATCTTTGGCAGTGGTTGGATCGATCGTAAAACATTCTAAATCCCGCAAATCTTTTCTTTTTTTTACCTCGGAAGAAGAAACCGTTGTTCCAAAACTAGCAACTTCCTCGAGAACTTCTTGTGGAAAATCGGATCGGATCCCAAATTCTTCGATCGCAGCCGTGACATCACAAGAAGGATCAGAGATATGACCCAGATAGTGGCTCATTTTACAGACGGTTTCAGAAGATTCAGAGCCCCACTCGACCACTTCAAGAACCAGTCGGTCTCCAATCTGTAGTTCATCTCCCGTATGTTCGACGACTACTTTTTTTCTCGCACCTAAAAGGGGAACATACGCTAGGTATTGGCCATTGGAAGTGATCGTTTTGATAATCCCAGCCATGTGGGAACGGGACCGTTTCAAAATAGCGGTTACTTTGCCCTCAGGCCCCTTTTCAGAAACCACATCGGGATTGACTAACACCTCAACCAAATCTCCGTCTACTGCATGAAAGGTCAAGTGTTTTGGAATGAAAATTTCTTTTAGATCGGGAGATGGGGTATCGGATTGCAAAAAGCCAAATCCTTTAGGGTGAACTCTTAAGATCCCTTTTACGGTTTGTTCCGATTTTGCAGTAGATTGGTAACGCCCTTCATCGCAAACGATAGTTCCTTCATCGATTAAAATGTCGAGGATTTCTTTTAAAACTTCTTCATCAATGTGATCCATTCCCAGCGTTTTTTTCAGCTCGAAGATGGATTTAGACTTGCAGTTTTTTCCTCGGAAATGCTCTTTCACAATTTTGAGTAAAGAGCCGATATTTGGTTTTTTTTTCTTTTTTTTTGCCATTCTTGCAGTGTAGCAAATTTCATTTAGAATCGAAATGAATTTCTGTTGCGACTAGTGGATTGAAATTCAACGCAAGGCCGCAAAGACCCAAAGACGTTAGAGGTGTTGGGGGAGGTCCAATTCCCCATGATTTGAGTCACGTTGGGTATAGCGATATGTGAACAAATACAAACTTCCACTGTTTTTACGGAATATTAATAAAATTTTAATAATAACATTAAAAATATTTGTTACACTTGTATGTATTAAGTTAATTATAGTATATGAGGCAAAAATATGTCAGTAAATAATGAGTTTCCAATGAACGAAATAAGATCGCTTAAGACTAGAATTGATGAGCTTGAAAAACAAGTAAAACCGAATAAAGAAAAAAGGCAACCTACCCACAATGATCCTTTAAATACTAACGAAGTCTTACGTCAGAAAGTGCAAGAAACGACTGCCACTGCAAAACAAACCGTAAACGAGCCATCTCAAATCAAACTAGTAAGTGATCATACAAATCAAGAAACAGAAACCAAGGAAACTCCAAAGCCCAAAGATGAGCGAAAAGTATATCGAATTAGCGATGTTGTAAGTAATGAGTCTCATCGGATAAGAAATCGACAATTGTGTTGGTTAGCCTTGTGTCTTACAGGCGTTTTTTTAGTGGTTTACCCATTTGTGGCTATATTCGATGCAGGAATAACTGAAGACAAATATCGAACAAAAATCATGGCCTATACAAAAGTTGAAAACTTTCTCGATCAAAGAAGATCCATGTTGTATGGACATTGGGATAAGGAGCTGGATAAAGAAGAGATAGAAACGGTATATGAATTTCTAAAAAAATCTGACCAAGCCCAAGGGGATTACTTATATCGCTTGATAGAAAAATACACTGAAACCGAGGACAAGAAGTCCATCCTTAATTTCGACAAACTCCAAAAAGAAATCAAAATTCTTTATTAAATCTTGCATGCCCTCAAAGATCTTTGAGGGCATTTTTTATGTTTCGTATTCAGACCCAAACATCGAGCAGAAAAAGTGGCCTACATCTACGTCCAAAGCTTCAGCGATGATTTTTACTTGGAAAGGTGTCAAAGCTTTTCTAGCTTCCTTGTTTTGGAAGATGTAAGTACTTGAAGTTTCAAGTTTTCGAATTTTCGATGCCGAGGTCATGGTCTTATTAAGGATATCTATCTTTTTTGTATTCAAAGTAGCTTTATCTAATTCCTTTGCTATTTTCGTAATAACAATCGCATTGATGGAAAGGGCAAGTTCTTCCTCTGACATCTTCCTTAAGGTGGTTCGGAATTCTTTCAGCAGGCTTGTTTGAAAACAGAGCTCCATTTTTCGGTAGTTTCTAACGGTCGATCGGATTTCTCGAAAAATTTCTTGATGAGCGGTTTTATGTTTTAAATAATATTCCCCAAGGATTTTGACCAAATTTTTACTTTTTTTAATCGCAGCGTAACTCTTACAAAAAAGTTTTTCTAAGGTGATTTTAAGATCTTTTTTTTCTTTATGACTTTGGTAGACCAAAGACAATTCAAATAGATTTTGCCCGTCCTGGGATTCGCTAGGGCAATGTTCTTCCAAGAATTCCCGAATTTTGCATTCCGTAAACTGGCTTTCTCGAATGATGCGATATTTTTGTTCAAATACAATTTTCCGAATCTTGGGAATATCTTTGGAGGATTCTTCGCTCAGATTTACACTCATAAGGTGGTCAAAAAAAGGATGTACGTCTTTTGTCTTATTGGGGATCGAAGCCTGTTCTATCAATTGTGAAACTTGGTCTTTGTATAGGTTTATTACCTCAAGCTTTTCATCGGTAAGTTTCTTCATTGCTTTTTCCCTTATGGGGATTATCTCTTCAAAATCTTCCAAAAAGCGACGAGTAGCTTCGCAAGGATCTATCTTGGCTTGGGCCACTTCATTGATCAGTGCAATTGCTCTTGCTCGAAGACCTTTGTTAGGATCTTTATTAGAAGAGTGTCCATCGATCAATGTGTCGATTTGATTTACGGATTCGGGTAGACTATTCGTTGAGTTACCAGCAATACTTACATGAGATCTCCGTAAAAAAGTATAAAACTTGGGCGTTTTGCCAGCTTTTTTTGTTTTTTTCCATTTTTTTCTATCGCAAGCATCTAAATCTGGGATCGTGCTACCGTGTGCCGCTTGGTAGCGGATATCTTTAGTTTTATTTCCATTCTTCAATTTAAGGGTTTTGGCTGAAAAATATTGTCCTTCGGTATCCGCAATTCTAAAATAAAAGGGGGTATCATAACAGACGACTGCTTGTTCAAAAAAGTGGGCAACACGCATAGCTATGTGGTTTCTTATGGAGGATTCATATTCTTCGATTTTAAGCAGTGGAGTGGTGAGAATGTTAAAAATGTTTTTGTTTACAGTAAATAGGATGGAATCATGCCAAACTATATCTATGTTTTTATCTAGGGCCTTTTCGTAAAATTCTAGTCGCGATGGATCTCGCGTAGAAGTGCAGTTAAAGGCTTCTTGATACCCAGGTTTTTCGTTAGGAGGAGCTGGATCGTATTTGTCTTCTCGAGTGCTACTCTTTTTTGGAGTAACTTCATGTCCGCACTGGTGCATCAAAGAACGTTCAGGTTGAAATGGGGATGTATTTGATGGGATCATGCTTTTATTTTTTATCCTGCCGCCGTAGGCGATCTTGCATATCTTGTTAATTTTTTTCTATTTTTGTACCAACACTTTTATTTACGTAAGTGTTCACGTATCGCTAAAATTCAACACTAACGCGCAAAGTTGAAAAAACGATACCGAACGTTACGTGAAAAATTGAGATTTCGGCTAAGTGAACAATTACTTATTTACACTCTCATTATACTCAAAAAGCAGATTTTGACAGGCTTTTTTTCTGAAGTTTGTTATCATCCGCCCTATGGATCAAAGTTCTTTTCAATCGGGAACGGTTTTTTCTTCAAGTTCTGGAAAAGTTCTTGTAGGTTGGGGAAAAAGGGTTTGGCTAGAAAAGCCGGTACCTAATCAGCTTTGTTTTTATTTCCCTGACTTTTTTTTACAATCTGTTAAACCTTGGTGTATTCATGAGCATTGGGAGGAGATTTCCATTCACGAATGTATCTCTTCTATCCATGTGAATTTTGCCCCCACTCTTAATTGGAGTGCGCCAAATTTCAAGCACTTCAAAGAAATGTTTCAAGATCTTCAAGTTTGCTTACAAACCGAAGAGCTAAAAAAGGGAGTCCCTTTTTCCGTACAATCCGCAAAAGGGATGATGGACATGCACCGTTTGAAGCATTGCCTTATGAATGCGCTTCAGTATGCTTCTAAGAACCGAGTGCATCTTTATGGATTTTGGGAGCATGGAGAAGGGATTCTTGGCGCAACTCCTGAAATCCTTTTTTCTATCAAAGATCAAGTGTTGGAATCTGCCGCAGTCGCTGGAACAACCCGTTTGGAAACAAACGATCTCGATTTTTTACGGGACCCTAAAGAAAACGAAGAGCATCAGTTTGTAGTGGAAGAATTGCAACAATCGCTTGCGTACTTTGGACAAGTACGAGTGAATCAAAAACAAATCTTAAGATTGGCAAACTTATCCCATCTTTACACCCGGTTTGAAGTCGATTTAAAGAAGAGGGCGCATTTTGAAGAGATCGTCAAACAGCTTCACCCTACTCCAGCTTTAGGTGCTTATCCTAGGAGTGCTGCTTTAAAATGGATGTCTTCGTTTGAGCAAGCGATAAACAGGAAACGATTTGGAGCTCCTGTTGGATATGTTTTGGGAGAGGTCGCAAAGTGCTTTGTAGCAATTCGAAATATTCAATGGAGCCTTGAACAAATCGAGATTTTTGCTGGTTGCGGGGTTGTCAAACAAAGCATCTTTGATTTAGAATGGTCTGAAATTTTGCTAAAAATGGAATCGATTCGAAAAGTGTTTTCTATATGATCAAAAATTCACAAATCGGTGCGAAAGTTCTCTCTGCGTTAATGTCAGTAGGGGTAAAAGAGTGTTGTGTTTGCCCTTCTGCAAGAAACGCTCCTTTTGTTGCGATTCTTACTAAGACAGATCCTTTCAAAACCTATTATTGGCCAGAGGAGCGTTCTGCAGCTTTTTTTGCACTTGGAAGATCTCAAGCGACCCGAAAACCGGTAGCTGTGATTACGACATCAGGGACTGCCGTAGGGGAGCTTTTGCCAGCAGTCATGGAAGCATACTACAAAGGAACTCCATTGATTTTGATCACTGCAGACCGTCCGAGGCACTATCGAGGAACGGGAGCTCCTCAAAGTGCGGAGCAGGTGGGGATTTTCGGAGTTTACACTCCAAAGGCGCAAGATATTGCATTAGAAGAAAACCCTGACTTTTCCGATTGGGATTTTCAAACTCCGCTCCATTTGAATGTTTGTTTCGATGAGCCGCTATTGGATGAAGAGCCTGTGGTTTTTAACGAAATAAGACCGATACAGAAAACCACTCAAAACCCAAAATTTGAGAAGGTGCATCAATTCTTACATGACATAGAGCATCCTTTTGTTATTGTTAGTGAGCTTCCAGAAGAGGCAAGAGAGCCTGTAGTGAGATTTCTATGCGAACTGAACGCTCCCGTGTATTTGGAAGCTCATTCGGGAATCCGAGAAGATCCCCGTTTACAAAAGTTATACCTTTCGGCTGAAAATCTTTTCCAAAAAGCGAAAGCATTGGAGTATCCAATCGATTCCCTATTAAGAATTGGAGGAGTACCTACCCACCGTATTTGGCGCGATTTGGAGGATTTGCCGAATATCAAAGTCTTTTCCATCAATCGGGTTCCCTTTTCGGGTTTAAGCCATCGTCCGATCGAATGTGTGGATTTACCCCTTTTTTTTCAGAAGTACTGTCCGCAAAAAAGATTTTTGTCTCCTAAAACGTTTGAGCAGGAATTTCGAGAGTCCACTTTGTCGTTGTTTCAACAGTTTCCTTTAGCTGAACCTTCTCTAGTTCATACCCTTTCTAAAAAATTAGAGACAAAAACCCATATTTATTTAGGCAACAGCCTCCCTATTCGAGAGTGGGATCTTGCTGCTACTTTTGAACAAAAACAGTTTTGTGTAACCACTTCGCGGGGATTAAATGGGATTGATGGGCAAATTTCTACCTTCTTAGGTAGATGTTTTCGAGATCGCCCCAACTGGGCAATCCTTGGAGATTTGACCGCTCTGTATGATTTGGCTGGTCCTTGGATTTTGCATCAATTAGGAATTTCGGATATTCATCTCATGATCATCAACAATGGGGGAGGGAAGATCTTTTCTTCCATGTTTCCTCAACGCGAAATGCAAAATTTACACCATTTAAATTTTGAGGGATTTGCAAAACTATGGAATCTCTCTTATGAAAAATGGACGAACATTGAATCGATCAAAACAGATCAGCCGACGTTGATCGAATTGGTCCCAAACAACCAACAAACCGAGTTATTTTGGAAGGAGTACCGATCCTTATCATCCATTGCCTCCATGGTTTCTTAGGATTACCCTCCGACTGGAACGGTTTTCCCCAATTTCAAGCCCATGATCTCTATCCGACCATTGCACCTTATGATCTTTGGACAGAACGGCAGATTGCTAAATTCCCATTGGACCATCGGAAAAGAATCCTTTTAGGATATTCGCTAGGGGGAAGGCTCGCATTGCACTTGTTGATCAAATATCCTGAATACTGGACAGGAGGGATAATCATCTCTGCACACCCTGGCCTTTCCGATCCGGAAGAGAAAAAAAAGAGGTATTCTCAAGATCTTGAGTGGGCGAAACGTTTTCAAGAAGAACCTTGGCAACCTTTGATCCAAGCTTGGAACCAACAGTCGGTTTTTACGCACTCGCTACCAATGGGAAGGCTTGAAACGGACTTCAAAAGAAACCAACTATCGCGAATGCTTCAAACATGGTCTTTGGGTTTGCAAGAAGATCTTTCGGAACCAATCGCAAATCTGAATGTTCCACTCCTTTGGATGGTGGGTGAAAAAGATCCGAAGTTTTGTCAGATCCATTTGACTTCGAACCATCCTCAATCCAAAATTTGGATTGCTCCAGAATCGGGCCATCGTGTACCTTGGGATGCGCCAAAAACCTTTTACGAACAAGTCATGCAATTTTGTGAGGAAATATGTCTAATACCATCACCCAAAAGTGGATCCCTATAAAACAGTACGAGGATATCAAGTTTGAAACCAATCGAGAAGGGGTGGCAAAAATCACCATCAATCGGCCACAGGTACGGAATGCGTTTCGACCAGAAACTGTAATCGAAATGCAAGAAGCTTTTGAAATCAGTCGCAATGATCCAGAAATTGGAGTTGTCCTTTTGACAGGACAAGGGAAAGAGGCTTTTTGTTCCGGCGGAGATCAAAAAATTCGTGGCGATGAGGGATATGTAGGAAAAGATGGGATCCCAAGATTAAATGTATTAGATCTGCAAAAACAAATTCGAGCTCTCCCAAAGCCGGTGGTCGCCATGGTCGCAGGTTATGCGATTGGAGGGGGACATGTGTTGCATGTGGTTTGCGATTTGACTATCGCCGCTGATAACGCTGTCTTTGGTCAGGTGGGTCCTAAAGTGGGCTCGTTTGATGGGGGATTGGGGAGTAGTTATTTAGCCAGAATTGTAGGACAGAAAAAAGCACGTGAAATCTGGTTCCTTTGCCGAAGATACAATGCCAAGGAAGCGCTAGAAATGGGACTTGTAAATGTTGTCGTTCCTTATGAAAAGCTGGAAGAGACTGCGCTCGAGTGGTGCAACGAAATGTTGCAACATTCGCCATTGGCGCTTCGATGTTTGAAAACAGCTTTAAACGCCGATTGCGATGGGCAAATTGGCCTATTGGATTTAGCGGGAAATGCAACGCTTCTCTACTATATGACAGAAGAGGCGCAGGAAGGGCGAAAGGCATTTGTTGAAAAACGAAAACCCAATTTTTCAAAATTTAAACGATTGCCATAAATTGGGGGGATTCCTTTGACTGTATTGACGAAACCCACAAAAGCTCTAAATTGGTTTTATGCTATACGTCCCCGAACTTTACCCACGATCCTTATACCCATTCTTGTAGGAACAGTTCTCGCTCCTACGATCGTTTGGGGGGTGACCTTCTTTGCTATGATGGGTGCTTTTGCGATTGTTGCGGGTACGAATTTGATCAATGATGCTGCCGATTTTCAAAAGGGTGCGGATACTCACGACCGTTTAGGTCCTGCTCGCGCTACCCATATGGGATGGTTTCCTGCAGAACAAGTATTGCTAGGGGGATGGCTCTGCTTTGTCCTCGCTGCTTTATTTACGCTTCCCCTGATTTATAAGGGGGGGTGGTCCATTTTTGGTGTATTGTTGGTTTCCATTTTTAGCGGATATTTTTATACAGGAGGAAAACGGTCATTAGCCTATCATGGTTTAGGGGATTTGTTTGTTTTGATTTTTTTTGGATGGGTAAGCACACTTACGATGTTTTACCTTCAGACGGGAACGATCACTTGGGAGCCATTTTTAGCAGGGACTCAAACGGGTCTATTATGTACGCAAATCATCGCTCTGAATAACCTCCGCGATATCGAGCAAGATCGAAAAGCAGGAAAAAATACCTTGGCAGTCCGTTTAGGAATAAGGGGTGCAAAAGGGGAGATTCTCTTTTTAGGACTGTTCCCTTTTCTGTTGAGTCCGATTTGGATGTTTTTGGGCAAGCCGTTGCTATTTCTATTCCTGCTCTTTGCTTTGCCTTTGGAAGTAAAACATCTATGGAATGTTTGGAAAACGGAACCGAGCCGTGAATATAACACCCTTTTCTACCGTTCGATCTTCTTATACGTGTTGTTTGGAGTTTTGTTTGTCATGGGTTCGATATTTTGAAAGTTTTTTTTCATACTTACACCCTTTCTTCCAAATATTTGCGACGAACTGGGGCTCTTTTAAAAGTGGTTTTTGAGGAGGGAAGCGCAGGATATTGCGACTGCCACCCTTGGGTAGAGCTTGGGGATGCTTCGCTTTCAGATCAGCTGTCCCTTTTAAAACAGGGGAAAACCACACCGCTTACTTCTCGAAGCCTCGAATTTGCCAAACTCGATGCAGAAGCACGTCAAAAAGGGGTTCATCTATTTGCAAATTTGAAATCTCCCAAAAACCACTTATTAGTTTATGACTTCGACGCATGGAAAGGAGATCCTTCGTTCTCGGTTTTAAAGCTAAAAGTTGGCAAAGAAACACCGTTTCAACAATTAGAACACCTATTTCACACTTCGTCCAAAAAAATTCGTTTAGATGCAAATCGGAAATTTGATTATGAGCAGTGTCGTGAGTTTTTGAAACGGATTGCTCCATGGCATTCTCGAATCGACCTATTTGAAGATCCGATCCCTTATGATCCCACTACCTGGAAAGCGCTTCAAGACGAATTTTCGATTCCATTGGCCTTAGATCATCATTCTGAGCGGTATCTTGGAAAAGAGAATCCCCATCGGATTTCTATTGTGAAGGCTGCAGTTCAAAATTTGGAGCCATTTCAAAACGATGATCGAAAATTGGTTTTTACTTCCTATTTAGATCATCCTATCGGTCAACTTTCGGCCCTTTACGCAGCTTCGAAAACGTACTCACAGTTTCCCGAAAAGACTGAGCGGTGCGGTTTGATCACCCATGTTGTGTATGCACCTAATGCATTTAGTGAGCGGCTGCAAATTCGAGAGGAAAGATTGGTTCCTCCAACCGATGGTACCGGATTTGGATTTGACGATCTTTTGGAGAAAATCCCCTGGGAGTTGTTATGTTAGTCGACTGGAATTCGGAAAAAACCCATTTGTTTTTGAATCCGAGAATGCCTCAGGAACAAAAATTGGAATTAAAAGATCTTCCTTTACTCAAAGGGCATTTATGGGTAACCACATCTGGAAGTAATGCTCTAAAGTATGTAGCTCTATCCAAGGTCGCGATTCTCCTTTCTGCCGAAAGCGTCAATCGTCATCTGGGGATCCAAAAAGAGGATGTGTGGATGCATGTGCTGCCCGATTTCCATGTTGGTGGAATAGGGATATGGGCTCGGAGCTTTTTATCGGGTTCAAAAGTCGTTAAATTAGATTCCTGGAACCCTGAGCTATTTATAGAACAAACGTCTCTTCATCAAGGCACCATTGTTTCCCTTGTTCCCACGCATCTATTTGATTTGGTTGCAAAAGGGTTTACTGCGCCATCTTCCCTAAGATGTGTCATTATTGGAGGGGGTGCAATATCCGATGCTTTATTCCAAAGAGCGAAAAAATTGGGATGGCCTATCGTGGCATCCTATGGAATGACAGAATGCTGCTCTCAGGTGGCAACAGCTACGCTCGATTCCCCACAAACTTTGCGCTTGCTCTCCCATATGCAGGTAAAATGTGACCCTGAAGGGAGAATTGCCATAAAATCTCCATCCCTTTGTACGAAATGCGTTAAAAAAAATGGAGACAAGTGGGAATGTTTTGATCCGAAAGAAGAGGGGTGGTTTTTTACTGAAGACAAAGGGGAAATGAACCAAGGAATATTAAAAGTGTATGGAAGAGATTCTCACTTTGTAAAAATTGGAGGGGAAAATGTAAATTTACACTTTCTCAATCAGATTTTAGAAGAGGTTAAAATTTCCCTTTCGTTTTCTTGCGATGCGTTTATTTCCGCAATCAACGATGAAAGGCTCGGAAAGACGATTCAATTGATCACCACTTCGCACGATCGAATGGATGAAATGATCTTTGCTTTCAATACTCTCGTTCATCCCTTTGAAAAAATACGATCGGTTCGCCAGGTAGAAATCATTCCCAAAACCCCTTTGATGAAAGTGAAACATTAAGACTCCAATTCCGAAAGACGTTTTGATCCGGAAGCGATTTTATCGATAATATCGGAATATTTTTCTAAAATATACAGAAGCAACCCAACTGTCATCACCAACAAGTTTGAATCTACTTTATTTCCTGTGCAAGTCATATTGTAACGGAAAAAAGGAACACGATCATTTTCGAGGATAAAAAACCCTGGGAGTTCAGAAACGGTGTTTAACATATTTAAAAGGCGCATCATTTCATCCATTTGGTTGTCGATGATGGGAATAGGAATAGGAATGAAGAATTGCAAGAATTGAAGATTGTATTGTTCATCTTTGGTTTCTTTTTGTTCTTTGGAAAAAGGGGGTCTGTATACACTCAATAAAAGAGCACGGGCACGCCCCTTTGCATCATAGGTGAGAGGCAGTACCAATTTTTCCTCACCCTGATCAGATTTCTGAATATCGGCAATAAGTCCTGCCTTTTGAAATTCTTCTTTCATTGCAGCAGGTTGGATATCAATCATTCCCATAAAAAACCTCTCTAAACCTTAACTTATAGGAATTAGAGCAAAAAATAAATTTATTTTTTGGAATAGGTATATCTTATTGGATTTCAGCTAGTTAAACATAAAGCCAGCCATTGAATGCGGCCAATTGAGGTAAAGGCATTCCTTCGAGAATCGTAAAAGTTATTTTACGATCCCTATACTTAGGTTAAAAATTCTCTTTTTAGAGCATTTTAGACCATTCGTTTTCCCATCGATCCTCTAAATAGGCAATGGCCTCTTGTTGAGCTTTTTCGACACCGTTTTTGAGATCGAAATATAGGAACTCGTAGCAAGCTGTCCGATCAAATAAGTAAAAGAGTTAAAGGGAAGTTCTTTTGCAGCAAAATCGTTTTCCAACGATTCTAAAATCGGTAGTGTTATCTGATGAGTAGCTTCGGGAAATACAAGATTTTTTTAAAATAGTAAACGAGGAGTTCGATCCTTATACAAGTTTTCTAAGGTTCGTAAGTCTTTACATGCACCGTTGCTAAGAGACGTTCGCACAACTTCCGAGATTTTTTGACTCTTTTGATCGTAAGAAATCTTATAGTCCCCTTTTCCTTCCATATCTTGTAAGAGGAAAGATCCGTTGTCTTTATTTGGGACTATCTCATAGTATCTTAGCACTTTCGATTGGAGGATTTCTTTTTTTGCGGATTCAGGAAGCTCTATTTTTTGGAGGGTTAACCAGTGGCGCTCTTTGAGCAATTCTTTATAAGTATACGCAGTAGTGTCTCCGACTTTATAGTAGCGCCCCCTTTTATATTGGATGTCGATGTTCGAATCGCTATGAATTGGCCTTTTCAATTGGAAAAAGCCATCTTCGAGGTCTCCTTTAAGGGAAGGGGCCAAAATATCAGCGGAAAAGTATTTTGAGTCCCGTTCCACACCCTTAGGAAGCCGCTGCAGGGCAAATTGTGTGATGCCATCAAAAAAGAGGCGGAACAAATTCTTTATGTCAGGGCCGAGTAAAAAGAAGCACTCTTCCGTTGCATAATAGTTTTTTGTCTTTGCTTCATAGAAAATTTCAACGGGATTCCTATAGTTTCTCGCCATTTTTATCTGAAAATATCCATCCTTCAACGTTCCATACAACGAACAACGTATTTCAAAACCGGAAAAGAACCAAATATCCTTACAAAACGCTTGTATTCCACTGGAAAGATCATTGCGTAGAGTGCTGCTTTGGCGATCTTTTGAGATCTCTTCGCATGTTTTTTTATCTTCCTCAGTAGATTCAATTTTTTGGAGATTTTGTATTTTTTGGATGGTTGCATTACGATGATTTGCTCTTTTTATTCGGGAATAGAGGAATCTGATCGCATAGGTTGTCATCAATCCAAAAGCTACACAAGAGAAAATTTGTACAGAAAGGGGGACCTTCTTTCGAAAAGCGGAAATTTTTTGAAAAGAGGGAAAGCTATTTGGTAAAAATTTTTGAATTTGCATAAATATATCAAAAGTTCATTGCAAATAATATGACACAAAAATTGTAAAAAGCAATAAAATTTTTTTATTTATAGCCGCTTAGAGCTGTCAAAATGTAAGTGTTCAGCTACGAACTCAAAAATTTAAACGCTGAAACGCGAGAGGTGCTAAGGCGCAAAGTATTTTTTTCCACTTTGCGTCTCTCACAGCTCTAACGTTGAATTTTGGCGATACGTGAACAAATACGTCAAAATTAGAAGTATAATGCTTGCTTCTATTGGATCCACTTAAGGGCCCTATCTTTTTTGCATTTGCGCTCTATTTTTTGTTGCTCTGCTAATGCATTTGGAAGATTCTCTAATGTTTCATAAAGCTCTTCAATAGGTTTAAACTACTTTTATTCTTTGCAAAAGCATCGAAAATCCTTTGAGCAGCCTCTAATTTTTTTCCACTGTCTGAATCATTAGTAATCCATTCAGACAACTCCTCTTTTAGATCATTTAATTTGAAATAGTGATCTAAATTTTGAGGAGAAATCAAAGTTTTTGGCGTTAGTAAAACAAAGAGGACAAACAGCGAAAGGGATTTTTTACACTGGAGCAAATGATATTGCGATTTTTTTGGGGTCAGGATACAAAGATTCCAAATCATTTTTCCTGTATGTCCTGAAGCGTCCATAAGAGCAAATAGAGGCATGGCATAGGAATTTAGACAAAACATAAAGGGAGAGAATTTGGAGCTAACACTTTTGTAATGACAAATGTTCGAGTATCCCAATAAATACAAAGGAAGATTTTTCATAAGCGTCCAAGGAAAAACAAAATCTTTTTTCTAAGGGGTCTAAGTCACTGTTTTGAATATAATCAAACATATATTTAAATAATTTAAAATAAAATATAATATAGAAATTAGTATAAAGTCAATTATTTTTGAATTTTTGAGCGCTAAATAGAAACGTTGTTTCAAAAAAGGGCTTAGAGGACGATGCGAGGGATGACGACCAGGCGTGAAGCGCATGGGGGTCAACAGGAGCATCGGAGCAGCGCCGAAGGACGCTGGATTTAGAGCTTACGTGCAGTTAAAATCGTGGAGATTCCGCCGTGGAGAGGTGTGATTTGGACATTTTGGAATCCGGTATTTAGAAGCCCTTGTTTTAGCTCGGAGGGGCAAACGAAATGATGAATGCTATTGCAAAGGTATTGATAGGCTTCTTTATTGGAAGTGGCTAGCTTACCAAGGATTGGTAAGATTCTTTTTAAATAAAAACTATGCCCTAGTTTTAAGAAGGGGTTTGTTGGGCGGGTTAGTTCAAGAATTGCCAATATTCCTCCAGGGGAAAGAACTCGATAGCATTCTTGAAAACAGCGGAGGGGATCGGACACGTTTCTTATTCCGTAAGCGATGCTAATCTTAGAGACGGAACTACTTGGTAGGGGAATTTCTTGCGCATCTCCATGGATAAAATGGAGTTGATGATTTCCGAACGGAAGTTTTGATTTGCTTTGAGCATAATCGAGCATTTCCTGACAAAAATCGACAAAGTACACCGTTGCAGGGGAAGTCTTTTTTTTGAGATAGCAAAACCCAATATCCCCAGTCCCACAGCAAAGATCAAGAAGAGGACCATCGGCTGGATGGGCAAGAATTTGATTTACAAGTCTAGAATTCCAAATTTTATGCAGTTGAAAGGAGAGAATAGCATTGGTTGTATCGTACCTTTTGGCGATGCTTCCAAACATTTTTTGGATCGATTCAGGATTTGTTTTATTATATACCGACATGTGCTATATTCTAGCCCAGATTATTGTTTAAGGATAGTTTTAAAATGAACCCAAAATACCAGCACAAAGAAATTGAAGCCAAATGGCAAAAGTATTGGCAAAAACATAAAACCTTTAAAGTAGAAGTAGATTCCAGCAAACCGAAATACTATGTGCTCGATATGTTTCCCTATCCTTCTGGTGCGGGGTTGCATGTAGGGCATGTCGAAGGGTATACCGCAACAGATATTGTCTCTCGTTACAAACGAATGAAAGGTTTTAATGTATTGCATCCGATGGGTTGGGATAGTTTTGGCCTACCTGCAGAACAGTATGCCGTTCGAACTGGTACCCATCCAGTTGTCACTACGAAAAAGAATATCGACACCTTTCGTAGGCAATTGCAGTCCCTTGGGTATTGCTACGATTGGGACCGAGAATTTGCGACGAGCGATCCTGCCTATTACAAGTGGACTCAATGGATTTTTACGAAGCTGTACGAAATGGGCTTGGCCTACGAAGCCGAAATGTATGTGAACTACTGTCCGAACTTAGGGACGGTATTAGCCAACGAAGAAGTTGAAAATGGGAAATCGAAAGAAGGGGGACATCCTGTAGAAAGAAGGCCGCTAAGGCAATGGGTGCTGAAAATTACCGCTTATGCGGAACGGCTATTGGACGATTTGGATTTGCTCGACTGGCCAGAAGGATTAAAAAAATTACAAATCAATTGGATTGGGAAAAGTGAGGGGGCTGAAGTTTCCTTTTTGGTAGCAGGTTCAGAAGAGGAAATACGTGTATTTACGACAAGGCCCGACACTCTCTTTGGAGCTACCTACATCGTATTGGCTCCTGAGCATCCTATGGTAAAAAAAATCGCTGAGAAAAAGGTACAAGAATATTGTGCAGAAGCACTTCGCAAAAGTGATTTGGATCGGACCGATTTACAAAAAGAAAAAACAGGTGTGTTCACTGGAGCTTACGCGATCAATCCAGTAAACAATCACAAAATCCCGATTTGGGTTTCAGACTACGTATTGATGGGATATGGAACCGGAGCCATTATGGCCGTACCTGCTCATGACGAGAGAGATTTTGCCTTCGCAAATAAGTATCATTTACCCATTATTGCTGTATACGAACCCCATGTGGATGAGCATCCCGAACTTGTAAAGGACGGAGAAACTGCGGAGCAAATTAAAAAAGAGGTCCTTTTGGGAAAACAGTGCTGGCCAGGAGAAGGGGATTGCATTCACAGTTCGAATCCTGAAATTTCGTTAGATGGGCTAAAAGTGGATCAAGCCAAAAAATCCATTGCAAATTGGTTAGTCAAAAAAGGATATGGGAAGCTCACCGTAAACTACAAACTCCGCGATTGGCTCTTTTCTCGCCAAAGGTATTGGGGCGAACCTTTTCCTCTTTACCATTTTGAAGATGGGACGAAAAGGGTGCTATCTTTGGATGAGTTACCCTTAACTCTTCCTGAAGTTTCCGATTACAAACCGAGCGGTGATGGGCAAAGCCCTCTTTCGAAACAGAAAGATTGGATGGAAATCACCGATCCAAAAACGGGGAAAAAAGCGATACGAGAGTCGAATACCATGCCGAACTGGGCAGGATCTTGCTGGTATTATCTTCGATTTTGCGATCCACAAAATGGGAAAGAAATTTGCGAAAAACAGAAAGAACACTATTGGCTCCCAGTGGACCTCTATGTGGGGGGCGTAGAACATGCGGTTCTCCATCTCTTATATGCTAGATTTTGGCATAAAGTTCTCTTTGATTGTGGAGTGGTAAGCACCCCCGAGCCATTTATGAAACTTCGAAATCAGGGATTGATTGTTGCAAGATCTTTTCAGGATCAAAATGGAGTCTATATTTCCCCCGAAGAGGTGATCGAAGAGGGAAAAGATTACGTTCATCGCACCACAAAGCAAAAGCTTCGTACCCAAATTGAGAAAATGTCAAAGTCGAAACTCAATGGAATTACTCCTGACGAGATTATTGAAGAGTTTGGATCCGATTCTCTAAGATTATACGAAATGTTTATGGGACCCTTAGAAAAGGAAAAGATTTGGAATACTGATGCAGTGAATGGATGCCGTAGGTTCTTGGCACGTTTTTTTGAAATGGCTACCTCAGAAAAAGTAACGGATGAAATTTCCGAGGAAGCATTACGATTTGGCCACAAATTAGTTGCTGAAGTTTCCAAAGATACCGAAGGGCTTTTCTTTAATACCGCCATTGCGAAAATGATGGAATTCATTAACGATTTTACCAAACTTCCCTCCTATCCACGTAAAGTCATTGAAATGGCCACTTTGGTCCTTTCTCCTTACGCTCCCCATATCGCTGAAGAAATTTGGGAGCTGCTTGGAAATTCTCCCTCGATTGCAACCCAACCTTGGCCCGAATGGGATTCCAAATATTTTGAAGAAGAGATGAGAACATACGTCATCCAAATCAACGGAAAAGTGCGAGGAAGACTTGAGCTCCCCAAAGATCAAACGGAGGATGTCATTCTCGATTCCGCAAAATCGCACCCGATTACGCAAAAGTATTTGCAAGACGTTGATATCGAAAAAATCATCTTCGTACCAAATAAGCTACTTAACCTTGTCGTCAAATCGAAGAAGGGATAGCTCTTTTAGCCAAGTTGGATTTACAAGCATTAAAAGAATAAAATAAAAATTTGACATAATTTTTTTGTTTTCGTTAGTCTGTGAAGTGATGAAATTCCTAAACCAAGGGGGTAATTATGGTCGGGATTAATCAGACAGGCAAGGGACCTAATATCAATCAAACTTTACAACAAACAGAACGTTCTTTAAATCAATTGAACGAACAAGCAAAAAAAGGACAAACTGCTAATTTTAAAGCTGAGTTTGAGAAAATTAAAAAAACGTTTCAAGATATTTCAGCTAAGCCTATTTCTTCTGGAGGACAAGTAGAAGAAGTGGATGAAAACTTAAAGCAGAAAGTGTTGACAGCTTTGAATCTTTTGGAGCAGAACCAAGCAATTCAAAAAACTCCAAATATTCTCGCTGTAATCAAAGAAGTAAAAGGTCAGATTCAATTGATCAAAAAAGGGGCTAAAGTAGAAAAAACTGGAAAGGCTGGATTTGGAGGAGGAAAAGGCGGTGGAGCTTAAAAGCAGCGCCTTCACTCACAAAGGAAAGATTCCTTCCAAGTATACTTATGATGGGAAGGATGTTTCACCACCATTATCGATCGGCGGGATTCCTAAAAAAGCAAAGAGTATCGCAGTCGTTGTCGACGATCCAGACGCTCCTATGGGAATTTTTGACCATTGGATTGCTTGGAATCTTTCTCCACAACAATCAGAGATTGGAGAAGGTTTAAAAGCGCCTCAACAAGGAAAGAACGATTTTGGGGAATTGGGGTATCGAGGACCCTGTCCTCCGCCTGGATCTCCACATCGTTACTTTTTTAAAGTCTATGCCTTAGATTCTGTTTTAGAGCTGCCTTCAGGTGCTCGAAAACAAGAACTTGAAAAAGCAATGGAAGGACATATTTTAGACCAAGCCGAACTCATCGGTCTCTATCAACGGTAATCTAGATTAGGGGCTAATTTTTAGCCCCTTTTTTACTCACGTATTTTGAATCACACTCGGTATAAGTAAAATAGGAGGGTTGCGATTGTCTTCCCATCTTTAATCGTACCCTCATTGATCATTTTTCGAATTTTTTCCCAGGAAAGAACTTCAACTTGGATTTTTTCATTGTCTTCCAGTTGTTGACCAACAAATTTCAAGTTCTCTGCAAGATAACTGTGCATGATTTCATTGCAAAAACCAGGGGTTGTATAGAAGGACAATAGGGGAGTTACCCGCTCAGTTTGATAACCCGTTTCTTCTATAAGTTCTCGCATGGCCGTTTGATGGGGAGCTTCGTTCGGTTCTAAGGTTCCTGCAGGCAATTCCCACAAGGTTTCGTTGACTGCAAACCGTTCATTGCGGATCATGATTACATGTTCCTTATCGTAAATGGGAAGGATAATCACTGCACCTGGATGTACTACCACTTCCCGTTCCGTTTGTTTTTCCTTGCCTGCGATTTGACCTGTGATCACTGAAATTTTTTTTCCTCGAAAGGCTAATTTTTGGTTCTGAAGAAGGGGAAAGTTCATATTTATACCACCTTTTCTCGGGTTGTCATTTGGTTCGAGAGGGAATGCCTCTTAATAGAAAATTTTAGATTTTATTCATGTTTAGTGATACGTCACTCATCCTGACACAAGTCTTCGATGATTTTTGTGTCTGCTAAAGTGCTTATATCGCCCAAATCATCCCATTTTTTTTCTGCAATTTTTCGTAAGATGCGACGCATGATTTTTCCCGACCTTGTTTTTGGCAACGATTTTGCAAACTTTAACTTTTCAGGAACCGCAAAAGAGCCGATCTCTTCTTTGATGTGTTGAAGTAGCGATTGTTTCAATTCAGCGTTCGGTTCGACTCCATCCACTAACGTTACAAACATGTAAAGGCCTTGCCCCTTGATTTCATGAGGGATAGGTACGACGGCCGCTTCTGCAACGGCTTCGTGGCTGACTGCTGCGCTTTCTACTTCGGCAGTTCCAATTCGGTGCCCAGATACATTTACCACATCGTCGATTCTTCCCAAAAGCCAAAAGTCGCCCTCTTGATCGATGCGACAACCATCCCCAGTAAAGTACAAATTGGGAAATTTGCGGAAATAGGTATCAATAAAGCGTGAATGATCTTTCCACATCGTCCGCATCATTGCCGGCCAAGGCTTTTGGATGCAAAGAGATCCTCCCTGATTTAGAAGGCATAGGGAACCGTCTTCTTTTAGAATGATTGGATCTACTCCAAAAAAGGGGCGACTTGCACACCCCGGCTTCAACGGACTAGCTCCAGGAAGAGGGGAGATCATGATGGCTCCGGTTTCCGTTTGCCACCACGTATCCACGATCGGTCGTTTTCCTTTGCCAATGACTTCAAAGTACCACATCCAAGCTTCAGGATTGATCGGTTCTCCCACAGTGCCGAGGACGCGGAGAGAGGATAGATCATATTGTAGCGGCCAGGCTGAACCATGTTGAATAAGTGCCCGGATTGCTGTAGGCGCTGTATAAAAAGAGGAGACTTGGAATTTGTCGACAATTTGCCAAAAGCGTCCCGGATTGGGATAGGTAGGAAGTCCTTCAAAGAGGAGAGTGGTAGTCCCATTGCAAAGGGGCCCATAGAGAACATAGCTGTGTCCTGTAACCCATCCAATGTCTGCCGTGCACCAATAGATCTCGTTTTCGTGAATATCGAAAAGGATTTTGTGGGTCATCGCTACTTGCAAAAGATAACCAGCTTGCGTATGAACCACTCCTTTGGGTTTACCAGTGGAACCTGAGGTATAAAGGATGAAGAGGGGATCTTCAGCATTGAGTGGCTCAGGGGGACACCATTTGCTAGCCGACTCCATTTCTTCCTGATACCAAAAGTCTCGATGGGGCTGCATGGAACAAGGGTCGTCTGTTCTTTTCACGACAATGACTTTTTTTACAGGACTGTTTTCGTCGATTGCAGAATCAGAAATTTCTTTTAAAAAGATTTTTTTGCCGCCGCGCAAAGAGACATTGGAAGTCACAAGAAGTTGACATTCTGCATCTTCGATCCGTTGACGTAACGCATGCGCATGAAATCCTCCGAAAACCACAGAGTGAATCGCTCCGATTCTAGCACAGGCTAATAGGGCTACTGCAGCTTCGGGGATCATCGGCATGTAAATGCAAACACGGTCTCCTTTTTTTACCCCTTGTTTTTTTAATACATTGGCGAATTGACAAACCTCGTCTTTTAGCTGTTGGTACGTGAGAGTTTTTGTTTCTTCTTCCTTGTCTCCTTGCCATACAATCGCAATTTTATTTCCAAGACCATTTTCCACATGTCTATCGACGCAGTTGAAACAGACATTCAAAGTTCCGTCTTCAAACCAAGTATGTTCGATCGTGTTCGATGAAAGATCCCAATTCCATTTGCATCCGATAGTTGGATTTGAAAACCAATGAAGTTGTTTCGATTGGTTTAACCAAAACGAATCGGAGTTTTCTAAAGAGTCCTTGTAGTTTTTGAGATATTCTTCCAGGTTCGAAATATGAGCTTGCTTAGAGAATTCTTTGGAGGGGTAAAAAAACCTTTTTTCTTCGAGGATGTGATCTAGAAATTCCATAATTTAAGGTTCATCCTGTATATCCTGCCTATCTTGTTATTCATTCGAAAGGCAAACAAGATAAGCAGGATAGTTTTGTAGTGGGATGTAAACAAATCTGATGGTCCAATGGGGGGAACCCTTTTACTGCAGATACGGAATCACCCACATTCGCAAAGAAGATTATAGTTTTTTTTGAATAAATTTCATAATCTCTTTTGCCCCTTTTTCAATCCATTGTTCGGGGCCTGCTTTTTGAGAAGACTCTTCTGCTTGGGATTCTTGAGAGTTATCACTCCAGGGAAATGGATAGGTTGTGGGTTTTGGAGGTTTTTTTTCGCCTAATGTACCCGATAGAATATCTACTAAGCTGCCAATCACGGCCCCTTCAGCTCCCCCTTTGGCATGTGCGATCAAGGAGGCTACTCGAGCCACTGACTTTGATTTATCGATTTGTGCGGCAGATGTGGAGCCTCGTAAAGGGAGTTGTAAAAGAGCTTCGTTTGGCACTCCCTGAATGCCAAAGGCATTTTTTAAAGCTTTTCCACTAAGGCCTAACATTAATCTTACTTTATCATTTCCAAAATCGACTTTTCCCCACATGGCTACAGGAAATAACTCTGCAATCAACATGTCCGTCCTTTTGCACTCCACGACATTTTCTTTCATAGAAAAATAAAGGGGAGTAAACCAGACGAGTATTCCTTTGTCGGAAGGAATTGAAAAATTCAACACGCTTAAAATTTCTTCAATTTGTTTTCCGTAATGAAAATAGACTCTCCCGAAGTCGACCATTCCTTTTTCGATCCGAATTTGAGAGAGATCTCCAGTCAAAAAGGGAAATTGGAATCCTTCCTCAGATATCGAAATCGTAATGGGTTTATCCGAACGGTAGGCGGTTGATAAGAAGGGGACAAGAGGCTGAAGCACACTATGGCCTAATTTTGGGGTGACATGCAAAGAGGCTGTCAGGGGCTGATTTAGCGTAAAGAAACCATTCTCTAGATTTCCGTCTACATTAAGAGTCCCAAGAGTTCCTCTTAAATCTGCTTGAATCGTCCCTTTCCCATGTTTCACCCGAATCTCAATCAGATTGTCTAGTTTGCTTCCAATCAAAGCGTCCAGTTGATCTACCATTTGATCGCTAAGAAGAGCAACATCGCAAAAAAGACCCAAAGGAATGTTTTTTGCTGTCGATTCTAGAAAGAAGGAGAGGCCCATTTGGTTCCAACTCCCTTCTTCTGTCAGAGGATGATCTAATAAAGCATCTAATTGAAAGAAAATCGCATCTTTTTTCGAATGACTTTCCGGTTCGCTTGCGATGGAAAGAGTAATTGCTCGAAGAAGGTCGGTTGTAGAAAACTGCATATCGATATGTTCAATCACAGCATTTTTTTTGGTACGGCTATCGGTAATGGAAAGGTTGTTAAGAGATAGGTTCGCAGAGCCTGCCAAATGGGTAAGGCCAAAATAGGGCTGGAACATACGGACGAGTTGCGGTTTTTTTTCCATCCATGGGATGGAAAAATCATAAATCCGAAACTGAATCGAAGCTTCTTCATTGAGCATGAGTGAGTCGATTTCTTTTTTGCTGCTAGAATTGGAAAGCAATTGCCGAATTGCTTTAAATCGTTCAGGGGTAACCGTCCATAATGCCAAGATCGGTCGATTAGGATCTTTTAAACGAATCGATTCGGAAATTTCGAGCTTCCCTTCAAGCTGCAATTGTTTTCCAAAAAGCTTGATTTCCACTTCTCCAGGAGTTTCTTTGGAAAGATCAAAATCAGCAATCCACTCTAAGTCTATTACGGAACCTAAAAGTCCATGGAGATGCTTTTGATGAAAAAGGGTTTCAAAAAAGGAAAGAGGAAGATTTTTGATTTTGGTGTCTGCTTTGCATATCAACTGTGAAAAGTCAAGTTGGTTGTTCAAGTGCCAATTTTTGATCTCTATGACGCTGGTGAGAATACCGCTTTTCTTATCTTTAAGATCATAGGTTTTGGCAGTTAAGGAATTTTCGATTTGATTGGTTTTTCCGTCCAGGTTCCAGCGCAGCTGCAACCCTTTTATGGACGCAAGATCGTGAAGGGAGATGGTATCGATATCAACAAACCCATTGGTTTCTAGCTCGTCAAAAAAATGGTCTTTCGTCAAAGGGATTTTGAGATAGGGGATTTGCGCAGTGATTTCGGTCTTTCCACTAGGATAGGAGTGATCTTTTTGAACCAAACCCATTTTTTCCCAATCTTCATTATCTAGTTGATAATGGATATCCCCTTTGGTTGTTAAAAACAGTTTCTGCACGTTTCCAGAAAAATGGGCTTCTCCCCTAGGATGTGCCAATGTTAAAAAATATTCCGAAATTTTATAGCCTGATTTGCTTTTTTGAAAATTCGCCTCTAACAAAGCATCCAGAGAAATTGTTGTTCCTAAAGCAATTTTTCCATTGGTGTGGGAAGAAAATTCATGAAATAGATCTCCTTCTACGTTTGTACGAATGTTTGAAATTTTCCACTCGTTCCAAACGTATATTTCTGGTTGGGAGATGTTCATCAAAATATGGAAAATTTTCGTAAAGTCTGTTTCCAATTTTTTGGCTTGTATTTTTATGGGAGTCGATGCGGAAACAATAGGAAATTGAAGCAACCCATTGATCGCTTCAGATTTAAGAAGCAACTGGATTTCCGTTGGTTGGATTAACGAGATTTTTTTTCCTAAGTGAAACTTTGCATTGTCCCATTGCAAAGTTTCCGATAATACCGATAGAGTTGCTACAGAATCTTTGGTGATATATGCCTTCACATTTGTTTTAGGTCCTAGCACCTCCTTGATTAAACCAGAAGGAAATTGAGCCTGAGCAGAAATCTCTCCTAACCATTGGTTTTGAGGAAGAATCCATTCCAACTTATCTAAAAAGATCTCGCAAAGAGAATCGCGCTCTGTTGGAAATAGTTTTGGAGTCTTTAAATAGGAATTCAAAAGGGAGGAAAAGGCTTTCGTGATCGTCCACTCAGCTCCTCCCTTTTTCGCAAGCCTGAATCCCTCTTTTGTATCCGTGAATACCAAGTTGGCGTGAAGATGATCGCTATCGATCGAAAAAGAGGTTCCCGCCTTCAAAGGATGTAGCGTAAGATTTAACTTGTTTCCTAACGCTTCTGTAAAAAATCTAAAAGGGGTGTTTTTTATATTTCTCGCAAGCCAATCCATCAATGCAACAGGGAGAGAATCCATAGTGATTTCTACATGTTCCAATTTGGGGATTGCCTTTGGCATAGAGTTCCAATCGATATCCAAAGGAAAGAGGGCCTGGACAGTAAATGGTTTCTGATCCGATTTTCCTAGAATTTTCAATGTATGAGTATCTTTGGAAAACTTCGACTCCAACTGTTCGATTTGAAATTTTCCTTCCTCTCCTTCAATGGTTACATTGGATATGTTCCTATTATTTGGAGAAAAAGGGCGAAACAAAGAGGCTTCAGAAGTCACATTTTCAATAGAAATTTTTGAAGTTTCATTGGAAAGCCAAATTTGGTTCGCTTTTTGTGGTCCGAACCAACTCAATTCCATGTTTTCAATCTGAATATAATACCCTTTTGGGCCAAATACCCACGGTTTAAGGATATTATTCACCAAAAAATTTGTTCCTGTTTTCGTAGAAAAAAAGGATGGAAGAAGAGCTATTACCATTAAAAGGACCAAGACAGGTGTGATCACTAAAGGTTTAATTCTCATATTTTTGAAAAATAACAAAATCGGAGAATCGAATCAAATCGAAATGGAGTTTTGGGCTTAATATTTATAAAAGGGAAAAGAGCAGGTCGAAGATTTGTTTATAGTTGTTGGGTACCATGTATCTTTCACATTTATAAACACGTTTGTGAAGAACGTAGCTTCTACCTTTCCAGAACTTTCCAGGATGGTTTTTAATCGAACTTCTCGTTGAATTTGTTCTTTTTGCACTATTTTTATTGAGTCATTTTCGTGCCAATTTATTTTGGCTAGAGACTTAAAATAGGGGAAAGGATCTACCACATCTGGGTCGCACACATATTTTCGAAAGGTTGAATCCCTAATGTAATCTACGATATTTCGTGCAACATCTCTCATTTTTATATCTTGGCTATTTAGGTCCTCTTTCTTAAAGCTAACCCATTCTATTGCTTGAATGTTAGAAATAACTAATGCAACACTCGTATCAATTTCCAATCGGATTTTTTCCACGTCTAACTGTTTCTTCTCTTTGTTTTTTGTTTTTACTAAATAATCCATTAAGGGATGCTCGCTTTGAAAAGCATTGTAAATGATTCGTGGGATCACAGTGAACAAACGAGCAGGGAAAGTTAGAACGTCGAATCCGGCAGAAAATAGGACTGCAAATAATTTCTTGGCGAAAGAATCTACATATAAGGCTCTATTAATGACTGTGGGAAGGAAGAAATCTTTTGCCAATCCTATTGGATTTGTCCGAACAGGAATTAGGGCAGATTTTACAATAGTCCAGTGTTTTCGGGATTGGCAGTATTTGATAAGAAATTCATGCATTGAATTAGGATTAGTAAAAGTTTCTGCATGAATTTTTTCGTCGCCAACAAAAAATCTTAAAGTGGCATTAAATTCATTATAATGACTAAATGGTTTTGAAAAATACGAATAATTTTCCATATACAAATCCAAACTTATATAACAATTAGCGTTATTTTAATATATATATATATTTATAATCAAGAAAAAGAATTTTATTTTTACTTTTAATAACAGGTCCATTAAGGGTTAAGTGTTGAGGCGTAAAGTAGTTTTTTCCACTTTGCGTCTCTGCGTTGATTTTAGCGACACTTGAACAAATACCAATTTGATAAGGAATAAAAAAATGTTTTGGTTTTCTGAGGATAAAGGCTATCAAGCGTTTCGAATTTTGCAATTTGTGTACATCGTAGCTCCCATTGTTGCTGGATTCGATAAGTTTTTTAATTATCTTGTAAACTGGTCTGTGTACTTATCGCCTCTTATTTCGCAGTATACTCAAGTTCGCGAACAATTTTTTTTGTCTGGCGTCGGGGTACTTGAAATCATTGCAGGGATTGGAATGATGTATGCGCCTAAAATTTTTGCATATATTATTTCCCTTTGGCTACTTTTAGTTATTATCAACCTGATTCTAACAGGTCATTATTACGATATTGCTTTAAGAGACTTCGGGTTGCTATTAGGCGCTTTGGCTTTGGGACGACTTGCTCAAAAATATGACGTTGCCGAAGTAACTTAAGATTTTATTTTGCAAAATGAATTCCCCACCAATTTGTCGCACTTCTTGTTCCTAGAAAGCTAGAGAAGCTAGCTTTTCCAAAAACACGCGCAAAGAGATCCGATAATATCCACTTATGTCCATTTTCATTACAGATAAATTCCCCCGATTTTGTCGAAACATGGACCTGTAAAGTTCGACTTGTCTCCACTCCATACCGATTGATATACACTTTCCAAGTGGCATCCCAGGTACTTTCATGAAAAAAATGGTTGCTATATTCATAAACTTGACTCATTACTTTCTGTAGAATCGAGGGTTCCTTTGTATATTGAGAAGGAACCATAGATTCGCTGCTTGCTGAGCGGCATTTACCAACTCAAGTTTTGGTTTGGAAAAGAGAAAACCAGATACCAAATGAATAAAGATTCGATTGAGATAGATCCATTGTTGAAACGCAATATACCCGGGAACGTTCCAGTTTACGTCAATAGTTGGAAGATTTTTCCCTTGTAGTGAAACACCATTTTTGAACAATTCTTGAAGATTTATCGATGGCCTATAGAATTGATTGATCTTCCTAACGAGGAATGCGTTCAATGCAAAAATACCAAGCGCTGCGGCTCCCATTTTTATTCGATAGAACAGCAATTTATACCTAGGGTTAGTTCCAGCTCTAAAATACCCTCTTGCTTTATCTTCCACTCGGCTCCAAAGAATGGTTGCATTAAAAGCTAACATGATTCCATCGAAAATAGGCAGGCCACTCCCTATCCACTTAAAGCGAGAATTCCCACTTCTTTGCAAATGAAGAGCTCCGCTTTGAAGAGCGCTATATACAGAATTTGTAATTGATATAGCTGAATCCATTTTATGAACCCCGTTTTAATCGTTTAATTTTAATTCAGTTTAGTTTATAAAGCAAGTTGTTAAGATTTTTTTTTGGGGGGAAATTAGAAGTGCGAATTAATACCCATTTTGAAAATATTTTGGTGGGGACTGCGGCAGTTTCATTATTAGCTAAAACCGTTCCCTCCTTACAAAAAAGGGATCAAACACAGGAAAAAATCAAAGAATTCATCACCAGCACAGACTTTTTCTACGTTATTGGTTATTTTGCCCTTCTATTTTTGCTCTATAAGTTCGTTGTGAGGATTTTTTCTACCGAAGCAAAAGATTTTCTCATCAATTTAAACAAGCAAATAGAATCTAACCCTCCTGCGCCACTAACGACCCCAGTTATGGACGAAAGAATTAACAATCTAAACGAAGTTTTATTGATTCCCCAAAATGAATCTATAAAAAATGTGATATTTATTGGAGAGCCGGGAGTTGGAAAATCTGCTACAGTCTACGAACAAGTTCGAAGAATTGTTTTTGATCCAAATTTTAATCCAAAAATGAAAAAATTCACATTTTATGGACTTTCCTTCAAATCTTTGGTTTCGGGTACGATGTTTCGAGGTCAATTAGAAGGGAAAATTCAAAAAATTCAAGAATTCATGCTAAAACATAAAGAAAATGCTGCTCTTTTTATGGATGAATTCCATCAAATAAATACGGATAAGGACTCCATGAATAAATTCAATATTGCTGATAATCTTAAGGAACTTCTCGTATCCGGAGTTCGTGTGATCGGAGCGACCACTTTGAAGGAGTATGTCGAGTATATTTGTGTAGATGAGGCTTTTGCGGATCGTTTTTGGGTAATTTATCTGAATCCTCTATCCGAAAATGAAATTATTGATGCTCTTCTGAATATCAAAAAAAGATATGAGGAGCACCATATGACTTTTGATAAACCTGAGATAGAATATCTTGTATCTCAATTGAGGAGTCAAGAGGGTCGTTTTCCAAGAAAAGCGATCAAATTTTTAGATAGACTTAACTCCTATATCCTTCTAAAACACAACCCTACGGAAAACATAAAAATCACCGAAGAAATGATCGACGACAGCATCAAAGCTTGGTATGAAAACGGAAAGAGCTCTGTCAACTATTCTTATTATATCTAATAAATAGACAGAAGCATTGAACTTCTGTTATAATCAGTCGGAATTTTTCAAAATTGAGGTTTAATAATGTTTTCTTTAAATTACTTAGAACATTCTGAAAACAGCGCGTTATATGAAATTCCCCCCGGTAAGCCCAATCCCAAAGAGCCTTGTATGGTTGGAATTGACAGTCGAAGTCGAGTTGTCAAAGGACCGATCAAGGGAAAGGAAAGTTGGTATTACACGTTTAATTACATTAGAAAAAGGATTGGAAAGAACTCTTGTGAAGAATTAAAAAATGAAAGAGACATTGAAAAGAGATGCTCTCAGCGCCGAAAAGCGTGTGTTTTGTATTTAGATTCCTTTCCAACAATTGTCTATCAAATAGATACCGATAAGGTGCGAAATTGGCTTATCATTTTGGACTATGTAGCAGTGGAAGATATGATCAAGCATTGGGATATTTTAAAAAAGGAATTCGAAAAGCCAGAAGTATTGGAGGGAGGACCAAGTCTACTTCTCTCCTTGCAAGAATTCCTCAAAGAAAGAAAAGATAAAAATTTGTACGAGTTCTTCGTAAGAAAAGTTTATGAAACCTTTAATTCAATTAACGCCGATTTTTTAACTAGTTTTGGTATCGAACCTGAAAAGATGTACCAAAAAGAAATTACTGACCAAGAATATCCTGAACGTAAGGCCTGGAATAAATTGACACGGATAGACAAAATTGGAATTTTAGATTTTTTTGTGCGAAAAGTCTCCGCTGAAAAGTATGGTTTACAGGTTGCAAGTTGGAATCCTACTAAAAAAATTGAAGAGCTAACCTATGAATTGGAACAACATGGACCCCTCTATATCGGTGGTGCTTTTGGAAAACATGTTTATATTGATGAACCTTTCAAGATGAAGAACAAAATAGGAGGTCGAGATATATACAGTTGGAAACCTGGAGCAAGCCGAAATGCAGTTGTATTCTCAGCTCATGCTGTATTGCTAATAGGTGCAAAAAAAGCTCAAGACAAATCGTATGTGTTCTTTATTGACCCTGAAGATCGTAGTGATCCTAAAGATATAGAAAGCCAAAAAATATATACGATTTCTTATCAAAATTTGATTTCTCATATTTGTGATTTACATGGAAGAATACGGACAAACTCTTCTGCAAATATTGGATATGCATATCACGGAAATTTTCGACCTAGCACACAGAATGATGAGTTAGAATGTCCTATTTCACTAGCACCATTTCATCATCCAAGAATACTACTGGAAGACGGCTTTACCTACGAAAAAATTCATATTGAGGAACATTTAAACTTAAGACCAAATAACAGCCCTTTTCTTGGGAATTTAGGAAAGGTTACTTTACGCCCTAATTATGCTTTGACTAGAGCTCTTATCTGTCCAATCACGCAAAAACCGTTTCAAGAAGCTTATTATTGCGTGGAAGATGGGTATACCTATGAAAGGGAAGCCATCGTGAAATACGTTGAGGAAAAAAAGAAAGGTTTATCCGAAAAAAACAGAACCATACAAAGCCCAGCTTCGGGGGTATTATTGAAAAGTGTAACCCTCTATCCAAACAAAATACTGTTTAAAGTGGAAATTCCCAAAAAGCAAATCCGTATTAACCTCCCATTTGAGTGATAGGCTCTTGCTCTATAACTCATATTTATGTAAAAATTGAGTTATAGAAGGGGGGTCTATAACTCATGCTCTGGAACTGGGAATTACCCGATTGGCCTCAATTTAGGTACGATCTTGATCGAGTCTATCAAAAAGAAAAACAATTTCTCTTGGGATCGGGGAGCACATTTGCATTTCTAAAAAATGTAGGGGAGGGGGATTACCATCAATTCATTGTTGAAATTCTCAGCTCTGAAGGGCTGGAAAGCTCTAAAATTGAAGGGGAAATTCTAGATCGAATTGGGTTGATGTATAAAAGTTCTTGTTGCATTTAGAAATAAAAATGAATATAATTCAGACTTAAAATAAAAAATACAGGTTAATTAATGAATAACACTCAGAATATAATATCAGACATCCAAAACAAACTGATCGAAGTCGAAAACTATATCGTTAAAAACAAGCACAGTACAAGTAGAGTCGCATTTGCAGAAATGAATAATAAGATATCAGAAATACGAGGTTTAGCGTTAACTCTTGGAGAACATTATTCGGCTGAACAGTATTCAGTCAATCAGATGAAACTCTCTTCCACAACAAACTATTCTGAAGTTAAGCAAAAGGTACATTCTTTTATGATCGGTAGTTTTGTTCTTAATTTTAATGGGATGTATTTCGATAAGGCTTTTGAGCTTTATCAAAAATTCCTTTCAGAAGGGCGATTAAAACAACAAGAGTATAGTAAGCTTCATCGAGCCATTTGTGATCATCCAGAGCTTGACACGGCGTCCCTTGCACAAATTCTTTTCTTTATAAAGCAGTATGAATACCCTTTTATCGAAAAAAAAATAATCCACACTATAGCTGGTAAGGGAGTTCTTTCCTTTCCAGGAATCGAATCATTGTCTCGTAGCGAGTATTTCTCTTTGCTTAGTATCGCCGTTCGGTACCAATGCAATGGGATTTGTAACGATCTTATGCAATTGAAGCAATACAACATCTTCCTTCCCAATGACCATGATTTTCGTTGTATTATTAGAGAATCTTTGCAGGCACGAAATATTTCAGTTTTTGAATCCCTTGTAAAACATCTTTTAAACTCCCACTCTGAAGGATCAGCCCTTTCTCTATAAAATGTTGATTAACAACTACGGCTTTATCTAGCCACTTAGCTCCAGCATTGGAGGAGCTCAAATTATAACGTCTGATAATGTATGTTATGTTGTTTCTTTCGGTGTTTGATGAAATAGCTTTTAGGTGTTATAAAGAGAAACTCAAAAAGGAGTTTTGAATGAAAAGATCCCTATTTGCTTTGTCTTTGTTTTGTGCCCCCCTTTGTGGGCAAGAAATTCCGGAGCCATATCGATCGATTGTTGATTTGCCATTTGATGGGCATGGATGGTTTTATAATAAGATTCCTTTAGAGCGAGTCCTAAAGGAGAGAAAACCACAAACAGTGATTGAAGTTGGATCTTGGTTAGGTTGTTCTACTAGATTTATTGCCAGCCATCTGCCTGATGAGGGAATTCTTTATGCTGTGGATACATGGCGAGGATCTCAAAATGAAGCGATCCATATGCAAGATCCCCGTTTACCTTATCTCTATCAACTTTTCCTATCGAATGTAAAACATGCGGGACTTACTCAAAAAATCATTCCTGTCAGAATGGAATCGTTGGAAGCGGCCAAGGCTCTAAATGTACAAGCAGATTTAATTTATCTTGATGGGGCTCACGACAGAGAAAGTGTAACTCAAGACATCATACATTGGCTTCCCCATTTAAAAGAGGGAGGATTAATATGTGGGGATGATTGGAAATGGTTTGCATCTGTGAGGGAAGCTGTTGTGAATTGTGCAAATACCTATAACAAGAAAGTACAAGTAGAAGGAAATTTTTGGTGGTTTGAATAATTAGAGCCAGTATTGGAAGCGCTTGATGAACCAGATTTTTACCAATTGGGTAAGAACGCAGTAGGATAGCAAGATCGCAAGCAACCAATAGAAATACTCCCCTGGTAAATGAGAAAGGCCAATGCTGCGACCAATGAAAGAGTAAGGGATGTAAATCCCGACTATCATAATTAGAAATGTAGTGGTCAGTAAAGGCCAAGAAGCGATGCTTTGAAGGAAAGGAATTTGTCTTGTTCGAATCATATGCACGATCAGCGTTTGGGAGAGAAGTCCTTCGATAAACCATCCTGATTGAAATATGGATTGTGTTTCTATGGAATTTGCACTGAATACAAACCACATCACAGCAAAAGTGACATAATCAAAAATGGAACTGATGGGGCCAATATAAACCATAAACCATGCAATTCCGCTTGGATCCCATTTGCGAGGTCGCAAAAGAAACTCTTTATCGACATTATCAAAAGGAATGGTAGTTTGTGAAAGATCATATAAAAGGTTTTGGGTCAATAATTGGACAGGCAACATGGGCAAGAATGGGAAAAGAGCGCTGGCTCCTAGAACGCTAAAAATATTCCCGAAGTTCGAACTTGCAGCCATTTTGATGTATTTGATGATGTTACCAAAAGTACGCCGTCCTTCTAATACACCTTCTCCTAAAAATAAAAGATTTTTTTCGAGCATAATGATATCCGAAGATTCTTTGGCAACATCCACTCCTGTATCGACGGAAATTCCGATATCTGCTTCCCGAAGGCCGGGAGCGTCATTGATTCCATCCCCTAAAAAACCGACCGTATGTCCATTGGATTTTAGCGCAGAAATGACTCTTGCTTTCTGAAGGGGTGTGAGTTTTGCAAAAACGTTGGCTGTTTCCACGACATTTTTCAATGAGCCTTCATCCATCGATTCTATTTGAGATCCTGTGAGTACCTTTTCAATGGGCAGTTGCACCCATTTGCAAATTCTTTGAGTAACTAGCTCGTTATCTCCTGTTAAAATTTTAACTTGTACGCCATATTCTTTAAGGGTTGCTATAGCCTCTGTTGCAGATTGTTTCGGAGGATCCAAGAAAGCCAAATAGCCTAAAAAGGTCAGTTGGTTTTCGTCTTGAGTGCGATACTCTTTCTTCATCCCGTTTGTAAATTCTTTATAACCCACGGCTAAAACCCGTAGTCCATCTTCATTTAAATCCTTTTCAAGTCCTTTCAAACTGGTTTTTATATCTTCTGTAAATGGAGATATCGACTCATTGATTTTCACGTTCTGGCAAATAGCGAGGATTTCTTCGCAAGCTCCTTTGCAAATGAGAATGTGTTGCTTAGGCCCGTGTTCAAGCACCACAGACATGCGGCGACGAGTAAAATCAAAAGGGATTTCATCGACTTTTCGATATGTTTGATTGAGCTTTAAGATTTTTTCCAAATCCTTGTGGTTTAAGATAGCCTCATCCAAGAGATTCTTTAACCCCGTCTGGTAATAACTATTTAAATAGGAATAATTTAAAACTTCCTTACTCTCCTCCCCTTTTGCATTCAGATGCTTTTCAAGGATGATCCGATTTTGTGTCAAAGTACCTGTTTTATCTGTACATAGGATGTTCATCGCTCCAAAGTTCTGAATGGCGTTCAATTTTTTAACAATCACTTTGTGGTTGGACATATTAATGGCCCCTTTGGCCAAATTCGCCGTTACGATCATAGGCAACATTTCAGGAGTTAAGCCTACGGCTACCGATAGAGAAAAGAGAAAGGCTTCAAGGAAGTTTCCTTTGGTTAAGCTATTGATAAGAAACACACAAGGGACCATGACAATCATGAATTGAATCAATAACCAGCTAATTTTATTAATCCCTATATCAAAACTTGTCAAAGGTCGATGGCCTGTAATATTTTTTGCCATTGATCCAAAATAGGTTTGATTTCCTGTAGATAGAATCACAGCAGTAGCGGTTCCGTTGAGAACGTTTGTCCCCATGAAACACAAATTGGACATATCGAGAGGATTTGAGGTCTGATCCTTGCTTTTAAGGGATTCATCCTTTTCCACGGGTAACGACTCCCCTGTCAGTGCTCCTTGGCTCACATACAGCTCTTTTGCTGAAATCAATCGAATGTCTGCAGGAATTAAATCCCCCGCTGAAAGTTGGATGAGATCTCCCGGGACTAAATACTTGATATCCACTTCCTGCAATTTAGGTTCTGTCTCGTCATTTTTCCACCGCTTCACCGTAGCTGTGGTGCTAACCAATTTCTTAAGTTTTTCGGCCGCTAGATTCGAGCGGTATTCTTGAATAAAACGCATACTCACGCTGATGAAAACCATGACTGTAATGATGACTACAGCATCTATTTCTCCTAGAAAGTAAGAAACCACACCTAAGAAAATTAATAGAACCACAAAGGGATTGGCAAAATTGCTCAAAAGCAAGGAATACCAAGTAGGCGCTTTTTCATGAGCAATCTCATTCAACCCTTTTTTCTGAAGCCTGCGATGAACACTTGCGTAGGATAGCCCTTTTTCTGTCGTTTTTAATTTCTTAAAAATGTCAGGGAGAGGCATTTTCGAATAAGCAATTAGAGAAGAGGAAACTTGTCGATGGATTTCTTGAATGTTGATGGATTTAGAAAAATAGAGCAGCAGTTTTTTCTTCCAATCTTGTAGGAGCATAAGACGTCTCATACTCCATTACAAAATATAAGATCAAGACCTATCTGGAACTAGAACAGGTCTTGTCCAGCTTATGACGGCAGTGGCAGTGGTTCCTTTCTTTAAGTCTACGGTAACTGTTCCTTCTAAAGTTGCGATTTCTTTTCCATGTTTGCCTTTTGCTTCGAGATTAGTAATCCCAAATTTTGTTCTCGTAGAAATAATTGCTTTTTCATCGTTCAATGTGATTTCGGTAAAAGTGTTTTTTTTCATTTTCATTCACAGGTTTCTGTTGTCCGAATCCAAAATTAATATCCTGATTCATATAACGGGGTGACAAAATTTTTAAAATATCAACCGTAAGACCTTGCTGGCATAAGGGAATCAAGGAATCTGAATGTTCTGATTTTTCCAATGTGTTAATTAGTTCTTCAATATTTTCGCACTCTTTATTATTGATCTTGAACGACTGTCTTCCAAATTCTTTCCGTATTTGTTCCTTTAACTTTTCTATGGATAATACCCCTTTCACACTTTTAACATCATAATCGGAAATTTTTACTTCCTTTTCAGGATAAAGGAGTACATCGCATTTCAAGGCAGTTATATATTCGTCTGCATTTTTTGCAGTGTTAGGCTTAGGGAGGGATTCTAAAATCTCTTTAGGAAGTTCTGCACAAGCCTGCTTATAATGATCTATTTCCAGTTTTGAATTTTCGATTTCCTTTTCCATTTTCTTTTGAAATTCGCTCATATCTTTTTCAAGATCTGTTTCAAATTTCTTACATATTTCGAGGTTTTTTTGTTGATACTCTTCCATCTGTTTTTTACTTAAATCGAACATTTCATTCTTTTCTTTCTTAAGCTTCTCTATTTGTCGTTTGTATTCCTCTTCTTTTTTAGCATTTTCATCGGCGATCTTTGTCAATTCTTCGTTTATTTTATTCTTTTCTTCTTCCAGTAGTTTTTGAAGGTTCTCAGGAGTTGCTTCCTTTATACGCGTTTCTAAATTTTCGTTTGCTTTTTTTAGCTTGTCTATTTGTTGTTTGTACGCCGTTACGACATTCGTAAGTTTTTTGTTGTCTTGCCTCAATTCTAAAAATTTTTTTAGGGTTTTTATTACGATGAGACAAAACGGTATTCCAACGACGGTTAAGACAGTGAAACCTACCGTCAAATGAATGTTTTTTCCTAAAAGGACTTGGACTTTGCCTACTGTTTCTTTGCTAAGTCTTGGAATCACTTTGGACATCTCCAGAAATGTTTTAACAGTTGAGCTTGGTGCTGCTATCGGATTTTCGATGGATATTGCAGTATTTGAATTAAAAACATTTAAAATTTTTTCCAACATATTAAAACCTATTAAAAATTGAATATAAGAATATAAATAGTACTATGAACGCTTGTTTAATGCAAATAATTTTTTAACCAAATAATTATGTAATTACGTAATTATGTTGTCAATAAATACGTATTTATGTTATTTTTAGATAAAAGGATGGAAGACGATGAGCCAAAACAAACCTTCTAAACATGAAAATATTACATTATCTTTCCCTCAGGATCTTAATACGCTTCTGCATTTGCGCGTAACAAGAAGAGGGATTAGTAAATACGTGGCTGAAGCTGTTAGAAAAGCTTTAGAGGAAGACGAGCAAAAAGAGCTTTTGAAACTAGAAGCAGCCTATGAAGAAGCAAATAAAGATAAAGATCGTTTAAAAGAGATAGAAGAATGGGGTTCTTTAGACAGTTTTGAAAATTCTGAAGATTGGGAGTGGGAAAATGAATAATTTCCCCAAGCGGGGCGATATCTTCTGGATTTGCCTAGATCCAGCAATAGGTTCTGAAACTCAAAAAACAAGACCCTGCATAGTGCTATCTAATAATGCACAAAATAAAAAAAGTTTGCGGGTGATAATTGCCCCAATTACTAGCAATGTAAAAAAGATCTATCCTTTTGAAGCAATATTAGTAGTCAACGGAAGAAAAGGGAAAGCGATGCTAGATCAAATTAGATCAGTGGATAAGAAAAGATTATTAAAGAAGATTTGCTCTGTAGATACAATAGCGACTATAGAAATAGAAAGGGCTCTCAAAATTGCATTGGGTTTGATCTAGGGGGCAGTTCGATGCTCCTTAACCATAACAACAACGGTTTCGACGTGTGCGGTTTGGGGAAACATATCGAACGGACATGCTTCTTTGAGTTGATAGCCTGATTGGTTCAAGATCGATAGGTCCCTGGCTAAAGTGGCTGGGTTGCAGGAAATATAGACAATTTTTTGCTGGGTCAGGGCTTTGAGTACCAATTCATGGCATCCAGTTCTTGGAGGATTTAGGATTACTACCTCCCCTTTTTGTAGGAGAGAAGTTGCATTTTCCACGGGAAGGCAATGGAATTCTACGTTGGATATTTCATTTTGTTTCGCATTTTCTTTTGCATCTGAGATGGCATCCGGAACACAATCAATGCCGATCACTTGTTTGCCTCTTTTTGCTAGTAGTAGGGTAAGGGTTCCGACCCCGCAGTAAGCATCTACTATCGTTGTGTTGGAATCGATATTTGCTAAGGAAATCACTTTTTCATAGAGAGATGCCGCTTGTGCCGGGTTCACTTGGAAAAATGACGCTGAGGAAACTTTAAATATGAGTCCTTGGATCGTCTCATAGATATAGGGTCTTCCCGCAAGGGTACGATATTCCTTACCCAGAATCGTATTGGATCGATCCGATTTGATGTTTTGAACAACCCCTTTGATGGAAGAGGAGCTAGCAAAAACATCGTTAGCAAATTTGTGGAAATGATCAGATGCTTCTCCATTGGTAATGAAGGTAACAAGCACTTCTTGAGAAGAGGTAGCCGTTTTAATCAAACAGTGGCGCAACTCCCCTGTTCCAGTGGTTTCGTTATAGGGAATTACTTTAGAAGCGAGCAGTTTTTGCTTGATCTCATGAAAGATTTGGTCTCCCAGTTTGCAATGGATGAGGCAGTTTTCTAGATCGATGATTTCATGGGTTCGATGTTGGTAAAAGCCGATTTGGGTTCCTTTTGAGGATAAGACTACAGGAAGTTGGATCTTATTCCGGTAAGAAAAGATTTCGGAGGAAGGAACACAAGGTTGCACTTGCACATCGGTAAAATGTCCGATACGCTCCAGGGCGTCCTTGACCCGTTTTTGTTTTGCTTGCAATTGCCCTGCATAAGAAAGATGTTGGAGTTGGCATCCGCCGCATTGGCGGTAAATCGAACAAGGTGGCTGTTGTCTTAACGGAGAGGGTTCTAGAATTTGTTCAATGGTCCCCTTGGCGTAAGATTTTTTGACTTCTGTAAGCCGGACCTTTACAAGTTCTCCAGGTAAAGCCTGATCTACAAAGACGATAAATTGGTCGATACGACCAACCCCTTCCCCTTCCGAACCGAGATCTTGGATTTTTATAGTTACTATCTGATTTTTGGAAAACATTGCTAAGTAGGATACACGATTCCTCAATAAAAAGCGATTGCTTGCTATTGTGAGAGTGCAAACTTATTTGTTGAACCGATTGGGAAAACCTTTCTACTTCATATACAATTTTTTAAAAATTCGAGAGCGGGAATGGTTCATTGTTGCTTTTCGACTGCATAGACGATCATTTGAACATTAAGATTGTACCCATTTGCCCCTTCGCTGTAATTTCGTATCAGAAATGTCCTTAAGTGTTCAAAAAGACTATCTATGTTTGGATAAGAATAAAAACCTTTTTCCGCATCATAAAAACGGTAATATCCATCAGAACACTGGAAAGTAAGCTCATGACCATTTTTCGCATCGTTTAAGAAAATACGAACAACTCCTGCAATTACCTCGTTTTCTTTTACTTTCTTCATCCCGTTCTCAATGTAAGATTTGTACACAGATGCGGGAGCACAAGCAGGGAAAGATTCGAAGAAAAAATTTCCCACAATAATGCGAGGTTCTTTATCTGGATTAGCAAGGGCCATGAATTGAAATAGTTGCTTATATAGAGCATCTTCCACCTTGATCCTTTCCAATAAGTCTTTGCAGGAAAGGGAATAATTAGATCCAATTTGTGATAATATCTCTATAGAAGAGCCACGGCAAATTCCTTTTTTGCTTAAAATGTACAGATGATCAAATGCTTTTTTCTCATTGCTTTTTTCTTTTTTCAAATAGTTTTGGAAGGCTTCGGTGGTTTTAAGTTTGGCAAAGGATTTTTCATAGCATTCTTTGGGGATAGCTTTTCTATCGACTAGTTTTGGAGCTTCCAGATACCAATAATCGTTTGCAAAATCATAAAGTTTGTCTTTAGCTATAGTGGTAATGATTAGGGAAGAAACACCACCTACCATTCCTATAGAGAATGTGCCAATATAACCAAGGGGACTTTGTGGCTTTATCCATTTCCAGGAAACACCCATGAATCCAATAAGGGAGCTTAATTGGAAAAATTTGATTTTGTTAAAATCTGAATCTAATTTTTGATAAATTTCTGGCGTCATAATTATAAAATTATGAACGTAAATGGATTAAATATCAACTAGTCAGATACTAAAAAAATTATCATGCAAAATTGTTCGAGTTAAAATAGTCTAATCGATAATATGGTCCCGATGAAAGACATTTTCTTACACACCGAAATGCTGGGCAAACAAGGCCCAAAGATTCTCCTATTGCACGGATGGGGACAAGATCTTACTCAACTGAAGCCTTTGGGGGAGCTTTTATCCACTTCGATGAGGGTGTTTCTTGTCGATTTGCCAGGATTTGGAAAGTCAAGTGCGCCTTCTACGGTTTGGAGTTCGTTTGACTATGCGGATTTCATTGTTAGTTATCTGAACAAAAATCAGATCGAAAAAGCCCATATTTTAGGACATTCTTTTGGGGGAAAGGTTGCCTTATCGATGGCGATTCGGTATTCGGAAAGGGTAGATTCTTTGGTGTTGGCCTCCCCTTCGGGCTTAAAAAGATCGAGATCCTTTTTCCAAAAGTGCCGTTTTCGAGCGATTCAATCGGGAAGTTTTTTCTTCAAGCAAATCGATCGATGGACCGGTTCACAACTCTTTTCTAATTATTTTGCTCCCTATTTTGGATCGGCAGACTACAAAAATGCAGGCGCTATGCGATCGATACTAGTTCGTTCTGTCAACGAAGATCTATTTCCCCATTTGAAAGAAGTCAAAGCCAAAACTTTGTTGCTTTGGGGCGAGAAGGATACAGAGACTCCAATTGAGATGGGACTACGGATGCAAAAAGCGATTCCTTTTTCTAATTTGGTACAATTTTCACAGCATGGTCATCAACTCTTCCAAGATACGGGAGGGAACCACCTTTCCGCGTATCACATTCAAAGGTTTCTGCAATGAATGATTCGGTTTTTGTGGTCCTATTGCTCATTGGAAGTGCATTATTTGCTTATAAGCGATTCTTGAAATATTTACGGTTTTTGCAACAAGAGAATTATCTTCCTTCCCGCTTTTTGAAGTGGGTTTGGAATCAGCGGGCATTTGATCGGCGCGCTACTCTGCTTTTGATAAGTACAGCTCTTTTTCGGATAGATATTCTTGGGGCGATTGGTTTAAGTATATTGTCATTTTTTGAAAAAGACCCACGCAAATCGGGAAAATTGACTCTGAAAATGACAAAAAGAGCAAAGCGGATTTTTGGAGTTGGAATTTCTTTGTATCTAGGATGTGCTTTTCTTTGGATTGTGTTTTATAAAGGGGATTTTGTATTTTGGCTTGGGCAAATCCTTCTGATTCAAGCGATTCCCCTATTCTTAAGTCTTGCTTGTTATATGTTATCTTGGGAAGAACATGGAAGACAGAAACAATTTTTACTCGAAGCCAAACAAATCCTAAAGAAGTCTAATCCCCTAATTATCGGAATTACAGGAAGTTACGGGAAAACAAGTACTAAGGAGGCTTTAGGGCAAATCTTACAAGTCACTTTAGGACCAACATTCTGGCCTCCAATGGGGGTAAACACCCACATGGGAATCGCCAAAGAAGTGCGAGAGAATTTCAAAAAAGGGACAAAATTCGCAGTGATGGAGATTGGAGCCTATTGGCAAGGGACCATTCAAAGAGTATGTGAGTTTATCCCCCCAAGTGCAGCAGTGATTACTGGGGTGGGTTCTGCTCATTTGGAGCGATTTGGTTCCCTTGAAAACATTTACCTAGCAAAATCGGAGCTTGCTGCTGCCGTTCCTCAAGAAGGAATTCTCATTTGCAACGGAGACAATCCAGGTGCAAGGCGCATGGCGAAAGAGTATCCAAAAAAAACTACACTCCTATATGGTTTAGAAAAAAATCAAGAGCTCGATTGCTTGATATCCCCTTTAGATACTAGGATAGATGGGACTCGATTTACCCTAGAATGGCAAGGAAAAGAGTATCGTGGGTTCACTCCCCAACTGGGAAAACCGGCTCTTTCCAACTTGGCTGCTGTCTTCACGATGGCTTGTACTTTAGGAAGCAATCCCGAATATGTTCTTGCTGCTATGCATCACGTAGAACCGATTGAAAATCGTTTGCAGGCAAGGAAACAAGGAAAAGTCGTGTTTTTAAGAGATGCTTACAATTCGAATCCCATAGGTTTTGCTTCCGCATTGGAAGTGATGTTATCCTTGCCAGGAAAACGGAGAATTTTAATGACGCCAGGGATGATTGAATTAGGTCACCTACAAGCGGAACAAAATAAGGCCATGGGTAAGTTAGCAGCAAGCGTTTGTGATCTCGTTCTCATTGTAAATGAAGAAAACCGCAAATCTCTTTCCGAAGGGCTATTGCAAGGAGGATTTTCTTCCCAAAATGTACTATTTTGCAACACACGTCAAAACGCTTTTCAACAATTAGAGGCGTTATTGCGTGAGGAAGACATCGTATTGATTGAAAATGATTTACCAGACTTGTACGAATCGTATGAAACCTTTTGATCGTCAAAACATTGCTGTCATTTTTGGAGGACGTTCGGCAGAACACGAAATTTCTGTCATTACTGGATTGCAAGCCATTCAAGCAATTGACTCTTCGTACTATCAAATCACTCCAGTGTATATCGCCCCGAACGGGAAATGGTATACCGGGGAACTTTTATTAAATAAAAGTTTTTACAGGAGGATGACTGATTCGCTTCATCAAATCCAAGAAATCACGCTTCTTCCAGATCCAACGATCGGAGGTTTAGTAGTCAAACAATCTCAAAAAGTCATTCCCGTGGATGTCTGTTTTTTAGCAACTCACGGCCAATTTTTAGAGGACGGTTGTTTGCAAGGATTATTAGAACTGGCTGATCTTCCATATACAGGTTGTGGAGTTACTGCCTCTGCGATGGCTATGGACAAATACAAATGCAAAGCTTTTTTTAAAACATGGGGAATCCCAGTCCTTCCCTCGTTGGCTGTTTCTAAACAATTGGCAAAAGAGAATCTGCATCGAATCAAAGAACTTCTTTCACAAATCCCTGAACTTAGCCAATATCCACTTTTTGTAAAACCAAACCATTTGGGATCCAGTATTGGTGTTTCTGTTGCCAAGGATGATCCTTCTCTGTTTATCTCTTTAGCAAAAGCCTTTCAGTATGATGATTTAGCTCTTATTGAACCCTATCTTGCCAATATGATGGAAATTAATGTTTCTGTATTGGATGGCGATCCCCCTATGGTTTCTGTAGTAGAAATTCCTGTTTCTACGGACGGTAAAACATTGACCTATGAAGACAAATACATGCGCGGCGGGAACAAATCAAAAGGGAGGCAAAGAGAGGGAATGGCAAGTTTGACCCGTATGATCAATCCCCCTCAACTCGATCCCGCTATAAAACAACAAGCATTGGACTTTGCGCTAAAAGGGTTTACAGCACTCCGCTGTTCAGGGGTCGTTCGCTTCGATTTTATGTTCGATAAATATTCTGGGATTTTGTATTTTAACGAACTCAATCCCATTCCAGGTTCCCTTGCTTATTACCTTTGGGAAAAATCGGAACCCCCTCTTCTTTATACAGAAGTGATTCAGCATCTTCTAGAAAGAGCGCTTCTCCGAAAAGCGGAACAACGTTCTTTGAAAAGAGATTTAGGATTTAAAGCATTAATTTAGAAAGTCTATTTGTTCACGTTTGGTCGACACTCACTAGTCCAAAATTGAAATTTCCACGTTTCGGTATAAATTAGATTTTTATAGAAAATAAAATATTATATCGATTATGCAGGTAAATTGCATATAGGTGTAATTGGTAACAGAATAACAAGATATGCAGGATCGCCTACGGCGGCAGGATAGGAAGGAAAAAAATCTTAAGGTTTATCCTGCCGCCGTAGGCGATCCTGCATATCTTGTTAATTTTTTTCTATTTTTGTACCAATATTGGAGCGCAGGATATGTCAATTTGGTTTATTTTAGCAGGGGTTATTTCGGTTTTGCTTTTGATTTATTTGGTATTTTCAGCGTTATTTCCAGAAAAATTTTAGGTTTAAAAGTGATACAATTCCTTTTCTTTATAGTTCTTTTAGTGCTCCTGACTCCCCTATTAGGAAGCTATATGTCTTTTGTCTTTCAAAAGCAGAATTTTGGCTATTTTGAAAAGGGCATTTATCGGTTGTGTTCAATTCAACCAGAAAAAGAGATGACCGCTATTGAATATGGGAAATCGCTTTTCTTTTTTAATGGGTTGGGTTTTTTAACTCTCTTTTTTTTATTGCTATTTCAACACCTTTTGCCGTTGAATCCGCAACACTTTCCCGGAGTCCAACCCGATCTTGCCTTCAATACAGCAATGAGCTTTGTAACAAATACCAATTGGCAAGCCTATTCTGGAGAGACAACACTAAGTTATCTATCACAAGCTTTAGGACTTACTGTTCAAAATTTTCTTAGCGCTTCGACTGGCATGGGGGCAATGCTCGCTTTAATCCGCGGGATTACAAGAAAAACAACAGACACGGTAGGGAATTTTTGGGTAGATTTGGTTCGTGCTGTTGTATATATATTTCTTCCCTTATCGATTCTCCTTTCCCTTATATTGGTTTATGAAGGGAGTGTGCAAACTTTTTCCCCCTATGTGGAAGTCATCACTCTTGAAAATCAAAAACAAAAAATTCCGTTGGGTCCAGTAGCTTCCCAAATAGCCATCAAACAATTGGGTACGAATGGAGGGGGTTTTTTTGGTGCAAATAGTGCCCATCCCTTTGAAAATCCAAGTGGATTGACCGATTTTTTCGAAACATTGGCGATTTTGCTAGTGCCTGCAGCGTTAACCTACACTTTTGGGAAAATGATCAAAAATATAAAACACGGTTGGGCTCTTTTTATCGTCATGTTTTCTCTTTGGGGTATCGGACTTGGAATTGCATTTGTATCCGAAGGTTATCATAATCCTCTATTTGATGTATTGCCGGTATTAGAAGGAAAAGAAACTCGTATAGGAAATTCGGGTAGTTTGTTATGGACTGTATCCACAACAGCTACGGCGAATGGATCTAATAATTCGATGATTTCGAGCCTTTCCCCTCTTGCTGGAGGGGTTGCGATGTTTAATATTATGTTGGGAGAAATCATTTTTGGAGGTGTTGGTGTCGGTCTTTGTTCCATGATTATGTTTATTTTGCTGACAATTTTTTTATCGGGATTAATGGTTGGAAGAACACCCGAATATTTAGGAAAAAAAATCGAAAAGGAGGAAATGAGATGGGTCATGATCGCCATTTTAATGCCGAGTTCTTTGATTTTAATAGGGGCTGGAATTTCCTCTGTGTTACCTGTCGCACTTTCTAGTTTAGGAAACCAAGGACCGCACGGATTATCAGAAATTTTATATGCTTTTTCCTCTTCTGCTGGAAACAATGGAAGCGCTTTTGCTGGATTGAGTGCGAATACCCTCTATTTTAATCTGTTTTTAGGATTTATCATGATGATTTGTCGAGTGTCGATCATTGTGCCCAGTCTTGCGATCGCTCATCTTTTGGGAAAGAAAAAAATTACTCCGGCTTCTTCTGGGACGTTCTCCACCAATACGCCTCTTTTTTTAATGCTCCTTTTTAGTGTGATTCTTATCGTTGGCGCATTAACGTTTTTTCCTGCTCTCTCTTTAGGTCCGATTGTTGAGCACTTTTTGATGATAGAAGGAAGGCTTTTTTAATGAAAAATCAACTTTGCATTAAACTTCTGCCTTGGAGATTATCGATCCTATGAGAAAACCCACTTATTATAATAAAAAAATCTTCCTTTCCGCAGTCAAAAACGCATTTCTCATGCTGGCCCCCCAGGTGCAGATCAAAAACCCTGTAATGTTCGTAACCTATATTTGCGCCATTCTTACCACAGGTGTTGTTGTTTATGAATTTTTTATTGAAAGCCCTTTTTGGTTCAATTTTCAAATTACTTTCTGGCTGTGGTTTACAGTAGTTTTTGCAAATTTTGCTCAAGCCATTGCAGAAAGTAGAGGAAAAGCGCAGGCAGATTCTTTACGTAAAACAAAAATTGAGACCTACGCAAGAAAGATACAAAACGGCATCGAAGTAAAAACAGATTCCCTTGATCTAAAAAAGGGAGATATCATTGTTTGTGAAGCTGGAGATATCATTCCAGCCGATGGGGAAGTAGTTGAGGGTATTGCAACGGTAGATGAATCAGCAATTACAGGAGAATCAGCCCCTGTCGTTCGTGAAAGTGGCGGAGATCGGAGTGCGGTAACTGCTGGGACAAAACTTTTGAGTGATCGGATTGTTGTGCAAGTCACTTGTGAAATAGGAAACAGTTTTTTGGATCGGATGATAAACTTAATTGAAGGAGCAAAACGGCAACGAACCCCAAATGAAATCGCTTTGCATATCGTCCTTTCGATTTTAACGATCGTTTTTCTCCTTTGTACCTGTTCTTTAAAATTCTTTGCAGATTACAGCAGCGCCGTTTCCCACCAAGATCTATCAAATATTGTCACAGTTCCTATCTTGGCCTCTTTACTTGTATGTTTGATACCAACTACCATTAGCGCCCTTCTCAATGCCGTAGGGATTGCAGGAATCAATCGTTTAGTGAGAAAAAATGTAATAGGCAAAAGCGGACGCTCGGTAGAGGCTGCCGGAGATATCGACCTTTTGATTTTAGATAAAACAGGAACGATTACCATTGGAAACCGAATGGCAACTACCCTCTATCCTGTGGAAGGGGTTTTAGAAAAGGACTTTGCAGAAATTGCGCAACTTGCATCCCTATCCGACGAAACTCCAGAAGGAAGATCTATCGTTGTTTTAGTAAAAAATCAATTTGGGTTGAAAGCAGAATCTGCAGATGTTGCCTCTGCAAACTTTATCCCTTTTTCCGCAACGACACGAATGAGCGGAGTCGATTTTAAGGATTCTGAAGGAAAAATAGTGAGAAGTATCCGAAAAGGAGCTGCTGATTCGATCCGCAAGCACATTGAAAATTTGGGTGGACTCTATACGGAAACTCTAGATACTGCCATTCGGAATATTTCAAGAACTGGTGGAAGCCCCCTTCTAGTAAGCGATGATAAAAAAATTGTTGGAGTGATAGAGCTGAAAGATATCGTGAAAGGTGGAATCAAGGAGCGATTTGCTGCAATGAGAAAAATGGGAATCCGAACGGTAATGGTGACAGGAGATAACCCCCTAACAGCTGCTGCGATTGCCGCAGAAGCTGGCGTCGATGATTATATCGCTGAAGCTACACCAGAAATGAAATTGGCCCTTATCAAAAAAGAACAAGAAAAAGGTCGCTTGGTAGCAATGACGGGCGATGGAACCAACGATGCCCCAGCTTTAGCCCAAGCGGATGTAGCTGTAGCCATGAATACAGGTACACAGGCCTCCAGAGATGCGGGAAATATGGTCGATTTAGACAGCAACCCCACCAAACTATTAGACATCGTAGAAATTGGGAAGCAGCTTCTTATGACTCGGGGCGCTCTAACCACTTTTAGTATTGCCAATGATGTGGCGAAGTATTTCGCCATTATCCCTGCGATTTTTAGCTCTCTTTATGTAATCGAAAATCATCAAGGGCCCCTCGCTTTAATGAATATCATGTTTTTACATTCGCCCAAAAGCGCCATTTTAAGTGCAGTCATTTTCAATGCGCTGATTATCATCGCTTTGATCCCTCTTGCTTTAAAAGGTGTCCAATACAAAGCCCAATCGGCCGATGCGCTTCTTAGAAAAAATATTTTCGTTTACGGCTTAGGCGGTCTTATAGCTCCTTTTATTGGAATTAAACTAATCGATTTGTGTCTAACTGGTATGGGGTTTTTACTATGAGCCGCGCCATCCGAGTATTTATCATCCTTGCTTTTCTGACAGGTGTGATTTATCCGGCTCTAATCACGTTTATTGCTTACTTCACAATGCATCACAAAGCAACTGGCAGTATGATCCTTTCCAAAGAAAATATAGTTGGATCTCTGCACATTGGACAAAAGTTCGAAAGTGAGAAATACTTTTGGCCCAGACCTTCGGCAGTCACTTACAACCCCCTCCCCTCAGGAGGAAGCAATTTAAGTCAAACGAGTTCCAAATTAAAAGAACAAGTCGAAAATCGGAAACAACGAATCTTAAAAACAAATCCTACAGAACCGATTCCAAGCGAACTGGTTTATGCATCAGCAAGCGGCTTAGATCCAGAAATCAGTCCAAAGACTGCTTACTTTCAAATTCCTCGAATCGCAA
>Ga0206882_1016_pt1 | contig 47978 bp, 49 predicted proteins | sample Alteio_BWOrgCont_4_FD_152908 | JGI IMG/M metagenome (GOLD analysis project Ga0206882, IMG submission 152908) | Enriched cells from forest soil in Barre Woods Harvard Forest LTER site, Petersham, Massachusetts, United States -... | ecosystem: Environmental > Terrestrial > Soil > Temperate forest > O...
CCTTCTGCCTTGCAGGAAAGGAAGTTTTTGTCCATTAGGGTTTGTAGGGCTATACTGTGAATAGTTGTTATACGCATAAGCAATGGCAAGATAATAATAAGGCCTGTCGTTAACCAGGTTAGTTTGATTGTCTTCCTGGAAAAGGTCTTGTTTTATATCAAAAGAATGTGAAATGCCTTTATCCTGGCCCGAAACTTCAAGTGTAGGCACTACTGCTCCTAAAGTAGAGTTGTATATGTAATTGATAAGTGTACCTACCCCATTCTTTATATCACATTCAGCTATCAAACGAGCTTTGGTAGGGTCGAGAACCTCTGTACCGGTAACGGTCGAATCGGTAACCTGGTATATTTCATATCCTTCAAACTTATAAGTGCTGTCAGCATATCCTATAATTGTAGGGGATGTCTGTTCATACGTCTCATTATAATTGTTTGAAGTTACTGCGTTTGACAAGGTAATAATGAGTTCCTGGTTAAGCTCTTGTATGCTCAGGTCAGGTGCGTCTGGACCATTCAATACAGCAAAATTACTGTTGAAAAGAGCCTGTGCAAGATCAGCATCAGTCTGTATTAAACATATCGGAGCTATATTACATTGACCATCTGTACCGGGTTGATCCCAAACTTCGCCAACAATTACTTTATTAACAGCGCCGGCAGCAAGAGTAAACGGGCCTGCTGATTCAAGAAAACGTCTATCACCAAATGGATCGTGCGCGGCCACTTCATCCCATTCGGTTGTCTGGGGAACCCCACCGGTACCGCAACCAGCTGAATCTGTATTTACAGCTGTAGCCGTACATGCTCCTCCAGGGGTCCAGCAGAACATATAATTTGTAGGTGTAGAGCTGGTTTCGTATCCGTTACCGCCATAAGTCATACGGGTTCCGTCAATCCACATCCCTCTAAGGTAATTGTAATAGGAAGATGCATTAACTGGATTACCCTGAACAGTAAAATCATTATTATAGTACACAAATTTTGCCATGCCTATAAGGCCATTTCGTACATAACAATCTTTATCGCCTGCATCAGCTTTAGGCCCTTGGAAAAACACTTCTCCGATAGCCGGAGGGTCATTGTGGTAACCGATTTCACCAGCGAAGTTTCCACTTCCATCGGGGTCAGTACACTCGCCATTATAACCATAGCCCATACTACGGCCCACATCACATCCGGTATAGTCATCACCTCCATTACCTAAGTCAAAGTCATTCCATGCTCCAAAATAACAGTTGTTAACCTGGTAGGTAGATTTATTGATTATATAATAGTCGTAAAAGGTCATATTATTCACAGCGTCATTTGTCTGGAAAGCAAAGCACTGAGCCCTTATCTCAAGGCCAATTGCCACACCACCTGACTCTGTATGCGTATTACCTATATCGTTAATTACCCACCATAAGGTAGCATCGCCATAAATCTGGTTTATACCAGGTGCACCCACAAGGTTATACTCAGGATAGTCACCTTGAGTAGGCGTATAGTACCCATTGTGAGATACATCATGATATGGGGCCAGTACATTTCCATCAGGGCCAGTGCCGGGCCAGTTAGCTATATCCGAGGGAGGAACAGCATATGTTGCAGGTGCTCCGGCCACAAAATTATCAACCTCAAGCCTTGTAACAGAGAACAGCTGATCCCAATGTAAACATTGAGCTGGCGAAATCTGGAAACCTGGGTAAATAGGTCCTGTCCAGAAGTCTTCACCATTCTGGCGATATGTCATGGCCGCTACTTTAAGCTGTCCACCCGCATCAATACCAGCAATCCAAAGTGCACCCGCAAATTCCGAGCAAGCGGTTCCTGCCGCAGGAGCATAATAACGGGGTAATCCTGCTCCCGGATCCCACCACATATCTCCCTCATCCATAATACGGGCCCGTATGTTGTTTATCTGCATATATGAAGCACCTGCATCAACAGCACACCCGGTAGCCAGCGTACGTTTAGGATTAACTTTGGCATGGGTACCTATATTTTCCCTCGCCTGCAGGCTGCAACAAACCAAAACAGCCATTGTCAAGGACAATAATGCTTTTTTTGTTTTCATGTTACTTGTGGGTTTTAACGATATTTTATTCATAGCTGCTGTTTGCTTAAAGTTAAGATTAGAAGTTAAAATCAACGCCTAAACGAATTTGCCTTGGTAATGAAAGGTATGTAGGGTCTTGTTCCTTTATCTTATACTGGTCAATAAATGCTTGTGGTGAAACCTGTTCAGATATAGCTTGTTGTCCTGATGCCGATGCCAGGTAACCATCATCTGTCGGGCTGCCGGTATAGTGGTAAACATTAAGAATGTTCTCGGTATTCAGTAAATTAAGCACCTGCAGGTAAACCTGTATATCGCACTTGTGGCCTTCACTATTCTTATCCTTGCCTTTAATGGTTAAAGGGAAATCTTTGTCAGCCTTCAAATCTACACGGAACTGCCATGGCAGGTAATCGCCGTTTACACTACCAACCAATGAGTAGTGCTGGGCAATTCCAATACCAACGTTCTGGCTATTCGGGTCACCCTCAGTTGCATTAGCTTGTTCCGTATATGGAGTTCCCGAACCAGCTGTAAAATTCACATTAAGACCTGCGTTTGATAAAATCTCGAGGCTCTTTCCACCATGCGTTTTAATAATAGGACCGTCATAATTACCTTCGCCCGCGCCATAGTGGTAATCTATATTAAGCAGGAAGGTATGGCGTTGGTCAAAATCAAGAGGCATAGGAATCTGCAGATTAGGTTGGCCTGAGTTAGCTAGGTTATAACCTGATGAAGGGCCTGAACCTGTACCGGTGGCAAACTGCAGGGTATAACTTGCACGCATTTTAATATTACCCACACGGGTTAATGTATATGCAACAGTAAGCCCTTTAATTGTTCCGAAGTCAAGGTTACTATATGCCAAATAGCTTACAGGGTATGCATCAAGATACCTGTAAGTCTCAATATTATTCTTGAATTCCCTGTAGAATGCTGAGATTGTAAGCGCTGTGGTTTTCTTTTCGTTCAGCGCCTGTGTAAATCCTAATTCATAGTCGGTAGTCTGGGTTGGCTTTAACGCCGGATTATTTAGCACCCCGCTAACATTGCTTAATATATATAAGTATTGGGTAGGAACAAAAAGATTATATCCTATTCCGGGAGGGCGTTGTGTAAGAATATCGTAGTGGGCAAAGAAACCAGCCATATCAGATATAGGGAAAGAGAAAGCGATACGTGGCATTACATTTACCTGTGGCGTATATTGCGTAAACGCATTTGAGCTCACAGTAGTCTGGCTTGGGTTTTCAAGGTAAGGTTGAATTCCGCCTGTGGTTGTAGCTGCCGCCAGTACAGTAGGGTCAGCAATCTCGTTTCCGTTAGCATCATACCAGGTGCTTCCGTTACGATATCCAACTACTTGAGTTGGGCTTTGCGAGTTGTTTACATATACCACATCATTATTATTTACACTTGAAGGAATATTTTCTCCCAGGCTGGTTCCCCTAACCTCGGCAACTGTTTTGGCCGGAAAGAAGAGATATGGATCCTTCAGTACAGGTTCGTTCGCGTCAAAACGGTCAACACGCACACCCACATCGAACCTTAAATTCTTTATATCAAAGTGATCCTGTATGTAACCTGCCATATATATTGGGTGATAAGGTGCTACAGGGTATACCAAGTTTCCGTTGGCATCTCTTTCATTGAAGAAATCATCAATACTGGGTGTGCTGCTATATGCATTACCTTTATAATCGTATCCGTAATATGTTACTATCTGGTTACCATTATTTAACAAGTCTGAAGCACTGAACATATTGAGAGAGTACATGCTTGGTGAATAAGAATCAGGGTCTAACCATTGGGTGCCATTGATAGGTAAACCCAATGACTGGCGAAGACTCTTATCAAACTGTGTTTGAACATTAGCGTTATATAAACGATTATATCCATATGTATTATAACCGCCTGAACTTACAAGATACGGATGCGCGGTATCTAACTGCGAAATCTGCAGGTTAGTATTTTGCTGCATAATTGACCATAAGGAAGCCGCGGTGATACTATAATAACTGATTACATTCTGTTCATATTCAAAACCAATCTGCACATCGTTATTCTTTATAGTGGCTGAAAAGTTTGCTGTAAAGCGGAAGTGGTTGCTATTTTGTTTGCTGTAACCCGGGTAAGCGCGTCCGGTGTTATACCATAAAGAATATACATCCTGCGGGCGCTGGCCGTTCAGCAATCCATAATTTTCCTGTACTGTATTAGGGTTTGTAATATTTTTAGCGCCCAGGTTATTGTAAACGTCGCTGGTGTAATTAGCTTCTAATGGATTAGTTGAGGTAGAAGGATTGAAAGTATATAGTGAATCGGTAAATCCTACCTGGTAATTAGCATATCCATATTTTCCATTCTCAAACTGATAAGCCTTACCCTGATATTGGTTAAACTGTCCAACGTATCCATAATCGAAATAGTTATCTTTAAATTGATTATTTTCATAAACCTCATACGTATTACCATATTCAGCTTGTAAGGTGTAGTATGCATTCTGAATCAGTGCTGCTTTTTTATCCTTTCCTTCTGAAGTAGCAAATCGCTGGCGCAATCTTACAAAGCCCCTCCAAGATGTATTAAGGTGAAGCGGGTTTTCGCTATAGTTAAACATTTCATATACATACTCAAAATAATTGGAACTGCTATAGTCGTATGATCCGCCTGCTGTAAGAGTCACATTATTATTTATCCTGAAATCAAGCTTTCCATTACCTTGAAGTTCGTTAGAAGCGTTGTTATACCTGTAAGCGCTATGTACAATATCAGCATCAGTAACATAATCAGTCGCACTGACAAAACCACCTGAAGAACTTGGCAGAAGTGGGGTTGCCTGTATCTGGGATAAAACAGACGGATCAGCATAATAACCACCGGTAAAACTTGGTGACTGGTCTTTTTTATAAGTGAACTCGCCTCCTAATATAAAATCAACCTTGGGTATTTTTGCCCCTGTGCTGTCCTTTTTCGACCATATCGGGCCACCTATCACAAAGTTAGCATCATTATAACCAAAAGCATCAAGCCCTTCAGAAGTAGAGGCATCAACTGTTCCGAAAAATTTAGGAGAAGCGCCCGTAGTATTAATTTCTATCACACCACCTGTGGCATCGCCATATTTTGCAGGCACGCCACCGGTATATGTGTTAACCTGGTCAATCATATTCTTAGGTATACCGCCCAAAGCCTGGTCGGCTGTAAGCTTAACACCATCCACTATATATTGGTTAGCATCGGAACGGGAACCGCGTGCATTAATATCCTTTCCAAGATCAGCCTGATAAAAGCCCGGAGTAGTAGCAATAACGTCTTTAATACCTCCACCGCCGCCATCTACAGCTTGGTTGTGAATATCTTTTCCCTGTAAAATTGTTCCTGTATGGTCGGGATTAACAGCAGGAGCTTCGTATATAACGTGAAGTATATGCAACTGAACACCCCCTCCGCTATTTCCTTTCATATTCACTGTAATGTGTGTAGGTGCATCAGGTGCTACGTTAACACCGGTAAGGCTAATGGTTTGGTAGCCGAGTAATGTTGCCTGAACATCATACTGACCCGGATCAAGAGGCTTTACCTCTATACGGCCATCGAAATCAGTTGAACCTCCGCCAACAGGAACTCCGCCTTTAGTAACCTGAACTCCCGCAAAAGGAACAGCCTTTTTTGTACTATCCAGCACTGTAATAATTAAGCTACCGCTTTGGGCATAAGCAACTCCTGCACAAAAAATAGCTATTATGGAGAGACGTATCTTTTTTAACATAGTGAAGGTATTTGTTAATTTTTGTTAAAGCAACGGACAAATTTAGAAAAAGATATTTCCTGCAAATGAAAAAACATGGTTTTTTTTTGAAATTGTTTTCCGTAACCCACAAAGCCCCCTGTTAACAATACTTTCGATAAAAAGTTGTAATTACAACTATCTGCGAAACAAAAGGCTTTTGCTGATATATTCTCATTTTTAACCATTTTGACTGTATTTACCGTATTCATGCCTTTGATAGCTTTTACGGTACAAATAGAATCACTAATTCACTATAAAAAAAGAGATATTTATTGATTGGGGGCAGTTGGTTAGTGAACTGCGAAAAACGGGAGGTGAACAGCAATTCAGCAAAAACTGCTGATATTAACCCTATTTAGGAGATTTCTTCCTGAATAACTTTTTAAAGAAGGGCTCTCCCTTGTGTTCATTGTTGCGCTGGGCTTCCTTGTAATCTTTCTTCATGCGCTTTCTCACATCTTTGGGCTGGTTTTTCATATGCTGTTTTAGTGCAGCCTTGGTAGCCTTTGCCGATTCCTTAGCCCGTTTCTTTTGTTCCTTGGCAAGCTTTTTCTGGGCCGGAGTTGAAGGCTTATTCATGTTCGGGTCAACACTGTGATTCTTTACATCATCGCTGTTTGCATCCTGGGCATGAGCAATGCCTGCAACAGATATAAAAAACAGGAATAAGGCCGATTTAAACAGGATATTCAGAGGATTGTATGCTTTAATTGTCTTTGCCATATACTAATAACGCAAAAATACGTTAATTTTGTATTAATCTACTTAATATGCGATTCACAAAACCCTTAGTATTATTCTTTCTCCTGTTATTTGCCGGTGAAGGATGTAAAAAAAGCTCTAGCACCTGTACTGGTGTTCCTGTAACGGCTGTCAACTTTAGTATTGATCTTTCTTATGTTTCTTATAATGCCTTAACGGTTCCGGGAGGCTATGTTATAGTAAGCGGTGGCTATGCAAACAATGGTGTGCTTATTTACAGATTTACTTCTTCGCAATTTTTTGCATACGACTGCACATGCCCTTATGATGGCACTACAAACAGTAAGGCCATTGTAACTGTGCAAAAAACGGCTCAAACAGCTACCTGCCCTGTATGTGGTTCCGTATTTATTCTTTCAAGCGGAGGGGTTAGCCATGGCCCGGCCACTTGCGGCCTTAAACCGTATACTGCCACCTACGACGGTACTTCATTAGTAACGATTACGAATTAATATACAATTTATAAACAAAAAGCCCCGCATCTCTGCCTTAACTACGCAGGTCGTAATTAAGAGTAATTGAAACAAGGCTAAACATCAAAAGGGACAGATTTATCTGTCCCTTTTTCATTTAAAGTCAACAATATTCTATTTTTCACTACTTTTAAGCAAAAGGCGGGATATGATACTATATAAATATTGTTCTCCTGAAAGGCTCGATATACTGCAAAATTGCCAAGTGCGATTTACGCAACCCAACAAGTTTAATGACCCCTTTGAATTACTGCCGTCATATACTGATAAGGTGTCATCGGAATATGCCTTTATGAATTGGGGCGAAGGAATTGATAAGAGTTATAGGGAATTGCGAATGGCTGGTTTCAATTTGCCGGCACTAGACAAATTTGAAGAATCGAAAAACACTTCAAAGGAAAAAATTCTTAACAGGTTGAGCACTGACCCGTATTATGCAAATTTAATGTTGTGGGGGTCAGTATACCCTCTTTTCAGTAGTATCTTCGTAGGAGTATTGTGCTTAACAGAAAAACCAAATAATCTATTAATGTGGAGTCACTACGCGTCGTCTTGTAAAGGATTTGTAATTGGGTTCGACACTACGAATAACTGGTTTAATGGAAATACTGGTCATAATGGTCTATACACAATTCAGAAAGTAAAATATGATGATAAAAGACCATCAGAAAAATTGGATGAGGCTATTTTTGCGAAAGGGAAGGATTGGAGTTATGAAGAAGAATGGCGAATTATTTCTGCAGTGCATGATTGTACACAAGTTAGTGATGGTAGTGACATATTCGTGAAAAATTTTCCAATGGACTCCGTGGTCTCTTTAATCATTGGGTGCAAAATGCGAAGTAAGGATAGGATCGAATTGTTGAAACAATCAAAAAAGTTCCCTAATGCTGAACTCTACAGAAGTTATCCTGACCCAAGGAAATACGAAATGGAGATTTATCCATATGATGAATCCTATCAATTACCTACAACATTAGAGTAAAGTAGAAAACATTTGGCTTCCATATGAATTAATAGCCAGAAAAACTAAAATCTCATTCCATTAGTTTAACATATCCTTCCTCCTTCGAATAAAATACATATATACCGGGGTCGATATGTTCACATGACACTTCAATGAATGTAAATTTAAATTCAGGCAACCTTGCGTTTAATCTTAACCCTGGGAAAACCTTACGGAATAACTTAACAACACCTCTGAATATATTGTTTGCAAGAGCTGAAACAATCAGGAATACATTATTTTCATTCAAGTTCATGAAAGGCGGTAGGCTCCAGCCGAAGTCATTTTTCATAAATGAAAACTTTCTTTCAGCGTCACCTCTTCTGTTATATTCTTTTATAATCTCTTCCGCACTTTTCTTAAAATCATTGGTAACATAAAACTTATAGGAATACCGACCAATGGTTTTCCAGTTTCTGTCTTCATAAGGCTTTGCCAGCTCCTTCAACACTTTCTTTCGAGAAAGTTCCTTCATTCTCTCTTTTATATATGCTCTTCTCTCTATTTGTTCTATAGAATCCATGTGCCGGCGAGTAGTCTCGGTAGGAATCCTCATTGCTACAACCCGGTAATTAACTTCCGGGTGATATTTACGTTCTTTGGACATTGTGTACGGAATATCTGCAATATCACATTGCCAAATATGGTTGGCAGTTTCAATTTCCGTTTTACGCCAGTATTTAGGGTCAGCCAATTTCTTCTTAAAAACAGCCATTTTCTTGTTGAAGTGGAACCGGATATTGAATTTAATACCCTTTTTATCGAGAAGCAAGAGTGCTCGTTTATTATAGCCGGCAGCGTCGGAAACAAGCCGCCCAACGCTTATTTTTGACTCCTCCAGCAGCTTCAAAGTGTTTTCAAGAAACTCATAGAAACGAAACCTGGAGCCAGAATTGCCATTTCTTAAAGAAATATTGACAGGCAAATCTCCAATCAAAGCGACCATGGGTGTAAATCCTATTTTCGTATAATCAATTTTGCCATTCTTTTTTATACTTCTTTTTGCCCCCCGTCTTTCAGTATGGAGGAATGTTGCGTCAATATCCAATGTGTATTTGGGACCTTCTTTTAAAGCACCTATTCTTTTTGTTGTTCTTACCAGCATTCGGTTCAATGAAATATTATCATTGTATTCACTAGTCACAATTTTTGTTTTATCTCCATGTTTTGTAATACTTTCCGAAATCAATGTTTCACTTGACAACTGTTTCATTCCTCTGCCTAAAGCGTCATGACTGGGCAACTTTAACCTGGGAACAATGGAGAACTTCTTCTTTAATTTCGAAATATGTTCCAACCTTGTACCGCCATTGAGTGTCGTAAGTACCCAGCCTAATATTATGTCGTCATATCCGTACCGGGCCTGATTCCTTCTTTGTTTTAAACTAGAACGGATAACCTGAGGAATTCCGTATTCTTTTATTGATTTAAGAACCGGAACGATACCACCCAAAGTGGTAATATTCTTATTTGATAGGATTGCCTTCATTGAGATTATTTTCCACTCTAAGGCTGGATGAGTGAGAAATATCTTTTTGTGTTTTTTAAAGTGTTGATTTTCAGGTAATAATTATTTTGCCACTTTTCTGAATTTCCCTGTTTTTTGGAAAAATCGGATGAATTTGATGCCGGTTACGTGATTAATTGAGTGGAATATTTACCCCAATTGTGCCATTTAAAACAGGAAACTTAATTGGCTGTAGTGGGTAGCATATTACGGTATGAATTTTGTCGTAGACAAGTTCTTCTGGTGACCGATTAGCAGATGGCGAAAATTTTCCATTTCTATAGCTGACCTCGTTGAGTCCGTAGCCTCTTAAAATGTCAAAAATCATGTCTCGCTTTAAATTGTCGTGTATTTCGTCGTCGTCGATAATATCTAAAGTATCTCTTATCGCCACGAAATCCATATCTCGTTGACTTCGAAAGAATAAAATTAATGTGTCTAAAAAATAGGTTTCCATGATTATTTTAGATTAACTGTTATTATTCTGAACAAGTATTTTCCCCACAAAATATCCGACAAGGTGCAGGTGTTCATGGTCAAGAATAATACTACTCCTACAGTTGTATATTATTTGGTCACCTACCTGAAATGGATCATCAAGCGATGCTTTCCAGCCTTCTGAGGGGAAATAATCTGATGCTAATTTCTTTGGCAACTTGATAATAGTACCAGTATATATATTATCTATATGCCTATTCCCTGCTGTTCTGTCTGGTCTAACAAGGTACTCACTATATAACTCTATTGTTTTTAATGTTGATTTCTTAACAATCGGATTAAAATTCGTGAACACATCGCTTTTCCTTAATTCAGCAAAAGCTGCAACCAACTTGTTGTATTCTGTAGCAGTTGGTTTGTTGCATTTTATCAAGTAGGCTAAAATAAAAGCATCATTAAGATTGCCGTCAGGTCCGATGCACTTGTGTATTCCCAGCTCTGTAATCAAAGATTTTATTCTTTTTCCCAGCAGTTGGCTTTCATATATTTTTCTATAATCTTGTGGCATATTATTCTTGATTATCGATTTCGATTATATTTTTCCAGCCTTGTTCACGTCTAACCAAAGACAATGCCCGGATTGCTTCGTTAATAATATCAGGAAGCTCCTTTTCGTCGTAAGTCTCCTGAAAAACATTGAGAAGTTCTGAACCAAGAATAGCTTTCGCCTTTTGTAATAATGGTTTCATTTTTTTGTTGATTTAGATTTTAAATAACAAGGAAGTTGAAGTGACCTTTTTGATCACTTGCAGGCAACAGCATCCCAAAGGGCCTTGTGAGCCTATGGCATGCGGCTAATAAAAGAGGGACTAATCTGCCAGCGAGATCTGGAGCATTTCTATTTCGGGAACTGAAGTTCCAACAATTCCTTTTAAAGAGGCATAAAAAGTGATAGTATTGGCAAGAACAAGATCAATTGATTTTTCGCGTTCTTTCCATAATCGAAGCATCTTTAACTTCTCATCTGCATGAGACTTTTGTATCGTTTTGTACCCGGAAATAATTGATTCGAATAAGTTTTTAAACTCCTCGCTAATGAGGAAATCATAAAGGGCTTGCATTTTAGCTTCCTTGTTATCTTGTGTTGAAATAACGGAATGAACTTTAATTAATCCGAATCTCAAAACCAATGATAGTTCTTTGATTTCATTAAAACTGCAAACCCAAACACCATCAATATTACCAAAGCGTTGAATGTCCTTTGGAAGAACGCTAGTTACAAGTACCAATATGTCAGCTTTTGCAGTCAGGTTATCAATTTTCAGCTTTTCTATCCAATCATACGACCACGACTTGCATCGCTTACTTTCTAGATATATTTTTCCACAAGTACTACCATCCTGGAGCTTAACTACTTGCATAATATCAGCTGCGTTGGCACCTTTCTTTGATTGTTCAATCTTGTCGTGCGGATATAAATCCCGTAGAATATTTATGATTTCTAACTCTTGCACTTCGCCTTGAAGTTGTTGGCTTCCCTGTTCAGCCTTACGTAATGCACTCCCGAGTTGACCCTTCATGTCAGTTATTACTTTCTCTTTCTCACGTAGATTTAGCAATGACTCCTGCCGTACCTCATCCAGTTCTTTACTGATATTTACTTCTTCTCCACAATTTTTGCACTTAACGTAATCTTTTGTTTTCATTGAGATTTTTATTTTTTAAGTAATTAAAAATGTCCTGAAACGGTATTATCGCTTATTGGCGATTGCAACCTTATATACGTAAAATCTACATAAATGTTACATTTGTTAACGTATATTTTTACTATATTTGACCATATTATTGATTATCAGGCATAAGTATTTATGACAAAGGAGGAGAAAATATACCTTATTGCTCTTGGAGAAGCAATTTTTACCAAACGAAAGGTTTTGCATATTACGCAAGAAGAACTGGCGGAAAAGGTTGGGTTAACCAGAAATCACATTCATCGAATTGAAACTGGCCAGATTGCAACTTCTGTTATTATACTCAGAAGAATTGCTAAGGAATTAGGACTTGAGTCGTTTGATATTATGAAAGGAATATAATAATTATAGATAGTATGGAGGAAGAATTAAATATCATTATCACTGAACTAAATAGATGCGTTGAAGCGAAAGAAATTGAATTGGAGAATTGTGTTAATTCAAATTCTTACCGTGATGGTTATTTAAGAAATAGCAGAAGAGCCATTGAAACCTTAGCTTCATTCATCCCAGAACTCACCAAGACGGCTAGTGAAGATCCTACTCAAAGTAGACGCATTATTTCTGACTTTCGACAAAGTGCAGCTAATATACGAGATGATATTGCAATGATTAATTGTAATAATGGTATAGCTCAATAAAGTTTACGAAAACTATATGTTTTAATTTATGATATCTTATATTCTCTTATAAACCTTTTGTCATAGCCTGCTAATCCAGAAATTATCTGTTTTCTTTTTTGAGCCATAGCGTATATTTTAATAAAATATATGATTATGACAAATCAATTTGACACCGGTTATGCAATTTTAGATGATAATGGCATCATCTTTAAAGGACGTCTTGATATGATGGTATATGCATGGAATACCAACTATTTAGCTGACTTTGCTTTTAAAAATATATACGGACACTCAAAAAGGGATCCTAAATGGATAATCAAAAAATATAATGGAGACTTAAGGTTAATTCAAATTGTTGATAAAACCAATGACGGTCCTGGTGAGCATAAGACTTGGCTAAAAATAGATTCTACTCAGTGTAAAGAATAACATATTGTACTCTTTCCATTCTCCCGGCTTCATACATTATTGGGATCATTTTGTGGGTTTCAACGAAATAATTTTTTATTTTTTTTGCAATTTCGCTATTTCCTACATCAAAATAAGCAGCACATTTTTTGTTTTCTATTAATTTAGTGGAGGAGTCCTGCCCAATATACCATTTTTCATATGGTATTTCGCTTGAAGCTACTATACCTGCAATCATTCCAGTTGCTTGAATTTGACTAAACATAAATTTATTAGTTTAAAAAATGATTAATTACTAAGAACTAATATAGCATCTATTGCTTTACAATCTTATTTCTGTAAAAATTTCCAATATTATCCTTCAATATCAAAATATAAACGCCGCTTCTCAAATCTGATAAATCTATCTGATTGTTATAAGGTTGGTCATATACTTGCCTACCAAGCATATCTGTTATTATTATTTCTTTAAATTTTTGGCCGCCTGTTTCAATATTAATAATTGAAGTTACCGGGTTAGGATATACTGATGTATTATCTTTTGTTATTATGCTTTCTACTCCCAAAGCAAGGCTAGATACTTCACGGATACGATTATTGAATTGATCAGCAATATAAATGTTATCTGAAGCATCTAATACCACGTCTGTGGTAAAATCAAGTTCTGCTATTGTGGCTGGTCCCCCGTCTCCAGAAAAACTTGCTGTTCCATTTCCGGCTACTGTAGAAATAAGCCCTGTGGCTGTAGTCACCAACCTGATAACATTGTTATTAGCATCGGCTATATACATATTGCCTGTTTTATCTAAAGCGATTTTACCAGGAGCACTTAATTCCGCAGAAGTAGCTGCGGCACCATCACCTGTATAACCAGCTGTCCCATTACCGGCTATTGTAGAAATAATACCACTGGCTTTGGTTACCTTGCGAACAACATTATTATTTGCATCTCCTATATAAATGTTCCCCGAAGGGTCTAATGTTATACCATGAGGACTGTTTAATTCAGCAGAAGTGGCCGCCCCACCATCACCCGAATAACCTGCTGTTCCATTTCCTGAAATAGTGGATATGACCCCCGTTGATGTATTTACTTCACGAATAACATTATTACCATCGTCGCAGATGTAAATATTACCTGAAGCATCAAAGGCAATTCCAGTTGGCCCATTTAATTCTGCGGATGTTGCTGCAGACCCATCTCCGGAATAACCTGCTGTTCCATTACCAGCAATGGTAGAAATAAAACCCGTTGATTTGGATATTTCTCGAATAACATCATTATGGCCATCAGCTATGTAAATATTGCCTGCTTTATCTAGGGCCACTCCATATAATCCCCATAATTCCGCTGCTGTAGCAAGACCTCCATCACCAGAATATCCTGCTGTTCCATTACCGGCGATTGTAGAAATATCTCCTGTGGAATATGTTACTTTACGCAACACATTATTATCGTAATCCGCTATGTAAATATTGCCAACTGAATCTACAGCTAGCCCAGCTGGATTATACAATGATGCCAATGTTGCCTGCCCACCGTCGCCTCCATAGCCTTGGCTTCCATTGCCAGCTACCGTGGAGATTTTTTGGGCATTAGAATAATTGAATACAAATAAAATAATGGCAAAAAACAGAAATTTTTTCATGGGGATAAATTTGATTGCACAAATCAAAACATCCCTTACGATCCTACAATTAAATGATCAGAATACAATATTCCCCACAGGAATAATTTATTGTTATATTTAGAACCTTAAACATAAAGATTATGATGTTAGGGCAAAAGATAAAAAAGCTGCGTGAGTTGAAAAATCTTACGCAGGAACACATGGCTCAGCAATTAGGCGTGACACAGAGTGCGTATTCGAAAATTGAGAATAATGAGGTTGAAATTGCTTACAGCAAACTTGAACAAATTGCAAAGGTGCTAGACCTTCGCCCGGAAGATATAACCACTTTCAATGAACATCTTGTTTTTAATGTGATGCATAATAAGGTTGGCAATGGTATGGTTGTAAATCAAGCTTCTCCAGAAGAAAAGAAACTATACGAAGATCAAATAAAGCTGTTAAAGGAAGAAGTTGCCCATCTTAGAGAGGTCTTAAATAAAGTGCTGAAGGGAAAGTAAAGCTGCTTAACTGGCATTCAATCATTTTATTATATTTGTTTAATCTCATTTGTGGGGATAAGATGTTGCTATCTTATCAATACAGGCCCGTCGGATGAGAAGGGGTATAGTTTATAATTTTTAAGGATTCGCATCTTTAACCTGTAGTAAGTTCTATTTAATTGATCCAATAAACAATACAAATACTGTCATTTTTTTTAACACTAATCAGACATCATGAAAACTAAACAATCAGAAGCAGATGCAAAACCTCTTAAGAAGGAAATCAAATTATCTATTAGCGAAATACTGATGTATAGCGGTTTTTTGTTAACATTTGGTGCTTCTATTTACACCTTTTTTAACGCTATTCCTGAAATGAAGAACCTGGGAACAAAAATAGATACTTTAAATGTACAAGCGGCAGTTTCTCAAACTAAAATCGCAGATCTAGATCATGAAATAGATAGATTTATTAAACAAGAGTTGCAATTCTTGATCTTGGAACTCTATGTTCCAGTAAAGATAAGCCGGCCATTTCTAAGCCAATAAAGTATAAAGCTGATGGTGATAAGAAAACAATAGAATGCCATGAGTGCGAATAGAAACCACTAAGAAATAACATATTACATGCCAGACTATACAAAATATAAACGGGGGTCAGAATGGAGAAAATGGGACTTACATATTCATACTCCAGAAACAAAGAAAAACGATCAATTTGCAGGTGCAAATGCGGAAGAAAAGTGGCAAAAGTATATTGATGAGATTAATTCCTCACCAGAAAAAATAGCTGTTATTGGTATAACAGACTACTTCTGTATTGAAAATTATTTCAGCTTCAAAAAATACATTAGCGAAGGAAAGATTACTAAGAAATTCGAGATGGTCATTCCTAATATTGAAATAAGAGTGGTACCGGTAACCGGCTCTGCCACATCTATTAATATGCATTGCATATTTAACCCCTTAATTGATAGTGAAATAGAAACGCGGTTTCTTTCAAAGCTAAAGTTTCATTACGGGAATAGCGATTATTCGGCCCAGAAAAATGAATTAATTAGATTAGGAAAGGCTTTGCCGGGAAATGAGGGATTTGACAATATCGCTGCACTTAAGGCTGGAGTTGGTCAATATGTTATTAGTATGGAGTCTCTTAGAGAGGTCTTTGAGAAGGATAATAAACTCAGGGAAAATACAATAATTGTAGTCTCAAACAAGAGTAATGACGGTGCTTCTGGGATAAGGAATCATACAGATTATTTTATAGGCGAAAATTCAAGTCAGTTAGATGCAACAAGATATAGTATATACCAATTTGCAGATGCTATATTTTCTTCTAATGAAGCGGATATTTTGTATTTTTTGGGGCACGGCCCGGATAAGAAAGAGACGGTAATAGAAAAATGTAATACGCTGATGCCATGCTTTCATGGTTGTGATGCACATTCAAATGATAAAATATTCAAGCCGGCTCAAAGTAGGTTTTGTTGGATAAAGGCGGACCCTACATTTGAAGGGTTAAAGCAAACATTATATGAACCTGAAGATAGGGTTAAGGTACAAGCTTTAAAACCTGATATAAAAAACGATAGGTTTATTATATCTGAGCTAAAATATGTTGATACCGGTACTTTATTTGGCAATCAAAGTATTCTCCTTAATGAGAATCTAAATGCAATAATTGGTGGTAAATCCTCGGGTAAATCATTGTTACTCTATTCTACAGCAAGTAGTATTGATCCTGAACAGGTAGAAAGAACTTCGAAACGGCTAAGCTTTGAAGGGTATAAGTTCGATTACCCATATGACTTTGAGGTTACTTGGAAAAATGGAGAAAAAGATCTATTAAGTGATAAATTATCCAAAAACCACAAAATAATTTATATCCCTCAACTTTATATAAACTATTTAGTTGAAAAAAACAATAAAGAAGATTTAAATACTCTGATAGAGAATATTCTATTGCAAGACCCCGAATTCAAGAAATTCTTTGATAACAAAACGGAGCAGATATATCACTCTAAGGTAGAGATTGATAAAATATTTGAAAGCTATTTACAAATAAGAACAAAAGCCTTGACTTTGGTTGAGAAATCAAAAGAGCTTGGCAAATCCGATACGATTCAAAAGAGTGTTGAGAAAATAGAGGCCGTTATTAAGGAAGGGCAGAAAAATTCGAATCTTTCTGAAGAAGAGTTTAAGACCTATAATCAGCTAATACTTGAGAAAGGACAAGCTGAAAAGGAATTAAAGGATCTGAATGACAAAGAGATACTATTACAAAAAATATATAATGAAATATCCAGTTCAAGTACCGAACTATTAGGTGAGGACGGCACAGATGGCTTCCCGATCAGAGGTAGAATCGACAGTATTTTAGATGAGATTGCAGAGGTGCCGGCAGATGTTCAAAAAATTATTCAGAATATTGGAATTGACCTTGCTGCTGTATTAAATAATCTCAAAACTCAGATTGATAAACTAAATATTGCAACAAACCGAGATGCAATCAATAAAAAGATTATTGCAGTAGATGAAAAATTAAAGCCTTTTTTACTAAAAATTGCTGGTCAAAAGGAACTGGAGAAACTTACAAAGCAATTGGAAAGTGAAAAACTAAAAGTTCAGCAAGCACTTACACTTGAGAAGCAAATTAAATCTCTTCAGGACGAGTATAAAAATTCAAGAAACAAGACGATAGCAAACCTTAAAAAGCGGCATGAGTATTATAAGGAAATACAAAATCAAATTAATAGCACAAAAAATAACATAGGCTCTGAAATAACTCTTAATTGTTCCTTACTTGCAAAGCAAGAAGATTTTCTGCTCTTTGAGCAAGTAAATAAAAGTTCATTATCCGGCGATAGCCCATTTTATAATCTATTTACTCCAGATGGGCTCGTTAAATATGACGAGGTTTTAAAATTATATGGATACCCTTTAAAAATGCAAGAAAACAAACTTATAATTGATAAAGATATAGCTAGTATACCTTTAAGGCAAAGAATTAGTATTGAGGAAGTGCTCAGAGGATTCATAAGCGATTTATTTAGATTAGACTATACTGTAACATACAAAGGAGATGATTTATTAAGTATGTCTCCAGGCAAAAAAGGAACCGTACTTCTTATTTTGTTTCTTCAATTAAATTCCTCTGAATATCCTATTCTCATTGACCAACCCGAAGATAATTTAGATAATAGGACAATTTACGATCTACTCTGTAAAATGATTAAGTTAAAGAAAAGAGAAAGGCAAATAATAATTGTTTCTCACAATGCCAATCTTGTGGTTGCAACAGATACGGAGAATATAATAGTAGCTAATCAGAGCGGGCAAGATTCTGTATTAGAAAATCAAATTACAAGGTTCGAATATGTAAATGGGTCCTTAGAACATTCATTTGCAAAGGTGACTACCACTAAAGCAATTCTCCTTAGCCAGGGGATTAAAGAACATGTTTGCGATATTTTAGAAGGTGGTGATGAGGCATTCAAGCAAAGAGAAAGGAAGTATGCAATTAAAAATTAATAAACATTCAAAGACATGAAAATTAAATTTCTATTATCAAGTATCTTATTGTGCGTATTTCTTAACGTGCAAGGCCAGCAAAGTAAAATCGCGAAGACTTTTAACGAAGTTTTGCAAATAATTAGCCAAGCAACCGGTACATTGAGAGATTTGGGTAGCACAACAATTGTAATAAATTCAACCTCTAAAGCTTATTTTGGTGGTGGCCATACTAGAGGAACAGTACAGGTCCAGTTGCCAAGGGGAACTGAGAAATGGTTTTACAGAATCACAGTTCTTGATGTAAAATCGACCTATTCATATCAAAGCAACGAAAGTTTATATTACGTTCTGAAAAACAATCTATCTGATAATAGTTATCGCCCGACTACAGATGGAGTTGACTTTTTCCTCTTGGGAACCTCAGGAGATGCAGCTTCATTTGGCCAGACAGGGAATAATAATTTCACCTATATCGATGGCTATAATCATTTGAATTATAATTCATTTTGTGAAGGTTCAAATATTATACAGGATAATTTGTGGATTGGGGTAAGAAACAACAATAAAGTCGAAGGTTTGAAGGTAATCGTTGAGGTTGTTGCTTATGGCCATTTTTATTAGAAAGGTAACATAAAAGTTCAGACGTTTATTAATTACTATTTATTTGATGGAATAGATTTTTAATTAAGTTTACAATATGTCGTTTAAATATTTGCTTTTATTTAAAGTATCATGTCTAGCGTGAGCATAGCTTTTAAATATCAAGATGATATAACTGAGCAGGCACCTAAAGACTGCCCTCCAAAGGATGCCACTCAAAGAGATATCGTGGCATTTCGGTTCGTAAATAAACCGATTTCAGATAAAGATTTTCAGACTTATGTTAGAGAAGGGAAATTACAAAGAATGACTAATTTAAAGCATGAAGCAAAATGTAGATGTTGCGGATTATCTATGTTTAACACGCAGGAGGCAGCAATTAGAAAATATAATAATATTAAACCTCATCCTGCAAGTACTGATGTCTCTTTTACTCATTTGGCAAAAGGTGATATTAAAAAGAAACATGGCTTTTGTACTGAACCCAAGCCAACGGGAGGGCACTTTACCTTATTTGAGTTTGCGGGTATTGATTTAAAAGGCGAATTCGCTATAGTAAGTGAATTATAAAATGAGAGAATTAACAGGATATAAGCTTTTAGATTGGGTATTCAAAGACTATACCTATGTTGGCGATCTAATAGAATTTGAAGGGCCAGTACTAGTACACTATATGAACCATGCTCACCATGCCTTGTATTATTGGGTTGAAGGGAATGACAAATATAATAGATGGTTATGTTTTGAGGTTACTATAAATGAATTGTATAGATACTTGCACAACGCTGTTTCACTTTTTGAATTAATTGAAAAAAAGAAACAAGAGACATTTTACACAGTTGATATTGATAGAAATTTAAAGTATTCTAATTATCAAATGGTGTTAGGATATTTAATACCTAAAGAGTATAAACCAGCACCAGATAGCTACTATAACGATGAATTAAGCGATGTATACGACAAATTATTTAGGCAATTCCTAGATAAAGGCATTTATCACGAAAGATTAATGGAGAACTCTTTCGATTTAGTTATTGAAGCTTCAGACTCAAATAAATATGACGGTACTGTTAGTTTAAGGCAGTGTAAGGAATTCTTGTTTGGGATTGATGCTTCATATAGGAACTTTAATTCATATCATGCTTACAATACATTAAAGCAGACAACAAGTGATGTAAATAAGATCAACAGGTTAATTGGGCTCTTACAATCTGCTTCTGATCTTCGGGTGCCGAGTGTATATGCGAATAGTTTTCATATTTCCTTAGCTCCAGATATTATAATGAAAAATACTGGAGATAAGGTGTTTAATACTTTGCGAAAGGAGTTGCCTACAAAATTTAAAGATGAAGTTTTAAATGTTGATTTAAATGATGATACTGTTATCGCTAATATAGTTCAGTCTTATGAGCCTTCGGCTAGGAAAGGCATATTTGAACCATTAATTAAAGTAATTAATAATCCTAATTTTACTTTAAAATATATAGATAAACAAAGAAATAATAGCAAAATATATGAAAAGGTTAGCCAGGAAAACAAGAAAAAAATTGCACCTAAAATAGAAGAAACTCAGCCTGAATCAGATTTAACAAAATTGATGTTCTATACTTTCACAGTCGAAATGCCTGAAAATGCTGATATTTCTACTATAAGTAAGAAAGAACTTAAAGAAGGAACGTTGTTTGCTAAAATTAGTGACGAAGCAACCCAAGAGCTGCAGAAATTCGAAACGGATAAATATATAATTGTGTTTAAAGAGCCCATCTCTATTATTCATAAACATGACGAAAGAACAGGCGAGTATAAAATGCTGTTTGATCCATTAGGTATATCTGTCAAAGATGCCGCAAGAAATAATGCAGGAACGAAATTTATTGATGAAATGGAGCGAATCGTTAACGAAGATTATTTAGCTAAAGTTCCTAAAAACAAGAACAATAAGAAATTTTTTGATGATTATGTACAAAGTTTTGATTACAAATCATCATAATAATATACATCATGCCCAGCCAAGCTGAGGCTCTCTTGCAAAATACTTATCCAGGTTTAATACCGGTATATATTTTGCCCTTAAATCTGCCCAAGAATATTGTTTTGCCTTTTTTCCGATTTCTTTAGCCAATTCCTCCATTGGGCTCCATGCCTCTGTAGTTTCAACCTCTGTATTATACTTAGAATATTTAAAATCAGGTGATTTTTTATAAATAGCAAGTATTCTATCAGAGGCAAAATTACGTTCTACCAAAGGAACCATTGACGTTTCAAGCTTTTCAAGAAGATGTAGGCACTTATATTCTGATCCGGGTGTATTATAGTAGTCTGCTAAAACTAAATATGGCCTTACCGAGTAGTTGTTCTTAAGATTTATTAGGCTTAAGGCATATATAGATGCTTCTTTGCTGTCTTCATCACTATCCAGAACTTCGATTATGCCTTCCATTGCCTGAAGGCATTCCTTCCTATTATTCCAATCCATATGATTACGCAGTATATCCAAATGAGGGTGAATGCTTGCTCTTTTTAGAAGATTTTCAAGATCATCATTTATGATAGAAAATTTACCAATGATTTTAATGCAAAGATCTTCTGATTGCCCGATCTCGCCAAGCCCCCGTAAACATTCTGCATACAGATAATTGTAGTCTCTCTCCTTATCCTCAGTAGGCATTTTAGATGCTGTCAGAATAGACTTTAAATGTTCTTTGGCTTCTTCGAACCTCTTTAGCTGCATTAATGTGATGGCAATTCTACCTGCGATAAATATTTTACTATTCGGATATTCTATACCAAACCGGGTGAATAGTTCAAACGCTTTCTCGTAATTTCCTGCCGCAAAGTATTTTTCGCCTTCCCCGTAAAGAGGAATGTCATGAAATGGTATATTTTTCACTGAAGTAGATTTTTTCTATTGAATCATTAATATGGTCCAACTAAAATAGCAAAAAAAGGATAGCACAGTTGTTTTGTGCATATAAAATCGATATATTTGATATTAAATATTAATCTATAAAACATAGCAAGATGAGTAGTATTTACGACAGAGCAATGAACCAAAATGGTAGAATCAGCTCAAAACGAAAGGATACAAAGGTAAAGAACCTGAAAGGTACTTACCGGGAACTTGAAAATATTAATGGGAATATGACAGTGGGTACCCTGGAAAAGAGATTAGATGTTACTTCCCTTTCTGCGGCTATTAAAAAGCTGAGGAAGAAAGGTTATTAATAACCAACACCATTCATCTATTTTATAATGCGTGAACGTACTGAACATCCTGTGTCTGCACCACCGTATGCACGTGAGCATTCTGGTGGCGGTGATATGACACTTTATTTACTTGGTGCTGTACTTATTATCATATTACTTCTTGTTTACCGAAGGTCAAATACTAAAAGCACTCCCGCTAAATCTAATTCCGCAAAGCCTCGAAAGCCATACAAACGGAAAACTAACGCGGAATCTAGGGCAGAAGGAATAAAAGAAGGTATAGAAATAGAACGAAGAAAGGGGAAAGAACAATAATATTTGATCATAAATGCCACTACCTTTTATTATTGCCGCCAAATTAGCAAGTGTATTAGCAAAAAAACACGCTGCAAAGAAAGCCTTGGCTAAGGGAGCAAAGCATTCTATCAAGAAAAAGCACCGGAAGAAGAAACATAGGCATCGGAACGAGGAAGAAGAATAGCCTTTATTTGAAAACTTTAGGTCGGAAGTAATATATAGCTATCTATTAAGGTACTGATAACCAGAAACAAATTAGGCTCCCAAATGGGAGCCTAATTTAATTAATAGACCTGCGTAGTTAAGGCATCTCTGCAGGGCTTTTATAGTTATACTGTTGCTTATTAGTAGCGATAGTACTCAGGCTTATAAGGGCCTTCTACTTTCACACCAATATATTTAGCCTGTTCAGGAGTTAAGGTATCAAGCTCAACACCTAGTTTTTGCAGGTGTAAGCGGGCCACCTTTTCATCAAGTATTTTAGGCAAGGTATAAACCTTGTTCTCGTACTTGCTGTGGTGGAGCCATAATTCTATCTGTGCCAATACCTGGTTTGTAAACGAGGTCGACATTACATAAGATGGGTGACCCATTGCACAACCAAGGTTTACCAAACGGCCTTCTGCAAGTACAATAAAGTCTTTGCCATCAATAGTATACTTATCTACCTGCGGCTTAATGGTATCTTTTGTTTTACCATAGTGCTTATTCAGCCATGCCATATCAATTTCAGTATCGAAGTGGCCAATGTTACAAACAATAGAATTGTTCTTCAACTTGCGGAAATGCTTTTCAACAATAATATTGTCGTTGCCTGTTGTGGTAACCACTATATCGGCAAGTGCTATAACATCATCCATTTTCCTTACTTCATAACCTTCCATAGCAGCCTGTAACGCGCAAATAGGGTCTATTTCGGTTACAATAACTCGCATGTGAGAGTTCTTAAGCGCTTGCGCAGAACCTTTACCTACGTCGCCATAACCTGCAACTACAGCCACTTTACCGGCCAGCATAAGGTCGGTAGCACGGCGGATAGCATCAACTAACGATTCGCGGCAACCATATTTATTATCAAATTTCGATTTGGTAACTGAGTCGTTTACATTGAAACATGGCATAGGCAATGTTCCTTTGTGCATACGCTCATACAAGCGGTGAACACCGGTTGTAGTTTCTTCACTTATGCCGCGGATAGCTGCAATAAGTTCAGGGTTTTTATCCAATACAACGTTGGTAAGGTCGCCACCATCGTCAAGTATCATATTCAAAGGCTTGCGGTCAGCACCAAAGAAAAGTGTTTGTTCAATGCACCATTCGTATTCTGCTTCATTCATACCTTTCCATGCAAATACAGGAATACCGGCTGCAGCAATTGCAGCAGCAGCATGATCTTGTGTAGAGAAAATATTGCAGGAAGACCATTGTACCTCTGCGCCAAGTTCAACAAGGGTTTCAATAAGTACAGCAGTTTGTATGGTCATGTGTAAGCAACCTGCTATACGTGCGCCCTTTAAAGGCTTCTGTTTGCCATACTCTTCACGTAGAGCCATAAGGCCCGGCATTTCAACTTCGGCAAGTTTTATTTCTTTTCTGCCCCATTCGGCAAGTGAAATATCTTTTACTTTGTAAGGCATAACTTTTTCTTTGGTTTGTTGGCTCATGGCTCGGTGTTTTTAAAATAGGAATGCAAATCTAAGAAATTGGAACATAATACAATAATATATGCCTGTTATACTTAAAGAAACAACCCAAAATGGCCTATCAATAGGAGTTTGGGAGATAACTGAAACCGAAAAAACTCTTTGCGAAAAGGCCCATTTAAGTAAAGAGGAAGAAGCCACATTAAATTCCTTTAAAAACAAGGGGCGGCGACTACAATGGCTTGCGGTAAGGGCCTTGTTATGCGAGTTCCTTCACCCCCGCCCTACTGTGGCTTACCAGGAAAACGGTAAACCTTTCTTTATCGACAGTAAAACGGAATTATCCATTAGTCATTCAGGCAAACACGCTGCCATAGCGTTAAGCAGTTCCATTATTCCCGGAATAGATGTGGAAGAGATACACCCTAAAATCCTGAAGATAGCTAATCGTTTTACAAATGAGCAGGAAAAGGCATATTTGAAGGATGAAACACTTACTGAACAACTTTGTGTTATTTGGGCAGCCAAGGAAGTACTATACAAAACCCATCCTCACGGAATGCTGTCTTTCAGAGAAAATCTTTTTATCTCAGAGTTTAAACTCTCCGATAAATTTGAATTTGAAGGAACACTGAAAAAAGATGGAACTGCTACCCATTACTCTCTTATAGGTGAACGGTTAAAGGATTATATTCTTGTCTATACCAAAGAAGGGTAGACTATGCCTTTCGCGTTAGGGATAGTAGCGGTTACCCCACAGCGAAGCGAGGAGTAAAAGCAAATAGCCCGACCCGACGAAGGAGAGGAACACCCCAAGAATAATGAAGAACTTACTAATCGTACAACTCAAACTTGATAACCTTCTTGTCGTAGCCCATAGCCAGCAACTTTTCGCGCGCCTCTTTAATCATCACCTTCCAGCCACAGAGATAAAACAAAGCAGGGCGCTTATCAGCGTAAAGTTTTTCGTACGCAGCATGCACATACCCTTTCTCACCTGTATAGGCAGGGCTTTGCTCACGCGACAATACCGAGGTATACCTGAATCCGGGCAGTGTCTGCGCTAATTCTTCCATTTCCTTTCTGTAGAGAATATCCTTCTCATAACGGCTACCGAAAATCACATCAATATTTTTATGCGGAATATTTCTATTCTTTATATCATGCAGGAAAGCGCGAAAAGGCGCGATACCGGTACCTGTACAAATAAGACAAACATCAGTATCAATATTGGTGAAAGGAGGTTGCATGAACTTGCCAGCGGGTTGAGAAAGCGGTAATTGTGAACCCACTTTAATATGATTGAAAAGATAAGGAGTGCCTAATCCTTGTTCATTCAATGATATTAATAACTCAATTGTATTTGTTCCGTTTGGAGCAGAGGCAATAGAATAGGAACGCGTTTTTATTTTTGAATCAATGGGCAAATCAAGCATTACAAACTGCCCTGCCCCGAACTTGAAATCTTCTACTTCAGGAATCCGGAAAAAAAACCGCTTTGTATTGTGCGATTCATCAATAATATTAGTGACCTCTGAATTATAAAAGTGATATGGCATACTTATATTTTCTTTAATACTTTTTCCGTTACTTCCAGCATTTCATCAGTAAAATCGAGGTGCGTAACCATACGCACCAATTGAGTGCCCATTTGCGAAACCATTATGTTTTCTTTTGCCAATGTTTCAATAAATTTTTCCGCTTGCATCTGGTTGTTTAACTTAAAAATAACCACGTTAGTATCAACAGGAAGCACTTCCTCTATATAGCTTTTGGTGGCAAGCAAATTCCCCAAGTGCCTCGCACGTTTATGGTCTTCTTTTAAACGCTTTATATGATTATCCAATGCATAAATACCAGCCGCAGCAAGGTAACCGGCTTGTCGCATTCCTCCTCCTAAAAGTTTTCTTATTCTCCTTGATTTGTAAATAAAATCTTTACTGCCGAGCAATACAGACCCTACAGGCGCTCCTAATCCCTTTGATAAACATATAGAAATGGAATCGCATATTTTACCATAATCAAGCGGGCCTTCGCCTGTCTCAGTAAGCGCATTGAAAATACGAGCACCATCCATGTGCAAATTGATTTTATTGGCATGGCACACTTCGGCAATATCTTTTACATTTTGCAATTTGTAATAGCTGCCTCCGCCTTTATTACTTGTATTCTCTACCACAACCAATTTTGTATGCGGCAGCCAATCGGCATCAGGATGCAAGCTTTCTTTCACTTGTAAAGCCGTAAATCTTCCCCTGTCTCCATTAATTAACTTAGGTTGCACGCCCGATGTAAATGCAATTCCCCCACCCTCGTAATTATATACGTGTGCCGTAACATCGCACAACAACTCATCTCCGGGCTGGGTATGAACTTTTATAGCTATCTGGTTGGTCATTGTACCCGATGGACAATATAATCCCGCTTCCTTACCAAAAATGGCAGCCGCTTTAGCTTCTAATTCATTTACAGTAGGGTCTTCTTTAAACACATCATCGCCCACCTTTGCATTGAACATATATTTCAACATTTCAGGCGTGGGGCGGGTTACTGTATCGCTTCTCAGGTCAATTGTCATGAGATTTTGTTTGAGGTAGCAAATGTAAAGATTTCACGAAACCTGATTTGATTAAATAAAGGCAACTATAATACCTGCAGTAATAATCACCCCAAAACTTATTATAAGTTCTTTGCGTAGCGTTTTTTTAGATAGCGAAAGGGCATAGATAAGTTTAAGAATGTTATTACTGGTAATAGCATTAAGTACCGCAACACTTATTATACTTGCCGTAATATCCCATTTACCCTGGAAAAGGTTAATTATAAAAGGATCGATATCGGTAACCCCTACTACAAATGCAAGTGAATTAACACCGCGAGCACCGTAGCTTTTAATAACATATTGGGTAACTATAGCGAAAACAATAAATAGTACACCGAACAATAAGGCAGTCTTAAATTCTAAAGGATTCTGATGCGTTGAAGCATCAAGTTTTTCATTTTGTATAACCGCCTCTGCCTTTCTTATTTTACTAAAATACAGAGCTATTAATGCACTGATAATTGTCAATGCTATAAACTTTGGCAATAGGGCCATAGCTATATCCTTATTAAAAAAGAAAGCGAGTAAAAATATGCGCAGGTACATCATAGTAAGAGCAAGGAACATGGCGCCTATTATGCGGTTACCATCGACATCCTCTTTGCTTTTACGTGCAAGAATAACAGTGGTGGCAGTACTGCTGTAAAGACCGCCTAAAACACCTGTAAGCAATATACCTGTATCGGGAAAAACAAACTTACGCAACAAGTAACTTAAATACGAAATGCTTGATACCACCACAATAGCCAGCCAGAATTTATAGGGAGAAATATTAATTGCCGCTGATATTGGCTCATCGGGGAGTAATGGTAAAATGACACCCGCCAGTACTAGGAATTTAGCCAGTGAAATAAACTCATCGCTGCCGAATTTGGTAGTAAGCTTCCTTAATCCTTCTTTTATTTCAGTAACCACAAGTATCACTACCACAATAAGAAGTACCAGGGCCTTAGGCTGTGTATATAGCAATGGCGCAAGGCTATATGTAATAAGAGCAGTAATAAGCGATGTCATTCCGAACAGCTTATTAATACTTATTTTATTGTAATAGTATACGGCCAAAAGCCAACCTATAACTACGGCACCAATGATAAATGGCAAAAGGGTTTGCGGGCTGATTATATACAATATGTACCCTGCAATACCAATAAGGGTAAAGGTACGGTCGGTGCCAAAAATAGTTTCAGGCGCGTCTTCTATATAGTGCCTGCGCTGCTCAAGACCTATAAGCAGGGAAAAGACCACGACCAGGAGAAACTTTAAAAGGTCGGGCGGTATTTGAGACCATACTTCTTGCATACTGTAAAGATAGCTGATAATTATAGATTAACCCGGAAACTTCATCTTTAAATCCTTTAACGTACTTACCATTTCTTTTGCAATAAGATAATTACGGTACCATTTATGATCTGCCGGTACAATAGTCCAGGGAATTTTAGGGCTACATTCTTCAAAAATTCTTTCATACACTTTCATATAATCATCCCACTTGTTTGCTTCTCGTTTATCAGCAGGGTCATATTTCCACATTTTTTTCTTATCCTCAAGCCTCTCAGCAATTCTTTCTTTTTGTTCTTCTTTAGAAATATTAAGAAAGAACTTTAGTATAACCGTTCCTGAATCTACCAGGCTCTTCTCAAATCCATTTATTATTTTGTAACGGCGTTCTATTATTTCAGTATCCATCGTTTTATGTACTGTTGGCACAAGAATATCCTCATAATGTGAACGGTTAAATATCTGTATCATGCCTTTTGCAGGAGTGTGTTTATGTACCCTCCACAAAAAATCATAATCAAGTTCTTCTTCGGTAGGGACTTTAAATGCTTTAACATTTATACCCATTGGGTTCATGCAGGAAAACACATTTCGTACAGTACCATCTTTTCCTGCCGCATCCATACCGGCAAGAATAACTAATAAGCTATGCTTATGTTCTGCGTAAAGTAAGTTTTGCAGGTCGAACAACTCCGCTTTAAGCTTTTCAGTTTCTTCTTCCGTTTTCTTTCTATCTATTTCCTTTTTCGATTCTGTAGGCTCTTTGGCAAGATTAATCATTTGTTGTGTTTAGGTAATACAAAGTTAAGAATGTAGAGGTATTTTACTACTTTTACCCTAGGGCAATTCCATTCAAATGAAGAAATTCATACTATTCATAATCCTTTTAGGTCCATCATGTGTTTGGGCAAATTCTCCTGAACCACCTATTTATACAAGAGGCAAACTGCTGGGCACCTCGCCCATGAAAGATATAACTGTACTTCATGAATACCTTACCCTTGATTTTACAAAGGAAGAAGAATATTTGGGAGACGTTAAAGTAACGGCGACTTACAAAATTAGCTGCCCTCATGTAATTGATACTCTTTATCTCTTCTTTGTAGCCAACAACCTTGTCAAGGAGGAATATTCCATAACCCTAGACGGAAAACCGGTGCAAGGCACTCCTGAAGCAATGAGAGATATACCTTCTTCCTGGAAAGCGCCTGATACGATACAAGGGGCCGGTGAACAGATAAATTACTATTATTCAAGAGACGGTTTATTTTCATACATGTTACATAACCTTACCATTGGCTCCCATCTACTCACCGTCACCTATATGGCAAACACCATTTCACATTACAGTAATGAAAAGAAAATAGCATATAAGTCATTGGTTTATATTTTAAAGCCGGGTGAAAATCCATGGAAAGAGTTTGATACTCTTGACTTAACTGTAATAAAGCCACAAGGGCTTGATTTTAATTCAAACTTGCCATTAGTAAACCAATCCCCAACAACATTAAACGGCAAATGGGGTAAACTGCCCACGGCTTATGTTTCATTCGCATTGAGTAAGTCAATGGTAACCGCCTCTATAGTAACGCCGACAATTATATACGGCTGTATAGCAATTTATTTATTCCTTATCTGTTTACTTTTCTACCGCCTTGCAAAAACAAGGGTAATTAAACAAGCTTCAAGGATAGGTCAATTCTTAAGCTCCATTGCTATTGTGTTATTAAGTTGCACCATTGTTCCCTTTATTATTATTTGCGTAAACAATGCAGTTATACATACAATCGTTAGTGGTATTAATTGCCCATATTTTTTCGGGGGCAGAAATTACGCTTATGCAATTGTTTTCGGCGTTCCAATTCTTTTTATTCTTTCCCTCATCCTAACAATTATTATAAACCTGGTTATTAATGCTATAGTTAATGCCCGCTTTAAGCCAAAAGATGACCCGAATAACTCTCTTTGAGTCATTGCACTTGTCGGCAACCTGTTGATAATATTCTAGCCATACTCCAATGCAATAAAAGCCTTTGGCTTAATTTCGCGTCAGTTTAAATGAAACTATGAGTACAGCAAAATATAACGAAGATAGTATACGGTCTTTAGACTGGAAGGACCACATCCGTTTCCGCCCCGGTATGTATATTGGCAAACTTGGGGATGGCTCATCTCAGGACGATGGTATTTATGTGTTGGTTAAAGAAGTTATAGATAATGCTATTGACGAGTTCGCTATGGGCTTCGGCAAGGCTATTGAGGTTACTATAAAAGATAAAACCGTTACCGTTCGTGACTTTGGCCGTGGAATACCACTGGGCAAAGTATTAGATTGTGTTGCAAAAATAAATACCGGCGCCAAGTACGATTCAGAAGTGTTTAAGAAATCTGTAGGGTTGAACGGTGTCGGTACAAAGGCTGTAAATGCTCTTTCTTCATATTTCAAGGCACAGTCGGTACGCGAAGGCAAAACCAAGGTAATTGAGTTTAAGAAAGGCGATATACTGAAGGACCATAATATTATTTCAAGCGACGAGCGCGATGGCACCATTATCTCCTTCCAGGCCGATGACAGTATTTTCCCAAGCTACCATTATATTACCGAGCATGTTGAGCGGATGTTATGGAACTATGCCTTCCTCAATTCGGGGCTTAAAATAAAATTTAACGGGGCAATTATTGAATCTGAAAAAGGGCTTCACGATCTGCTGGAACATAATATCAACAGCCCTATATTATATCCTATTATTCACCTGAAAGGGCACGATATTGAAGTTGCCATGACACATAGTGTTCAGCAATATAGTGAGGAGTACTATTCTTTTGTCAACGGACAGCATACAACGCAAGGCGGAACGCACCTGAATGTTTTCCGCGAAGCCGTGGTAAAGACAATACGTGAATTTTACAAGAAGAATTTTGAAGCGGCTGATATACGTAAGTCTATTGTAGCTGCCATAAGCGTAAAAGTTGAAGAACCCATTTTTGAATCTCAAACCAAGACCAAATTAGGTTCGCAGGATATGGGGCCAAAAGGGCCAACCATTCGCGCCTTTATAGGCGACTTTATAAAGACTGAACTGGATAACTACCTGCATAAAAATGAGCAGGTTGCTGAAGAGTTATTAAAAAAGATAGTACAAAGCGAAGAAGAACGGAAAGCATTATCAGGCATTCAGAAATTGGCCCGTGAGCGTGCAAAGAAAGCGGGAGTGCATAATCGCAAATTGCGTGACTGCCGTGTACATTATAACGACAACAATGAGCGCCGCTTAGAGACAACCCTCTTTATTACTGAAGGTGATTCTGCAAGCGGCTCTATTACCAAAGCCCGCGACCCTAACATACAAGGCGTATTCAGCTTGAAAGGAAAACCATTGAACACTTATGGGCTTACCAAGAAGGTTGTTTACGAAAACGAAGAATTCAGCCTACTGCAAAGTGCACTAAACATTGAAGAAAACGTAGAAGAGAACTTGCGTTATAATAACGTAGTAGTAGCTACCGATGCTGACGTAGACGGTATGCACATCCGTTTGCTTCTAATGACTTTCTTCCTGCAATTCTTTCCTGACTTGGTTAAGAATGGTCACCTCTATATACTCGAAACGCCTTTGTTCCGTGTAAGAAACAGGAAAGAAACTATTTACTGCTATTCGGAGGAAGAGAAAAGCAATGCCATGAAAAAGCTTGGTGTAAGGCCGGAAATAACACGATTTAAAGGGTTGGGTGAAATATCGCCCGATGAGTTCAAATTCTTTATTGGTAAGGATATTCGCCTGCAACCTGTTATTATTGGTGCCGACACCAAACTGGAGAATTTAATGAATTACTACATGGGTAAAAATACACCCGAGCGCCAAGAATTTATTATCAATAACCTGAAAGTAGAGAAGGAAGAGTCAGCTGAAGTACTTGCCCCGGTTAGCGAGTAAAGTCGGTTTCGTAAACATTGGTATTACCAACATTGTCTACTACCACAAGCTTTAAGTGGTGGCTGCCTTTACCTACATGCTCATCGAATGCATACGATAATATCTGCTTTTTGTAATCGAAATAAGTTACCAGCCAGTGGTCGTCTACATATAAATTATAAGTAGCAATCCCTGAAAGGTTATCAGATATTTCAAACTCAATTCCTGACGATTTACTCATGTCTTTATTCTTATAAATATTCACAGGCTTTATTAACGGGCGAATATTGTCCATCATAATGGCAAAAGAACCGAAAGCCTTTGATTGGGCCACCATGGCTCCTTTCTCATATTTACCACCCAGGCAACTTAAGTGGCTTCCATCTATCTGAACAATAACTGCACGCTTCATAATGCTGTCAGGAAGAGGAGCAGATGGCTTTATACTGATGGTGAATGCATTATTTAGCGGAGTGTATTTATCGCCTACACTATAAACAGAAGAATATACATGAAAGCTTGTTGTATCGGTTGAATAATGAAAGCGGGTATCTTCAAATAGAATGCGTGCAGGTACATGTATGGTCATGTCTTTATATGTGTAATCAAAATCTTTGCGCCAGTGCATAATAACATTGCCGGGCAAACTGTCGCGGTATATGGTGCCTATTTTTGCAGCCCCCTGTAACGTAAACGGTAATACCGTTTTATTTCCATTAAAATCGCTTATCACATATTCCAAATGCTGAGCCTTACCATTAGTAAACGTTATACGTCCGCGATGGCTTATTTTTTTATAAATACCCAATTCATCATTATCAGTTTGAAAGCTATGCTCTATGGTTCTGTCTTCCCTTTTAAATGCCTTAAAATCAACATGCCCGTTTACATAATGAATGGAATTAAAACTCAATTCATCAACTTCAGCAAAATATACTGTATCGCTGCCATCTATCAACAATTGCGAATATGGGCCATTATGTCCTGAGCCCTCTTCGCCCATATCATATGTGCTTACGCCTACTCCAATCTTACCGTATACCTGTATTTCTGAATCGCCATTCTCAAGGGCGTATCCCTTTTCCCGTTTAACTGCTCTTACCCAAAGTGGCTCATGCTTGCCATTTACAGTACTTGAATCATTTAACGGATAAATGCAAATGCCCCTGATAACCGGGGCTTCATGGTCAACTGTTGTAAGGCCAAACAACATTGGGTTTAACGGGTCTTCGCTTTTTTCATCCCTTATTTCAAAATGAAGGTGTGGCCCCTCTGCCCCGCCGGTGCTACCTGAAAAAGCTACAGTATCGCCTTTCTTAACTTTTATTTCATTGGCAATAGGGTATAAATCCACAGAAGATTTCTGCATCTCATACTGCCTCTTCCGCAGGTATTGCATAATTACATCATTATACCTGCTCAGATGGCCATAAACAGTTACGTAGCCATTAGGGTGTGTTATATAAAGCGCATTTCCATAACCATAAGGCGATACATTAATGCGCGACACATAACCATCTGCTGAGGCCCGAACCACAAGTCCATCCTTGCCATCGGTACGTATATCAAGCCCGGTATGAAAGTGATTGCTGCGTATTTCACCAAAAGTTCCGGCAAGGGTTATAGGAATATCGAGAGGGTTCATAAAATAGTTCTGCGGATAATTATTTTGGGCTATCAAAGAAGTAGAAAACATTACCATTATAATAAACAGAGTACCAGTAAGTATTGTTTTTAATTCTGTTAATATCTTCACACGCTTCATGTACTGAGGTTTTTATTTGAAAGTTACTTTTGACGAGGCAAAAATATTAATGATAAACACCGCCTTTTTATGCTTATAAAGAAATGTTTCAACCTATTATTGTCAGCTACTTTGCTTTTACCGGCCATTGCCCATTGTCAGCAGGGCGACATTACAAAAGCCGCGCAACTGGCGCAAGGGACACCGGTAATAGATACCACTAAAAAATGGGATGTAGGCGGCCTTATCAGTGTAGCCTTTTCGCAGGCAAGCTTTACTAACTGGGCTGCCGGAGGGCAAAACTCAATCGGGCTTGCATCACAGGCTCCATTACATGCCAATTATAAAAATGGTAAGTTCTCGTGGCTGAATGATGTGGAACTCGGATATGGCTTCCAGCAAATTGATGGGCAACCCATGCAAAAAACTACCGACCAGCTTGAGGCAACATCCAGTGTAGGGTATAGAGCATTTGACCACATGTCGGTAAGTTTTCTTACCAATTTTCAATCGCAGTTCCAGCCGGGATATACCAATACAGCCGACACGCAAAAAATTTCCGATTTCATGGCTCCTGCTTACTGGATATTAGCTGCAGGTTTAACTTATAGCCCGAATAAAGCGCTTATGGTATTTGTATCTCCTATTACAGCCAGGTTCACATTTGTGGAAGACCAAACCCTTGCTGATGAAGGTGACTTTGGTGTTACGCCTGCTGTTTATGATACAGCAGGACACAAAATAAAGAATGGTAAACGAGAATTGACTGAAGTGGGCGCCTATATTAAAGCGAATTATTCAAAGGAAATCGTAAAAAATATTACCCTTACTACCAACGTTGAGCTTTTCTCGAATTACCTGAAAGACCCGCAAAACATTGTTGTAAACTGGACAACATTTATTCAATTTAAGGTGAATAAACTCTTCTCAGCCACCATTAATACCCAGTTGATTTATGATAACAATACCTTAATCCCCATTTACCAGGATATTAACGGGGTAAATACCATTGTAGGAAAAGGACCCCGTACACAATTTAAGGATGTATTGGGAATAGGTCTTGCCTATAAACTATAGGCCGAATTCACGCATTATACCTATCTGTATAACGTAACTGCCCAGCTTAAGGATATTGTCTGATGGATTCCCCTGCGAGTCATATACTGCTTCGCTGGGGTCTATTTTTGTACTGTAAAAATTGATTTTTTCATGCCAGATAGCGATATAATTGTAACCGATTCCGGCAAAATAATCGAATTCTTTAGCACGATATAATAAGCTCACACTAAAGCTAGCATTCAAACTATTGCTTACATATTTAACATTCTTTATTGAGGTACCAATATTGTTACCGTTTACAATAAAACCTTGTAGAGTAGTGTCGTAGTATGTGCCCAGGCTAAAGGAAATGTCTTCGTAAAACAGGTCGACGCAACCTCTTAACCGCACTTTATTACTTTTATCAAGGGAAATAAAATAGCCTACTCCTGCCCCAATGTTCCAGTTCCACATATCCATTGAATACCCTAAAGATGCATCAACGAAATGAATAAGAAAATGCTTGCCAAGGTTCTCCTCTGCCCCGATACCTAGATTTGGAGTATTGGTAATGCCCCTTACATCGAAACCATGATTCATGGTAAAACCGGTGTTGGTTGAAACGAATTTGAATGCCAAATCTTTATTGATAGAATTTATCCCGTAATCTGCCGCCCATAACCTTACACCAAGGAAATCAGAGAAAAGTTCTTTCCCTGAAGAATCAGGCAAAACGGTCATTACATCCTGCGCCTTGCAAAATTGCAGTGAGAGTGATAACAAGCAAATGAAAAGAGCCTTCTTCATAACCTAAGATTGTACAAACATACAACTTAACAGTGGCTTTTTACTCTATTTTTACATTATAAAGGAGTGACTAATGGGGCAAAATGCATTAAAAACCAGCTTATTACATGAAATTTATACTGTAATAATAAGCGATTGGTTATATACCCTCAATATTTTGCATTCGTAAAGCCTTTTTTTATATCTTTGCACCCCTAAAATATAAAAACAGTAAACATGTCCGTAAAGATTCGCTTACAAAGACAAGGCAAAAAGAAACAGGCTTTCTACCATATTGTAGTAGCTGATTCACGTTCACCCCGCGATGGAAAATATATTGAAAGGCTTGGAACCTACAATCCTAAGCACGACCATGAAGGTGTTGTAATTGACAGCGCTAAGGCTCTTGAGTGGCTTGAAAAAGGCGCTCTTCCTACCGATTCATGCCGTACCATACTTTCTCAGCAAGGCTTAATGTTTAAGAAACACCTTCAACGTGGTGTCAGGAAAGGCCTCTTCAACCAGGAACAAGCTGATGCTAAGTTTCAACAATTTACCCAGGAGAAAACTGTTGAGCATTCTACCAATAAAGACAAAAAAACATCTGCATTAAAAGAAGCGCACAAAGCACGTATTGCTGCTGAAACCGCTTCACGGGAAGCTAAAGCCAAAGCCGTAGCTGCTAAGAAAGCTGCTGCTGCCGAAGCCGCTGTTGCTGCAACTGCCGCTCCCGCCGAAGGTGAAGGACAAGCAGAACCGGCTGCACCTGCTGCTGAATAATTATTACTTACTATAATAAAAAAAGGCCTGATAACTCAGGCCTTTTTCTTTTGTGTGGAGTGAATATTAACTTTTTACAAGGCTATGCTCATTGAGAAATTTAACCACGCTTGCCTCTATATTCTTTTCAAGGTCGCCACCATCGGGTGCAGGAACAAACTTCTCGCCGGTTATTTTATCAAATAGCTCGATATATCGTTGCGATACTGCCGTTATAATAGCACCATCCATTTGCGGAACATTCTGCCCGGGCTTACCCTGGAAATTATGCTCTATTAGCCATTGGCGCAAAAATTCTTTTGAAAGCTGCTTCTGAGGTTCCTTTTTCTTCTGCCTTTCTTCATACCCTTCTTTATAGAAGTACCTTGAAGAATCGGGAGTATGCACTTCATCTATCAGGTATATGGTACCGTCGTGCATACCGAACTCATACTTGGTATCTACTAAAATCAGGCCTTGCCTGGCGGCCATTTCAGTGCCGCGCTTAAACAGCATACGGGTATAGTGCTCAAGCTTTTCATAATGTTCTTTTGACACTAATCCTTTTTTTATAATATCATCTTTCGATATATCTTCATCGTGCCCTACATCAGCTTTCGTTGTAGGCGTAATCAATGGCTCCCTGAATACATCATTCTCATGCATTCCTTCCGGTAACCTTACACCGCAAATTTCGCGCTTGCCCGAACTATATTCCCTCCAGGCATGGCCCGAAAGGTAACCGCGTATTACCATTTCCACTTTAAAAGGTGTGCACAGTTTACCTACACTAACCATTGGGTGCGGTATGGCCGTAATCCAGTTGGGAACAATATCGGCAGTTGCTTTCATAAAATGAGCCGCAATCTGGTTAAGCACTTGTCCTTTGTACGGTATACCATGCGGCAATACCACATCGAATGCCGATACACGGTCACTCACTACCATTACCAGCATTTCATCGTTAATATTATACACATCGCGTACTTTCCCCTTATAGAAGCTCTTTTGGCCCGGGAAGTGAAAATTAGTTGCAGTTATACTTTTCATATTTAACTTTAGTTATATAGTTGCTTTTTTAGCTGTTACCTGGTCATATATGCCCAGTATTTTACGTACAAGTTTATGGCGCACCACATCGCTTGCATCTAATTGAATGATGTCGATACCTTCCACGTTCTTAAATATGTGCATAGCCTGCAAAAGTCCTGATGGCTGCTTAAACGGAAGGTCGGTCTGGGTAATGTCGCCTGTTACAATAAACTTGGCTGAGCTTCCCATACGGGTAAGGAACATCTTCATCTGGCTCTCGGTTGCATTCTGTGCTTCATCTAATATTACAAATGCATGGTTCAAGGTACGGCCGCGCATAAATGCCAAGGGTGCTACTTCAATAATCTTGTTTTCAAGATAGGTTTGCAACTTATCGGCAGGCAACATATCAAACAATGCATCATATAATGGCTGCAGGTACGGGTCGAGTTTTTCTTTCAAATCACCGGGCAGGAAACCAAGGTTTTCACCAGCTTCTACAGCAGGGCGGGTAAGTATAATCTTTTTTACTTCTTTATTTTTCATAGCCCTTACCGCCAAAGCAACGGCTGTATATGTTTTACCTGTACCTGCCGGGCCGCAGGCAAAAACCAAGTCGTTGCGCATTGAGCTTTGCACCATCTTAAGCTGGTTGGGTGTTCTTGCTTTTACTACAAGCCCATTGTTACCATATACAATAATGTTCTCGTCAGTAGCTCCATTCTCTTGCTGTCCGTGGCCTATGCTGCCAAGTATGCGTTCAATGTCAAGTTCTCCCAATGCGTGGTACTTGCGGAAGTGTTCCATCATCCAGTATATCTTGCGCTCGAATTTTTCCAAATCCTCCTCTTCGCCGGTAACTCGCAGAGAATCGCCGCGGGCCACTATTTTAATGTTTGGAAAATGTTCTTTAATAATGTTCATCTTGGAGTCGTTGATGCCGTATAACTCTACAAGGGGTATGTCTTTAATGAAAATTTCTTTTTCAGCCATTCGGGATAGTCTTAAGATGATTAGATGCAAAAGTAAGCTAAGGGATTTTATATTACTTTTGATGTTTATAAAAAGATTTCCACAACGGAGGGGTATTTGTCAAATTTACTGTTAATACCGCGGGTTATATGCCGATAATTACATTAACAACCGATATGGGGACTTCCGGTTACTATGTTGGGAGTGTTAAGGCGGCAATTCTCTCTAAACTACCTACAGCTACTATCATTGACATCACCCACCACATTCGCCCCTTTCATATAAGCTCCGCGGCATTCGTCATACGCAATGTGTATAACCAATTCCCCCAGGGCACTATACATATAGTATCCGTCGATGCCCTAAACAACCGTGCCCCCCGCTTCCTACTGTTACAAGCTGAGGGCCACTACTTTATAGGGGCCGACAATGGCCTGTTTAGCCTTGCACTTGCCAAGCAGGCAGATAAGGCAATTGAAATAGGCTTTGCCCCCAATTCCCCGTTGTCTACCTTTCCGGCCCGGGACGTATTTGCACCCGTGGCTTGTCATTTGGCAGAAGGTGGTTCTCCCGATGTTATTGGTAAAGAGGTAAAAGACTACCTGCGCCCTACAGCATGGCAACCGACTTATGATGCTAACAGCATTACGGCTGTTATTCTATATATAGATGAATATGGCAATTGTATCTGCAACCTCGATAACTCGCTATTTACACAGGTAGCCAAAGACAGGCCCTTTGTTATTGATGTCAAGGGATATGGTATTGAATCTATCTCCCGTTCCTATAGCGACCACCCCAATGGAGAGATTGTCGCTGTGTTCTCCAGTTCGGGTATGCTCGAAATTGCCATAAACCATGGTAACCTGGCTGAGCTTATTGGCCTTAAAGAAGGTGATATGGTGAAAATTAATTTTGTATAGTTAGCCCATGAAAAAAACACTATTCTGCTGGTCGGGAGGCAAGGATTCCTCGCTTGCACTCTATTATGTATTGCAACAGAAAGAGTATGATATAGTAGCCTTGTTCACCACCATTAATGAGAATTTTAAGCGTGTATCAATGCACGGGGTACGGGAAGAATTAATAGAACAACAAGCCAAAAGCATTGGTCTGCCCTGGCATAAAATGTATGTGCGCGAAGGCAGTAATGCTGAGTACGAGCGAAACATGGAAGCTTTTCTGAAAGAACAAAAGGCCAAAGGGGTTGAACATGTAATTTTTGGCGACATTTTTTTAGAAGACTTACGTGCTTACCGCGACAATAACCTTGCCAAAGTGGGCATGAAAGGAGTTTACCCTTTATGGAAAAAAAACACTACCGAACTGGCCCATGAGTTTATAAAATTGGGCTTTAAGACAGTGCTTTGCTGCACAAGCGATGCTTACCTGGGCGAAAAGGAAGTCGGCCAGCTATATACGGAAGACCTCTTAACGCACTTACCCTCTAATGTTGACCCTTGCGGTGAAAATGGTGAATTCCACACCTTTTGCTTTGACGGGCCTATATTTAAAGAACCCGTAAAGATTACCCTCGGTGAAAAAATATATAAGCCTTTAGAAATAAAAATGACCAAAGACCACCCTCCTATTAAAGGCCCAATGGCAAAAGGGTTCTGGTTTATTGACCTGAATCAGTGAATCGAGCAGGATAAATCTTAACTTTGTAGCTTAACAATTCATTGACCTATGAGCGACACAAATGCTGCAAATAAGGCCCTGTTTGAATACCTGTTATGGCTGGGCGACAATAGTTTAGTTCTGGGCCACCGCCTTTCGGAATGGTGCGGCCATGGACCAATATTAGAAGAAGATATTGCCCTTACCAATATAGCCCTCGACCTTATAGGCCAGGCTCGTTTATACCTTAGCTATGCCGGGGAAGTGGAAGCTAAAGGCCACAGCGAAGACGATTTGGCATACCTGCGTGATGTAATGCTTTATAGAAACTGTATGCTGGTTGAACAACCCAATGGAGATTTTGCAAACACCATGATGCGCCAGTTTTTGTTCACTGCCTTTAATTATCATTTGCAGAATGCAATGCTCGACAGCACTAACGAACAACTGAAAGCAATTGCAGGAAAAGCGACAAAAGAAACCACTTATCACCTTCGCCATTGCAGCGACTGGATTATACGCCTTGGCGACGGAACTGAAGAAAGCCACAAACGTATACAGGATGCCATTGACAACCTGTGGATGTTTACCGATGAACTGTTTGAAGGATTAGACAGCGATAAATTATTGATAGATTCAAAAGCTGTACCTGCCTTTGCAGATATACGCAAACAATGGGAAGCTACACTTAAGCAAGTGCTTGATGAGGCTACCATAAAAATGCCTGAACGCAGCTTTATGATGTCGGGCGGACGAAAAGGCAGACACACCGAACACCTGGGCTTTATACTGGCAGAGATGCAATTTATGCAGCGTGCCTACCCAGGGGCTAAATGGTAAATCCATAAACAATGGCTACCAAAGAGCAAATATTGAATTACCTTGAAGAAGTGTACGACCCGGAAGTGCCGGTGCTCAGCGTGGTTGATTTAGGTATAATAAGGCAAGTGGAAGTGGATACTGAAGGTACCGTTATAACCATTACCCCAACCTATACAGGCTGCCCGGCAATGAATGTTATTGAAGACGACATTAGGGCTAAGTTAAAAGAAAAAGGCCTTAGTGGTTTTAGGATTAAAACAGTCCTCTCCCCTGCATGGACAACAGACTGGATTAGCGAAGCAGGTAAAAAGAAATTACAGGATTATGGCATTGCGCCTCCTGAAAAAACATCGGTAGATAAAAGCTTATTGAGCAACAAAGCCAAAATTGTAAAGTGCCCGCGTTGCGGTTCAACCGATACAGAAATGAAAAGTTTCTTTGGTTCTACAGCCTGCAAAGCGCTTTACGTTTGCCATGCCTGCAAAGAACCCTTCGATTATTTTAAGTGCATATAAACCCAACAATGGAACATATTACATTTTCAATTCATAACGGCATAGGGAAAATTACCCTTAACCGCCCCGACGTGCTGAACAGCTTTCACATGACCATGGCTAAAGAAATGCAGTCAGCACTCGACACCTGCGCAAAAGATAAAACAGTGCGGGCAGTTTTAATTACAGGCGCGGGCCGCGCTTTTTGTGCAGGACAAGACCTTGCTGCTGCAATAGCCCCCGGTGCCGACATTAAAGTAATTGTTCAGGAGCAATACAATCCCATTATTTTTAAAATACGCCAGATTGAAAAACCTGTCATTTGCGCAGTAAACGGTGTAGCTGCGGGTGCAGGAGCGAACATTGCCATTGCCTGCGACATTGTACTTGCCGCATCTTCTGCATCATTTATACAGGCCTTCAGTAAAATTGGTTTAGTACCCGATAGCGGAGGAACCTACTTTTTACCACGCCTGCTTGGCTTGCAACGTGCCACCGCATTAATGATGCTGGGCGATAAACTTTCCGCTCAACAAGCGTTAGAGTATGGTATGATTTATAAGGTATACCCTGATGAAACACTGATGAGTGAAGCTGAAAAGCTGGCAGAGCAAATGGCACAAATGGCAACAAGAGGATTAGCACTTACAAAAAAACTATTGAACGAATCGCTAGAAAATAACTTAGCACAACAGCTAAGCATGGAAGGTGACTTGCAAGCTATGGCTGCAAAAACATACGACAATGCCGAAGGTGTAAAAGCGTTTTTAGAGAAGAGAAAACCAGTTTTTAAGGGAGAATAGAAATCATTTCGGCAAGTGTGCGGAATCTGTGGAATAATTAGTGAAAGTGATAATAAAGCGGGTCAGCTGACCCGCATGATGGATACAATTGCTCATCGCGGCCCCGATGATGAAGGTACCCTTTTTGAAAACAAAACCGCCCTCGGGCACCGCCGCTTAAGCATAATCGATTTATCGAAAAATGGCCACCAGCCTATGTTCTCTGCCGATGGCAGGCTGGCCCTTATTTACAATGGTGAGTTATATAATTATCAAACTCTCAAACTTGAATTACAGAGGTCGCTGGCAGGTGATGGCAATGCACGCGCATACCCGTTTCAAACCCAAAGCGACAGCGAAGTAATACTTGCCGCATATATGCGCTGGGGAGCCGATTGCCTGAAGTATTTCAATGGCATGTATGGCTTTGCAATTTATGATAAGCAGAAAAAAGAATTATTTATAGCCCGCGACAGGCTTGGTATTAAACCCATTTACTACTGGCACAACGAAAACACATTTGCATTTGCTTCGGAAATACGAGCGCTGCTTAAAAGCGGTATAGTACCAAAGAAATTAAATAACGCTGCACTTAACCAGTATGTAGCATACCAGACAGTCCATGCCCAGGACACCATAATAAAGAATGTGAGAATGCTGAAACCGGGGCATTACATGCTTATTAAAGAAAGCGAACCGGGCAATATAGAGCAGAAAAAATACTGGAGTTTAACCGATATACCCAATCAGCCTGAAGGAAAATCGTACGAAGATATTTGCAAAGATGTGCAGAGCCTGCTTTATGAGGCAGTAGAAATGCGTTTGGTTGCTGATGTACCTTTCGGTGCCTTCCTTTCCGGCGGTATTGATTCAAGCCTTATTGTGGCCATTATGGCTAAGGTGATGAACCATAAGGTTAAGACATTTTCAGTAAGCTTTAACGAAGATAAGTTTGATGAAGGCCCATATGCAAGACAGATAGCTGACTTATATAAAACAGAGCATCATGAAATAAAGTTGCCCATAAAAACATTTCTTGATACACTGCCTGAGGCTTTAAGTGCACTCGACCACCCTAGCGGCGATGCCATGAACAGCTATATAGTATCAGAGGCGACCAAGAAAGGCGGAATAACCATGGCTCTTTCCGGGCTTGGTGGAGATGAGTTATTTGCAGGTTATCCTTTATTTAAACGTTTGTTTAAACTCGAACAGATGAAATGGGTTGCAGGGTTTCCCAAGCCACTAGTTACATTGCCCGCACACTTATATAAACTGTATAATGACTCAGCGGCGGCACAAAAACTGGTTGAGTTGTGCAACTTGCCCAATTTCGAAATTGAATACACCTACCCTGTTATCCGCCAGACTATTGCAGCTAAAGAGGGTTCATCCATTCTAAACCTTCATGAATTCTCCGAGAGAGAATTACTGATTAACCTAAAACAGCACATACTTTCACAAATATCTGTTGCAGAGTTGAGCAATTATATCCCCGACGTTTTATTGCGTGATGCTGACCAGATGAGCATGGCACATGCACTTGAAGTACGGGTGCCATTCCTCGATTATAAGCTGGTAGAATACGTTATAGGGCTTGATGATAAAACAAAATATCCCCACACTCCCAAGAAATTGCTTACTGATGCTACCAAAGGCTTATTGCCCGAAAACATTATAAATCGTAAGAAGATGGGTTTTACCTTCCCCTGGGAGCAATGGATGAAAGGTGAGTTAAAAAGCTTTTGCCAGGGAAATATTATTGGCTTATCGAAACGCAACCAGTTTAACGGAGAATATTTATTATCGTTGTGGAACGGTTTTTTAAAAGACAGCGAAAAAACGCCATGGTACAAAATATGGCACCTTGCCGTACTTGAAAACTGGCTAACTGAAAATGGAATAGATGGCTAAGAAAAAAATACTTTTATTTAGCGATTGGTTTTATCCCGGCTTCATGGCCGGGGGTCCCATTCAGTCATCTTTCAACCTCATCAACCACCTGAAATATTATTATGATTTTTCTGTAGTTACCCGCGATACCGATTATACTGATATAGTACCTTATAAAGGCATAAAAAGTGATGAATGGAACATTCTCCCTAATGGAATGAGGGTATTTTATTTTTCACAAAACAATCTCGGCTACCCGGCAATGGCAAAGCTTATTGAAAGCGAAGATTTTGATATAGCCTATTTAAATAGCATGTACTCTCCGCGCTTTACCATAATGCCCTTGTTTATTTTAAACAGGCTGAAAAAGAAAGTAATTCTTGCTCCACGTGGCATGTTAGCGCCTAGCGCTATTGCCATAAAAAGCTGGAAAAAAAGACCATTTCTATTGTGGATAAAGAACAGCAGCCTGATAAAGAATATGCACTTTCATGCAGCATCGGAACAGGAAGCAAAGCACATACATGATGTTTTTGGCAAGAAAGCAGAAGTGCGCCTTGCACCTAACCTACCCGGTAAAATGGAGTTGCCCCTTATAGCCCCCAAAAGAAAAGAGCCCGGAATGGTACATTTTATCAGTGTCGCACGGGTATCGCCGGAGAAGAACCTGCTATTTGCCTTAGAAGTATTGCAACAAGTAAAAGGCAAAGTGAAATTCGATATTTATGGGCCTGTATACGATTACGCATATTGGGAAAGATGTAAAGCGGTTTTGAATAAATTACCGGAAAATATACAGGCGGAACATTTCGGACCTATTGCCAAGGAAGAAATACCGGCAGCTTTGAAAGACGTGCACTTCCTATTTATGCCGACACAAGGTGAAAATTTCGGGCATACTATTTTAGAAGCCATGGTATGCGGATGCCCTGTTATTATTAGTGACCAAACCCCGTGGCGCGGGCTTGAAAAAGCCAAAGCAGGTTTCGACCTGCCATTAAACAGCAAAGAAGGTTTTGCACAAGCCATTGAAAAAACCATTGCAATGGATTCTGCTGAGTTCAATCAATGGTCCGAAGGAACGAGGGCTTTTGCGGCAGCTTTCATCAATAACCCCGAATTACTGAAACAAAGCATTCATATATTTGAATAATGCTGAAAGTAAGTATAATAACTGTCTGCCTTAATAATGCCGATACACTGGAAAGTGCTATGCAATCGGTGTTTGCGCAGGATTATCCCAATATTGAATATATAGTAATTGATGGTGGTTCAACGGATGGCACACTGGCTCTGCTTGAGAAATATAAAGACAAAATAAGCGTGCTTATTTCTGAAAAGGATGAAGGCATGTATTATGCCCTGAATAAAGGGATTAATAAATCGACCGGGGATGTAGTTGGTATTTTGCATGCCGATGATTTCTATTCATCAAATACTATCATTTCAAAAATTGCAAATGCGTTTGAATCACAAAACAGCGATTGTGTTTATGGCGATTTGCAATATGTTGACAGAGCAAATCCTGACAAAATAATACGCAACTGGAAATCCTCTCCATACACCGATGGATTGTTTTTAAAGGGCTGGATGCCGCCCCACCCTACTTTCTTTATTAAGAAGAAATGGTATGATACTTATGGTAATTTTAATACTACCCTAACTATTGCAGCAGACTATGAATTGATGTTGCGAATGTTGCATAAACACAAACTAAAGGCCAGTTATATACCCGAAGTGCTTGTAAAAATGCGTACCGGGGGTGCAAGCAACCGCACATTAGCGCGCAGAATAAAAGCAAATATGGAAGACAGGAAATCATGGAAAATAAACAACCTGAAACCCGGTTTGCTCACCTTATTCATAAAGCCACTTGGTAAAATAGGGCAATACCTGCAATAATCTATTTAGCCTGCTTACTATGTGCCTCAGTCATCACTTCGAGGAACGGGCGGCGGCTAATCTTACTTTCAAGCCAGGATGTGAAATCAAAGTAATCCAGTATCTTCCTTTCGTAAGGGTCCTTTGAAATCTTTATAATATTCTCCTTCAGCTCTTCAAGGCTATGGGTAAGGCGGTTAGGGTTATAACTTTTAAGCAGTTTATTCCTGATAAATGTAAGGATAGTATTTTCAACCTTGTAAAGCCTTTGGCGCTGGGCCAGGAAACGGTAAGTAGATTTAATAAGATATTCAGGTAAACCTTCCGTTCCTGCTTCATAGTGGGCAATCAGGTAAACTATTTTGCTGTAACAGTAAATATCTTCACGCAAAATAAGGTCTTGCTTAGTATAATTAAGTATTCGGTTAAGGTATTGTATGCAAGGTTTATAATTTCCAAAAATGAAATTAAAGTAAGCCATTATATAGTTAAATATCAAAACATATTCGGGCTCCAGCTTACCTTCGTATTTTTCCATGAATTCCTCAATAACGGGTATCATTTCAAGTCCCTTCTTATATTGCCCTGAGCCTAAATAAAGCTCCATTTGCAATTCATAAAGGCCAGCCTGTAATGATTTAGTAATTTCTTCTGAAAAATGGGTTTTTGCTGATACTGAACGTACCACTTCCCGCATTTTTTCCAGCGTAGTAAAGGCGGCAGGATAATCTTTAAGGCTCACCTGCAACAGGGCCTTATTATTCATACCATTTACATAGCGCTTAAGAATAGCTTCGTTCGAGAAAATTTTAGGCTTAAGCACCGCCAGGTATTTCTCAGTATGCTCAAGTGCACCTTTGTAGTTATGCAGGTAGTAGTACACATGCATGTGCAGGTGGTGGTGTATTATACGCGCAGGCCCTGGCAAACCGGCCGGGTTGTCTTTTAAAATTGGGTTGTCTAAAAACTTGCGTAACTCTTTCTCATCCGATTCCTTTCGTATATCGCCCTTTGATTTTATGAATATATATAGCTTATCAGAAAGGGCATAATAATTGCCTAATATGCCCATATTTTTTATTAACTCCATCTCTTTATCAAGCAGCGCCTCTCGGTCCTTTATTGTTTTCAGGCGGTATGAGGAATTAATAGAGAATCTTCGTTCCCACCGGTAACATTGTAAAAGCAGCTCATATTCGTCGTTTTCCTCGGCCAGTTCCTTAAGCTTTTGCATCCTTTTAGTAGCCTGCAGAATAAGGTTTTTCTTGAAAAGTATGTCTGTCTCTATAAACAGTTCATGTAATTGGGTATCTGTATTGCGGCTCCAGTAATAGCCACTCAGTTTTTTTAGAATAAAGTTGTAGAGAAAATATTTGATTTTAGGCAGGCGGTCAATGAACTTCTCGCCCTTAAGCTGGCTTCGCAGCTCTTCTTCGTCAAAAGTTTTTAGTTTGGCAATGGTGCGGAACAACTTAAGGTATGCCTTATCTCCCTGGTGCATTATAGAAAGGGAGATATACCGCTTCTCACTCATGGAGAGCGAATGTATAAGGTCATGCAGGTCCGATGTCTCTTTCACAGAATGGGGATTTTACAATTTCATACTAAATCCTTGTAGCCTTTATTAAACACATTCTTATTCAATTGCAAATATATCATTAAATCAGAAATGAGATAATGGGGCAAATATCACAAGGAAACAGGTAGTGGATACCGTAAATTTGCCCTGTTTAACAGCGTATTAAAGGCATTGAAAACGAATAAAATTCATAAGGTGAGGACAAAATTTCTACAGGCATTTATACTGGTTTTCTTAGGACATTCTGCTTTCGGGCAGGTAGCATTATATGGGGTTACAGTTTCCGGGGGTAGCCATTCCGACGGGCAGGTATTTCAGTTATGTGAAGTTTCAGGCACCTGGTATTATACCGACCTTCATGATTTTCCTGCTGCAACAAGCACTGCATCAAGCCAGGCTTCCGGCACCCTTGCGTGGGCATCAAATAACAAGCTATATGGCCTGAGCTATTATGGCGGTTCCAGTTGGAATGGTGAAATTTTCTCCTATACAAACTCTACATCAACATTTGCTGATTTGTATTCTTTAGCGGCCCAGACGAATGATAACCTTATAACTCAATGCGTGAATGGCGGCGAATTATTCAGTATGACAAATGACGGAGG
>Ga0206882_1018_pt1 | contig 45497 bp, 45 predicted proteins | sample Alteio_BWOrgCont_4_FD_152908 | JGI IMG/M metagenome (GOLD analysis project Ga0206882, IMG submission 152908) | Enriched cells from forest soil in Barre Woods Harvard Forest LTER site, Petersham, Massachusetts, United States -... | ecosystem: Environmental > Terrestrial > Soil > Temperate forest > O...
CAAATGTGTTAATTTATAGGAAAGGGGGAAATATGACTTCACATCACCGTCATGCCAGAATGACAATAGACATGCCTTTCGATGATCACAAAAAACTCAAAGCTATGGCGGCCTTTATGGGTTTATCATTAAAAGATCTAGTGCTCGGTTGTCTAAGAGAAAATTTACTTAGCGAAAATGAGCCTAATAAAGAAACCCTTAAAGCTTTTAAAGAAACAGATGAGGGTAAAGGTTTAATTAGATGTAAAGATTTTAACGACTTTATCGATAAACTCGGACTTTAACAGTGTTAAAAATTTCTTTTCGAACAAAATTTAAGAAAGAGTTACAACAACAGCAAAAAAGAGGAAAAGATCCTCAAAAATTCTTGGATATAGCTGAACAGCTTGCAAAAAAAGAGCCTTTAGATAAGAAGCATCGAAACCATAAACTTTCAGGTAATTTTAAAGATAGATGGGAATGCCACATCGAACCAGACTGGATTGTTATCTATTGCACAACAATTAATGAAATTATTTTTGAAAGAACAGGAACCCATTCTGATTTTTTTAAAAAATAGTTCAGAATTATTTTTATATTTTTAGGGTCTCATGTCACACATTTCCGTATTAGAAAAAGAGTGGTTAGATGCTTTAGAGGGCAGAGAATTGCAGACTTATGTCGATGGGACCTTGGGGGCAGGAGGGCATGCAAAAGCAGTGTTAGAAGCTCATCCTGAAATTCAAACATTTATTGGGATAGATCGGGATCTAGATGCCATCGAGATCGCACAAGAGACTTTAAGAAGCTGGAGAGAAAAAGTGGTGTTTCTCCACGGGAATTTTCTCCATTTTGAAGAGAAGATGAAGGAAGCTGGAATTTCTAAAGTGGATGCTGTTTTGCTAGATATTGGTGTTTCATCGATGCAGTTGGATAGAGGAGAAAGAGGCTTTAGTTTTATGCGTCCTGGGCCTCTGGATATGCGAATGAATCGGGAAGATGTGATTACTGCAGAAGAGATCGTAAATACTTGGCCCGAAGAGAAACTGGGAAGGATCTTCCGAGAATATGGGGAGGAAAAGCGATGGAAAGCAGCAGCCCGGGTCATTGTGCAAGAGCGAAAACATAGAGCGATCATTTCCACGAAAGATTTAGCAGATGTCTTGTCTCCTGTTCTTAAGAGAAGATCTCCCAAAGAGCTCCATCCTATGACATTGGTTTTTCAGGCTTTACGGATTGCAGTGAATGGGGAATTGGATGCATTAAAAGCGGCTCTTCCTCAAATTGTGAATCGGCTCCGACCCGGTGGGGTTTTAGGGGTAATCACCTTTCATAGCTTAGAAGATCGAATTGTCAAAAGATCCTTTCTCTCGTTTGCAAGCGATAAGGTGGATACAGCGGGTTTAGGAGGAGGATTATTTTCCGATAAAGAACCACAGGTGCGAATTTTAACGCGAAAAGCCTTGATCCCATCGAAAGGGGAGATCAAATCTAACCCCCGCTCGAGCAGCGCAAAGCTTCGCATTGTGGAAAAGTTATAAAGAAGAAAAAAAACCGGGTGCGTTTTTTGTGCTGAAGGTTCGGATAAGTTGAGCCACTCCCCAAATTTGCCAATAACGAACGTGACCTAAAAAGTTGGGGTGCAAATAAAACTTTTGGTTACCGAATGTGACTCTCCAAAAAGTTGTAAAGATAACTCCATTTGTGCCAAAATCGAGTGATGAACCTGAGTTTTGGGTTTTTCTCCCTGATCTTCAGGTGCTTTTGGCTCAAATTAAGATCTTTTTTTCTCGAAAAAAATCCTCAATTTGAACCAAAATCCCTCTGAATACCAGAGGAGAAAAATCCAAAACTCAGGTTATGAAAATTCCCTTTCTTCGAATTTTATTGTGCATTGCGATCTTTGGAATTACGCTTTACGCCTATGTAGAAAATCGAAATCGTTTGACAAAGCTTCGTCTCGGAATTCCTGCTCTTGAAAAGGAGCTTCATGAAATTTGGGAAGAAAATATCCGTTTACAGTATGAAATAGAGAGGTTTGAAAGCCCCATTCATCTCATGGAACTTTGGCGGCAGCCAGAATACAGTCATTTCAGACATCCTTTGCTAGAAGAGGTGGTTATTATCCATGAATAACCAGTTTCTTTCTTTAAAACTTCTTAAGAAGAGGGTGATTATTGTTTCATTGGGTATTTTTTTTCTTTTTTCCTTGTTAGTTACACAATTTTACAAAATTCAAATCATCGAAGAAGAACGTTGGACCAAGGAGGGAAAAAAACAACATTTCTTTGTGATCCGAGAGCCTTTTATGAGAGGAAGGTTTTTATCGAATACCTCAATCAAACAAGGGCATCCTGAAAAACAACTGTATTTTGTCATTGATGTAGAAAAATTTCATCTTTATGTAGACCCTTCTTCAATACCAGATGAGCAAAAGCAACAGATTTCCAATCATCTTTTAAAAATTTTAGGAATTCCTGATCAAAACTTTTCTAAACAATTCTATAAAAAAAGTCGTAGCAGAAAATTGGCGATGTGGCTCGATCCTGAAGAGAAAAATGCGATAGTGAAATGGTGGAAAGGGTATTCCAAAAAATGGAAGATTCCGATCAATGCGTTGTTTTTTATGCACGATTACCAAAGATCCTATCCTTACGGAAAATTGCTCGGACAGGTTTTACATACCGTACAGCATCAACGAGACGAGATCACTAAGCAAGCTTTGCCAACGGGTGGATTAGAACTGTTTTTAAATCCCTATTTAAAAGGGGTGGAAGGAAAAAGGATCCTGATGCGCTCTCCTAGAAATGCGTTAGAAATGGGGGACGTGATTGCTTATCCAGAGCATGGGGCAGATGTTTACCTTACCGTCAATCATTATTTGCAAGCAGTTGTGGAAGAGGAGTTGGAAAAAGGGGTAAAAAAGGTAAATGCAAAAGGGGGATGGGCTGCAATGATGAATCCCCATACGGGAGAAATTTTAGCATTAGCTCAATACCCTTTTTTCTATCCTGCAGATTATCAAAAATTTTTTAATGAACCTGGATTAATCGATCACACACGATTGCATCCTCTGACAGACGCAAATGAACCTGGTTCGATCATTAAGCCGATTACCTTGGCCATTGCTCTTACAGCCAATCTTGAGTTAGCTAAAAAAGGAGAAAAACCCCTATTTTATCCTGAGGAGAAAATAGCGACTGCTGATGGACATTTTCCTGGAAGAACACAACCGATTAAAGACACCTCTCTTCATCATTATTTAAATATGTATATGGGGATCCAAAAATCATCGAATATTTATTTAGGAAGATTGATTCAGAGAGTGGTGGGAAAGCTTGGAGAGCAGTGGTATCACGATCGTCTTTATGAATTATTCCGTTTTGGAGAGAAAACAGGTGTGGAATTGCCTGCAGAAAGCAACGGAGTTCTTCCTTCGCCTGGAAAAATATATCCTAATGGAAAAATGGAATGGTCAAAGCCAACTCCTTATTCTTTGGCGATGGGTTATAATATTCAAGCGAACAGCATCCAACTTCTGCGAGCTTGGAGCACTCTTGCCAATGGAGGATACCTTGTGAACCCCACAATCGTACAAAAAATTAGTAAAAAAAGAACCGATGGTTCAGAAGAGATATTGCTCGATCATACCCATATCGAACGGATCTCCTCTTTTCCGAAAGTTCTTGATACTGAAGTGGTTAATCAAGTGTTGCAGGCCTTAAATTATACGACGAAAGGTGGCGGAACTACAAAGAAAGCAGATATCCCGGGGTATACAGAGGTCGCCAAATCGGGAACAGCTCGGAAAATTAAAAATGGAGCCTATACGACCAAATTCCATTTGGCTTCCTGCATTGGTTTTGCTCCTACCAAACATCCTGCATTTGTCCTCATTGTTTCTATCGATGAACCGGAGGTCCGTTATATCGAAGGAGTTGGTCCTCAACATCATGGAGGAGTGTGCTCCGCCTCTGTGTTTCGAGAAGTGGGAAAAAGAACGTTGGAATATCTTGGAATTACTCCCGATGATCCTTACGGGTATCCTGCGGGGGATCCACGATATGATGCCTCTAAAGCGTTTTGGGTTCGTGAAACCCAACAGTTGCAAGAAATGTATGAAAAATGGAATAAATAGTCCCCTTGAGATTGTTGTGAGTTAGTGCAAAACCCTAATTTGGAACCAAATCCTCGCTAGTAAGTTTGCAATTCCTCCTCAAATTGGAGTTTCCTAAGATGAAGTTACGAAAGCTAATTAAAGACATCCCCATCGAAAAGATCTGGGGTTTCAAAGATGTGGATATTACAGGGGTTTGTGCCGACTCGAAACGGATTGCTCCAGGAAACCTGTTCATCGCAAAAAAAGGACGAAGACATCACGGAAGCAGTTTTTTAAATGAAGCTGTAGCAGCCGGGGCCGTTGCTGTGGTTACGGATATCTATGACCCAAATTTCCCCGATATCGTACAGCTGATTCATTCAAATGTGCCAAGCATAGAAGGGGAAATTGCTGCCCGTTACCACCAGTATCCAAGCCAAGACCTTTTCATGGTGGGGATCACAGGAACTAACGGAAAGACCACCACTTCCTACCTTATCAAACATTTGCTAGATAAGTTAGAGTCTTGCGGACTGATCGGTACCATTGAGTATTTAATTGGAAACCACCAGTACGTTCCCACGCATACAACCCCAGATGTTTCCACTAATCAAAAAATGCTTCATGAAATGGTCCTTGAAGGGTGCAAATCTGCTGTGATGGAGGTCACCTCCATCGCTATGGATCAGAAACGGGTCGATTGTATTGATTACGATGTGGCCATTTACACCAATCTAACCCCAGAACACCTCGATTATCATGTCACGATGGAAGAGTATTGCGAAGCAAAAAATAAATTCTTCCGCTCCTTAAATAACCAAAGAAAGAAGCACGGATTTCCAAAAACTGCCATAGTTAACATCGACGATCCGTGGTATTCAAAAATGTTAGAAGGATGTTCTGTACCTATGTTAACTTATGGAATTGATACTCCTTGCGATCTTCAGGCAGTCAACATCAAATTGTCTACGAAAGGGACCTCTTTTGATCTAAAGTATCAAGGAAACACTTATCCTTTCTCTTGGCCTATGATTGGAAGATTTAACATCTACAATGGATTAGCGGCGATTGCTGTGGGACTCATCCGAGGGATCCCTTTTGATCAGATCGCTCAAGTCCTGAAAACCTTTTCGGCAGTGCCTGGTCGTTTACAATCGGTTCCAAATCATTTAGGATTGAAGATTTATGTCGATTTTGCCCATAAAGAACACGCTTTGAGAAACGTTCTTAAAACCTTACGAGAGTTTCGAAAAAAGAGAATCATTACCGTTTTTGGATGTGGGGGAGACCGAGACCGTGCGAAAAGACCAAAGATGGCTCAAGCGGTTGAAGAATATTCCGACGTTTGCATAGTCACTAGCGACAACCCCCGTACAGAAGATCCGATGAGCATTTGCAATGAAATTACTACAGGCTTCAAGCAACCTCCTATCGTAGAAGTGGATCGATACAAAGCGATTGAACAAGCCATTAATATGGCGCAAGAAGATGATGTGATATTAATTGCTGGCAAGGGGCATGAGCGATTTCAAATTTTTGCCCATCGTACCATCGAGTTTGATGATTGCAAAGTCGCAGCAGAAATCTGTGCAAAAAAAGAAAAAAAGGGGCATTGATGTTCCAATTAGTACTTTCCCTAATGATTGTGTTGTTCCCCCTAGAGTTATTGGCAAATTGTCCCAAAATTGTGGTTTCCAATCCACCAACTTGGCAAGTGCCTTTGATTGTCATTGACCCTGGACATGGTGGGAAGGATCCAGGCACCCATTGTTACACTTTTCCAAAATATGAAGAAAAAATTCTGGCATTGAAAACGGCGCAACTCGTAAGCCAAAATTTGAGGGAGCTGGGATATCGGACCGTTTTAACCAGAAATGATGATACTTTTATTGAATTATATCAAAGAGCGGCTTTTGCAAACGAAAGAAGAGCCATTGCCTTTGTAAGCATTCATTACAATTCCGCAGCCAATGAGAATGTTCACGGAATTGAAATCTTTTACTATCAAACCGATCCTTCTAAACGAAAAGCGCAAGCCTCAAGAAAAATGGGGGAAAACGTCATTAAGGAACTTGTCAATCTGACTCAGGCCAAAAACCGGGGAGTCAAGCATGCAAACTTTGTAGTTGTTCGAGAAACAAAAATGCCAGCAATCCTCATAGAATGTGGATTTTTGACCAACGCGCAAGAGAGAAGCAAACTTTTTGATCCAAACTACCAGGAATCCCTTGCTATGGGAATTGCTAAAGGATTGGATGCAACCATTCGAAAAAAATAGATTTGGTCCCAATTGGTTTTTTTTGCTAATACAAAAATCCAAATAACCAGAGAGGAATTTTAGCGCCCAAACCTGTTTCGATGTCATCACAGGCCAAAAATGCATTCTTCTCTTCTTTGATTTGTTCAAATTTTTTTGTCCGCCCTCCAACCTCAAAAAGATATTTGTCATCGATCAAGAAATCCCCTTGATGAGGAAGAGTTAATTGATGCTGAGCAGATAACATATTCAAAAAGAAAGTTTCCCGAATTGTCCCCTTGTTAGGCTGACCCGCAGAAAGAGCGTGCATTTGGTTTGGATTGTCGAGATAGACTTTTTCTGGAGTATCTAAATGACTCAATTTAGTATTTTTTTTACTTATCGATCGGATCAGATAAGCCTCTTCAAGATATTTAAAATAGGTTTTTACTGTTCGAATATCCCCAATTTCTAACGATTCTTTGAGGTGATTCCATTTAGGAGTAAAGGGAACTGCTTTGGCAATGTACATCAAAAGTTGTTTGATTTTATGAATACTGGTCCCAGTTAGGTGAGGATATATCGAAGCAAGATCCGATTCAATAGTAGTATGAAGATTTTGTTCAAGAGTCAAAGAATACAATTCTTTGTTCTGAATTTCCAAAAAGTAAGGATAGTAACCATAATCTAAGTAATTTTGAAAAAGAGGGAGAATTTTTTGATCAAGCTTTTCGCAAGAATCCATGATCGAAGGGGCAATTCTTTCATGATTCCTAAGAATATCAGCAAGGGAAAAAGAGGGGAGTTTTAATGCATAGTGAAGTTCTAAAAATTCGCGAAAGGAAAGACCTAAGAGTTGGTATTTGATTGCTCGCCGGGTAAGGTCATGAGTTCCCTTATGCATTTGCAGTGCGGAACTTCCTGAAACAATGATTTTAAGTTTGTGAAAGGTATCATAGATGCTTTTTAACTCTTGCGACCAGTTTGAATATTTATGAATTTCATCAAATGCAATCAGCTTTCCTCCCATAGCGTAGAATTGTTCCGCAATTTCATAGAGCGGAATTCCGCTCACTTGAAAATGGTCTACTTGCACGTAAAGAATGGATGGATCATAGATGTCCTGAGAGGCATGATCTAGTAAATATTGAACTAATGTGGTTGTTTTTCCTACTCCTCTTGAACCGAGCAAAAAGGAAAGGCGATGTTGAAAAGAACAAGTTTGGATAAAGTATCTTCTATAGGGAGAATTTTTTAATTTTAAAAAATTTTGGCTTAACTGCCGAAGCTCCAAAAGCATCATTTTTTTTCCAATTCTTGGATTATAATCCCATTATATAACATAAATATATGGAATGCAATCCGTATTTTTTTGACAAAACTATGGATTGCATTCCATACTCTCATTGAATTTTTAAAAATAGAAAGGTTGTCCCCGGCGCGAGTTGAACGCGCGACCTATTGCTTAGGAGGCAATCGCTCTATCCCCTGAGCTACGGGAACATTTCAAAAGAAAAGATAAATCATAGCATAAAAACTTCAAAATGTTAAACTTCAAATAAAGAGTGCCGTTCTCAGTGGATGTGTTCACGCGGTCAAATGGGAGCGCAGTATAAAGAGGTTTTTATGGCAAAAGCAGATATCGGTTTAGTGGGGTTAGCTGTAATGGGGCAAAACCTTGCTTTGAATATGAATGATCATGGTTTCCATGTGGCGGTATTCAACCGAACCGTTTCAAAAGTAGACGCATTTCTAAAGGGTCCTGCAAAAGGAACCAATCTTCAAGGAGCCCATACGATCAAAGAATTCATCGACTCTTTGAAAAAACCCAGACGAATCATGCTAATGGTAAAAGCGGGCAAACCGGTCGATGATATGATCGATGAGTTCCTCCCTTTCCTCGAAAAAGGGGATATTCTCATTGATGGGGGAAACAGTCTCTTTACGGACACCAACCGACGCTGCGAAGCTTTAAAAGCAAAGGGGATTTTATTTATTGGGACTGGAATTTCTGGTGGAGAAGAGGGGGCAAGACACGGCCCTTCGATTATGCCGGGAGGAAATAAAGAAGCGTGGCCTCATGTGAAGGATATTTTCCAGGCAATTGCAGCAAAAGCAGACAATGGAGAGCCTTGCTGCGACTGGGTAGGGGACAACGGCGCTGGCCATTACGTGAAAATGGTCCACAATGGGATTGAATATGGGGATATGCAGCTAATCTGCGAAGCCTACCACTTGATGAGACATGGTTTAGGGATAGAACCGGCAAAGCAAGCCGAAATTTTTGCAAAATGGAATAAGGGAAAATTAGATAGCTATCTGATCCAAATCACAAGTCATGTTTTGAAAGTCCAAGAAAACGGCTCCCCTCTCATCGATCAGATTTTAGACGTTGCTGGGCAAAAAGGAACTGGAAAATGGACGGCAATTAATGCGTACGAACTCGGTGTGCCGGTGACTTTGATCGGAGAGGCTGTTTTTGCAAGATGCCTTTCCTCTTTAAAGGAGGAACGGGTAGAGGCAAGCAAACTCTTTCCCAATGAGGGATCCTTTAAAGGGGACAAAAATGCTCTTGTAGACAACATCGAACAAGCACTCTACGCATCCAAAATTGTTAGCTACGCCCAAGGATTCATGCTGATGCGACAAGCTGCGGAAGAGTACAAATGGAACATTCAATATGGCAATGTTGCCCTAATGTGGAGAGAAGGGTGCATCATACGGAGCCGATTCTTGGGAGACATTAAAAAAGCCTATTCAAAAAATCCAAATTTGAAAAATCTCTTAGTAGATCCCTTTTTTACAGCAGAAATTCAAGCCATTCAAGAAGGGTGGCGAGAAGTGGTCGCTGCTTGTGCGAAACTGGGCGTCCCAGCGCCTTGCTTAAGTACAGCGCTTTCTTTTTACCATGGATACCGCTCTAAAACATTACCTGCAAATCTTCTCCAAGCATTGCGAGATTATTTTGGTGCCCATACTTATGAGAGGGTCGATAAACCAAGAGGGGAGTTTTTCCACACCGATTGGATTGGGTCTGGCGGGGGAGTGAGCTCCTCTTCTTACAATGCCTAATTTGTTCACATAACCTTGAAAACGCAAATAGGAGATCCATATGCAAATTAGTATTGGTACTGGTAATGAAACTCCAAATAATCCTTTTGGATTTTTAGATCGCTCGACCTTTTACATAAATATCACCCCTAGTTTAGTGATCACTGTTGGAACGGCTTATGGGATTTATCTAGAAATAGCAGAACATATAGATAAGCGAGAATGGGGATCATTCTCAATCCTGTTCTGTAAAGTTTTTGTATTAGGATTGGTAGAATCCGGTTATCTCTTATTATTAAACTGCTCCCCTAAACTGGGAAAAGTCGTTACGGGGATTAGTTTATTTGCTCTTATCGTATTCAACTTTAAAAAAACTAAGCAAGAACTTCTTGATACCCATCCATAAAAAAGGTAAATGTTCACCACCCAAAGTGGTGAACATTTACGAAAAATTCGCTAAGAATTGTCGGCTGGGATTAGGATTTGTAGAGTATTTAAAAGAAAAAGGGCGGCCTCTTTTTTAAGGATTTTATGGCGCGGTCTTGACCTTAACTGAAGGGCACTTCTTGCTCCAAAAATTTCTTCTCCAACAAAGGTCAATGTCTTGGATTTGCTATTATCATTATAGAAAAATTCCCATTTTGTCGAGCTATTCTCATATTCTTGGGTGATATTGTTTACAAAAGGGTTGGATTTTTTTGCCAAATTCACAAGTTGTTGATATTGTTGGGGATTCTTTTCTGGGGATATGATTTGATAATCAATTTCACCTGAAGGTTTTCGAATGATTTTTGTAAGGGTTTTCTTCTCTTCGTTATAAGTAAAGGGGTTGTCGATTTTCAATAGTTTCTGGGTTTTGTCGAATCCATTCAAAAATGCACTATTATCTTTCCAAATGTCTTTTTGATTGTGTATTGAAAACCAAAAATCGAGATTTTCTTCGGAGATTCGATCTGTATCAATCGCTTTCTGCAATTCCTCCACGATAGTGCTTGGTTTCAGGAAATGTTCGATCGAGTAGTAAGCATTTTTTGCCTGGAGTAAGAAACTTATCAGATCCAAGTTACCTTTCAAAGTAGGTGGCTCTAAAGAAGGGATGTCTATAATGTCCAAATATCTTAAGATTTTTTTTCCTTCCTATCTTGCCGCCGTAGGCGATCCTGCATATCTTGTTATGCTATTACCAACATTTTTAATTACACCCAGTGATTGTCTTTTTTGAGTTTCCCGAAGTTCCAATACCGTCATCATCACCTCATCGGGAGTCATGTTGCTAGTATCGATCACAATTAAAGATTGTCTTTTTTGAGTTTGATTCTGTCCCGAAATTCTAGTACCGCCATCATCACCTCATCGGGAGTCATGTTGCTAGTATCGATCACATAGGCGTCGTCTGCTTGCCGTAACGGAGAGTTTGTTCGGGCACTGTCGTATTCGTCCCGTTTATTGGTCTCTTCTAGAACTTTCTCTAAAGACAATTTGTCTTTGAGATGGGGATACCTTGCTAATAGGTCCTCATACCGCCGTTTTGCCCTTATTTCTGGGCTACCGGTCAGAAAAATTTTCAGATCGGCTTTTGGGAAAACCACAGTGCCCATGTCGCGACCTTCAAAAACAGCATTGACATTGTTGCCAAGTTCTCTTTGAAAGGCGACCAATTTATCTCGAAGAGGTTGAAGAGCAGAAATTTCAGAGACTTTTTGGGTTACTTCGGGAGTTCGGATTTGTTCGGTAACGTTTTCCCCATTCACAATGTAGTTTTTTTCTCCTCGAAACAGTTTGATATTGAGTTGAAGGGTACTGATATATTTTTTTAGAGCCTCCTCATTTTGATAATCGATATGATCTTTCATGATCGCGTAGGTGACAGCTCTGTACATGGCACCGGTATCAAAATAGATAAATCCCAAAGATTCCGCTACTTTTCTAGCAATCGTGCTTTTTCCAGTAGCTACTCTTCCGTCGATCGTGATAATCATTTAAAAACTCCAAAATTCTAGGATAGAAGTAATCCAATTTTTCTGATTCCATTCTTTGACAAGTAGGAAAAAATATACAAGAGGAATTGTAAAAATGAGGGAATCGATGATATCTAGCATTCCTCCCAGCCCTGGAAGTTGGTTGCTATCTTTGACCCCTGCATCTCTTTTAAGTAACGACTCTGCAAGGTCACCAATTTGAGCGACAAAGCCAAGAATAGAGCCTAGAAACACAGATTCCAAAAGGGAAATTTGAAGGACTCTTTTATGGGTTACCATTTCAGCTATAAAGGGGAGCAGTACACTGATCACAATGGCGGTAAGCAAGCCTCCAATGGCCCCTTCCCTTGTTTTTTTTGGGCTTATTTCAGGAGCGAGGGGAGATTTGCCTAGTAATTTTCCACTAAAATAGGCTCCAGTATCTGTAAATTTTGTAACGGCAATGGCATAAACTAACCACCAACGACCATCTTGGAGCGCCCCTTCGGGAAAAAAGTAATTGATGCAAATGGTAAAACTGAGAGGAATGGCTATATAGACCAAACCAAAAAAGGTGATCGCTAATTTAACAAGAGGGGACTCATCGGTATAAAAAAAATACAAAAAACTAACGAACAAAGAAAGTCCTAGAACTAATGGGGGTAAAAAGAGAGTAACAGGATACATCAAAGAGAAAAAAATGGAAAAAGAATACAAAATGCCCGTAACAATCCCAATTTCCATTAAAGGGGGAAACCCTTTCTTTGCCGAAATTTGGTAATACTCATAAAGAGAAAGAGAGATGACAGTTGCAATGGTGAGAGCGAATACGGGTTTAAAAATAGGATCGAAGGATAGATAAATGAGAAGCAGTAGCGCAACGGATAGAAGGGTGCTAAATAGCAGTCTGTTTCGAAGTTGGGTGGATATATATTTCATGAACCAGTCCTTATTTCTCTTCGTTGGAAATCCAGTACAGCGTCAAGTAGGTCATTGGAAGAAAAATCGGGCCAAAGTACAGGGGTTGTATAGATTTCGGTATAAGAGATTTGCCAAAGTAGAAAGTTGCTAATTCGTTGTTCTCCACTGGGCCGAATGAAGAGGTCGGGGTCTTTCAAGGAACAGGTGTCTAGGTATTTAGAAATCAAACTTTCAGTGATTTCTTCCTTTTCTAAAAGCCCTCTCTCATAATCTTCAAGCATTCGATGAAAAGCCCTTCGAATTTCATCTCGAGCTCCATAATTCAAGGCTAAGACAAATTGCATTGAGGAGCCCTTTTGGGTGACCTCTTTCGTTTCTTGAATTAGCGTTTGGATGTCATTTCGAAGCTTTGAGAGGTCGCCAATGGTTCGAAATTGGATCCCTTCCCGAATCATTTTCGGAGTTTGTTCTTTGAGATAGGAACAGAGCAAACCCATCAAGATTTCGATTTCGTAAGAGGACCTTTTCCAATTTTCTGTAGAAAATGCGTACAAAGTGATGACTTTCACTCCAATTTCTTTGGCCGCATCCAAAAGGAGTGTCACTCTCTCGCATCCTGCTTTATGACCTTCCCCAGAAGAAAGGTTGTGCTTCGCTGCCCAACGCCGATTTCCGTCTAAAACAACAGCGACGTGGTAAGGGACGCGAGCTGGATCTAACTTAGATAGTTGTTCTGCAGTGTAACAAGGCATAAATCAATCGGTTTTAAGAACGTCCATAAAGGCGCTTTGGGGAATATTTACTTTTCCAATTTCTTTCATTTTCTTTTTCCCCTTCTTCTGCTTTTCCCAAAGCTTTCTTTTCCTTGAAATATCTCCGCCATAGCATTTGGCAGTTACGTTTTTGGAAACGGCTGCAATCGTTTCTCTGGCAATGATTTTTCCGCCAATGGCGGCTTGAATAGGAACTTTAAACAGTTGTTTTGGAATCACTTCCTTAAGTTTTGCACAAAGATTGCGCCCTTTTCCTTCCGCTTTGCTTCGATGGACAAGGCACGAAAATGCATCTACAGGTTCATCATTGACTCTGATTTCTAACTTAACGATATCGCTTTCTTGATAGCTGTCAAACTCGTAGTCGAAGGATCCGTATCCTCGGGTGATCGATTTTAATTTGTCATTGAAATCGGTAATGATTTCGTTTAGAGGGATTCGGTAAGAAAGGAGAAGTCTTTTGGCATCCAAAGTTTCGGTTTTTATGCAAAGGCCCCGTTTTTCCATGCATAAATTCATGACCGCTCCCAAATAATCTTGGGGAGAAATAATACGGCAAAGAACCCACGGCTCTTCAACCCATGCAATCGTTGCAGGATCGGGATAACGGGCAGGATTATCCACTTCGTGAGTGGTGTCATCGTTCAAGGTAAATTTATAAACGACACTCGGCGCGGTCGTGATTACATCGAGATCAAATTCACGCTGGATTCTTTCAAAAATGATTTCTAGGTGCAGCAGCCCTAAAAATCCGCATCGGAATCCAAAACCAAGAGCGGTGCTGCTTTCTTGTTCAATGTAAAGAGCTGCATCGTTGAGCTGGAGCTTTACAAGAGCATCTCTAAGAGCTTCGAAATCGGTCGATTCGATGGGATATATCCCTGCAAATACTACAGGTGTCACATTCCGAAATCCAGGCAAAGATTCCAATGCCCCATTTTTTTGCGTAGTGATTGTATCGCCAATTTTTACATCGGTGGTTTTCTTGATATTGGCGATCATATAACCTACTTCGCCAGGACGCAACACTTCAATCGGAATCATTTTTGGGGTAAAGATCCCCACCTCTAACACCTCAAAATCGCGCTCTGTAGCCATCATTTTGATGAGCGATCCTTTTCGGATCTCCCCACTGACGACTCGTATATAGGTCATCACACCACGATAGGTATCATAATGGGAATCGAAGACTAAACATCTCAACAGAGAGTCTTTTGGCTCGTTGGGATAGGGCACTTTTTCGATCACCTTTTCTAGAATTCCGTCTATTCCAAGTCCCGTCTTTGCTGAACAGCAGATAATGTCCGAAGTATCTAATCCAATGACTTCTTCGATTTGCCTTTTGACCCCATCTATATCGGCAGCAGGGAGATCGATTTTATTAATTACGGGGATAATTTCAACATTTCGTTCTAAGGCAAGATGAACATTTGCCATGCTTTGCGCCTGTACGCCTTGCACAGCGTCAACAACGAGTAATGCACCGTCACAAGCCGAAAGAGATCTAGAGACTTCATAGGTAAAGTCGACGTGTCCTGGAGTGTCAATGAGATTGATTTGGTAGATTTCCCCGTCTTTTGCAGTATGAAACATTCTAACGGGATGGGATTTGATAGTGATTCCCCGCTCTCGCTCCAAATCCATGTCGTCCAATACCTGCTCTTGCATCTCTCTTGGGGAAACGGTTTTGGTAATCTCTAACAATCGATCTGCAAGCGTCGATTTTCCATGATCGATATGGGCGATGATCGAGAAGTTACGGATTTTTTTTATATTATATTTAAAACTCATGTCTCACGAAAAATCTTCTCGAGTTGCGGCCAAGATGACTCGAACATCCACCGAGTTGCCTCGACTAGAACCTGAATCTAGCGCGTCTACCAGTTCCGCCATGGCCGCATGACAATTTTGTGAGGTACGAACACACTATTTCTAATTCAAAAGAGGGAGTGGTAAACTCCCTCTTGAATTTCAAACGTGATATAGAGTCACATTTGATCCACATTGCCGATGACCGGACTCGAACCAGCACCCAGTTGCCTGGAGTAGATTTTGAGTCTACCGCGTCTACCAATTCCGCCACATCGGCTTAAGGGACTGTTCAACAATAAATTAAACAGCCCCTATAGCCTTGTTTCTTCCTCATTAAGGTAAGCAACGAAAGATAGTATATTGATTCTTTTGGATTAGAGCAAGAATTATCCTTCTTGCGCCTTTCCCGTTGCGGCCAATTTTATACCGAACGTAGTGTGAAAAATTGGATTTGGGCTATGCCAAAGCACATACGCGTTAAACTAAACAACATTTTCAAGGTGAATATTTGCATCCAAAATTACATCAAGAAGCAAAATGCCTTGCTACAAAAGTTTCTCATTCAAGATAATTCAGGAGTTAGTTGCAAAACTCCAATTTGGTCACCTTCGCCACGTTTTGCAACTGGCTCTCAGATTTAAGAATAGGAATATTCATGTTAAAAAGTATGACAGGATACGGAAGAACAGTTCTTCAAAATGAACTTGGTCAGTTTGTGGCAGAAGTACATTCTTTAAACCGAAAACACCTGGAAATTTCTCTATCTTTGCCTCATGAATTTCAGAAATTCGAATCGCAAATGCGGCAATGGATAGGAGAGCATGTGAAAAGAGGGCGAGTTCATCTAGCTATTTCCGTGAAATATTCGGAAAATCTGCCCATAAATATTTCTGTCAATTTGCCATTCGCAAAAAAAATCAAAGAAGCTTGTGATCCACTGGTGCAAGAATTGCAATTGCCAGATAGCTTTATCTCTTCAATTCTTACTCAAAGCCCGCACTTATTAGTTTACGAAGATCAGAACGAACAGGAAGATGCATACAAAAATATTCTTTACGGGCTTACTATTTCTTCCTTGCAAAGTCTAAACGAGATGAGATCAAAGGAGGGATTGGAGTTACAAAAAGACATTCAGAATCGAATGGATGAAATTGCAATTCATATGCAAGATATTGTGGAACTAGCCCCTAAGCAGAGATTAACCTTTCGAAAAAAACTAGAAAGTGTATTGAATGAATTCATTTTGGGTTCTTCAAAGGATGAGGGGAGGATTTTGCAAGAAGTTTGTCTTTTTGCTGAAAAGGTAGATATTAGCGAAGAAATTTTGCGGCTTTGTTCCCATCAAAAACAATTTTTAGAAGTTTTGATGGCAGCGGAGACTTCTGGGAAAAAATTAGATTTTTTATTGCAAGAGATGTTGAGAGAAAGCAATACCATTTGCGCAAAATCGGAGGATGCCGAAATCATTCATCACAGCATCGATATTAAAACGGAGCTTGAACGAATTCGAGAGCAAATACAAAATGTCGAGTGAAAAAAAACAACTGTTGGGGAATCGAAAAAAGGGGCTCCTTTTTGTCATGAGCGCTCCTGCTGGAACCGGAAAAACGACACTAATGCAAATGTTGACCCGTGAATTTCCTCAGGTAATTCAAAGCATTTCCTATTGCTCTAGAAAGCCAAGATCCAATGAAAAAGATGGAGTAGATTACCATTTCATTACCGAAAAAGAATTTGAAAAAAAGATAAAGACTGCTGATTTTTTAGAATACGTTCGATTGTATAATGATTACTATGGTACAGATAAAAAATGGGTGGAAAAGCAACTTTCTCTAGGAAATCATGTATTTCTTGTCATAGATACGCAAGGGGCCATGAAGCTCAAAGGGTGTGTAAATGCAATTTTTATTTTTATAAAACCCCCTTCTTTAGAAGTTTTACAAGAGCGCATTTCTAAGCGTAGCACCGATTCCCCAGAAAGCATACAAAAAAGGATGGCTTGGGCTGAAAAAGAGCTACCCTTTGCAAAAGAATATGACTATCTAATCGTCAATGATGATCTAGAAACTGCCTACCAAGTTTTAAGAAGTATCGTCATTGCTGAAGACCACCATTTGATGGGATCACAGGATGCAAACAAAAGTATTGGCTCAAAAATAGAAAAAAATTAACAGGACATGCAGGATTGCCTACGGCGGCAGGGTAAAAAATGAAATCTTAAGATTTTTTTCCTTCCTGGGATCACATCAAAATTTTGATACAACTTGAGTTTTAAACGCTCTTGTGGCATTCTGATTCCTTAGAGGGTGTCTGGAAGTAAGGTCCTGTCGATTTTCAAGTTCTTTTGAGCCGATTTTTGAGTTAAATTTTTAGGGATAATATCAACAAAAGTGTATTTCCCGTAAAATTTTAATCAAAAAAGCGGCCAAAATAGCTTCGAAAAGCGACGAACCCTTGGTTTCCAGACACCTTCAGGAATTTTGAGGAGAAGTTCATGGATTATGAAGGTAATTTAACCACCGAATGGATCGCTAACAAATTTAAAGGGGAAAGCCAATTCCAGATTGTGAATTCCTTGATTCAATTGGCTCATGATAAGGTGAAACTCGGGCAAGGCGATGAGTTTACTGCTGGACCAAAAAATATTGCTTTGGATGTCATTGTGGATGTAGCGGATGGTGTTCTACAGCGTCAAGTTCAGATAGAAGTGGATCCCGAACCGGTCGAAAGCAACTCTTTGACAGTGTAAAGTTTGCTTTCTCGATAGTTGACAATGCAATTTTCTTTTTTTGATAACAGTTCTTTGGAGAGTTTAACATATTCATCTCTGATTCTCGTTATTGGAGTCATGCTTTTTTTTCTCTTTTGGGGATGGCGTTCTACCAAAAAAAAAAACGAAATTTTAAGTCCATATACAGGAAATCCCGTTCGAAGATTCGATAGTCTTTCCTATGAAAGCATTGAAAAAGTGAAAGAATTTATGGAGCGACAAGCTGGATACGATAACCGGATGTTCAATATTCATCGCGCAGTGGTTTGTCGGGATACAGGGAGGATTTTTCCCAATGCAATCACATGGTATGGAAAAATGGAACTCGATTGGACGTTTCTTCAGAAAAGGCATCTAGGCGACTATGTTTCTTGGGGGAGTTTAACCAAGGAAACTCAAAGGGAAATTCAGAATTTGCATGACTCTTTAGAGGAGTTTCAAACAGAGCTTTCCTCAACCGTTCCCAGTCCTAGGATCATTGAAAAGTCTTTGGCGTATCTCAAGCCAGGGCCCCTTTATGTAAATCCCGATACCAATGAACTTTTAGGTTGGAAATGCATTCCCGATTCCGAATTGGAGGTTTTGATCGTCCAAAAACCAAAAGACAAATCTCCTTTCCCAGCTTATTTGAAAGATGAAAAAGAGAAAAAAAAATTTAAAAAAGATAGAAAATGAAAAGAAAAAAAATATTAATCACTTCTGCTCTTCCTTACGCCAACGGACCTTTGCATTTTGGCCATATTGCAGGGGCCTATCTTCCAGGAGATTGTTATGCCAGATATGAGCGTCTTAAAGAAAATGAGGTTCTTTATGTATGCGGATCCGATGAATATGGGATAGCGATCACTTTAAGTGCAGAAATGGCAGGAAGAACTCCTCAGCAACATGTCGATCTTTTCCACAAAATGAATAAAGATTTTTTCGATCATTTGAATTTTTCCTTTGATCACTATTCGAGAACTACTTGCAAAGGACACAAAGAACTAGTTCAGCAATTTTTCAATGACCTTTTACAAAATGGGTATATTGAAGAGAAAATTACGGATCAGTTGTATTCTCCCAAAGATGATAAGTTTTTGGCTGACCGGTATGTTACAGGCACCTGCCCCCAATGTAGTTACGACAAAGCAAGAGGGGATGAATGTCAAAATTGTGGCGCGAGTTATGAGGCTACTGATTTGAAAAATCCCCGTTCCAAAATTACGGGAGCTCCTCTGATTTTAAAACCTACAAAACATTGGTTCTTGCTCCTAGAAAAGTTTCGTGAGAAGCTTTTGGAATGGCTCGACTCTAAAGATTGGAAACCCAATGTTGTTAAATTTGTAAAAAATTATATTGAAGAGCTGAAGCCTCGTTGCATTACTAGGGACTCCTATTGGGGGGTTCCTCTTCCCTTGCCAGGAACTGAAGGAAAAGTCTTTTATGTATGGTTTGATGCTCCTATCGGTTATTTATCTGCCACCAAAGAATGGGCCGAAAAAATAGGGGAGCCAGAACGATGGAAAGACTATTGGTGTGATCCCGATACAAAGCTTGTCGAATTTGTGGGAAAAGATAATGTTCCTTTCCACGCAGTGTTTTTCCCAGCAATGATTATGGGACAAAAGCAGTTTTACAAGCTGGTCGATGAACTTCCTGCAAACGAGTTTTATAACTTAGAAGGGCGCCAATTTAGCAAATCTGATGGTTGGTACATTGATTTGGAAGACTTTTTTAAGAAATACACATCGGATCAAATTCGATATGCAATTGCTGCCAATGCTCCAGAAACTTCCGATTCAGAGTTTTCCTGGAAAGATTTTCAAAACCGGTGCAATAGTGATCTTCTGGGAAAATATGGGAATTTGGTCAATCGAACTCTTATTTTTGCTGCGAAACATTGCGATGGAAAAATTCCAGAAATGAAAGATCTCGAAGAGGTCGATCGAACATTTTTAAACGAAATTCGAGGATTGATTGGTCAGGCCTCTAAATGCTACGAAGAATTTAAGATTCGCAGGGCAAGCCAAATCGTGATGGAAATAGCTCAGAAAGGAAATGTTTACTTTGATGCAAAAAAACCTTGGGTTTCAGCAAAAGACCCCTCTCTTCACAGATCCATGGCTAACACCATTGCCTGTTGCTTGGAATGTTTAAAAGCCCTTGCTTTAGTTTCTTTTCCCATTATTCCAGGAACCGCAGAGAAAGTATGGCACATGATAGGTCAAAAAAAGCCTTTTTCCCAAAATCGATGGAATGATCTCGAAGAAAAAAATCTACTTCCTGGCACCCAACTTCCAACACCAGAGGTATTATTCCGGAAAGTGGAGGATGAAGAAATTGTCCTCGAAAGCCAAAAATTACGCTCCCTTTCCCAAAATAAGCAAGACCCTCTTGCAACGATCCAAGAATTTCAAAAATTAGACTTTCGAGTGGGAAAAGTTCTCTCTGCTGAGCCGGTTCCAAAAAGCGATAACCTATTCAAGCTATCCATCGATCTTGGTTCAGAGAAAAGAACCATTGTTTCAGGGATCAGACGGCATTATTCTGCCGAGCAAATCATCGGTAAAAATGTCATTGTAATTGCCAACCTTGCTCCTGCAAAGATCATGGGCGTAGAAAGCCAAGGAATGCTACTTGCAGGGAAGAATGGGGATACCTTAGAAGTACTTTCGGTAGATACCCTACCCCCAGGAAGCAAAGTTTCCTAAATCTGAATGCGCATTTGTTCAGGTAAAGACGAAAAAGTTGAAAAGCTATTTTGTCAATGTGCCTTATTGGATGTTACGTATTGCCATAGCGAAAATGGTAAAAAAACTATTTTGCGAATGTGCCTTATTGGATGTTACGTATTGCTACAGCGAAAATGGTAAAAAAACTATTTTGCCAATGTGCCTTGAGCTTTCATCTTACGCACGATTGCAGAAATTCCATGCTTATTAATGGTACGCATAGCGGAAGAGGAAACATTCAGACGAATAAACCGTTTTTCTTCAGGCAACCAAAATCTTTTTTGCCTTGTATTAGGAATAAAGTCTCTTTTTGTTTTTCCAGTAACTTTAAGGCCGATCCCTTTTTTCTTTTTAGCAATACCTCGGATCGCATAGGTACGACCGCGTGAACGTTTTCTTCCTGTTAGTTGGCATTTTGTAGACATGATTTTACTCCATCAATTGAAAGGAAAATCGTAGCATATTTTCGAGTTCTATACAAGCAAGTTCTAAGAGAGTTAGGAATTTTGTTTTTTGGTTCCATGATCTTTATGGGCTACTTCAACAAGTTGTTTGATTTTTTCCTGCTGATCTGGCTGTTGATCTAACTTTTGTAGTGTAGAAAGGTCAAATCCATCCTTTGATAAAGATTCTTCAATGATTTTAATTCTTTCAGTCGATGTTGGATATTTGGGATCCACAACGTCGCCATTTGGTAGCAAAACTTCACTATCAGGAGATCGAACTTCTTTGACGAAGTTTTGCCAAGCTTTGAATTGTCGTCTTCTCCCCAATTTTTCTTCTATTGTCATATTATCTAAGGCAAATTGGTCGGCTCTTTCAACACAAAATCGATTAAACTTACAAGTTGCATATTGAGTGATCTTTTTTGCACTGTAAATGCAAGAACCTAGGAAAACAAGATCCGCAGAGACCCCTCCATCCGCTTTTTCATCGACAGATTGATATACAGGATTTAAAAGGAAATAAGTGGCAAGAGTATGGATGCATCCAGCGGATAATCCAGTTAAGTGTTGGATAACCACGTCGTTGTAGTAAACATGGGCGATTTCGTATTTAAATATCGAATTGAAAGCCTCTTTATCTATCTCTCGAATTCCTGGAGACAGAGAAATAATCGGAGTCGCAAAAGTATTATTTCCACCAAGAGTATTGGCAAATCCTGGTGTAATTTTTTCCTGGATCACTAAATCGGAACGAATGTTGTATTTTTTTAAAAATTCGGAATGTTCATGTTTTACTGGATTTTCAAGCGAACGATCTCCGTCTATAGGTGCTGTGGATATTGAATTTTTTAAAAAATTAGTGCAATATCCAAAATTAGAAAAAAATGATAGATAAGGGGCATAAAAACTCATAAAGTACCTTTATATTATGTAAATCAAAAAGTATATCATAATTAATGGGAATAAAACAATAAGCTTTTATCAATGAAGGGGGAGCCACTCGTCTTTGATGTTAAAGCGGCGATCTTTTTGTTTTTTTCTTTGAGATTTGATCAGATCTTCATCGCTGGTTTTTCCAATTTTACTTTGTAGCTCTTTTCGATAAAGTTCCACTTTTTTCCGAATTTCGTTCATTTGTTCCCATTCCTTTTCTGTGATTTCATTTGGATGTTCGATTAAATGTTTCATTTTGTCTTGGTCAATCCCTAGTTTTTCGAAAAGTTTGCTATCTTTTTTCTTTAAAATTTGCAAGTTGCGATAAAACGTATGGAGGGATAAAGCTTTTGTTTCTTGGTCATCAAAAGCATTTTTCTTGGTCATTTCTTCGCCAAAAGAGTTGGATAAGTCGGCAAGATAAAGGAGTTGTTTTATCCCAAACTTACGAAAACCTTCTTCTAAAGCCTGCTCAACTTTTTGAAAATTGATTTTTGTCATACGAATCCCCTTTCTTTTATTATAAAGTAAAATTTTATATATATCAAATTGTAGATCTTTAAATTGTTGAAATTCAGCATGTTAAAATGTTGAAATCCTTCATTGCGGATTATCAATAAATTTTTTATAACAAATTTTAGGGTTCATACCCCAAGGATAGTTTAAAAAAATGCAAGAGCATAAAGTCGACTGTTGCGTGATCGGCTCTGGGCCTGCTGGTCAAAAAGCGGCCATTCAAGCTGCAAAACTAGGGAAGCGTGTAATTGTGATCGAAAGCGATCCAAGCCCTGGAGGTGCTTGTTTGTTTTCAGGCACGATTCCATCGAAGACTTTGCGAGAAGCAATCCTCGACTTAACCGGTTTTTACGATAGAAGTTTTTATGGGAAAGACTGCAAAATCAGAGAAGTTTCTATCTTTGATCTTAACCACCGTTTGCAAAAAGTAACTGAAGAGCTCCGAAACATTGTCATTCGTCAGTTTAAGAAAAATGATATTCTTCTTGTAAACGGCAGGGCTCGGTTTGAAAACCAAAATATGCTTTTAGTAGTGGATAAAGACTTTCGCATTCGGCACCAAGTGGTTGCGGAGAAAGTGATTATTGCAACAGGTTCACAACCTCGAAATCCTTTGGATGTTCCGTTTGATGAAGAGGTGATTTTAGATTCTACCCGTTTATTAGCAATAGGAAAGGTACCTAAAACAATGTTGGTGCTAGGAGGTGGAATTATTGGTTCAGAATATGCCAGTTTTTTTGCGGCTCTTGGAACGGAAGTGACAGTCATTGATAAAAAAGATCATATGTTGCCTTTGCTCGATCCAGAAATTGGAATGCAATTGCAAACAGCCTTGACAGACATTGGTTTGAAATTTAGGGGAAGAATCAAACCAAAGAAAATTGAGAGACATCAAAACAGAGCCTTTGTAACCTTTGAGGATGAATCGACTCTGGAAGCAGATGTTCTTCTTTACGCCTTGGGACGAGAAGCCAACGTGGGGGATTTGCATATTCAAAACGGGGGACTTGCGCTCAATGCGAAAGGATATATTCCGGTCAATGCCCTCTTCCAAACGATGGTTCCCCATATTTATGCTGTAGGAGATGTGATTGGTGGGCCTTGTCTCGCTTCAACGAGTATGGAGCAGGGGAGGCTTGCAGCAAGGCATGCGTTTGGGGCGGAAACGCACCATTTTCCCTCCTTTTTTCCGATTGGAATTTATACAATTCCGGAGATTTCTTCCTGCGGATACACAGAAACGGAACTGAAAGAAATGGGATTTCATTATGAAGTGGGGAGAGCCTATTATTATGAAATCGCAAGAAGCGGCATTGCAGGAAGCAGCATTGGCATGTTCAAAATTCTATTTCATGCGGAAACTTTGGAATTGCTGGGTGTGCACATTATAGGCCGAGGAGCCACAGAAACCATCCACATTGGACAAGTAGCGATCAGCCACCATGCCCATATTGATTTTTTCATCGATCAGGTTTTCAATTATCCCACTTATGCGGAAGGTTACCGAATTGCAGCATTGAATGGTATTAATAAGATCAAAAGGAGAAGGTAATGGGGAATCCATATTCTAGTCAGGATAATAAAAATACCCAAAAGAGGAAATTGCCAGAATTTATTAATTTGGAAAAAGAGACCCCTTTGCAACAGAAGGCATTTCCTCCGTTGTCTTTCTCAAAAGAATCTCTTCCAAAAATCCCTTTGCCATTCCCTTATCGGGTTCTTTGTTTATTAGGATCGGTTATTGCCGCTTTTTGGACTTTAGGCGGGCTTGTGATACAAACCATATTTGCTTTAGGGTATGCACTCACGCTCTTTCAGAGCAAATTTATGAAAATACTAGTTCTAGATTGCTGGGAAAGAGTTTGCAAAGGAACTGTTGTCTCTTTATCCCTTCTTTTTGCTTTCTTTAGTCCTCAATTTGCTTTAATCGTTTTTTTATCCTATTTCACCTTGAAAGGGAGCACCTGGCAGGAGGATTTCCTCGGAAAAATTTTGCGAAAATACCTTCAAAAGTAAAATTTTTGTGTAAAACACCCTCAAAAAAATGATTTTTGAGAAAAAATAATTGATTTTTCCCCAATTGTTAGGAAAACCTCTTTGTTGAAAGAATATGAAAATAAAAAGATAGAGAAAAAGGGTTATGATTTAGCAAAACAATACGATCCGTATTTTTTATACGAATGTGTGGAAAAAACAATTACTGTCGATTTTCAACAAGAACTAGCGTTTTTTGCGAACTATGATAAGATTAAGCTTCTTTGCAAAGAAGTGGTGGATATGCCAGATCAAAGAATAGACTTATTTATAAAATGCATTCGTCAAAATGGAGGAAAATTATCTTCCAAAAAGAGAGAGAAATACTTTAGAATGCTCACTGATAACGAAATAAAAAAAATGGAAGACAGAGTTATGTCTCAAGAGGAAAAATGAAAAATCATCTACTTTTTGCTTTTATTTGCTGGTGTATCCCATTAATGAGCGAGATCCCAAGTACTGCCGTCTCGGTGAATTACCAACTCATGGATGCTCCTACCTTTCAAAAGATCGTAGTGGGCAATACCATTTTAGGGGTTACTCGTCACACCAATAGCCTTTACATGCTTTATTTTGCTCCCAATGGAACTTGTGAGATGTGGAAGGAAAACCAGGTCTACGAAGGGAATTGGTGGACAGAAAAGGATGATCTTGGAAGAGATTTCGTAAGAGCCTTCTGGCCCCAATACATTTCTGAGGACCCCCAATCACTGTTTTCTCCAGAAAACCCGCATGTGGGTTCTGCAACTTCCGTATGGTACTATGTCGATTCTGAACAATCCAATAAGCTTCTAATTGGTACTAAAACATTTCAAGCTTCCGTTTTATTAGCTCCCGGAAAGACGTTTCCTTTAGATGTTAGCGAGGTGATTACTAGCTATAATTTCTTGCTGTTTAACCAACTGGATTAGCTGTACCGAACGTGATTCAAAAATTGAGATTTCGGCTGTGTCAAAGTCTCGGTATTCAACGATCGAGAAGTCACCTCATATTCTTAATATTGGGTGATTTCTCGATCGTTGAATCGCGAGAGCTTTCGCATCAGCCCAAATCCAATTTTTGAGTCACGTTCGGTATAATTACAACTGGTTCTTCCTTAGTTAACAGGATTCCCATTCCAGAAAGGATCGATAAAAAAACCCAATACCAAGCTGCAAAAGAGGCAGATCCGGTTTGTTGAAACAGCCACAGGGAAATAGCAGTAGTAGGACCTCCAAGAAGTTGAGATCCCATGGCGTATCCAAAAGAAACGATCGTATATCGATCGGATGGGGGGACCATTTTTTGGGCCCAAGAGTGGAAGGGAGCAGAAAAAGCCACTCCAAAGAGAACTACACAAACTCGAATTCCTACAATTTCTAAAAAACTGGCCTGTTCCAACATATAAAATAGGGGAATCCCAAATATAGCCACCCCAAATGCGGCAGAAGTCATCAATTTCTCTCGTCCCACTTTAGAAGCAATCCATCCAAAAAAAGGCAAAGTTAAAAAATCAAGAACAAGAAGCGTTGTGTTTAATTCCACCATTTGCGCCTTTGTAAAAGAAGAAACCAAAGGGATTAGCCCATTTAAAAGAATAAGGGCTACAGAGTAGCTTGCATAAGAAAATCCAGAACAAAGGATCAAAAAAAATAAGGGCCGTTTTTGATCCCATAAAACTTTCCCCACATTAGAAGGGCTTTTTTGAAACGAACGGATAGAGATATTTCTTCTTAGAAGGGAGCCGAAAAGGGCTGTCACACTTCCAAAAACGTACAAAATTCTCCATCCATTTTCAATGGCATCAAAATAGGTAAAAAAAGCAACCCCGGACGAAGCCAAAAGAATGCCCCCTATGGTCGACGCATCAAATAGACCACTTTGTATATCTTGTTTTTCTTCAGAACAATTCTCTAATACGTAGATCGCTCCACCAATCGTTTCTCCTGAGGAAAGAAAATTCTGAATAATTCTCCCGACTCCCCATAAAACAGGGGCAAAAAATCCTACCTGTTCATAGGTGGGACAAAACGCAAATCCCAGAGACAAAATCGACATTCCCAGCATGCTTAAAAAAAGGGCCTTTTCTCGACTCTGACCATCGCCAATGCGCCCAAATACAATCGAACCAATAGGCCTTGCCAACATGCCTAAGGGAATGATTGCATAGGTTAAAATCAAAGCAGTGAGAGAATCTTGATTTGGAAAAAAAAGGGGAGCTAAAAACGGGGCAAGAAAAGCAAATAAAGCAGAATCGTAATGCTCAAAAAAATTTCCTAGATAGGCACTCCAAAGGACTTTTCGCATGCAAAAATCCTAGCACACTTCTTAGTGAAAAACAATTACGTTTTATACCGAACGTGATTCAAAAATTGAGATTTCGGCTGTGCCAAAGTTTCGGGATTCAACGATCGAGAAGTCACCTTATATTTCTAATATTAGGTGACTTCTCGATCGTTGAATCGCGAGAGCTTTCCCATCAGCCCAAATCCAATTTTTGAATCACGTTCGGTATAGGCAGCCATTGACGTTCTCTATCATTTAATTTGCTGGAAATCGCTCGGAGCTCTTCCGGTTTCAATTTTTTAAAAATCCTAATACAGGTTTCTTGGTTAAGCCTACTAAAAAGATTTTTAATTTTTGGCTCTTCTAAAGTGGCAAAATCTAATAAGTGAATATTGGATGGATTCAGTAATACCACAAGCTGCAGGTTAGATAGTTTTTCGACAAATTGATTTGCGATCCCTTTTCGGGAGAATTTCGATAGTTGATCATCTATTTTGAACAAGGAATTTAAACCAAAATATCTTTGAATTGCATCTTCTGGAATTTCTGAGTAGTCTATGGAATCGAGTTTCTTGGGAGGGATTTTAGATAGTTGATCATCGTTTAGTTTCGAGAAAATTTCTTGAATTTTTTCTGGTTTCATCGCGTTGAAGGAGTTGGTACATTGAGGATAAGTGCCAATGATAGTCTGAACTTTAGGAGCATCTAGTTTCGAGTAATCTAAAGAATTGAGTGTGCTGGAAGGGATGTTTTTCAAACTACCATCAGGCAAGAAATTCAGATATTTTTGGGTACTCTCCTTCGATTTTAAAATTTTTGCACAACAATGACTATTTTCCGATAAAATTTGGGTTAACATATCCGGATTTGTTTTAACCAAATCGAGATCTTCTAATTTTTCAAAGGGCAATTCTTTTAGGATACTTTGGACTTTCCCGCTATTTAGTAAACGAAGGAGGTTTGGGGTGCTTAACGAATAGAGCGTTTTTTCCCCTTCTGTGGAAGTAAGAAAGATTGTTTCTAACTCAGATTGGGACAAATTTTCCAATTTCCAAGAATCTGTCTTATGATCAAATAACTGCTCAATTTGTGAGAGAGATAAAAAATGGAGGATCATGGGATGCTTCTGTTTTAAGGATCCTAGATTCTCCGGTGTTAGAAGCTCGATTTCTTCAAGAGTAAGTGTTTCGGGCGCAGTTTGTACTTTTTGGTTCGCTTCGTCTATTTTGGATAATTTTTCCTCAAGGCTAATCGGAGCGGTTTCGCTTATGGAATTAAATTTTTGATTTGCAATCCTACAATACAAAGAGGGAAGCTCATTAAGCTGAGCAAGGTTAAGATGGCTGACTCCATCTATTTTTAAGGTCTCTAATTTCAAATCCAGAAGTTTTGCATCATAATCTTTATCATTGAAGTTCAAGGAATTGATTTTGTTTTCATCGATACCCGCCTTTAATAAATCTTTGATAAATGCATCTCTTACCACCGTTTTTTCATCAGAGTCACCAGGAGATGTCGAAACTAAATGGGAACGAACTTCAGGGCCATCTTTTTTTAGTTCCAGCGTTACCCCTAATTGGATTTTTTTGGTTCCGCTTTTAAGCAAACATTCTATTTTTTCAGACGAGTTAATTTTAGAACTTGCGAAATAGTTTCCTTTGGTATCGACAGGCCCGAAGACCTTACTTACAATAAAGTCTGCAAAGGATTCAGGATCGTTGAATTTTGGAATAGGTAAAGAGTCATAGGATTGGATAAGTTTGGGAGATTTTGCCTTAAAAACTATAAATTTTATTTCGCTTAAATCCCAATGTGCTAGGGGTAATGCGTTGATGAGCTGCTTTTTTAATAGATCTTTTGCATCTTTGATTTTTTCTTGAACAAGAGGATTCGTACCTCTGATAGGCTTTTTTACATAGATTTGATAGCAATTCTTCATGAAATTGGCGAATTCTACTTCGTAAATTCCCTTTTTGGGGTTCCATAGGGATACGAAGTACCCTTTCGCTTCTTGAAGATCGCGACGAGCGGAATAAAAATCTGCTTTTACATCTTCTTTCATCCCTACGAACTGATCCATGCCCGCAATAAAGAGATGGCCGATGTATTTAAAAACTCCGGCGTAAATTGCCTTTCCAAAGGACTTTATTTTGTTCACCTTAAGCTCACCGATATTTTTTGAGTATTCGTCTAAGGTAACATTGAAATGGGAATTGCTATATTGAAGTTCTGAGGAAGTGACGACATCCTCGTAATTTACCGGTTTTTTAAAATCATTTTGAATATGCGCATTGACTAAGTTTATATAGGGTTGAGAAGGGATACTCATAGAAAACACCCCTTTTAGAAAATTAATGAATTAGAATATATTCTCATTATAAAACAATAAATTATTTTGTTTTATCTTATTTTTGTTTCTATACGTTAAGTTATTAGTAATAAGATTGTTGTACATGAAATTTTAAGTAAGTGATCACCAAATATAAACGCACAGTAGTTTTTTCAACTTTGCGTCTTTGGTGCAGCTATTGAAGGCGGAGGTCATCCTTTTGAATCTATAGAGGATTTCCGGGAGCAGATGGGAATTGGCCCAAATGTTTGAGGAAATTCTCCCCTCGCTTTAAAAAGATTTAAAGAGATATGTCATGAAAAAAAGAAGTTAATTTGATTTTTGAACATGAAAATTGCTAATCCGTTTTTGGGGGCAAAACTATTCGCTTATGGAAAAATTGACTCAAGACCACTTTATGCGCTGCAACCCTTGCGCATTTGGATTAAAAAGAAGCTATTGAGAGCCTATTCTAAATTCGATGTTATCCTTTTTGCAATGCAGATGGATGGTTTGGTTTTCGGTAATTTTCCCCTCGAGAATTAGTCGAGAGAGTTCGTTTACCACTTTTTGTTGGATGAGACGTTTTAAAGGGCGTGCCCCAAAGTGTGGGTCGTACCCTTCTTTAGCGAGGAATTCTACCACAGAGTCGTCCCATTTCAGGGTTGCATTTCGTTCTAGCATTCTCTTAAAGAGAATTTTCAATTGAATTTCGACGATTTGCTTCATATCTTTTTGCATGAGTGGAAGGAAGGGGAGGATTTCATCGAGTCGATTCAAAAACTCAGGGCGGAAATGGGCTCGGATCACAGGTTCGATTAAAGCTAAAACTTCTTCCTTAGTGGTCACTGTTTTTTCGAAAAGTTTTTCCGAACCCAAATTGGAGGTCATGATGAAAAGGGCGTTTTTGCAATTGACCACTCTCCCTTTACTATCGGTGATTCTTCCATCATCAAATACTTGCAGGAGGATATTAAAAACATCAGGGTGTGCTTTTTCGATCTCGTCTAGGAGCACGACCGCATAAGGTCTGCGGCGAAGAGCCTCGGTGAGTTGTCCTCCTTCTTCGTATCCGACATAACCTGGAGGGGAGCCGATCAATTTTGAGATACTATGTTTCTCCATGTATTCGGACATATCGAGGCGGATCATAGCCTCTTCTTGATCGAACAAGATTTCAGCTAAGGCTTTGGCAAGCTCTGTTTTTCCTACTCCCGTGGGACCAACAAATAGAAAAGCTCCTAATGGGCGATTGGGGTCGCTAAGCCCAGATCTAGATCTTCGGATCGCTTCGCTAATCGCTTTGACTGCGATATCTTGCCCTACCACTCGTTTGTGTAGCTCCTCTTCCAAATGCAACAGTTTTTCAGCTTCTCCCTCGAGCATTTTTTGGACAGGAACCCCTGTCCATTTAGAAACGATATGGGCGATCAAATTTTCGTCGACCTCTTCTTGTAGGAGGCGATGGGATTTATCGTGGAGTTTGGTTTCAAGTTCTTTGATTTCTTTTTCCACTGTGGGAATATCCTTATAGCGGAGTTCAGCCACTTTGTTGTAGTTGGCCTTTCTTTCCGCTTCTTCTTCTTGGAATCGGAGTTGCTCGAAATGATTTTTCTTTTCCTTGAGAGCGTCGATGACTTTTTTCTCTTTGTCCCATTGTTGCTTGAGAGTGGCGAGCTCCTCTTTGCATTGAGCGATTTTTCCTTCGAGTTTTTTGGCAGATTCGCGAGAGGCTGGGCTATTTTCCCGTTTCATGGCCTCCAATTCGACGATAAAGCTTGCAAGCTCTCTTTCTTTAGTATCGATCGGAAGAGGACGGCTTCCTAGTTGCATCCGGATTAGGCTCGCTGCTTCGTCGATGAGGTCGATGGCTTTATCCGGAAGCCTTCGGTCTGTGATATAGCGATAGGAAAGAAATACGGCAGCGTGAATGGCTCCTTCGGTGATTCGAACTCCATGAAAAATTTCATACTTTTCCCGAAGTCCGCGAAGAATAGCGATCGTATCTTCCACAGAAGGCTCTCGAACCATCACTGGTTGGAAGCGTCTTTCTAGAGCTGCATCTTTTTCAATGTATTTTTGGTATTCATTTAATGTCGTGGCACCAATGCAATGTAGTATTCCTCTTGCAAGTGCAGGCTTTAGGAGATTGGCGGCATCCATCGCCCCCTCCGTAGCCCCGGCGCCAATCAGAGTGTGAACTTCATCGATGAAAAGGATGATATTTCCTTGGCTCTCCTCGATTTCTTTTAAAATGGATTTTAAACGCTCTTCAAACTCTCCTCGGTATTTGGTTCCCGCAATCAAACTTCCCATATCGAGAGTCAGGATTTGTTTTCCTTTCAGGGAATCAGGAACGTCTTCTTGAACAATTCTTTGAGCAAGACCCTCTGCAATGGCAGTTTTTCCCACTCCGGGGTCTCCAATCAACATCGGATTGTTTTTTGTACGGCGAGTCAAAACTTGCATTGTCCGCCGAATTTCTTCGTCTCTGCCGATCACAGGGTCGAGCTTACCCTCTTTGGCTAAAGCTGTTAAGTTCTTACAGTATTTCTCTAAAGCTTGTAGGTTAGATTCGGCAGTAGGAGAGTCCATCGATTTACCTCCTCGGAGTTTTTTAATCCGATTTTCTACCTCATGATAGGAAACGTGAGTGTTTGTTTTCCAGGAGGAAAAGGGTTCTCCTCCATTTTTCCAATAGGCTAAAAGAAAATGGTCGCTGCTGATGTAGGAATCCTTCCAACTTTTTGCAATGCTTTCGGCCTCGGAAATTCGATTTTGCAAGCTTCTGCTAGAGGCAGGTTGCTGATGAGATCCGGTATAACTTGCTTGTTTATGAAGAGCAGCATCCACCTCTTTTGATAAGACTTCAGGATGGGAAGGCAGATTCGAAAGTATCGTATAAAAATAGCCTTGAGGATCTTCGAGAAAAGCATACAGCAAGTGGTTTTCCGAAACTTCTGTATGATGCCGTTTTTCTGCCTCTTGAAATGCCTGTTGAAGGGCTTTCTCAACACTTTCCGTAAAATGATAATCCATAGAGGTGATTATAGAATAAATAGGATTTGAAACAACAAATTATTCTAACGTATTTGTTCACGTATCGCAAAAATTCCAGAGACGCAAAGTTGAAAAACTACTTTGCGTCTTAGTACCTTCAGCGTTTAAATTTTTCAGTTGGTAGCTGAATACTTACATTCTAATATATTGATTATGAAATACTTAATTAAAATATTAATAATTAAAAAATTAGTTTAAATAAAAATAGTTTATAATATTGATAATGGAACCATAGGTTTATTTATGAATATAAATAAGTACTATAAAGAAGTTGTTGATTTTATGAATGAAAAAAATATCGATACCTCAAGAGCATTGACCATGGAGCAGCAGTTGGAAAGAGATCTAGACAAGGTGGTTCAATCAACGGTTCAAGATGCAGATATACTCTCAAGAGCGGAATTGCAATCTGCTGAAATTGCTTTAAAAAAAATGATAAAACAAATTCCTTCGGATCCCCTTAAAAGCATGAGAGGAATCAAGGCTTATTTAGAACATTGTTTAGGGGCTGGCAAAAAGAAAAAACCGAAAAAAAAGGAGGATATCAACAAGCCAGAAAGCAAGGAGGATATCTACACGCAAGAAAGCAAGAATGCTCTTTATGGGTTGTTATTTAGCGAGCAAGATGTAAACGATATCAATGTCTGGAAGAAATATGCTCAAAACCCAAAAGATCATCCTGAATGGGTCTATTTTGTTCATGAACTAAGGCAAGTTTTACCTCATGCAACCATGGAAGATATTGAGGGAATATTTAAACAATTGATGGATGGTGTCGTTTTTGAGCTAGAAGGAAGAAAAACTCCAAAAGGAAAAGATGCCCCAAAAGAAAAAAATATCTACACGGAACTTCGAGAGGAAAGACAAGTTCCCATAAGCTTTCCTGAAGAACTTACGAAAGAAGAGGGAAAGGAACTTTATGCTTGGACTCGTCAACTGATTGGTCAAAAAACTCTTAATCCCCATTACGCTTTCGCTTTTCAAAAATTAGTTAATTTAGATAAAGATAACCTTTTATTTTTAGGTTGGGGGATCGATTCAGATCCCAACAAAAGAGAGGCTTCCCTCTGGACAGGTGGTATTCTGGTAAGCGAATACGCAAGTAAAAGTTTCAGGGTATTAGAGAAATCAAGGCTTGGGAAATTATTCGATGGCTTTTTGATGCACCCTGACTGGAAAGTTCAATATCCTATATGGCATCTACTATCGGAAACGTTTGTGGAAAGCGAAATCCTGCGACAGGTGCAATTGGGTGCCGATTCTATCGTTTTAAATTATAACTTTCGGGCAGATGATCCTAATTCCATCGGGCAAGTGATTGAAATTCCAACGGCTCTTTCGAGGGTCGCATTGAATCAACCAGAATTTGAAAATAAAATATTAGTTCTGAACATGATCCCATTAATTACTTCAGACGACCCGAAAGAGATGCTAAGACCCATCGTACCTCCGGTAAAATTGGCAATTAAAATTGACGATTTTAACAAAAAATTGAAAGAAGGGTTTAAGCCACTCTACCTTGCTCTAGAATTATTGGATAAGTTAGATAAAGAGATGCAAACCACTCAAAAAGAGGCTGAAAAACTGAGTGAACTCTGCAAAGCCAATGCATTTGCGATTAAACAACATGTCAAATAAAACCCCAATTGGGTATCTGTTCACGACACGTTCGGTATAAAACCATTTCTAGAGTTTATGACCTACTTTTTGGAGCAGTTTCTCTTCTAATTTGACGGTGTCTGCTGTAAATACTCGAATTCCTTTAAAACCCCAATTGGGTATCTGTTCACGACACGTTCGGTATAAAACCATTTCTAGAGTTTATGACCTACTTTTTGGAGCAGTTTCTCTTCTAATTTGACGGTGTCTGCTGTAAATACTCGAATTCCTTCAGCAAGTTTTTCGGTAGCCATTGCATTCTCGTTCAGCATCAGTCGGAAACCTTTTTCATCTAAGTGCATTTTTTCGATGTTTGCTTGTTTGGCCTTTGCAGGATCAAGCTTTCTCGTAAGAGCTTCTTGTTTGGAGGACAGCTCGTCCAAGAGTTTTGGAGAAATAGTCAGCAAGTCGCATCCCGCTAACTCGATAATTTCACCACTGTTCCTAAAACTTGCTCCCATGATTTCAGTTTTATACCCAAATTTTTTAAAATATTGGTAAATTTGGGTTACAGAAAGGACCCCCGGATCTTCCTTAGGATCAATGCTTTCTACTCCCTTTTGTTTTTTGTACCAGTCGAGAATTCTACCAACAAACGGAGAAATAAGAGTCGCGCCTGCTTCTGCGCAAATGATCGCTTGAGCAAGGCTAAAGAGAAGGGTCATATTGCAATGGATTCCCTCTTTTTCTAATGTTTTTGCAGCCATGGCTCCTTCCCAAGTGGAAGCTAATTTGATCAAGATTCGATCTCGGGAAATTCCCTCTTTTTCATACAATGCAATGAATGCTTTGGCTTTCTTGATGCTTCCTTCGATATCAAATGACAAACGAGCATCTACCTCCGTGGAGACTCTTCCAGGAACAATTTTAAGGATTTCACTTCCAAAATTTACAAACAACTTTTCGATGAGAGCGGTTCGATGTTCTTCTAATGTTTTTCCATGATGTTGTGCATATTTCACAGCATCATCTACTAGATGTTTGTATTCAGGATTTTCTGAAGCTTGCAAAATTAAGGAAGGGTTTGTAGTAGCATCTAATGGAGAAAACTTTTTGATCGAATCGATGTCACCTGTATCAATCACAATTTTTGTGATTTTTCTTAACTGTTCCAGTAGATTAGGCATGTTTTTCTCCCTCAATTTTTAGATCCTTTCGGGGCTCTAACCTAAAATGGATCTTTAATGTTTTTCCACTAAGGTTTAAGGAAAGGGTGGAGTTCAGTCGAGTTAAAAGTAAACGATAAGGAACTTCCACATGTTTTTCTCCCACTTGGATTCCCACCGAGGCGTTCGAAAGGATCTCTTCTGACTCTACTAACGTTTTACACAGAGTTTCAAATTTTTGTAACTGTCTTTTTAATATTTCATCTCGAAATAGGTATTTTTTTGTGCAATTCTTGCAATCTAGGGAATCTGTTAATTCAAACACTGAAAAATCAACGGGATGATTGCATTCTTGGCATTCAAAATGAAGACGAAAACCTTTTTGCATGTTTTTTCCTTTTAGATAGTTCGGATCAAAAGCTTACCATAAACTTCATAATGGAGGCATCAAAATATTATAATCGCAAAAACAGATACGTACAGCTCCTAGTCGAAGGAGGTCAATGATTTGCGCTGTATCTTCTTCTGAAAGTCGAATCCTTTGCCCCCCTTCTAAGAGAATTCCATATGTCTGATAAGTGTCTTCATTCGAAATAAGAGAGATTTCAATGGCTTTGTCAGCAGAGGCAATCGGGCACTGTAAAATATTAATAAAAAGCGAAGAGCACCCATCCGTTTGGATAAGTTCCATCTCTACATCTTCTATGACTCCTTGGGGAAGCAAAAGATACCGTTGGGAAGCATAAGGGGGTAAAACAGACGTTAACGTTTCCGATTTCCAAGATTGCGATCGATAACAACCAGAAAATACAAAGAGGAAAACCACAACCAGCAATTTTCCTCTTTTGAAATTAGTGACTATGGCCATGCGTGTTACTAGCACGGGTCAATGCTACAGCAATGATTGCAGCCAATGCAATGGCACCAAGGGCGACTGCTGGGGCTACACAGGGGGCTGTACGGCATTGCTGGTAACAATTCCCACCAGCATAGCAGCAAGAATCGGTAGAATCAGGTCCGGGCTCTGGAGGTGGGTAAGCAGCAGCTAGTTTGCTGAAGACTGGACATAACATAGCTACGGCGGTGAGTATTGCAATCGTTCTTTTCATAAATTCAACTCCTACTTGGAATAAATTAAAGTAATAGCTCTCTTTCTCTTTTTTAGCAATCAATTTTTTTCGTTTTTGAGTCACGTTTCGATAAAGCTGCTTTAAGATCCTCCATCTTTTTGCACGATAGTCGTATTAAATCGGAGGGAACGCATGGAAGAAAAAAAATCATTGTAGAACTTTGGAAATTCCTCTTTTAAAGCTCCAGCAGTAAGAACAAACATGGTTCCCTCTTTTAGAAGAAACAGATGCATTTCTCGAACTTCGCCATATTTTGTTTTAAAGTCTACTTGGCAAAGGCGAGCGTCTCCCGCCTGCACTTGGATATTCCCTAAATCTTTAAAGTCTGCTCGAATGGCGTCATTTTCTTTTTTTACTTCTTTTAAGTAATCTTTGATCGTCCCACCGTAGGGATGAATAGCTAAATTCATACTAGGAGGAAACTCATGTTTCCCTTTCCCAATTACCATTGCTTTAATAATTTCAGATAATCCCAAAGATTGCGGATCTACAGCCCCCCATCCTTCTGGAGGGGTAAACAAAATGGAACCCTCTTGTCCTGCTGCTTTTAAAAACTGATCAGCTAGCTTTGATTTTTCGCTTTCATTGGATTCCCCATATAGGGATATCGCAATAAAAATGGGTAACATTAAGTAATATTTCATAGAACTCTCCTTTGTGCAATATACCGCATCTATCCAACAAATATTTTCAGCTTTGCGAATTCATTCTTTATGTTATACTACTTTCGACATTTATTGTTGAGGGCCTTTTCATGAGCAAATCTTTAGAAACCAGTGAAAATAAAATTCAAGCGATCTGTAAAGAATTAAAAGAAAACACCCTCATTCCTGCAAAGAAACAGGCTGAGCAAATAATCATCGAAGCAGAACATCGTGCAGAAGCCATCCTTAAAGAAGCTTATCAAAAATCGGAAGAGATTCTTCAAGGGGCGCGCAAAAAAATCGAACATGAAAAAAAAGGGTTTGAGATTGGATTGCAACAAGCTGCAAAGCAAGCGGTCGAATCGTTAAAACAATGGATAGAAAACGAGTTTTTTCACCCAGAGTTGTTGGAGCAGGTTCAGAAAGAAACGAAAGAGGAAAAGTGGATCGCGAAGGTCTTAGAAGCTATGGTAGAAGCGATTGAGCGAAAGGGATTTGATGCTAATCTAGAAGCTGTTGTGGCTAAAGAGGTTAACCCTAAATCTATCCATGTTTTATTGGGAAAAAAAACGTTAGAAAAATTAAAAAATGGAGCTGTTCGAGTAGGAGAGTTTCGAGGGGGGGCTGAGGTAAAAATTTCAGACAAAAACATCACCTTGATGATGACCGATCAAGCGATTGCAGCTCTTTTGGCCCCTTTTTTGAGAAAGGATTTTCGAGAATTATTTTTTAATGAGTGTTCACTTAGAAGTCGCTAAGATGCAAAGAAGTTTTTTTTTTAACTTTGGGTCTTTGAGCCTTAGCGTTGAATTTTAGCGATACGTGATCACTTAGAAGTCGCTAAGATGCAAAGAAGTTTTTTTTTAACTTTGGGTCTTTGAGCCTTAGCGTTGAATTTTAGCGATACGTGATCGCTTACATTTTTAAAGCGTAATGAAATATTATTATTTAGCAGCTAGTTTACCAGAAATTCGCTTTGGAGTAGATCTAAAGGTTGATTTTGAGGAATTAAGAGAGCTTCTCAAAATCAATCTAACCTCCAAAGATTGGGAACAAGTGTGTTTATTTCTGCAGTTTTTTGACTTGGAAAACATTCGAGCCCTTTGGAAATATTCAAAGATAGAGAATCCTTTTGGAAACCTCGATGCAATAGAGCTTGAAGAAGCCATCGTAAATCTATCTTCTCTTCGTGATTATATTACAGAGTTTTTTGATCATTATCCTACTGTAGAAATGAGACTTAGCCATTTTCCTGAGCTCATCCAAAAATATTATGATTTTGCGATCGAACATTCTTCTGGTTTTTTGAGAAAACTCTTTGAGTTCGAAAGAGATTTGCGCCTCATTTTTGCGGCATTTCGAGCGAAGAAAATGGGACGAGATATTGTCTTTGAATTGCAGTTTGAATCGGAGGAAAACGATTTAGTGCAGCAAATCATCAATCAAAAAGATGCGAAAGAATACATCCCTCCAGAAGAGTACTCGGAGCTGAAAGCTATTTTTCAAGACCAGCCGTTAGAAATGTTGAAAGCCCTTTGTGAGTACCGTTTCCGGAAGATAGAAGAGCTGTTAGAAGGGGATGCTTTTTCAAGCGATCGCATTCTTGGATATCTTGCGGAGTGGCTGATTGTACATCAGTGGAACCGCCTTGATAAGCAAGAGGGGGAAAGCATCATGAATAGAATCATTAGTGGAGCAGCATCATGAAAAATGCGTTAAAAGATTTCATACGAACAGACTTAAACTTAATCAAAGACTTTGCCAAACATGCGATTGGAAAAGTGGTACAAGCGTTTGGAAATTTGCTCCATGTAGAGTTCGAAGGTCATATCCGCCAAGGAGAAGTGGCCATGGTAGAATTGGAAGGGGTAGAATTGAAAGCGGAAGTGATCGAAATTGTAGGATCGGTGGCTAAAATTCAGGTATATGAGGATACTCGGGGGATCCGTCTTGGCATTCCTGTCCGATTTACTGGCGATTTATTAGAGGCCGAACTTGGGCCAGGTCTTCTCTCTTCGATTTTTGATGGGCTGCAAAATCCACTCGAAGATGTCGCTAAGGAATCGGGCCTTTTTCTACCAAGAGGGGTCTATTTGGATCCGATCGATCGGCTCCGAAAGTGGAATTTTGAACCTCGAGTGTCTCCAGGTAGCATCGTGAAAAGGGGAGATACTCTGGGAGTGACTCATGAAAACCGATTTACTCACAAAGTGATGGTCCCTTTTAAACTCTATGGCTCCTATACGATCCACTGGGTCATAGAAGCTGGATCCTATGAGGTAGATACGGTGATTGCAAAGGGTCGGGATGATCAGGGTCGAGAAGTGGAATTTACGATGTTGCAAAAATGGCCTATCAAAAATGGGCTGTTACAAGGGGAAAAAATATCTCCTTTCAAGCGGATGGAAACAGGTTCTCGGATCATAGATACCCAATTTCCTATCATGCAAGGAGGGACATTTTGCACGCCAGGACCCTTTGGAGCAGGAAAAACTGTATTACAGCATCATCTCTCGAAATACTCGCAAGTGGATATTGTTGTGGCTGTTGCTTGTGGGGAGAGAGCAGGGGAAGTGGTAGAGTTGCTAAAAGAGTTTCCTCATCTGGAAGATCCATATACAGGGGATTCTCTGATGAAGAGAACGATCATCATCTGCAACACCTCTTCGATGCCGGTGGCCGCAAGAGAATCTTCCATTTATATGGGAATGACCATCGCAGAGTTTTATCGGCAAATGGGACTAAATGTTTTGCTCTTGGCTGACTCTACCTCGAGATGGGCACAAGCTCTTCGTGAGATTTCTGGAAGATTAGAAGAGATTCCCGGCGATGAAGCGTTCCCCGTTTATCTAGCTTCAAGAATTGCGCAGTTTTATGAGAGAGCTGGTGTGGTAAGTTTGGAAGAAGGTTCGATCGGATCGATTACGGTTGGGGGAGCGGTCTCTCCTGCGGGGGGGAATTTTGAAGAGCCTGTCACACAGGCGACTCTCAATGTGGTAGGGGCTTTTTTAGGCCTATCCAAAGATCGTTCTGATGCTCGTAAATTTCCTGCTATCGATCCACTGATTTCCTGGTCCAAGTACCTCAATGGGGCTGGAGCAGAATTGGAAGAAACCGTGGATAGTTGGGTGGAAAAGGTAAAAAAAGGAGAGCAGTTTTTAAGAGCAGGAGACGAAATTCGGAAAAGAATGGAAGTGGTGGGGGAAGAAGGAATTTCGATCACCGATTTGGTCCTTTTTTTGAAGGCAGAGCTATATGACTTTTGTTACCTTCAGCAAAATTCTTTTGATCTGCAAGATCGATATTGTCCGATCAAACGACAGATCCCTTTTTTCCTTTTGATGCAGAAAATTTTTGAGACAACCTTTCCTTTTAAGAATCAAGAAGAGGCGCGTGAGTTTTTCTTGATGTTGCAAAATCGTGTGAAGAATTTAAGTTTTTTACCTTTTGAATCGGACGATTACAAGCAAGCCTTTCTTGATATTGAACGTCTATTGGAGAAATAAGATGAAAATTGTCTATGACCGCATTGTAGATATGCGAGGCAACCTGATTACCGTTTTTGCAGATGGAGTAGGATTAGGGGAGCTTGCAGTCATTGAATTGAATGATAAGCGAAAGGTATATGCTTCGGTTTTAAAAATTGCAGGCCAGCGAGTGACTTTGCAAGTCTTTCAGAACACCCGTGGAATTTCTACGGGGGATCGGGTCACCTTTCTCCGAAGAGAGATGCAGATGTCCTTTAGTAAAGAACTTTTAGGCAGACGTTTTTCCGGCTCTGGAGAGCCCCTGGATAAAGGGTCTGATGTAGTAGGGATTCCTGTAGATATTGGAGGCCCTTCGTTAAACCCAACAATAAGGACGATGCCTAGGCAAATGGTTCGAACGAATGTGCCGATGATCGATGTGTTCAATACTCTTGTAAAATCGCAAAAAATTCCCATTTTTTCTGTTCCGGGAGAACCTTACAATTCCCTATTGATGCGCATTGCCAACCAAACCGATGCGGATGTGGTAGTCATCGGAGGAATGGGGCTCACCTTTTCCGAATACCAAGCGTTTATTGATAATGCCGAAGAAGCCGGTTCGATTCAAAAAACCGTCATGTTTGTCCATAGAGCGATCGACCCAGTTGTGGAGTGTATTCTTGTTCCAGATATGGCACTGGCAGCTGCTGAGAAGTTTGCCGTCAATGGGTTGAATGTGATTGTTCTGTTGACTGATATGACGGCATTTGCCGATGCGTTAAAAGAAATTGCGATTACGATGGATCAGGTTCCTTCCAATCGTGGATATCCAGGTTCTTTATATTCCGATTTGGCGGCCCGTTACGAAAAAGCTGCTTTGATTGAGGGAAGTGGATCGATCACGATTGTAGGGGTTACCACAATGCCGGGTGGAGATATTACCCATCCTGTTCCGGATAATACTGGATACATTACTGAGGGGCAGTTTTATCTCCATGGAGGAAAAATCGATCCCTTTGGCTCTTTATCCCGCTTGAAACAGCTTGTCATTGGGAAAGTCACACGAGAAGATCATGGAGATTTGGCAAATGGAATGATTCGACTCTATGCAGAATCAAAAAAAGCAAGAGAGAGGCAAAGCATGGGATTCAAGCTTTCTCGTTGGGACGATAAACTCCTGAATTTTTCCTACCTCTTTGAAAATAGAATGATGAAATTGGAAGTGAATCATCCTCTAGAAGAGGCATTGGATATCGGATGGGAAATATTAGCCGAGTGTTTTCTAAAAGAAGAGGTGGGGATTAAAGCCGCTATTTTAAACAAGTTTTGGAAAAATGAGCAAAGTCAAATTAACCAAAAATGAACTGAGAATCCAAGAAAAGCAGAAGCTGCAGCTAGAAAGATATCTGCCGACTCTCCAGCTAAAAAAAGCATTATTGCAGTCTGAAGTTTTCGAAGCGAAAGCTGAAATGTCTCAGTATGAGCAAGAGTATCAATCTGCCTATTCCTGTGTTTCGGAATATAGCCCCTTGCTCTCTGAAACAATTAGCGTAGATCCACTAAAAATCGGCAAGGTGCAACATATTCATCGAAGAATGGAAAATATCGCTGGGATTGAGGTTCCCTATTTGGATCGAGTCGAATTTGAACCTTTTGACTATTTCCTGGTAGATACGCCCCCTTGGCTCGATTCCCTTGTCATTGGAATCCGGCGTCTTGTTGAAATGAGGATAAAAGTAAAGGTCGCTTTGGAAAAAAAACAACTTTTAGAAGAAGAACTTCGACAAGTTTCAATTCGGGTCAATCTTTTTGAGAAAATTTTGATTCCTAGATGTATCGCTAATATTAAAAAAATAAAAGTGTTTCTTGGAGATCAATTTCTATCCACGATTGGTCAAATGAAGATCGTAAAGAAAAAATTGAGTGGGGAAAATCCTAAATGCGTATCGATGTAAAAAAATTTCTATTTGTTGGATTGGACCTGGAAAAGGAATCCTTTTTTGCAACAATGCAACAATTGGGATACACACATTTTATTGATCCGTATCTGTACCACCCGAGGGAGCTTTCGCGCGATCTAAAACCTCAAATTGTGCCCGCGGGCGATATAAAAACGACCCAAGAACATCCGCAAAAAATATTAGATCTCATTGCCGTTATTCGAGAAGTGCAGCAACTCCCTCCCTTAGACCAAGAAGAATTTGACAATTGCGACGGGTTAGTTGCCCAAATTTTATCTGCAAAAAATCAGATGGAACACCTCTCCAACGAGAAAAATAATTTACAACTTGAAATAGAAAGAATCCAAATTTTTGGCGATTTTAATAAAGAAGATCTTTGCTATATCGAGCAAGAAGGCAACACTAAAATCCAGTTTTTTTGTGCAAAAAAAGGATCCAAAGCAGAAGACTCCCTCCTTTACATCGATTCCGATCATGGTTTGGATTATTATATTTCTGTTTTTGGATCTAACGCAGGTTCGGAATTTAAAGAAATGCATTTTGACCGCTCTCTTTCCGAGTTAAAAAAACGATTCCAGAAAGCCACTCAAGAATTGGAGCAAGCGAAGCAACTTTTTAATAAATACGCAAAATACAACCAATATTTGCACCAGTGTCTTACTCAGGAATACGATCAGTTCGATCTTAAAAAAAACACCCAGTTTTCTAGAGAACTCTTGGACTCCTCTTTATTCTTTGTCGAAGGATGGGTTCCTGTGAACAAAGTAGAAGAAATTTCTCTAGCATTGCAAATGGTGAACATCGAAATGGTAGAGATTGCCATTGAGGATCAAGAAATACCTCCAACCTACCTCGAAAATCAGGGCATTCCCAAGGTAGGGGAAGATCTCGTTCATATTTATGACACACCCTCTTCTACAGACAAGGATCCGTCAACTTGGGTTCTCTTTGCATTTGCCCTCTTTTTTGCAATGATCATAGGGGATGCAGGCTATGGCCTAGTCTTTTTAGCCGCAGCACTTTTTATCCGATTTCGACTTCGTTCCAACAAACGGTTTGTACAATTAGCGATCCTTCTTTCTTCGGTGACCATCCTTTGGGGCGTGCTATCCAATTCCTATTTTGGAATTGCTTTGGATATCGATCATCCTCTCCGAAAGGTTTCTGTGTTGCATTGGTTAACCGAAAAAAAAGCGGCCTATCATATGCAACATAAAGACGCTACTTACGAAGGTATTGCTAAGGAACACCCCAAAGTTCTTGAGGCCACAACACCCCAAGAATTTTTAAAAGCTGCTGTAAAAGGAAAAGAGGGAAAAGAGTCGTACCTTTTATTAGACATTTTTTCAAAGAGCATTTTACTTGAAATTGCCCTTCTTACTGGGATTATCCATATTTCCTTATCTTTTTTACGATATTTGGATCGAAACTGGAGCGGTATAGGCTGGATTCTTGCCTTGATTGGGGGCTATTTGTATTTTCCTTATTATTTAAAGACAGCTTCCATTCTCTATTATGTTTTACAAATTCCTCCCGGTTTAGGGGCGCAAGAAGGGTTACTTTTGATCGAGATTGGGATTGGCTTAGCTCTTTTCCTCGGCTTGATTCAAAAAGGATGGTACGGATTGTTAGAAATTCCGAATTTGATTCAAATTTTTGCGGATGTGGTTTCTTATGTAAGGCTGTACGCCCTTGCATTAGCTTCGGCGGTAATGAGTGAAATCATCAACGAGGCGGCATCCTCTGTACCTTTTGTAATTGGAGTATTTTTGATTTTATTTTCGCACCTCATCAACATGGTTTTAGGGGTAATTGGTGGAGTGATTCATGGCCTTCGTTTGAATTTCTTGGAATGGTTTCACTATTCATTTGAAGGAGGTGGAAAGCAATTTTTACCCTTAGAGGCCAAAATTAGGACTAAAAAGTAGCAGCAAAACCCCAAATAAGGAGAAAAACATATGGATTTTGGAATGATTGGTCCCGCATTAGCTTTGGGACTTAGTTCAATTGGAAGTAGTATTGGATGTGGAATCGCAGGAATGACATTGCACGCGGTGATAAGTCGCGTCGAAGATGGACATGGTAAGTTTATTGCATTGTCTGTAGCTCCTTCCTCACAAATCATCTACGGTTTTATTTTAATGGTTTTGATGAAGAACGCCATTATTGAGGGAAGTTTATCCCCCCTTTCCGGAATAGGGATTGGAGCCACTTCGGGACTGGCATTCTTATTTTCAGCAATCTATCAGGGGAAAGCATGTGCAACAGGAATCCAGGCGACGGCAAAACAACCTTCCGTATTTGGAAAAACGTTTATAGCGGTAGCTGCCATCGAATCTTTTGCATTATTTTCTTTTGTATTTGCACTATTTCTTTTATAACTTCGAGATATGGAATATCGTGTTGAAATCGATAGTTTTGGAGAGATCAAAGTTCCTAAAGAAAAGTACTATGGAGCGCATACCAAACGCTCCTTAGATAATTTTTCCATTGGAACGGAGAAAATGCCCCTCGAAGTCGTTTACGCGTTTGCCATTATCAAAAAAGCGGCTGCTATCGCAAACTTTGAGTGTGGGGTGTTAGACGAGTCCAAAAAAACCGCCATTTGCCAAGTGTGCGATGAAATTTTAGCCGAAGAGCTTGACGACCATTTTCCTTTATCTCTTTGGCAAACTGGATCGGGCACGCAAACCAACATGAATGTGAACGAAGTGATTTGCAACCGGGCCAATCACAAAAAAGGATTGCCCCTTGGAAGTAAAGAATTCTTACATCCAAACGATGATGTAAATCGTTCACAGTCTTCCAATGATACGTTTCCCACTGCAATGCATATTGCTGCAGCGGTGGAAATCCATCTTAGTCTGTTTCCTAACTTAAAAATTCTGCGGAATGGTTTACACCAAAAAGCGGAAGAATTTCGAGACATTGTGAAAGTGGGAAGAACCCATTTAATGGATGCTACTCCTTTAACCTTAGGGCAAGAATTTTCAGGATATGTCTCACAATTAGATCATGGGATAGCAGCTATCGAAAAGACCCTGCCAAGAGTCTATGAGCTTGCCATTGGGGGAACTGCAGTTGGAACAGGAATCAATACTCCCAAAGGATACACACGCCTGGTCACACAAGAAATTGCAAAACTAACCAATCTTCCATTTGTTTCTGCTCCAAACAAATTTGAAGCCCTTGCAAGCAATGATACGATGGTGGAACTGAGCGGCGCTCTGAAAAGAATCGCATGTTCCTTAATGAAAATAGGAAATGACATTCGTTTGATGAATTCCGGGCCAAGGTGTGGGATTGCTGAGATTACGATTCCAGAAAATGAACCGGGCTCTTCGATCATGCCTGGCAAGGTAAATCCGACGCAATGCGAAGCGTTGACGATGGTTGCCGTACAAGTCCTTGGCAATGATACCACCATAGGAATTGCTGCAACTCAAGGAAATTTTGAGCTCAATGTATTTAAACCTGTGATCATCTATAACATCCTTCATTCCATACGGCTATTGGCCGATGTGTCGCTCAATTTTTTTGAAAAATGTGTCATTGGAATTCAACCCAACAAAAAAAATATCGAAAAACATCTCCACAATTCCTTAATGCTAGCTACTGCTTTAAACCAAGAAATCGG
>Ga0206882_1020_pt1 | contig 41487 bp, 31 predicted proteins | sample Alteio_BWOrgCont_4_FD_152908 | JGI IMG/M metagenome (GOLD analysis project Ga0206882, IMG submission 152908) | Enriched cells from forest soil in Barre Woods Harvard Forest LTER site, Petersham, Massachusetts, United States -... | ecosystem: Environmental > Terrestrial > Soil > Temperate forest > O...
TGCGAGCCGTTCAATTACGGAATTGTGGGCTTAGAAACCGTTAGGCTTTGATGGCTTTTAATCGCATTAATCACACCAAACTCCATTTACATCGTTGAATAAAATTATCAACTTGTTATACGCTTGTTCTATTATTTTTTAATTAAATTCTAAATACAAGGAAAAATTTTATGGGAAGTCCTACTTTTGAACATTTATTACAGCAATGGCTAGTTTCGAAAACTCAAGAAGAGTGGATGAATAACACTGATAAATTTAATTTCATGAATAACAAAAGACATACCAACAATCTAGATCGAAATTCATTATTGCGCTGCGCCCAACTTTTTGAGAATACGCTATTAAAAAAAGACAATGCCTCACAAAATCCAGTTTTTCAGCGCTTTCTCAATTGGATTAAGCAGGAACCAAAGATCCATGCCTCAACGACAAAAGCAGTACTGGAAATATTGCGAATGAAATTATCTGATTGCGGGCCTCGAATTCATCATGCCCTTTCTGAAATGATTGCGGTAGCAAGCGGTGTATTGCAAGCCCCTATAAAGCCGCTATCGAAAGAAGTTTTTAAGCGCATGCTATTCAAAAGCGCCGAAGAAGGAAACGTAGATGTGATTAAAACACTTATAAATCTCAATGTTAACTTCAACATAAGGAATGCTGCTGGAGAGACGCCTCTGGGACTGGCGGCTTACAACAACCATGGACATGTTGTCAGAATCATGCTCTCTGCAGGTGCAGAGGTCGACATGACTAATATTAGGGAACAGAGCCCACTATACCTTGCAGCTAGTATGGGCAACAAAGATGTTGTAAAAATCCTTCTTGCTGAAAAAGCTAACCTTAATTTACAGGATACTGACGGAGGAGGCACTCCACTTATAACTGCAGCTGCCAATGGTTATAAAGATATTGTAAAAACACTCATTAAATACAAAGGAATTGACATCAATAAACGCTCTAACTGTGGCAATACAGCGCTTACGATGGCAGCTTTTTATGGTTATAAAGATATTGTTAAAATGCTTCTTAAATGCGAAGAAATTAAAATTAACGAACATACTAATTTCGGACTTACAGCGCTTATGATGGCAGCTCTTAAAGGCTATAAGAACATTGCAGAAATACTCATTAAATGCAATGGAATTGATACTAACAAAAAAAGTAGTAACGCCGATACAGCGATTTTATTAGCAGCTACCGGTGGTTACAAAGATATTGTAGAAATACTCCTTAACTGCAATGGAATTGATATCAATGAAAAAAATAGTACAAGTAATACAGTTCTTATAATAGCAGCCGGATTTGGCTATAAAGATATTGTAAAAATACTTCTCAACTGCAAAGGAATTGATATTAATGAAAAAAATATTTCTGGCAATACAGCGCTTACGATTGCAGCTTTTTATGGTCATGAAGATATTGTTAACATGCTTCTTAAATGCGAAAAAATTAATATTAACGAACGAAATATTAAGGGCGCTACAGCGTTTATAACGGCAGCGGCACAAGGCCATAAAGATATTGTTGAAGTCTTTCTTAACCGCAAAGAAATTAATATTAACGAACGAACTAATGTGGGGGACACAGCGCTTATATCAGCAGCTTTTAAAGGGCTTGAAGATATTGTGGAAATGTTAATTAGACACAATGCAGACCCTGACATTCAAGATAATGATGGACGAACTGCACTGATACAGGCGGCTTTTTCTGGACAGAAAGAGGTTGTAAAAATATTAACAAAAGTTTTAAAGCCGATTGAGCTTTTAAGGCAAAAAGAAGCTTTGAAAATGATCGCTGTAGGCCATAGCGCCCATTTGGCCGGTACAAGCCAGCAATATTTAAATGAGAATATTGCTGCTACTGTGAAACTAGAAGGAGCATTTTCCACTTGTTGGCTTAAAAAAATGAGTAAAGCTACTGAGGCTTTCTCACATCATTCCAATCTAATGCCGCCAAATGAAACATTGCAGTTTACGCAGTTCCTCGAGAGTGAAATTAATCCTTCAAACCAGACTGTGCTCGATCGCATCGATAAAGGATTGCCGGCTCTTCTTTGCACAGGATTTGAAAAACATGGGGTAACTGTGGTGTTTTGGGGTTCTTACTTTATCTTATGCGATAGATCCGGCTTGAAACAGGTTATTGAGGTCTTTGAATTTGACCCAACAAAATTAAATGGAGCAGTCCTTGATAAGATTCGCCAATTGCAAAATAAAAAAATAGAGGCATACGAAAAACTGTTCCATGAAGAATTGCCAGTAATCCTTGAATTTAAGCCTAAAGGAAATCTTGAAAAAGATTTAGAATCAGCATGTCCGCTATTGCCGCAGACTGTAGGAAACTGTTCCTGGGCAAGTTTAGAAGGAGCAGTATGGACCTTTTTTAGCCTTGGAGAAGTTAAACAGGATGATAAAGGGCAATTGAGATTACCAAAAAACATCAACAATGAAAAGTTTTATGCCTGGCTGAATTTTAATCAGATGTATCATCTTGAAAGGTATCTCGGAGTCCGCCATCTTCGTTCTGATGAAAACAGTGAAAAAGTAGAAAAATCTGCACAGATCAGGAAAGTGAGTGCGATTGATTGCTCATTGCTCACTTCCACGCTAAAATCAATCGAAAGGTTGAAGGATAAGAATATATCCACGATGTTGGTAAAAGGAGAACTCAATAAGCATCTGCATCAAATACTAGCGAAATCGCTCTCTGTAAATATAGATGGAGTTGACGGCTCATTAGTAAAAAAGCATTTTGATGAAGCAAAAAAAGTCATCGATTCGATTTTAAAACCTTAGAATTAAGTTCTTTTGACTTTTCATGCTCGGATTCGATATCCTAAAGTAAACACTACTATTAGGGCCGGCAAAACTATGGACAAAGAGTCAAAAAAATTTGATGTGGCAGTCATCGGAGGAGGCCCCGGGGGTTACCCCGCTGCCATTAAAGCTGCCCAATTGGGAAAATCCGTCGCCCTTATCGAGCTTAAAGAACTGGGAGGCACCTGCTTAAACCGCGGCTGCATCCCTTCTAAAGCCCTGCTTGCAAGCGCTGAAGTCTTAAAAAGGGTTCGGGAAGCCCAAGAGTTTGGGATCATTGTGGGCGACGTCTCTTTCAATTATGAGAAAATGGTCAACCGCAAAAGCCAAGTTGTAGCAAATGTAAGGAAAGGCCTTGAAGGGCTAATTGCAGCCAATCGGATTACCCTCTTTCAAGGATTTGGCCAATTTATTTCCCCAAAAGAAATTAAAGTTACGGGCAAAGAACGCACCGTCATCTACGCCGAAAAAACGATTATTGCCACAGGATCTGAACCGCGCAATATACCGGCTTTTCCCTTTGACCAACAGAAAATTCTCGACTCTACCGCTATCCTTGAGATGAAACAGCTTCCTGAAAAACTGGTGATCATCGGCGGTGGAATCATCGGCTGCGAGTTTGCTTCCCTTTTTGTGGAACTAGGAGTCGATGTGGCTATTTTGGAAATGCTGCCTAGAATCATCCCAACAGAGGACAGCAGCGTATCTAATGCTTTGACTAAAGCATTCAAAAAAAAGGGCATCCATATCGAAACCAATGCCTTAGTACAGCGCATAGAACATACCGAAACAGGCGTTCGTGTACACATTGCTGGAGAACGGGCTTTTCCGGCAGATATAGCCTTGGTAGCGGTCGGCAGATCGCTGAATACTTCCGGCATAGGCCTTGAAAAAGCCGGCGTTGCGGTCAGTGAAAATGGCATTATCCCCGTTGACGAACATATGGAAACAAACATCCAGGGCATTTACGCCATTGGCGACATCGCTTCAAAAATCTGGCTGGCACACGTCGCGACGCACCAAGGGCTAGTCGCCGCAAGCAACGCCTGCGGAAAGCCTGCCATCATGCATTATGATGCTATTCCATCAGCTATTTTTACTAATCCCGAAATCGGAACCGTGGGTTTAACTTTGGAACAAGCTCTTGAAAGAGGGTATCCGGCATCTGTGGGAGCGTTTCCTTTTCAAGCCCTAGGAAAATCCCAAGCGACCTACCAAACGGAAGGATTCGCCCAAGTTGTCATCAATCGCCAGACCGGCCAGATCTTAGGCGCCCAAGTAGTGGGGCATGAAGCCTCGGCGTTGATTGCTGAAATGACTCTCGCGATTGCCAATGAATTAACCGTCGAATCCATAACCGAAACCATTCACGCTCATCCCACCATTTCCGAAGCTTGGCTAGAAGCTGTCCTTGTGGCTAATGAAACCCCTCTGCACCTCCCTCCAAAAATAAAAAAACCGGTGTGAGCAATGTCCAAAACAGAACTATTTGACAATCGGCCCAAGGTCAAACCCAATCGCCTTAACATCCTTCCTTCCAATCCCGATGAAGCGAATTCCGACAAAGTTGTCATGCCGGGCCGTTTCCCTTCCTGGCTGCATCGAAAACTGCCAAAAGGGGCCGAGCTTTGGAAAACCCAAAAAATGATCCGCCAGCAACACCTGCATACAGTGTGCGAAGAAGCCAAGTGCCCGAATTTACTGGAATGCTGGTCCAAAAAAACAGCGACCTTTCTGGTCATGGGAAAAGAATGCACGCGCAATTGCGGATTTTGCGACATCGATTTTTCAAAAGCCCCGAAAGATTTAGATGCAGAAGAACCCAAGCATGTGGCCGATTCCGTCATACAGCTTGGCTTAAAACATGTCGTCATTACGATGGTGGCACGGGATGACCTCCCTGACGGCGGAGCCCATCATCTTGCGGCCGTGATGGAAGAGGTGCGGAAAAATGCTCCAGAAACTACCATTGAAGTCTTGACATCTGATCTAGGGGGCAATTATAATAATATCGAAATTGTCCTCAAAGCTCAACCCGACATATTTAATCATAATATCGAAACCGTACGGGAGCTAACCCCAAGAGTCCGCCATAAAGCCACCTATGAGCGCACTTTGGATGTGCTAAGTTTTGTTAGAAGGCAGGGGGCACCTGGATTGCTTGTTAAATCTGGAATGATGGTAGGACTAGGAGAAAGTAGGGAACAAGTCTACCAAACAATTAGGGATTTACATGCTGTCGGTTGTGAAATTATTACCATCGGGCAATATCTGCAAGCCAACCACCGTAAATTATTGGTCAAATCCTTTGTTACCCCCGAACAGTTTAAAAATTACGAGGATTTTGGCTACGCATTAGGTGTAAAGCATATGTACTGCGGCCCTTTCGTCCGTTCAAGCTATAATGCAAATCTAGTTATCAAACAATTTAAAACTATTAATAGTACCTAAAAAGGAATGATTTATGAGTCTTTCTGACCAAGAAAATGAATATGAACACTTTCCCGTACAAAACGCTATCGACATTGCAATTTTAATGCATCGCGAGGCTCATTTTAGCGGAAGTTTTGAGTTTATGCTGGAATACTATCAAACAGGAGGAAAGGGGGTCTGCCTTGATTTTGATATCCCCCGCATTCAAGAACTTGCCGATATGGAAAAGAGAATGCAGCAAAATATGGCTGCAATGCTTTTAACTGGCGCCGATGCCGAAAAAGTAGCTAAGGCTAAAGAAGCTTACAAGAAGCTGCGGGAACTCTATGAAATTCAAAAGCTGAAACACAAATACCCTATCCTAATTGCAGACCTTATCCTCTCCGAAGATGAGCTTCCGGAAAAAGAAATACAAGCCATTGTTGCCGAAAAGGGCGCTATCGTTCCTTCATTAATCGAATTAGTCTGTGCTGAAGACTACTACGATCCCCTCTTTCCGGGATATGGATTGGCGCCGACACTTGCTGCCAAATGTTTGGGATTAATTGGAGATAAACGTGCGATGATCTCCTTATTTGAATTGATAGGGGAAAGAGACGTTGCCAATGAAGAAGTGATCTTGGAGGCCCTGAAAGCCATCGGAGAGCCAGCCAAGGCATTTCTGTTAAAAGTCTTGCATGGAAAGCCAATCAATCAGGACAACGAAAATGCCGCCATTGCGCTCATCGAATTTAAAGATGATCCGGAAGTGGCAACCCAGTGTTTTAAAATGCTGAAAGAAGTGGAAATCCGAAAACATCCTATTTTGGGTACTTATCTGGCTTTAGCATGCGAAGGCTTGGATAAAACTCCATATAAAGAGGAATTTTTAGCATTAGCTCAAGATCCGAATACCCCCAAAATCTTGCGTCAAGATATTCTTGCGATCGCCCAACACTGGAAAAACCGCTAGCCTCAAAAATCGTCTTGACAGTCCAGCTTTAAACTTTTAACTTGGCGTTTGCCGTTTAACAAATGACCGCCCCCGTCAAAGACTATAAGTCTTTTTTTGGATAATCTTATGAAAATTTTCCAAAAAGGCTTACCCTTAAGTTTTTGCCGGGCGCAGTCAAACAAAAGGGGAACATCCATGAAAAAGTGGCTATTTTTATTCTCGCTTCTTATATCTTTAATAGGAGCAAAAACGCATGCAGAAACTATCCTGCAGACGTCTTACATGCTCGAGTCGGAGCAGTGTACGGAATACACGGCTCACATTGCACTCACAAATACTTCAGATCGTGTGATTGAAACTTGGCGAGTGGATTTTGATCTTCCGGAAGGCCAAATACTCGACTCTTTGCAGAATGGAAAATACGAGACAACCGACTCATCTTGGAATAGCGGCCATGTCATTAACCACCAGCATATCACTGTCACAAATGAGGACCGTAATGGCTTTTTAGCTCCTCACGAAAGCATCGAAATTGCCTTTAAAGTTAACAACCCTCATTGCAATCAAGCTCGCTTGACAAACTTTGAAGGCGTTGGAAATCCCGATGCCAGTTTTGTATCTCGAGCAGCTAGCCAGTTTCCCCTAAATTCCAAGTATAACGTGGATTCCAATTGGACTTCGGGCTATCAAGTGACAGTAACTCTTTCAAATAACACGGGTTTCCCTTCTTCTTCATGGTCCGCCTCATTTACCCTTCAATCGGGCCAGTCTATTAGTTCATTTTGGAATGGAGTTTATACTGCAAATGGACAGCAAATCACTGTTTCCAATCCTGCTTGGTCAGGCGGAGGAGTGATACCTGCCAATGCCTCGACGACTTTTGGGATGATTATAAACTACAACCCTCCTGGAAGCCCAGGGATAAGCAATTTGCAAGCTTTGGCAAATGGAAATATTTCCCCAACACCACCCCCGCCTCCTCCACCTGCTCCGACTGCGCCGGCTCTAAATGCAATTACAGTCAGCCCAAGCACCCCAAGCAATTACACGGTTTCTTGGAATAGCGTAGCGAATGCCGCTTCTTATCTATTGCAGCAAGACACAACATCCAGCTTTTCACACCCTGTAGTGGTAGCTCAAGGCGCCATGCTGTCTCAATCTTTCACAAATCAGCCAAATGGAACATATTATTATCGAGTTTCTGCTTCAAATTCTACAGGCACAAGTCCTTATAGCAATGTCCAAAGCGTGGTAATCAACGTCGTTCCGCTGCAACTTAGTACGCCGGTGCTTCAGCCGATCAGTAATCCATCGGGTTTGAATCAATATCAGATCAGTTGGGGCGCGGTCGCAAATGCCCTGGGATATAAGCTGCAAGAAAGCACAAGCAGCAGCTTCGCTAATGCCCAAACTATCTTTAATGGGCCGGGAACTTCATTTCAGGTTACAGGTAAAGCCCCGGGGACCTATTATTATAACGTGACTGCCCTTGCCGGAAGCTCTACAAGCTCGCCAAGTAATGTTGTGAGTGTCATTGTGACTCAGCAGCTGCCGCAGGCTTCATTTTTCGTAGAAGGCTATTGGGAATCCTGGGACTCTACCACTTCAGTCTCAACCATAGCAAATATGGAAGCAAACGTAATTGACATCTCCTTTGCCAATTTTACCACTACCGGCACCCATACTTATGCCATCGCAGGAATCAACGCCTCTCAAGCAACCGTTACGCAGCTCATTGCTGCGGCGCACAGCTTGGGCAAGAAGGTCAAAATATCGGTGGGGGGAGAAAGCTATCCTCTTGGACCTCAACTCCAGACTACCCAAGATGCTGTAGGTATGGCTCAGGCGATAGCTACATATGTGCAGCAAAACGGACTTGATGGGGTTGATTTTGATATTGAAGATGCGCCTGCGGTTAGTCTGCAAGTGGCACTCATTCAAAACACTCGCCAGTTATTGGGAAATAATGCCTTAATCAGCTATACACCTGGATCGCCGGCATCTACCACCCAACCGTTTGCCTCGGTAATTCAAGGGGCATATCCTTATCTGACAGATATCAGCATCATGGCTTATGATTATGGTTCGAGCTATTCTTATCAGAATGATGTATCGAATTTAATTAGCATGGGAGTTCCGGCCTCAAAAATTGTTCTCGGATTTATGCCGGGGCGGGATGATTTAAATGTGCTGACTTCGTTAGCAAACATCACGACTGCGGCAAATTATATTAAAGCGAATGGTCTTGGGGGTATTATGTTCTGGGATTTAAACCGGGATCATGAGAACCTCACCGGCCTGGGCGCGGATGCTGCTACAAATACTGCTTGGAGTATTTTAGGCAATTAAACTAGTCACACAAAAGGACAAGGGACCAAAAGGACATAAGGGACATAAGGGACGTAGCTTATGTCTCTTATGTCCTTTTGGTCTCTTTGGTCCTTTGTCCCTTTGGAACGTGACATGAAAGCTCTTAAGATCGCTGTTCCAATTCGCGGAATCACTTAAATTTTAGCTTTTCTTGAAACTTTCTTGGCTATCGCGGTCGATTGGTATTTAAACTGCGTCTTTTCACCGGATTTTTTTCTTTGTCCTACGCGTCTTGGCTGTTCTTGGATGTCTTTTCCTATTTCGTATAAGACATCCGGGCATAAATCAGCTCCATTAGGCCAACATATTGTTATGTTGTCATCATCTACAGCAACTTGCTTGAAATATTTAAGGTCTTTTAAGGGAAGAAACATCCCCCTGCCTTTTTTTACAATTTCTTCCAAATCAACGATTTTGACTTTTTCATCGTTGAAAACAAGTTTAAGCTGATATTCTTCGAGATATTCTACTTTATTGATTCTCATAAATTAATCCAATGGATCGATTTTATTAAAAACTTGACCTTTTTGAAGAGTTTTCCAATTTTCTTTTAACTCTTCTATATGCTTTGAAGCCCATTCTATCACTAAACCATGAACTCGTGGTGATAAGAATCATTGCTATTATCGATCTACCAAGAATTCGATAATAAGGGTTAATCTTATTCTCATGTGTGATGACAGAAACCATTGTTATTATCGAATATCGCCCTTTTCGATAATAGCTGCTTGCTACTATGTTTAAGCCGTCAGAGACATACCCTTCCACTTGCCCTCCCAAAAACGCCACAGGCAGACCAAACAAGCTCCAAGGCTGTAAAAAACCCAGAATGAGAGCGCTACCTCTACGCTAGCACCCCCTTGCACTACAATTAAATAAACGGGGGCAACCAACAAAAACCACATGGAAAGCGAGCCAGCTACAAGTAAAAAGACAGTATCCCCAGCTGCCGTAAGAATCCCAATAAAGAGCAGACGCATCCCCTCAAATAATAAATAGAAAAGGGCACAAATAAAACCAAAAATTAAAGAAGGCCGCAAAGCCTCAACCACTTCTGATTGGGCGGCAGGCAGGAATTGCTCGATCCAAAAGTCAGCCATAAAAACCAGGCAGAAAGCCATGAGAATAAAAGCGATGATATGCAATTGCAATCCGGCCTTGATCACCTTATGGACCGAAAAAACAGCTTTGGCCCCAATCAGATTGCCGGAAACCGTGATCGCCGCTTTGCTGACGCCTTCTGCAAAGAAAAAAAAGAAAATCACCATGCACTGACAAATTCCAACAATCGTGATGTATTTTTCTCCCACCAAACTCATCATCCAATAGAAAGACGCCCATCCGGAAATCTCAATGCCTGTAAATAGAGCGCCTGGAAGCCCGATTCTCAAACACTGCCAAAAAGGCTGAAATTTGAAGGCGGAATCTCCGGTGCCATAATTTTGCCGATTGTCTTGATTAAGAAAAACCCGCCACAAGATCAGGACTTGAAAAAATCCACTGCCGGAAGTCGCGATAGCAGCGCCTTTCACACCTAAGGAAGGAATATAGCCTTCAATTCCAAAGATTAAAATAGCATCTAAAAACGCATTGACCACATTAGCTAAAATTGCTAACCCAGTGATCAGCCTGGTTTTTCCTTGCCCTACAAAAAAACCGCATAAGGCCGAATAAAGCGGAAAACTGGGACCAAAAACCATCATCCAATCAAAATAATCTCTTTCTAAGCACTTATCTGACCAAAAACAGGCCCCGCCCCAAAAAGATAGCGGAATAAAAAACAAAAACGAGCCAAGCGCCATCCAAATCATCTGCCAGACGGGTTCGCCTATTTTTTCATTTTGCCGGGCGCCATGATATTGGGCTACAAATACCTCAGAAATGCTTGTCAGCGTCATCCAAGCGGAAATAAATGCCCATCCTAAAGTCGTTGCATTGACTGCAGCGTTTAAAGCCTCCGTGGAGTAACGCGCCAAAAGCAAGCGGTCCACAAAAACCATCGACATGACTGAAAATGAAGAAAGCATCAACGGGAATGCGATGCTGCAAAGCTCCCGCAGGCTTCCTTGCGGATATTTAGATAAACTCATAGATCTTAGGTAGATAAACTTTAAAAAAAGTGTACTCTAATACATGTTTTTTTCCAACAAGGTAAAAATAAATCGTGAAACCGCATATGCCGCCTCTGATTTGACTCCTGCTTTTGTCAAATCTTTATTTCTTATTTACTTTCTATAAAAATTTCCGTAGGATTAGCTCCTTATTTGAATTTAAAAGGAATTTATGAAACACTACATGATCGTTTTCTTCGCTTTGCTTTCTATATATCTACCACAACTCGAAGCTTTAAATCGCGACTATCGTTCTGATTGTGAAGAAGATAATACCTATCAGCAGTATTACTATCCATACTGCCTTTGGCATGCGCCAGGTGAATTACCAAGAGAAATTGACTACGATATTTTGGATCGCATTCCAAAAACTGGGCCTGAGTGCCGATATTGCTATTCCTCGTCTATTTATTTGGGGTATGTAGATCAGGATTTTAAAAAGTATACACCCCATCTAAAGCAACAGCTTGAATATTATATCCAGCATTGGAACTATGTCGATCTGGGCTGTACTTGCTTGTGGCCAGAATATTCACAAGATGCTGCCGAAATTAGCGATATTGCCTATCTTCTTTTCAGAGATTTAATTTCTACAACAGCATTATCGAATTTGTTAGAAGATGAAAACGAACAGAGAGAATTTGTTGAGAATAATGGTTGGTTTCTAAACAAGCATGGACTTACAGTTTCCTTTATAGTCCAACAGTTTCGCTTTTCTGATTACTATCACGTCTGCCGCGATATCGAAAACTTTGCTGTATCTAAATATGAAGAAAGAGAAGCGGCAAAAATTAAAGATAGATTGCAAGATATTCTCGAAGCTTTATATCCAAAATTTTTCGCATTATATATCTCTTGTTATAAAAAACATCCTAACTCTGAGATTGACCAAGAAATTCGTTTCATGAAGCTCCTTGTCAATGATATCTCAGGCTTTGAGAAGACGGTCGCTTCTTCAAAATCTATTTCATGTCTGCCGATAGTTCAAAATTTTTATGACGTAAGTGAGTTTATTGTTGCCAATTTGCAAACGACTGATATCCCGGTAGAATTAAAAAGCAAGGGGATGATTAGCAAGAAAAATCAAATTCTTAAAAAAAGCTATTCCAAAGCGCCATCTTTTAATGTCTCAGCTTCTTCAACAGTTCATTCAAGTAAAGCTATTGCTGTTGCATTTTCACCGCAATCAGAGATTTTCTTAGAACAAGGCACACTACTTAACGATCTTCTTCTTTACAAAGAGGCTATCCAAGTCTTAACTCAGGCTATTCAGCTTAATCCATCCAATCGAGATGCGTATATTGAAAGAGCTATGGCCTACTTCGAAACAAATCAACTTCCGCTAGCTCTCAAGGATTATGAATCAGCTGAAAAATTAACTATTGCACCTCCATTTAAACCTGGTAGTCATAAAGCAATGATGATGGCAGCGGTCTACATAGCAGAAAATAAAACAGAATTTTCCAAAGGATTGGTATCAGGAACAGTTGATGGAGCGAAAGTTTCGGCTGTAGAATTCATTCCCTCAATTTTTAGCTGCTGTAGAGGAATTTTAAATGGTCTTTGGGCCTTTGTTTGTTCTCCAATCGAAGTTAGTCAAGAGATGGTGAATACAGCCTATGCAATTGGAGAATTTATTAGCAGCCATAGCACAGAAGAATGTTTTCAATGTGTTGTGCCAGAATTAAAAGAGCTTTCTCTTTCTTGGAATAAGCTCAATGATCATTCCAAAGGGCAAAAGATTGGATTTATCATCGGAAAATACGGCATTGATATTTTTGCACCAGGTGGGGTCTTAAAAGGTATTAGTAAGGTTAGGGCTTTAAAAAGAGCTAACACTATGTGCACGCTTGAAAATTGTGCGGTTTCTCAAACTAAACGGACTAAAATTTTAGAACAAAGCAAAAAAATAGCTGAAAAAAGAACAAGCCTTGTTGAATCCGTAAAGAAAGGAAAAATACTCACAAAATCCTCAAATGTTCAACATCATGTTATGCAGAAAAAACATGCATGGGATAAAGTTTTAAAACTAAGTGGCAGTGTAGAAGAAGATTTTAAAAAAGTTGTTGTTTTTCTAGAAAAAAACAAAATCACTGATAAAAAGTTTTTTAAGCAATCCTTTGGTTTTCCTGAAGAATCAGTTATGAAACAAATTATTCGTTCAGACTATGAGGCGCAAATAAATGGACACCTTATTCAAGCAGTATTCGAAACTTACGTTGAAACCGGTGAAACTTTTTTAAAAGATGCTTGGGTGATTACAAGATAAAACTTATGAAAAATATAATCAATCTAATAACTAGTTCTAATTGGAATTCAATTCTTGAAGGTTATAACGTTAAAGACGTTGTGAACCTACTTCCTTTTAAAGAACTGATTATTCTTGCCTATAAGATGCTTTATAATGGTGACTGGGATGAAGAAGTGCAAAATTATGCAGTAAAATTACTCTATGCTGTTCGAGAAAAGTATCAGGAAGAATGGAATTCATCCTGGAATTTTGATGCTTTTCTAGGAAATGCCTGTAATATCACTTTAAAATACGATGAAAGGTACACGGCTTATAAAAAAGCTTCTGAAAAAGTATATCCCATTCCTCCATCATTAATGGTTTTGCTTGCAAAATGTTATATTTCACCAGGCACACCACCAGTAAGCCAGGAAGAAGCTGAAAGCTTATTAAGAGAGGCATTAAAGCAAGAGAGGACGATTGAAGGTGTCTCTTTGCTAAAGAGAATCTGTGAAAGAAAAAAGGACATGGAACAAGCAGAATACTGGGACAAAGTTCTTAAAGAAGTTGAAGAGAAAAATTTACATATCCACGATATACAGCCATCTTTTTTAAAAGATTTATAAAAATAAATAAACATTAGATACCTCAGTCTTCCGATTTTAGCACCCCTGATTTTGCCCTTAGCGAAAATTGCTGAAAGCTGCTATGTGCTTAGCACGATTTTTCAGTTGTAGCTTAAAAACAGATATAGCAAAAATAGCTAGGGTATGTTAGCATTCGGAATGCTAGGGAAACTACCAGATATGAGACAGGCCATGCGTGTTCAGGGATCTATTAAGCTTAACCATACTCTAAGGCTGATTTGGTCAGCGCTGCTTTTATGCATTGTCGTGCCTTTGCTCACAGCTTGCCAATCCCAAAAAACCATCGTTAATGGCCTAGATGAAAGAGAAGCCAATGAAATCTTAGTCTATTTAGCTTCACAAGGCATTGGCGCCACTAAAGTTCCAGGTAAAGAAGCCGGTGGAGGCGGAGGGGCCAAAGTGCAGATGTGGGACATCACTGTCAATACTGAACAAGCGACGACAGCCATGGCTCTACTGAATCAAGCCGGTCTGCCCCGCAAAAAATCACAGAGTTTGCTTGGTATTTTTTCAGGCACTGGATTGGTCCCTTCCGAAATGGAACAAAAAATTCGCTATCAAGCGGGCTTGGGAGAACAGATCGCCAGCATCATTCGCAAAATCGATGGCATTCTAGATGCTGAAGTGCAGATTTCCTTCCCTGAAGAAGATCCCCTAACCGGAAAAACTAAAGGGAAAATTACTGCATCGGTCTATGTCAAACATAACGGCGTTCTGGATGATCCCAATAGTCATTTAGTCACTAAACTGAAACGCCTTGTAGCTGCAGCCATCACCGGCTTGGATTATGATAATGTGACAGTGATTTCCGATCGCGCCCGCGCAGGCGAATCCCCCTCATTCGGACTAACCTCCGCCGAAGAAGATAAACAGTACGTCAGCATATGGACGATTGCTATAGCCAAAGAATCTGCAACCCGCTTCCGAATCATCTTTTTTTCCTTCACAATCACAATTTTGATACTGCTTTTAATGCTGATCTGGATGGGATGGAAGATTTATCCAGTACTAGAGAAATCGGGAGGTTTTAAGCAGCTTCTGCGCATGCATCCTATTGATTCCTTGCAAAAAGGGGCTGCCAAAGAAAAACCGGCAAAAGAAGAAGAAAAAAAACCGGCCTCTTCTGGCGAAAAGGAATCCGCTGATAAAGAAGTAGATGACACTTGATCATCAATCGAACCGGGGTTCAAAAATGGATGTGAAAGGGTGGATCATGACACGGGTTTTGTTGAACCGTTACCACCAAAGGTCGCAGGAAGCTTTTCTCAAAGGGCTTCCCAAAACAGATCTCCAAAACCTTGCAAATCAAAATACTCCCTCAGAGGATGTTGCAGCGGCCTTGACAGCCCCGCTGGATAAAATCCGGCACATCCACTACTCTTGGCTCATTCCCATCCTCAAAAGTTTGCCGGAAGGGTTGAAAAGTCTCACAGTTGCGGCGCTTCCACAGCCTCAGTCTGGGCGGTTATGTAAATTCTTAAAAATGCACCACCCTAAAATCCCCCTGTCTCCCCCGGTCAAAACTTTTTTAATCAATACCCTTTATGAACGTGTTGATAAAAAAAAGACGCTGCCGGTTCAATACCTTCCTCAAACCGAACTCAGCATCCTAGCAAGCTTGAGCAAAGATAAATTAATAGTACTGATTGATTTCTTGGGACTTTTTGATTTGGCAGAATCCATCAGACAGATCGTCGATACAAAAACCTTAAAAAATATCTACTCTTGTCTCGATGCTAAAAAACAACAATTTTTACGGATTTGTTTACATCAAAAAGAAAAAGTCTCCTCGCATCGATTGGACTTAAATCTCTGGCATGGAGAGTGCCACAGTTTACATAAAATACTGCACCGGCGTGGGTTGCACCGTCTAGGCAGAGCCCTTATTGGACAGCACCCTGATTTTATCTGGCATGTCCTGCATACTTTAGATAGTGGCCGAGGCAAGTTATTATCTGTCAGCATAGCCCAAGAAGAAAGCACAGGAATCTCCTCAGCTTTAGCCCAACAAGTTCAAAACACCCTCAATTTTCTTAAAAAAGAGTGAGCCTTGAGTAAAAAAATCTTCTCCCTTATCTTTGGCGGCAGTGTTCGCATCGCTCCAAAAACAAAATTTCTGCCTTCCGCCGCTTTTTCGAAGCTGCAGGATGCTGAGGAAGTGCTGCAGGAAGTTAAAAAAGATGTCGAAAAATATAAATTGCAAGTCGCCGGCGAATGTGAAAAATTGAAGGAACAAGCCCAAAAGGAAGGCTTTGAAGCCGGGTTTAAGCAATGGGCGGAACAGCTTGTAGCTTTAGAGAATGAAATGATAAGAGTCCGGCAGGATTTTGAAAAGGTGGTCGTTCCGGTTGCCTTAAAAGCAGCCAAGAAAATTGTGGGAAGGGAAATCGAACTTTCCCCTCCGACAATTGTAGATATTGTATCAAACTCTTTAAAAGCTGTTGCGCAACATAAAAGAATTACCATATATGTCAACAAGAAGGATTTAGAAATCCTGGAGACCCATCGCACGCGGCTCAAGCAAATTTTCGAAAGCTTGGAAGGTCTTTCCCTGAGAGAACGTTCCGATGTCGCTCAAGGGGGATGCGTCATCGAAACCGAAGGGGGAATCATCAATGCCCGGCTTGAAAATCAATGGAAAGTCCTTGAAAGCGCCTTTGAAGCACTCATGAAGCAAAAGGGCCCAACACCGGGATCCTAAAAAATTAGGTTGAAAGCATGCATTTCTCACGTCTCTTCTCACTTAGGTCTTTTATTAGTTTTGCAGCGCTGCTGTGTATAATGTGGTTTACGCCTGCGCCTCTCATTTCCCAAGCGGCTCCACAACCCGCCGTTCCCTCTGCGCCGGCTGCAGCCAAAGGAAAAGACGCAACCCAGAAAAACGCCATGCAAGAGCAGCTGCAAGCCCCTTTTTCCAACATGAAAAATCCCTCCCTCATTTCCCAGGCTGTCGTTTTGTCTTTGCTGGCTATGCTGCCTTTTATTGTCATGATTTTGACCTCGTTCCTTAAAATCGTGGTGGTGCTATCTCTTTTGCGAAGCGCCTTAGGAGTCCAGCAAGCCCCTCCCAACCAGATTATCAACGGCGTGGCTTTTATGCTTAGCATATTTGTTATGTATCCCACTGGCTTGAAAATGTACGATGCCGCTGAAACGGTCATTGCCTCAACTAAAGCCCCGGATTCCATGATTACCCCGCAATCCTCTGCCTACATCATTGCTATCGCAGAGAAAGCGCGCGAACCGATGCGTGATTTTCTCAGAATCAATTCCTCGGTCAAACATCAGGCCTTATTTTATCGCATGGCCTACCGTATTTTACCGGAAAGCTACCGCGCCGCGATTAAACCGGATGACTTTACGGTGCTTGTTCCTGCATTTATCACTAGCCAGCTTAAAGAAGCTTTTGAGATCGGGGTTTTAATTTATATACCCTTTTTTGTCATTGACCTAGTCACATCCAACATTTTGCTAGCTATGGGCATGATGATGCTTTCCCCTGTTACTATTTCCATGCCTTTAAAACTTTTCTTGCTAGTGATGCTGGATGGATGGACTCTTCTCATTGAAGGTCTAGTCAATACATTTCGATAAGGAGAAAATTTGGCATGTTTCAAACAGAAGTTGTTCAACTATCCTATCAAGGGCTGCTGCTCATTTTGATTTTATCGGCTCCGCCGATCCTCGTCAGCATGTTTTTCGGCGTGCTCGTGGCCGTTTTTCAAGCAGCGACCCAAATTCAAGAGCAAACCCTTTCATTTACCATCAAACTGGTGGCGGTAACCCTCACTCTGATGTTAATGGGTAGTTGGCTGGGCGCTCAAATCATGACCTTTGCGTCAAACATTTTTACACATTTTGCAGAATGGAGCACCGCCAGCGGGTAGAGCGTTTAATCTATGGGCCATGATTACCTCACCATATTTTTGAATAGCGCCATAGCCAAGGATAATCCTTTGGCTCCGCTTTCCCTGATGTTTTTATTTTTAGCGCGGTTTCTTCCTATTATTGGCTTATCCCCATTTTTTGGAGCCAAGATTCTCCCCAACCCTGTTAAAGTGACGTTTGCGATTTCCATCTTCGTCATTTTTCTTCCTCAGCTTTTAACGGTGACGACCAAGCCGATTGAATTTAACCTGCTCTTAGTGCTCTATTTATTCAAAGAGCTTTTTATAGGTTTTACCCTGGGATTTTTAGTCAGCATGCCGTTTACCATCGTGCAAAACGTAGGGATTATTATCGACCATCAGCGGGGCGGAGCGAGCTTAATGGTTAACGACCCGACTGTTCAAAATCAGTCCTCGCCGTTAGGAACGTTGTTCAATTATGTTCTGATCTATACTTTTTTTTTAATTGACGGCCCTTTTTTATTCTTAGATGCGATTATCAGCTCGTATGAAGTTATTCCACCGGATCAATTCCTCAATCCTCATTTTTTCGATCCAAAATCTTCTTTTTGGGACATGCAAATCAAGCTGCTCAACAAGGTGATGGTCATTTCGATCCAACTTGCCTCGCCGGCGTTGATCGCCATTTTGATGACTGATACCTTTTTAGGGATAGCCAATCGTTTAGCGCCGCAAGTCCAGATCACGTTCTTGGGGATGCCGTTAAAATCCCTGTTGGGGCTGACTGTGGTGTGTTTGGGCTGGAAGCTTTTCAACTCCCAGGTAATTAAAGTAGCCCTCTATTGGTTGAACGAGATCACGGATATGCTGAAGATCATAAAAGTATCCTCAGGATGATGTCTAAGCTTGAACAAGTTTCTTAAATTGATATTTAAACGTTACCAAAGCTTCCAGAGTTGAACGATCGCAAGAACTTCATTTTTGCTCATTTTTCTCTCTTTTTGTAGCCCATGGCAAGGCAGCGAGCGAAAGCGAAGACAGCCGCAGCTATGGGTAAGTAATTAGGCCCCTCTAACCCCGTTAGGGGTTCTTCTTTTTACAAGGTCTTGAATCCCAAAGCTTTATAAAAATAAGAATCCCTAACGGGGTTAGAGGGGCCTAATTACTTACCCATAGCCGCTAAGATCTACCTGAGATCTTCTGAGTGGCATATTAAAGGTTAGCTAAATCAGATCCGTAATTCCAAGAAAAACGCGTCCCTTTCTTTTGGTTTCTATGGAGAATTGGGGACGCGATATATTTGGAGTGTGTGACTTGTCAGCGCTTTTTGTTTTCGATGCCGACTTGTCGGCATCGCGAAGTGAGGCCAAACGCGAGCTTACAAAATTCTGTGAGGCTCTGCTGATTTGTAAACTTCATGGTTGTGTAGGCTCGGCAGTTAAGGTAGTTAAGACTGGCGTTGTCAATTCCTCTGCGATATGACGACTTGGTAGATCTACCTCCAGCGTGATTTCTCTCCCAGTTTACTTTCTCAGCAGGAGTGCCCTAAGATCTGCGTTGAGTCTCTCATATAAAATTTTTCTTCTTTTCCGTAAAACGATGAAGTCCTCATCCAAAACGCCCTGCGGTACTAATTTTGTATATTCAGGCTCTTCTAGGAAACCATTACTTTTGTTTTCTTCTTCAAGCCTCTTTTCTTCAAATTCTTTAGGTGTCTGGATTTCAATCGCGGGTTGTCCACCTCCCTCCTTGACATCTTTAAAGTTAAGGGGCTCAACTGTAGCTGGTTCGACTTCTTCGACTTTTATTTTTGGAGCATCATCAAGCCCCTGGGCGCGAACAAAAGATTTTTGCGCCCTTATCTTGAGTAGCTCTGTATTTTTTTTAAGGCAAATATCTTTTATTTTTGTGATATCTACTTTTAATCTCTCCAACTCTTTCAGACACCCTATTGTTCCTTCTTCAGCAGCTTTAGTGTACCATTCAATTGCTTGGGATATGTCCTTAAGGAAATTTTCATAAATGATAGCAATCATGCCCATGGTAAAGCCGATCTCCAGAGTCTTTTCAGCGATGCTCTTGGGATCACTTTCTCCCCCCCTAACCTTAATTTTCTCATTAAGCTCATCTTTATACGTATTGATTGCCTTTTCGCTCTCAGTTAAGGTGGTGTTTAAGACTGGCTTTGCCAATTCTGTTTCAGCAGTCTGACGACTTATAGCTATTTCCGGATCCTTTATTTCGTTCTCTACCCTAGCGTTCCTCTCTTTGGCATCTTTAAAGTTAGGCGGCTCAACTCTAACTGATTCGACTTCTTCGACTTTTATTGGCGCATCGTCAAGCTCCTGGACGCGAATAGAAGATTTTTCCCGGATTAGACTTTTACAATGATCCGATATCTCCTTCCCGAGCTTGGCGTTTTCTTCCACAGGTTTCATTTCTTCAGATTCTTTAGATGTCTGGTTTCCAATTGTGGGTTGTCCATTTTCCACTTTGACATCTTTAGCTGGTTCGGCTTCTTCGACTTTTATTTTTGGAGCATCATCAAGCCCCTGGACGCGAACAAAAGATTTTTGCGCCCTTATATCAAGTACCTCTGTATTTTTTTTAAGACAAATATCTTTTATTTTTGTAATATCTACTTTTAATCTCTTCAAATCTGTCAGACACCCTGTTGTTCCTTCTTCAGCAGCTTTAGTGTACCATTCAATTGCTTGGGATATGTCTTTAAGATCATTTTCATAAATCATAGCAATCACGGCCATGATAAAGCCGATCTCCACAGTCTTTTCAGCGATGCTCTCGGGATCACTTTCTCTCCCCCTAACCTTAATTTTCTCATTAAGCTCATCCTTATACGTATTGATTTCCTTTTCCCTCTCAGTTAAGGTGGTGTTTAAGACGGGCTTTGTCAATTCTGTCTCAGCGGTCTGACGACTTACAGCTATTTCCTGATCCTTTATTCCATTCTCTACCCTGGCGTTTCCTTCCACAAGTTTCTTCTTTTCTTCAAATTCTTTAGGTGTCTGGCTTTCAATTGCGGGTTCTTTGACAACTTGTTCTTTTCCTTCTTTGACGTCGATAGACTTAAAAGGTCCAATCTTAGATGGTTCGGTTTCATTGACCTCTATTTCCGACTGGCCGTCAGCTTCCTTCTTGGCTTGCGATTCTTGCGATTGCCTCCATTTGCGCATTTGTGCTTCACGACGCTCTTTTTCCGCCATTATTACGCTACAATAATCATTATCGACTGCAACAGTTAACTCATGCATGCGATCTAACCATTTATGTGCTTCATCATGCCCAAGTCTTGCAGCCTCCTCGAACCAGTGGATCTTTTTTGCCTTATTGTCCAATGAGCCATACAGCAGGCCAATAGAATACATAACGTGATGAGACTTGTTTGTTTTTAATCGCTCTTCTAGGCTTGCAATTTCCTTTAATCGTTCCGCCTCTTTCTCTTTAGCAGTCAGCATCTTTTGAGCGAATGTATCCGTTTTTGGGGCCGTGCGCGAAGAATCTACCCCTGTTTTTTTATTAAAAAAGAGGAGGCAGACCAAATGACCAATCCATAGGGTACAAAACCCCATTAGGACGGTCAGGGCGACTGCTATTTTCCGATCTTTGGGAGTTAAGCTCTTGGACCTTGGATGCAAAGCATAATAACCAAAATTGGAACAATCTAAGTGAACAGTCATAAAACCTTATTATTAATGTTTGTAAAGATCTTTATCGAGATAAAAGCAAATCATAAATTAAACCTAATAAACTGTCAAGGTTAAATTACTGGTCGGGTGCAATTAAAAGTACAGGTTGAAAGTACACTGTCGAATTGAATTGATAGTTTAAAGCTCTGGGCGCTTGAAGGAGTTCCTCGGATTTTTTTATTAGCAATCCCGATTTTGAGTCGCCCTACGGGCTCTAGTTCTTCTTATGACCTCCCACAGCTCCTTGCGTCGCTGTGGGCTATCTAACAGACGCCCTAGACGGGCTTAGAGCTACTCACAGATATATCCGGACTTGATCCTTACTTGAACTCTTGCTCTCATATTCTTGAAAAAGCCCTAAGCCCGTATGGGCGTCCCCCTAAATAGCCCACAGCGACGCAAGGAGCTGTGGGAAGGCATAGGAAGAGGCAGAGCCCGTAGGGCGACTCAAGAACGAGATTTTACCCACAAATTTTGGTTTGACGATGTACTAGGGCTGTTTTCTAATCTTGCTGAAGTCAAATTGGATCAAGCCATGCGTTGTTTTGAGATTATCAATAAAAATCTGATTGAGCTTTTCGAAAAGTTTCAATTTCTCATCAAATTTCTCGCGCCTAGCTGCAAGGGGATGGGGATGGGGATCTGGTGAAGCTTTGGAAAATTCTGCGTCAAGTTCCAACAATTGATTAAAAAGATCATCTTGATCGTTTTGAAGAGGTGTAAGCTCTTCTTCAGAAATCACCATCTTGGAAATCTCATTTAGAGTTTCAGCGTTGGCGATTATTTTATTCAAAATCTCTTCCATTTTTTCAAGTATCTTTTCCGCAGCATCCATTTTTTTCTTCTCCTGTTCAATCTTTTTATCATTTTAGAATATTTGGGGTTAGTGTCAATGGAATTCTCCTCTTATTGGCACAAGATCACAAGCTCTTTCTTCTTTTCTGTTAACATCCAAATGTGATAAAAAGAATGGGTTATATCACATTGGATAGCTATGAAAGGTTTCTGCCCTCTCGCCTCAGGATCAAAAGGAAATTCCATTTATCTCGGCACAAAAAACACCAAGATCTTAATCGATGCTGGCATCAGCACGAAAGCGATAAAAAGTAAGCTTGGTGAAATCGATGTGGACTTAGCGGATATCGATGCCATTTTGATTACCCATGAACACACCGATCACATTCAAGGACTCAAAGTCCTGGCCTGCAAGCTGGGAATTCCCGTTTTTGCCAATCAGGAAACGGCTAAAGGCATTGTCGACTTTCTGCAAGATTGTCCCAAGTTTAAAATTTTCTCAACTGGAGAAACTTTTGAATTTGGCGATATGGAAATACATCCCTTCAGCATCCAGCACGATACTTTAGATCCGGTAGCCTTTACCATACGCCTTGATGACTTAAAACTGGGCTTCTGCACCGACCTGGGCTTTGTCACCTCCCTAGTGCAAAATGAATTGCGGAACTGCGATTATCTTTATCTGGAAGCCAATCACCAGCCTTCTATGGTTCATGCTAGCGCTAGACCTATGGTTTACAAACAGCGCGTCTTAGGGCGCAGCGGCCACTTATCCAATGAAGCATGCGGCCAATTATTAGGCCAGGTCGCCCATCCCAAACTCAAACATGTGCATCTTGCCCATCTTTCCAGCGAATGCAACACACCGGAAACCGCTTTGAGTGTCGTGCGCGGAATTCTAGAACAAAATGGGATCCAACTGGACATGTGCGTAGCTCCCCAAGATATGATTAGCAAGGCGATCCATTTTTGAATTTGGAGTGCGGTGACTTGTCACCGCTTTGCGTCTTCGATGCCGACTTGTCGGCATCGGGGGCGTTCCAAACAAGGGTCGTGCCCAATGCACCTAACTTAAAACTCACGAGTTCTTGGAAGATCCACAGATTTGCAACACTCTCATTTGGCCACGCCCGCGATGCCGACAAGTCGGCATCGAAGACGCAAAGCGGTGACAAGTCACCGCACTCCAAATATTTTCTATCGATTTTGCATCCACTTTTTCATGTGGTTCTCTAGAATATCGAGAGGCAATGCACCATTGCCCAAGATTTCATCGTGAAAAGCCCTGATGTCAAAATTCTCGCCTAAAGTTTGGCTTGCCAAGGCACGCAATTCTTTGATTTTTCGCTCCCCGATTTTGTACGCTAATGCTTGACCAGGCATTACGAGATAGCGATCGATTTCAGTAATGATTTCATGCTCGTTGATGCCTACATAAGTCTTAAAGAAGTCTATTGCTTGCTGTCGGCTCCACCCTAAGGCATGCAATCCTGTGTCTACCACTAAGCGGACGGCACGCAGCATTTCAAAGGTGAGCCTTCCAAATTGAAAATAGGGGTTTTGATAAAGGCCAAGCTCCTTCCCTAAGCTTTCGGAATATAATCCCCATCCTTCAACATAAGCAGTGTAGTTGGAGTATTTTCGAAAATTGGGGAGTTCATCCATTTCCTGTGCTAAGGAAATTTGGAGGTGATGGCCGGGAATGGCTTCATGCAAAGTCAAAGTTTCCATTTCCCACTTAGGCCGTCTCTTGAGATCGTAAGCATTTAAATAGAAATAACCTGGCCTGCCAGCTTTGACTGAGCCGGGCATATAGTAGGCTGCCGGCTGTGATTTTTCTGAATGGGACGGAACCGGAATGATTTCAAATGGAAGGTGCGGAAGTTTGCCGAATAGTTGCGGCAGGGCAGATTCTATGCGCTTCACAATATCGCGGTAAGCTGTCAATAAAGATTCGCGGTCTTTAAAATAAAAAACGGGATCCTCTTTTAGGTACAAAACAAAATCATCTAAACTGCCGTTGAAAGAAATCTCATCGACGATTTGTTTCATGGCTTGCCGTATCCGTTTCACCTCTTTCATGCCTATTTCATGAATTTCCTCCGGGGTCAACTGTGTAGTTGTAGAGCTGCGCACTCTATAAGCATACCAAGCTTTGCCATTAGGCAGATCGCTTAATCCTAAGGTAGTGCGGCAACCCGGAATATAGTCCTGAACCAAAAAAGTATAGAACTTGTTAAAGGCGGGAAAAACTTTATGCTGAAGAACTTTCTTGGCTTTTTCAACCAAGACCTCTTTTTCCAAGGATGACAAGCTGTTTGAAAAACTACGAAATGGCTGAAATAAAATGCTCTGGATCGGATCTGGACTGATTTGATTTAAAACTTGCTGCGGTACATCGCGCAAAGTCAACTGCGGAGGAGTGATGCCAAGCTCTAAACCTTTCTTGAGCAATTCAATGTTTTGGTCTATTAGAAGGGGAACTCCTTCTAAACGCTCCAAGATATTCTGATACTGCTCGACAGTATCCGTTGGCATAATGCTGATTATCCTTTGCACATCCAAATGTACGCCATCCATTTGATTGACGGGCATATAGTGAGACTTAAAGGATATCGATTGCTGCCATTCTAAAAGCTCATGCTTTAAGAGGGCGTGGTTGATTTGCTCTGAAACTGGTAAGTCGGCGGGGGCGATTGATGCTAAGGCTTCGAGAAAATTTTTCAAGGCAATTTCTCTTCTGGCAATCGCCTCAAAAGAACAATCCGTCCACTTTCCGTGGCATCCTGGCCATCCTACAAAAGTGGCAGTCTCGGGAAATTCCGTCATGGAATAGTCAAAAAACCGATCGCATAGAGTATGCAAACACTCGGCCGCTTTGAGCGCTTTCTCGTTTTCAAGCTGCAAAGATTGCGCCGTCGGCATTGCAAGCAAACCGGGCTCAATGTGCGCGCTCAAGCAAGAGAATGAAAGACCGTAAACAATAAAAGACAGGTATTTTAGAGGCATGACACACCATTCCTTGAAAAGCTGAAGGGACCAAAGGGACCAAAAAGATCTAAATATGTCCTAGTACATTGTCAAGGTTAAATTGATATCTACCATCGCGGGAGCTCCTGATGTTGAAGGTTGCAAGAATTTTTTGTCATTTTTGCTCATTTTTCTCCCTTTTTGTAGCCCATTGCAAGGCAGCGAGCGAAGCGAAGACAGCCGCAGCTATGGGTAGAGTCATTAGACCCCTCTAACCCCGTTAGGGGTTCTTCTTTTTATAAAGCCTTGGAATTCAAGACCTTGCAAAAAGAGGAACCCCTAACGGGGTTAGAGGGGTCTAATGACTCTACCCATAGCTGCGGCTGTCTTCGCTTCGCTCGCTGCCTTGCAATGGGCTACAAAGGGAGAGGAAAAAGAGCAAAAATGAAATTCTTTCGATCGTTCAACCTTGGGGGTTTGGCGACGTTTAAATATCAATTTTACCCTTGACAGTGTACTAGGTCGTTTAAGTCCCTTTGGTCCCTTGTCCCTTTAAGAAAAAAGGCCCTTAATTTTGTCCAGAAAACCTTTGCGCTTAGGAAGATTCGCCGGCCCTTCCAGCTCTGCAAAATCCTGGAGAAGCTGTTTTTGCCGCTCGCTAAGCTTCGAGGGAGTTTCGACAAAAATCCTAACTAACAAATCCCCTCTTCCTTGCCCATGTACATTGGGAAAGCCCTCTCCCTTAACACGAAAAACTTTTCCATTTTGAGTTCCCTCAGGAATCGTAATGCGGCAGCTATGCGAAGAAAGCGCAGGCACTTCTTTCTTGCAACCTAAAGCCGCCTCAGTAAAGCTGATGGGCAGGTCAAGCAGGATATCATTGCCTTCCCTTTCAAAAATCCCATGCGGCTCGACATTGATAAATACATATAAATCGCCCGCGGGGCCGCCAGCTTGACCGGCATCGCCGTACCCATGCATTTTGAGACGCATGCCGCTGTCAACGCCTGCAGGGATATGCACCTTCACATGCTGCTTTTCTTTGATACTTCCTTGCCCATGACATGTCTTACAAGGGTCTGTAATCATTTGACCCTCCCCTTGACACTGTGGGCAAGTCATCGACATGCTGAAAAAGCCACGCTGCTCAAAGACTTGTCCTGCTCCGCCGCATCGGCTGCATTTTTTGATGCCCTGCGCGTTGCTGGCGCCTTTTCCTTGGCAAGTTTTGCAGGTCACATAATTTGTGATCGCCAACTCTTTGTCGACGCCTCTAGCCGCCTCTTCAAAAGTTAGGGTGATGTTGACCCGTTTGCTTGCACCTTGTCGGTGCGTGCGCGACGACATCCCTCCGCCCCCGCCTTCGCCAAGGCCGCCTCCAAAAAAGCTCTCAAAAACGCTGTCCCCGCCCATCCCTCCGAAAGCTCCCATAAAGGTACGGAGGGCTTCATCCATTGACGCGAAGCCACCGCCGCCAGGCATGCCGGTGCCCTGAAGGCCTTCCTTGCCGTGACGGTCATAGATTTGCCGTTTTTTTTCATTGCTAAGCACTTCGTAAGCTTCGGAAATCTCTTTGAAGCGCTTTTCTGCTTCGTTATCGCCGGGGTTTTTATCGGGGTGATATTTTAAAGCTTTTTTGCGATAAGCCTTCTTAATCTCGTCTGCAGTTGCAGTCCGAGAAAGTTCCAAGATTTCGTAATAGTCTGCCATAATAGCCCATTTTATCGCGTACGCTTATATTTCAAAGCCGCTTTTGATTTGGCACGTTTTTTGATGGACGGCTTGGAGTAAAAACGATGCGCTTTTACAGATTTCATAACCCCTTCCTTGTCCAATCTTTTTTTAAGTGCACGAAGGGCTTTATCAATAGAATCGCCTATACGAACTTTAACTACTGTCATTTAGCCTCATCCTAAGTTACAGATTTAATCAAACTTGATTTTATACCACTCATATACCATGCACAGCAGTATAGCTTGGGTCGATTTAATTCAGCTCTCTTAACTACTGCATAATATAAGAAACATGGTATCCGACAAAAGCATATTAAATCAACCAAGAATTTCGAAAATGCACAAAAACAGAGACACGGAGATCGAGAAATCCAGAGAGGTCCAGCATAAGGAACAGGATGCGCGGGATCGCGAGCGGCATGATAGGCAAGATAATTCAAAACGCCCATGACCCCAAATTTTAACGCGGAGGCGCAGTGACGCGTTAAAATTTGGGGTCATGGGCGTTTTGAATTATCTTGCCTATCATGCCGCTCGCGATCCCGCGCATCCTGTTCCTTATGCTGGACCTCTCTGGATTTCTCGATCTCTGTGTCTCTGTCTCTCTGTCTCTGCTTGGGTCTTACGCAAATATAACAATTCGAGATGGCCATCTAACGAATACTCCTTTTGCTCATACTTATCTTGAGCTATGCGCCCCATATGGATGGGATCCGGAGCTTTTTCTTCCCACTTCCAACTGTTGCCAGGGTAAAGGGCTTGCAATTTTGGCTGCAGGACTGCGCTGTGCGGAGTTGCCAAAGCAGAAACTCCTTCCAATTTCTGCCCAAGTTTTTCCAAGGCGCAAACTTCAGGCTGTGAAGTATAACAGACGCCATCTCGGCCTTTATTGCCTACCAAAATATAAGCGCCGCCCATCTTAGCATCCATAATGGCCGCAAAAGCTCCATCCCCGGAAGGCACAAACCCCATCAACGAACAGACTCCGACAAGAGGCAAACCGGCAGCATAAGCAAGAGATTTAGCAACAATCACGCCCACTCTTATCCCGGTATAGGAACCCGGACCTATTCCCACAGCAATATAATCAAGCAGTTGAGCCGACAAACCCGTCTGTTTAAAAGCGCGCATGATCTGAGGAACGAGATGCTTAGAATTGTTATAGCCAAAAGGAAGCTCTTCGGAAAACACGAGGCGGCTTTGATCTAAAATTGCCGTGATTCCCCTTTCTGTAGAAGTGTCGATCAGTAATGATGGCATTTAAGCTAACTCGATACGTTGGGGGATGATCAATTTTTCAAGAGTCCTCACAAAATAGGTATTCGTCATGCCGGAAATATAATCGATCACTTTCTGTATTGGTGTGGTTGAAGAAAGATAGCCTTCGCCTTTATTATGCAAAAAGCTCTTCCAAATGTAACTATTTTCCTGATGCTTGTGCAAATCATCTAAAAGAATCTCAAAAAGCGTACGATAGCCTTTTTGAATCCGCTTGGATTCCACTTTGAGCTTGGGATGCACATAGATATTTTCGAAGTTGAACCGCCGCAAAATGCATAAGGCTTCGTAAACTTCATCTGAGAGGGCAATATAATCTTTTACATAGCTCATCGCGATAAGGTCGGCCGCCAAAACATTTAGTATCTGCTGATTCGACGTTCCTAAAACTGTCTTTGGAACAGAGTCTCGGGATAAAATACCTAAGCTGATCGCATCTTCGATATCGCGCCCAAGATAGCTTATAGTATCGCAAAGTTTAACCAGGCACCCTTCCAGCGTACCGGGCCAAATGTTTTTGTCTGGATCGGCAAGCTTTTGCTTTTTTTCGCGAATATGATCCTCCCACGTTTTCCCATAACAAGGCTTTAATACAGGACCGCACAGCCCGCCATCATGGCACAGAAAGCCATCATAAACTGCCAAGCCTAAATTCAAGGGCTCAATTTCGCTAAATAAATGGCAAGACTGCCAGGGATGTGCAAAAACTCCGTTTCCGTATTCTTGAGAAAGGCTGGAGAGATAGACTTCTCCTTCATGCCCAAAAGGCGGATGCCCCACATCATGCCCTAAAGCTATCGCTTCGACCAAGTCAATATTTAAGCGCAGGATTTGGGCAATGCCCCGGGCAAAATTGCTCACTAATTGGACGTGCAAAGCGCGGTAGCTGATGTGGGCATTTTCAACCAAATAAACAACTTGAGTCTTATCCATATATCTGGCATAGGCTTTAGAATGGATAATGCAATCGACATCCCTTTTATAGGGAAGACGATAATCTTCATTCAATTTGTGCCGACGCTGATGATTCTTAGATAAGGAGGCGTCTTTAACCAAATGGCGTTCCTCCTGAACCTCAGCCATTTGACGATAACTATCTAAATGGGTAATAATGTTTTTCATAGCTTTTAAAAAATTTTAAAACTCAATTCATGAAACTATAGTTTAAAATAAACCTATGAAAGAAGCAACATAAAGATTATTAGGGGCTGCAATTATAAGTGCAGGATCGAGCTCCAAGACGAATGCCATTACCTACGGATTATACGAACTTTTAATTCCACCCCTAAACCAACTATTGAAAAGTTTGCACAAAAATAATAAAATCTCTTCTAGCTCGAAAAAGGCCTTGACGCAAGCTCGATTTTGTACAATTTTGAGCCAAGGCCATCTAATAATCCCAATGAGGCCAAAAATTGAATAAAGAACAAGAAAGCAATTCTTATGAATTAGAACTGGAAAATAACATTTTAAGTTCCTTGGAAGAAAGCCAACAGGTCTCTAAAGCCGGGTCGCCAGCGCCTGATCAACTTTACATTTTCCCGTTAGTGAGGAGGCCTTTTTTCCCGGGAATGGCAGCTCCTATCGTCATTGAACCTGGCCCTTTTTATGAGGTCCTCAAAGAGATTGCGAAATCCGAACACAAAAGTGTTGGTCTTTTGCTCACTAAAACCGAGGAAGGCGATATCTACAAAAAAGGTCTTGACGAGATGTTCTCAGTGGGGGTTTTAGCGCGCGTGTTGCGGATCATCCCCATGGAGCAAGGCGGAGCGCAAGTCATTCTAAACATGGAAAAGCGCTTGATTGTGCAAGAGCCTATTCCTGATTCCAAGTATTTAAAAGCTAAAGTCACGTTTTATGAAGACAACCCAGTCCTAACCAAAGAACTCAAAGCTTATGCTATCAGCATCATTTCAACCATCAAAGATCTATTAAAGCTCAACCCCCTCTTTAAAGAAGAGCTCCAAATTTTTCTGGGTCATTCCGACTTCACCGAACCGGGTAAACTGGCTGATTTTGCTGTAGCCTTGACAACGGCCTCGCGGGAAGAATTGCAGGATGTCTTGGAAACTTTCAATATAGAAGGCAGGATTGATAAAGCTTTAGTTCTTTTGAAGAAAGAACTTGATCTTAGTATGCTGCAAAACAGCATAAATCAAAAAATCGAGGCCACGATTTCCAAAAGTCAAAAAGACTTTTTCCTGAGGGAACAGCTTAAAACAATTAAAAAAGAACTTGGAATTGAAAGAGACGACAAATCCTTGGACCGGGAAAAATTTGAAGCCCGTATAAAAGAGCGCAAAGTCCCGCCGGATGTGATGAAAGTCATTAATGATGAAATTGAAAAGCTCAGCGTACTCGAAATGCAGTCTGCCGAATATAATGTTTCAAGAGGGTATCTGGATTGGTTAACCATTATTCCTTGGGGCATCTATAGCGAAGAGTGCCATGACCTGGAAAAAGCCGAGAAAATTCTGGAGCACGACCATTATGGATTGGAAGATATTAAGAAAAGAATCATTGAATTTATCAGCGTAGGAAAACTGAGTGGAGGGGTTAAAGGCAGTATTGTTTGTTTGGTAGGCCCCCCGGGAGTTGGCAAAACAAGCATTGGCAAAAGTGTGGCGCGGGCGCTGAACCGAAAATTCTATCGGTTTTCAGTTGGGGGCATGCGCGATGAAGCTGAAATTAAAGGGCACCGACGCACCTACATCGGGTCTATGCCCGGCAAGCTAATTCAAGCCCTCAAATATTGCCAGACCATGAATCCTGTCATCATGTTAGATGAAGTGGACAAAATGGGAAATAGCTATCACGGCGACCCTGCTTCGGCTTTGTTAGAGGTGCTGGATCCGGAACAAAACTGTGAATTTTTAGATCATTATCTCGATGTGCGCTGCAATCTCTCCGATGTCCTTTTCATCGTCACAGCTAACATCTTGGATACGATTCCTGAGCCGCTCAAAGACAGAATGGATATCCTGAGGCTATCCGGCTACATCGCCCAAGAAAAAATTGAAATCGCCAAAAAGTACTTGATTCCGCGCAACCGCAAAGCCATGGGGTTAAAAACCGAACAAGTCGACTTCAAAAAAGACGCTTTAAGAGCCATCATCAATGGATATGCTCGTGAAGCGGGTGTGCGCACCTTGGAAAATCAGATCAAAAAAATCATGCGCAAAGTCGCCACTGAAATTGTGCGCGGCCAACAAAAAACCGTAAAACCCAAAAACGCCAAGAAAAAAGCTGAGCCAGAAAAAAAAGAAATCGAAAATACACCGCCAGCACATCACCACATCACGACAGATAACCTTAAAGATTATCTAGGCAAGCCCATCTTCACCACAGATCGCTTTTATGAGCGCACACCTGTGGGGGTTTGCACGGGGTTAGCTTGGACGTCTTTAGGGGGAGCCACTCTGTATATTGAAACCATCAAAGTAGCTGCTGACAAAACGGAGATGAAGCTCACAGGTCAAGCCGGCCAAGTGATGAAAGAGTCCTCTGAAATAGCTTGGAGTTACCTGCATAGCGCGATCCACAAGTATGCCCCGGAATTTACTTTCTTTGAGAAATCTCAAGTTCATATCCATATTCCGGAAGGAGCCACGCCTAAAGATGGTCCATCCGCCGGAATCACCATGGTTACGGCCTTGCTTTCTTTGCTGACCGATACGCCGGTCTTGAACAATTTGGGCATGACAGGCGAACTGACCTTGACCGGCCGTATTTTAGGCATCGGAGGGGTCAAAGAAAAATTAGTGGCCGCGCGTCGTTCCGGATTGAAAATCCTGATTTTCCCAAAAACCAATGTCCGCGACTATGACGAGTTGCCGGAATACATTAAAAAGGGTATAACCGTCCATTTCGTGGACCATTATGATGAAGTCTTTACCCTTGCATTTCCCCAAAAACAAGGCAGTGAGAATTACGATATATGAGAAAAACGTGGGAGCTCCACAGTCAAAGCAAACGTCTTGACCCCCAGCATCTTAGTCAAAAAGCCGCCGAGATACATCAAAGCGGCCATACGATTGCCACGTTGAACGGATCTTTTGATCTCATGCACGCGGGACACTTGCAGATCATCTACGAAGCCTCATTAATGGGGGATGTCTTGATTGTTGCTTTAAACACCGATCATTCCATCAGGCAGTACAAAAACCCGCACCGTCCCATCATCCCTTTAGAATACCGTCTTCAAATGATGGCGGCTCTAGAATTTGTGGACTTCGTGACCTGGTTCGATGAAACAGATCCTCGATTGATCTTGAGCAAGATTAAACCTAACGTCCACGTCAATGGGGCTGAGTATGGTGAAAACTGCATTGAAGCCGATACTGTCAAAGCCCATGGAGGAAAAATCCATATTGTGCCGCTTGTGGATGGATTATCTACCTCGCAAATTGTACAAAAAATTCTCAACCTCTCAAATCAAGGGACCGGCATATGCGTTTGATAGGCATCCTCAATGATCCCAAGCTGGCAAAAAATTTTTCAAACTTTCTCAGCCAGCAAAACATAGAAAACCAGCTGGAACTGATTACGAACACCGACTGGGGAAGCCATGAGTATGGAAGCCAGCAATGCAAAATTTGGATCGTTGACGAAGATCAAATGGAGGTTGCCTACGATTGGCTTGAGAAATTTCAGCAAGACCCCCAAAACCCTATTTTCCAAACTTCGGAACACAAGCTGGCGGACTTTTTGGAGCCTGTCCAAAATCAAATTAAAACCGCTCCTTTGAAATTTGCCAAAATCAGCCAGACGGCTGCCTCCCGCTGGGAGAAGCAGACCATGGGAACACTCACCTTTTATGTGCTTTTAGCGTGCTGTTTGATCTTTATGATGGAAGCATTTACCACCCCCACAGTCACTTATACTCAATCCCTGCTGCCTTATGTTCCTGCGCTCTCCTCCCCGGTCAAAAAAGAGCTCATGTATGATTATCCCAAAGCTTTTGAATATATTGATAAAATCATTAAGGCTTATGGGATCGAAAAATTGCAAAATCCCGCCACACTTCCTTCTGAAGGGCTATTTTTCTTAAAAGAATTTTGGGCAACACCTTACTGGCATGGCATCTATGAAAAAATTGTGCTGCATTTTAAAAATCCGCAACAGCCTTGGGGTTTTGACGCCCCTCTTTTTGAAAAAGTAAAGGAAGGCCAAGTCTGGCGTCTATTTACTCCGTGCCTGCTGCATGCAGACATTTTTCATCTTTTTTTCAATATGATTTGGCTGGTTGTCCTTGGCAAACAGATTGAACAGCGAACAAGCGCTTGGCGTTATATCCTGTTTATTGTTATTGCAGCTTTGGTTTCCAATGTTGCCCAATACCTGATGAGCGGCATCAATTTTATTGGCATCTCAGGGGTTCTGTGCGCGATGCTTAGCTTTATTTGGATCAGGCAAAAATCCACCGCTTGGGAAGGATATCAACTTCAAGGGGCTACGATGGGCTTCATGATGTTTTTCATTTTCATGATGGCCGCTTTGCAAATAGGTTCCTTCTTTCTTGAAATTTTCACTCAAAAGTCTTTGTCTATCGGCATCGCCAATACCGCCCACATTACGGGATTGGCCTGCGGCTATTGTTTTGGCAAAACCAATTTTTTCTCCTGGAAAAATAGTTGAAAATTTTAGGTCTTTTTAGTCCCTTGGTTCTTTAAGTCTTCAACACAAAAAAAAGAAAGCTTAGCAATTCTGTCCATATTGTCCATAATGTCCACTATGTCCACTATGTCCATAATGTCCATAGCTAGCCATTCTTTACAACTATAATTAACCAGTCTAAAACCAACTATTAGATTAGCATTCAATTAGTATCCATTTGACTATTTCTAGATATAAGGTGTATAATTGCTTTGTAAATTATAATTATCATCTTATTTCTAGGAGTCCATGAATACCGCACCTAATACCAACAATATTTTCAATACAGAACAAAGAGATTTAGTATTAGAAGGCTGCGTTCAATCTGCTTTAGAAGATCAGGATCAACTCACTCTAGATATTTATTTTGCTTTCGGTGGTGCAAAAGATAAAATAAATTCAATTTCAAAACAAATTCTCAATTCAAACTCACAAAATTTAAACTGGACAAGGTTTGATAATATATCTTCAAAAAATTTAGAAAAACTAATCATCCAGCAATTTTTTTTAAAACCAGAAGCTGACTTCGTTCAGACCTTGCCTTTCTTTGTAAAATTGGCTCCAACTTTGAAAAAAGTTGCCAAACAATTTAATAACTCTTTTGAACCTCAAAAAAGAGACTTAGCCGAAAAACTGGCATGCATCTTATCTTATCGGGTAAAACTGGGCGGACTATCTCAGCAAACATTACAAGATGAAATGAAAGCCTTTGGCGACTCCATAGCAAACAATAAAGGCGAGGTTTTGAAGCAAGTCATTGAGAAAGGAGATCTAGATTTGCTGAAGCTCTTAATGCAATTTCCCAAAGACCTTGAAGCAAAAGATGCAGATGGAAACACCCCTTTGATTAATGCTATCCTTTCAGAAAACGAAGAAATCGTTAAATTTTTAATAGATGAAAAAGGGGCAAATATTGAGGCCCTAGGTCAAAATAAAGCCACTCCTTTAATGATGGCATGCTACACTAATAATTTACCTTTTGTGACTTACTTATTAGACAAAAAAGCCAACCTTAACGCAAAGGATGTCTATGGAAGCATGCCTCTACACTATGCGGCTGGCAGTTTTAAAATTCTTGAGCTTATTCTTTCCCGTGGAGCCCAGGATATTTCTGATTCAAAGGGGTATCGTGCCATTCATTGGGCTTTAATGCGGCGCGGGCCAAAATTAGACGCGATTTTAAACTTGTTACTGCCCCTTGAAAAACATCCTTTGCTTCCATCTTTTTTTATCTACGAAAAGATGATCTGTCATCGATTTGGCAGCAAACGTACTTTTGAAAATAAAGATGGTTTAGAAATTAGCTTAGAAGGATTTACTAGAGAATTTGCTTTTAAAGAGATGCAGGAATCATTGCATGATTATATCTCTAAATTCCCTCCCGATCCCAATCTCCCGCAAGATTTTTGGCTTCAGGTTTCAAAAACTATGTCAACATTATTATCTAACACTCAGAATCTCCATTCAGCTCTTTCAAAGTGGAATCCCGATGACATTATTCCTTTAATGTTAGGCTGGCAGGGACATACAACAGGACTTGCCATTTCAAAACGCAACAATTTACTACTTAAATGCAACCGAGGAAATGGATGCGGCGAAAAACCTGGCATTGAAGTTTTTGAGATTGGAGACAAAAGTAAATTAAAAAATGTTTTAAAAAGCGCAGTTAGCTATCTACCTTCTAAACTTGGAATGAAATACCTTGTGGATGAACTGAATCAAGAACTAAGACTTCTACGAGTTGCTCATCTCAAGCATAAAGAGCAAAGTATTGGAAACTGTACCTGGGCTTCTATCAAGATGCTTTTAAGGGGGGTTATTTATTTGACCCTGCTAACAACGAAGGGCTATGAGCAAAATGCAGAGAGCCTAAGTCTAAAATCGTACAAAGATTGGAGTCAAGCTGACCGTCAGATGGCTCTACAGAAATTTAAAGTCTTTTTGGATGAATTAGAAACAAACTTCTCCCCTGAGATGATTTTCTCAGATGAAATGCGGCAAGAGGGAATTATCCCTTATGAAATTCTAGGAAATGTCTTTCTTAAATGCTTAAGGGAACATCGCTTGGAGTCTTTAAAATTTCTGATAGAAGGTTTCCCCAATATTTTAGAGATCGTCGACCGAATAAGGGCAAAGAACCCAAAAGCTATTCCATTAAATTCAGCACACGTGAAAAATGCCTTAAAGTGCAATCAAATCCATTTAGCTTTTTGGATCGCCAACAGAGTACAAGATGGTCGAGAAGAAGCAATAACGCAGCTTGCTCAAACTTACAAATCAGAAGATCTGATCGAGGCTGGTAAAAAGGCCGTTAAAAATTTTTCTAGAGAAGAAGACAGAATTGCTTTTCTTACTGAATTGGGTTTTATCCAAAAAACTGAATCGAAAAGCACAGCCATTGTTGATGATTGGCTATGGACTTAAAGTCGACTTTTGGCTTTTGTAAAAAATATGCAAAGCCCGAGCGATTAGCATTTATTATTTAACTCCTTTCTCTTATACTTAGAGGCTTTAGATTTAACGAGCTAAAAGCCATGAGCGTACGCGATCTCATCATTTTAGGATGTTCTAGCCAACAGCCTACCCGTTTGCGAAATCACGGAGCATATTTATTCCGTTGGAATGATGAAGGGCTTCTATTTGATCCCGGAGAAGGAACTCAAAGACAATTCATCTTTGCAAATATCGCTCCAACGGTAATCACACGCATCTTCGTGTCTCATTTTCATGGCGACCACTGCTTGGGGCTTGGCTCTATTTTAATGCGCCTTAACCTAGACAAGGTGACCCACCCTATCCATTGCTATTATCCCGCTAGCGGAAAGAAATATTTCGACCGCTTACGCCACGGGACAATTTACCATGAGACCATTAATGTAGTCGAACATCCTGTCTTCCAGCCTGGAATAGTTGAAGACGACGGCAAATTTCGCATAGAAGCCACGTTCTTAGAACACGGAGTCGATAATATTGGCTGGCGAGTCACAGAACCGGATGTGTGCAAATTTGAACGCGAAAAATTAGACGCTCATGGGATCAAAGGGCCTTTGGTCAGAGAACTGCAAGAAAAGGGACAAATAACCTTGAATGGAAAAACCATCTATTTAAATGAGGTCAGCTGGATAAGGCCCGGAGATCGCATTGCAGTGGTCATTGATACACGTTACTGCCAGAACGCCATTGATATCGCGCAAAATGCCTGTATCCTCTTATGTGAAAGCACTTATCAAGAAGAACATGCCGAACTGGCCCATAAACACTTCCACCTCACGGCTAAACAAGCTGCCGCCATAGCTAAAAAAGCCGGAGCCAAAAAGTTAATACTCACGCATTTTTCAGCTCGCTATCAAAGCTTGAAAGGTTTCGAAATAGAAGCCAAGCCTATATTTCCTAACACATATGTTGCTGATGATCTTAAAGTTTTCCCATTCCCCAAAAATCCATAAATCATCCATAAATCATCCATAAATCATCCATAAATCATCCATAAATCACCACCGAGCCACTGAGATCACTGAGAAAACAGGAGAAAATTGAGAGAGCTTAAGCGTGAGAATAACAACCTAGTACACTGTCAAGCCCCTCCCTATCTCAAATCTCCTCAGTGATCTCACTGACTCCGTGGTAAATCCACTGCTGTTAACGATTATTGTGGACTTTTAAAACGCCTTTTTGTACTCAAATAAGTGAATAAGACGCATCACTTGAGGTACAAACCTGTGTTTATCAAAACCGCATATCATTTTTTGGAGCATTTGAAAATAGTTAAGAATGCTTCAGAACACACATTGAGAAATTACGCCATAGATTTGAATGCTTTAAAAAATTATCTCGAAAACGAACATTTTAAAGCCTATAAACACGAAGAATTACCCGATAAAATTCGACACGATATCGGCTATAAAGATCGCAGGAAAGACAACGATGACATTCTAACTTTGGATATCATCGACAGAAAAACAATCCGCAGCTTCCTGGCTTACATGAGCGCAAGCAATCACAACAAACGAACCATTGTACGGCGCCTGTCTTCTTTGCGCACCTTTTTCAAATTCGCCTTTTCTCAAAAGATCATCCCATTCAATCCCACAGAAGAATTGGAAACACCTAAAATCGATAAAAAAGTTCCCTTTTCCCTTTCCTATGATCAAATTCAATTGCTCTTTAATCAACCCGATACTCGATCCCTTTTGGGATTTCGAGACAGAACTATCATAGAGCTATTTTATAGTTCAGGCTTACGTGTCAGTGAACTTGTAAGTTTAAACCGCTGTGATTTCGACCCTCAAAGCCTGCTCATCAAGCTCAAAGGCAAAGGCAAAAAAGAACGTATCGTCCCCATTACCAGACAGGCTGCCCATTGGATTTCTACATATCTGGAACACCCTGAACGCTACCTCGAAGTGGATGGACACTTTGCTCAGGTAAACCCTGAAGCAATCTTTCTAAATAAGCTTGGCACAAGGCTGTCTTCGCGCTCGGTAGACCGTAATTTTGATAGGTATCTCGCCGCTAGCGGATTGGCAGGCAAAGTGACCCCTCACACGATTCGCCATACCATCGCCACCCACTGGCTTGAGAATGGAATGGACCTTAAAACTATTCAGATGCTTTTAGGGCATAGCTCCTTGGCTACAACCACCATTTATACGCAAGTCTCCACATCTTTAAAGAAAAAAGTATACAACGCCGCTCATCCTAGGGCGTTGTAAGCATTGGGTCATTAATGAAAATAGCCGCCAAACAATCGGCTAAGGTCATTAAAGGTAAAGTAAATAAAAAGCCCGATGAGCAATACAGCAAAAGGGATGACCAGCTTTTCCAAGGTTTTCGGTTTTAGGCGCTTTCCGGAGATCATCTCGAAAAAAGTGAGCATAATCGTGCCCCCATCCAAAACAGGTATGGGCAGCAAATTAAGCACGCCCAAATTTAGGCTGATAGCTCCGATCCAAAACAAAGCATCTTTAAAGCTGACTAACCAGCTATCATAAACCACTTGAACTATCCCTATTGGACCGCTAAGCCATTTAGGGTTGACACTGCCGGTAAATAAGGCCACTAGCGTGCGCCAGATTTCAGTAAATACATTGGCGAAAAGATCGATGGGATTAGGATTATAATCTACCCTGCGATCTTGAATAGGCAAGCCCAATAAAAGCTGCTTTTCTTTATGCGCTAGCAGATGCAGGGCATGAGCTCTTCTTTCAGGATCCTCGATGGCTTCGACGGCCTTTTTTTGTTCAAGCATTTCAGCAGCCAGCCAAGCCTGTTTTTCGGGCGACAACGCAAACTCGCTGCGCATTTTTGGGATAACAGGCTTTAAAAGATAGAGATCCCCCGCTTGATTTACCGGAGCCCCTGTTCCAATGCTATGTGTGATCGCATGTAAATCTTTCCAATTAATATCCTCATTAAAAGTTGCATCCGCTTTCTTCCAAGGAACTTTGCGGGACAATTGATTATCTCTTTCAACGATCACACTGACATTATGTTTTTGGAGCTGTAGCAGCAACTCATAAGATCTCTTGACTGCGACCCCATCCGCCGCCAGAATCTTATCTCCGGCCAGCAAAGGACTTTCAATTTTGGAAAAAGGATGAGCCGGAAACGCTTCTTGCTGGTTCTCTTTATCGATGAATTTCGCTTCGCTTTCCACCACGCAATTGTTAGTCAAGTGATAAGGAATGGCATACAATTTCTGAATTCTTGTTCGATTCAATTCAGCTTCAAATTGCCAGTCCACCAACTCTTCTTTAAACTCGGGATCGAGTTTTAACTCCTGTACTAATACGCGCGGAACGCGCGCCAGCAGGATTTCTCCATCTCTTTGAACTGTTAATAAAACTTTCCCGTCATTCAGCACGTGATCTAATTGATCTCTTGAGAAAATCAATTCTCCGTCTACCCAAAGCACTCGGTCGCCATATTGGATACCGCTGTTTTCCATAGGAGAGCCTTCAGGCAAGGGATTTTCCGCCCCATTAGCCAACCGGTTGTAGAAAACATAACTGGCGGATTGCAATATTCCGGTAGTGAAGATCCCTTTTTGCAAAGCAGCGGGATGGGTATAAGGTTTAATTTTATAGTCAAAAGGCTCGCTTTCGCCAGCGGCATAATCCACTTTTAAACCTTTTACATCCATTTCCCCGGAAGCCGTCATGGGCGCGTAGAGATGGTCTTTAGAACTGAGGTAAGAGTGATTGTCATAAGCGAGAATGACGTCTCCAGGGCGCACGCCATCGGCATATAATTCAGAGTGAGGATCTACCCAGCCGATTCTATTTGTAAATTCCCCGAAATTCTTTTCCCTTCCTCCTATGACCCAAAGGAAACTGAAAACCAATAACGCGAATACAATATTGACAAAAGGACCTGCAAAAAGCACCTTAATGCGATCGAGAGGCTTTTTACCAAAAAAGCCATCCTTCATCGCATACGGATCTTTCTCTGCATCGTCACCCTCCATGCCTGCTATCTTAACATACCCGCCAAACAGCAGCCAGCCGATCTGCCACTTGACGCCATCTCTTACCCAAGAAAAGATGGGGCGGCCGAATCCAATGGCAAAAGTTTCCACTCGCATCCCGGTGCGGCGGGCAACATAATAATGGCCAAGCTCATGGATAAAAATCAGGAAACTGAGTGCAAGAATTGCAAAAAAAATATAAATGATACTAGAGAACATATGCCATAACCCTTACTTGGTATACTCCTACTAAAAAAGTCATTTTGCCACAAAAAGGAGTAAAACTCCATTTAAAAAAGATTAAATCTGAGCAGCCTCTGCTCGCGCCATCTGATCAATCGCTAAAACATCCTCCAAAACCTGAATTTTTCGAACCTGATGTTTAGACATTAGAGTTTCCAATTTCCACGGAATCTCTTTCCATTGCAACTTATGATTCAAAAATCGGTTAACTAGGATTTCATTGGCGGCGTTCATATAGCATGGTAAACTTCCCCCTTGAGATATGGCTTCATAAGCAAGCCTCAAACAGCGAAACCTGTCAAAATCCGGCGCTAAAAACTGCAAGTTTCCATTTTTTAAAAAGTCAAAGCGTTTCAAGCTTCCGTGGTGGCGTTCCGGATAGGTTAAGGCGTATTGAATCGGGATAATCATCGAAGGTTCGCTCATCTGGGCCAGCATGGAATGATCAGTAAATTCGACCATGCTATGAATGATGCTTTGGGGATGGACGATGACTTCGATTTTCTGGATAGGCAGATCAAAAAGCCAATGGGCTTCAATCACTTCCAGACCTTTATTCATCAACGTTGAACAATCTACGGTAATTTTGGGACCCATTTTCCAATTCGGATGGCACAAGGCATGGCTCACGGTCACTTGGTCGAGCTGGTCTAAGGTATACGTGCGGAAGGGGCCTCCCGAAGCTGTGAGGATGATTCTCTCGATGTTGTTTTGATTGCCGCCTTGCAAACACTGGAAGATGGCGCTATGTTCGCTATCGAGCGGCAGCAAATTGACGCCCTTTTCCCGCACCAGGGACATGACTAATGCCCCGCCGGAAACCAAGGCTTCTTTGTTGGCCAAGCCTACATCTTTTCCTGCTTTGATTGCGGCTACAGTGGGTACAAGTCCCAAAGTACCCGTCATAGCAGAAATAACAAGGTTTGCATCGCTGTAAGAAGCTACAGCTTCCAGACCTTCCATGCCTGCGGCAATTTCGATATGAGGCAAACGCTTTTGCAGTTCGGCAGCTTTTTTTTGATCATATACACCGATCAACTTGGGTTTAAATTCTTTGGCTTGGCTTTCCAACAGATCGATATTGGAATTTGCAGCAAGGGCAACAACCTGAATTTTTTCACCTAAATGACGGGCAACTTTTAGGGTGCTTTCTCCGATTGACCCTGTGCTTCCGAGAATTGAAATTCGCTTCATAATGTTTCCTTTCAAAAGGACTTAAAGGGACAAGAGACCAAAAGGGCCAAAAGGACC
>Ga0206882_1021_pt1 | contig 40536 bp, 24 predicted proteins | sample Alteio_BWOrgCont_4_FD_152908 | JGI IMG/M metagenome (GOLD analysis project Ga0206882, IMG submission 152908) | Enriched cells from forest soil in Barre Woods Harvard Forest LTER site, Petersham, Massachusetts, United States -... | ecosystem: Environmental > Terrestrial > Soil > Temperate forest > O...
GGTTTGCAATTCTTAGAGATCCTTCAAAAACTCTGCGAAAAAATCAAAGATGATTGCATCAATCAAAGGAAAACAAGCAACGAAATAATTAAGAAAAATGAAGCTATAAATAATGAGGTCGCAAAAATTAACCAAGTCCTCAACTACTTAAACATTATTTTAGAGCGTTTTAAGAATCCCCCATCAAAAGAAGATCATTAGGTCGAGAAGTCGGATTCTGGCTTCTGACTTTTGACTTCCCATTCAGAAGAGATTTTACTGGTCAAGATCACAGATTTCTCGTAAGATGGGTATAAATATAATCTGTTTGACTTATTGAAGCTTCAGATGAAGCGGGAACTTAGGACGCAAGAATCCCAATAAGGATTGGCAACGACAACCAAATATCGGTCCTACAGCCTCCTGCATATTAAAGTTAGCAAAGACTGAATTAAAATAAAGAAAGGCTACTCGCTAGAAGGGTTTGCTAGACGAGTTTTTCAATATACTGAATTGATGAATAGCTGAAAAACTCTTGTGGATGACGGTGACCGTGTTAAAATTTAGAAAAAAATCGATAGCGCTTGCCATTTATCAAAAGACAGGCATGGCGTCCTTTTGTAACAAAGAAGATGAATATATCGTTTCGAAAAATATCTTTCAGACAAAGCAGAGCTGCGATTTTAATCGGAACGGCATAGCATGAATTATTAAAAAGGAACGTCTTTTGAAATCATCGATGTCAGATAAACCAGACTTCCTAGCCACAGCGATATCATTCCAGCGAGCTTACGCCTTTCGTCCGAATATAAGGGGACGGAATGCAAGAAATACTTTTAAATATAGAGTCCAAAGAAATACGCTACGCGCATCTCAAAAATGGCCAGTTGCATGATCTGATCGTAGAGAGAAAAAAAGAACGGCAGCTCACCGGCAATGTCTACAAGGGAAGGGTAACCAACATCCTTCATAATATTCAATCGGCTTTCATCGACATTAATGAAGGTGAAAACGGTTTCATCCACATCTCTGACATCATCGAAAATACCAAAAAATTCGAGCAAGTCTTCGACATGGACTTTGATCTCGACTATGACATAAAAACCCTCGATTCCACTCAACAGCAAAATTTGGATATCGAGCAGGTCATGAAAATCGACCAGTCAGTTTTAGTGCAGGTGGTCAAAGAGCCCATTGGAACCAAAGGGGCGCGTTTAACTTCAAACATCTCGATTGCAGGCCGCTACTTAGTGCTTTTGCCTAATTCTTCCCATCGGGGGGTTTCCCGCAAAATCGAGGATCGCAATGCTAGAGAGCGCTTGAAAAAACTGATTCGGTCGTTTGAGATGCCCAAAGATATGGGGCTGATTTGCCGGACTGCCAGCTGTGCTGCTACAGAAGAAATGCTTATCGCTGAAGCCCACGATCTGCTCAACACATGGCGGGGCATTATGGAAAAATTCCAAGAATCTGCTGACCCCTCCTTGCTATATGCTGAGTCAGACCTGATTAAAAAAGCAGTGATTGCCGCAGTGGATAAGCGCTTTGACCGGATCTTAGTCGATGATTACAATACGTACCAAACCTGTAAAAAGCTTTATGACCGGTATGCTAGCGAGCACATTCTGCGCATTGAATATTACCGTGACAAAACCCCTATGTTTGAAAGATTCAACGTGGAAAGGGAAATCGAGAAGACTCTCCGCCGCAAAATATGGCTGCCAAGCGGAGGCTACCTTTTCTTCGATCGTACTGAAGCCATGTACACCATTGATGTCAACTCGGGACGCAGCACAGGCAATAAAACCGACGTTGAAGAGTCTCTGGTGCGCATCAATCTGGAAGCTGCCGAAGAAATTGCCCGTCAGCTGCGCCTGCGGAATATCGGCGGCTTAATCATTTGCGATTTTATCGACATGCGCCTGAGAAAAAATCAACGCCGTGTCTTAGAACGCTTAAAAGACTGTATGAAGGACGATTCCGCCAAGTGCACAATACTGGGGATGAGCGAATTTGGCTTAATCGAAATGACTCGCCAGCGCAATCGCGGATCCTTAATTCAAACCATTTTTACCTCTTGCCCCTATTGCAATGGCAGCGGATTAGTAAAAACCCATGAAAGCGTCACAATCGAAATTGAAAGGGCCTTGAAAAAAGTGATTAGCTGCCACCAGCAGTTCGCCTTAAAACTAATCACGCATCCGGAGGTGGATCGCTACATGAATGTGATCGACAAACCTTATTTGTTAAAACTGTGTGAAGAATTAAATGCCCATTTGGATTACACCGTGGATGACAGCTTGCACATCAATGACTTCCATTTCATCTCTACCATAAACAATAAAAAAATCGAACTCTGAGACTCTTATGGATTACTTGATTAAACTCGACTGCTGCATCAAACAAGGGCAGCTGCCGCAAAAATTTGGCACTATCCTGCGAAAATTTTATTTAAGTTATTCTAACGCTCTGATTTCCAATGGTTTAGACATCCTTGAGTTTTCCCTTCATTTCCATAAATTCCTAGACCTTGTCCTCAATCAATTAGCCCAACCTTATCACTTTGAATCTTTTCATCGCAAAATCACCGATCCTTTTGATTATTATCGATTCGGCTTGGATTTTATCCGTCCTTTGATTGTGTATGAATCGTCCAGGATCTTAAGGGCGCACATGGTGGATCAAATGCAAGCTCAGTTAGCCCAGGGAGAAAACGTGATTTTGCTGGCTAACCACCAAACTGAGCCGGATCCCCAAATTATTAGCCTGCTTTTGGAAAAAACACACCCTCAGTTTGCTGAAGAGATCATCTTCATAGCCGGACACCGGGTCATTACCGATCCGTTGGCGGTTCCTTTTAGCAAAGGGTGTAATTTACTCTGTATCTATTCTAAAAAGCATGTTGAAACTCCGCCGGAACAAAAGGCTGAAAAGCTCCAGCATAATCAGCGCACCATGAAGCGGATGGGCCAATTGTTATCGGAAGGGGGCAAATGCATTTACGTTGCCCCTAGCGGGGGCAGAGACCGCCCCAATCGGGAAGGCGTCGTCGATGTGGCCCGCTTCGATCCGCAAAGCGTGGAAATGTTTTGGCTGATGGCCCAACAAGCCGCTCAAAAAACGCATTTTTATCCTCTGGCATTAGCTACCTATGATTTGCTGCCGCCGCCGAATAGTATTCAGAAAGAATTGGGAGAGCGCCGACATGCGCAATGCGCGCCTGTGCATCTGGCGTTTGGCAGCGAAATAGACATGGAGAATTTTCCGGGCAGCCAGTTAACCGACAAAAGACAAAAGCGCAAATTGCGCGCTGATTACATCTGGGAACTAGTCAAACAAGATTACCGGCTTCTCAAAAAGTAGCTCTGGCTTTCAACCTTGAGGCTCCAAAACCATCCCTGCTTCTTTTGCTTTTTGCTTTCTTTTGGCTAATACCTTTTCACCTTCAGTGATCATTGCATCAGTCAAAATTTCTAGCTTAGACTTAGAAAGCCGATTCTTGAAGTCCTTTGATTCGGCCATTTTTTCAAAATTTTCGCCCTTCTTTTCCGGCTTTTTTAGCTCTTTTAAAGCATTAATTTTTTTCTCTGTCATCAAAAATTTAAATTCTCGACCTATTTTTAAAGGCAATTCTCCTTTTAGCCATGATGCAATAGATTTAGATGCACAAGTTCCATGCTGCTGTTCATTGTGGATACGGCCCCACCCCTTGACTACATTTTTTTTCTCACTAAAGTGCCGATCGATTACTGTCAAAACTTCGTCTATATTTTTGTAATCGTCATGAGTAACAAGACTTTTAATAAAGTCTGGCGTTAAGTCCTCTCCCCTAATCCCGGTATATTTAACATCTTTTACCGAACCGTTTAACCATCCTCTAAGACCATCATATTTACTTCCAACACCGGTATTGATGATATTAAATGAATAAGTCTCATTTTCTTCTTTTTTTATTTGATAAACCACTCCATGATCTTGTGATCCTCCCAGAATAAGAACCTGATGAGAACCTCCGGAACTTATTTCTTTAGAACTGCCAGAATCGGCCGCAAGGTCTTTAATTTGTTGTAGGACACTCGAGATTTTCTTATCGACATTAGCTGGATTGTCCCACCAATCCGCTGATTGATAAAAAACTTCTAGATCATAAGCTGCCTTTAAATCTTTCTGTACTCGATCAATCAAACCAGCTTCGCCTACGCGGCCGCTACCCTCGAGATACACTTTATAGTCTTTAAGCTGGTTAATGAAGGATAAGCAAGCATCCTTATGCCTCATACCTTCAATAGGGAATTTGAAGTTAGTAGAATCTAATACCTTTTGATAGAAATCCTTTAATGCAAATGCATTTGTTTTCAGTCTTGCTAAAGTAATTCCCTCCAGTTGATTTTGTGTTAAATCTTTGCGTTGATTGTAACTTGCCAGATGGTTTGAAATCTTCTTAGCACAGGCACTTAATTGATTTTCTGGGGCACTTTTTACACCAAAGAAGGACATCACTTTTGCCCACCAGGGCTTACTTTTATAAATCCGAGCATTATGTTGTTCAATCGAGTTTTTAAAGGTCTCTAATACCTTCATGCGGTGGGCTAAGCCAAAGACTTCAGTTCCTTCGCTATTCACAACATTTGGAGTTTCAACAAGAGTTTTTAAACAATCTTGGGCAATCTTTGCTATTCGTTGAGTACTTAGTCGATCTGAGCGTTTCCCTTCAGCAAAACTTCCGTCTTCTTTTTGAATAATGTAGACTTTACCTTTAGAACTATCTTTAATTTTACTGTCATCATATAAACTTCTTAAAGTCCTGACAAATTGTAAAGATTCCTTAATTTCCACACATCACCTCACGATTATATATTATATTTTAATACCTTTGATAATTTAAAATCAACAACGTTAGTATAAGTATTAAGATGACATGAATAATTAATGAAATACTTTACTGAATAAAAACTAAAGTGTAACGGCAAAAGCGACGCAAGGATGTGGCAATAGTCCAGCAACTAAGCTTTTGTTACAAAGAGGATGGCGTGTTATTGCTATTGATAACTCGCAATCAGCCTTAAATGTTCTTATCTCGCAAAATAGAGAAGAAGTTAGGGTTGGTCAATTGAGCATCCTCGAAACAATCGATAAGTGCTCACAGATATATTTGGAGTCAGCTTTATTGAAAAACCAAGCGGCCAATATTATTGGGCAAAGTCAAAGTGACTCGATCATTTTTCTTTGTTACTTTTACAGGCAGCACCTTTTGTCCTTTAAAAGCTTTTTGGATAATTTCGTTCTTGTGCAAATCTTTAGGAATGACGAGGTCGTAACTACTGCCTGGAAGGCCGATGAAGTTCTTCAATGTTTTCTTTTTTTGCAATTTTAAGGAAAAAGGCTGACCATCAATGGTTAGATTAATCGTTGACTCGTATGAACGCTTGCCAAATTTGTCTAAAGTTACAATAATTTTGGCTTCAGGCAGCGTATTGATCGGCAAGACGTGTCTGAATCTGAAGGGTCTTTTTAATTCCTTGCCCTTGATCTTCCTTTTCAATTTGATAACCGACAACCATCAAAGTGGAAGCGCTGGCGCTCATATTTAAGGCATCAAACGCTCGATCAGCATCCTCAGGCAAATGCATAGTAAACTGAACATGCTTAGGGGACCATGGATCATACTTCAAAATATCCCTTCCATTCTCGGATAAGATATATAAAGTCGTTACACCAGTACCGACCGGATGCTTCTGTTGAATAGCATCTTCTAGATAATCATTATAGCGGCCTCTTTGAGAGATAGCCCAAGCCCGGGCATTGGAAGGAATTTGTAGACGCTTTCCTGTAAATAAATTGACAATGGGATGTATGTATGGCAAAGAAAACCATTTGCTTTTCCAATTATTTGCGGTCGATTTATCAATCGCAATATACTTATCTTTTTCTAAATCCAAAAGAACGTTCTCAACCTTCTTAGCCACCTTCTTAGCTGCCTTTTTAAGCGATTTAGCCGCCTTTTTATCCAGTGCTATCTCCCCACTGCGCAACTCGGCCAATACCTTTTTGTAATGCACCTTCCTACCCTGATCTAATACAATCAAATTAGTGCCATCAGCATGAAGCTCTTTAGGCACCTTGCCTTTAGGGTAACCATCAAAATAAATCGCTCTCCAAGGTCTTTCTGTGTTATGTACCCTTGTCCAAATAACGCCATTTTCAATGGCAAAATCATGCGTATGATTAAATGTGCGAGTTTTAGACTTTATGAAGATTTTCTTTTCCCTCGATGGCGGTTGAACATGTTTTACATGTTTAAAAAATAATGTTTGCGAGTCAGTCTGTTTGGATTCTTTTGAATTTTGATATGCAGCTAATGCCTTGGAACTTACTTGACCTATTCCTTCTCGTTTCTGCTTCAACCGATGCACATGTTTTCCAGCTAAAGTGGATTTAGAACGATGAGGAATCATCGCTATAGGTTTCATATCAGGAGAGGTCATCTCAGAAGAGGTAATATACTGGGGATGAATAGGTCTAAATTCTTCAGGTTTCATATTTTCCTTCTCACTTAATTAACTATTTATATTTAGCTAAGTCTATCATATCACATTACAATTTAACTAATCATTAAAATTTTATTAAATTTATGATAACTTTACTTTAATTCTTAACGTACCGACTTGTCGGTATCGCGAGGTGAGGACAAAACGAGAGTCGGGCGAAATTTGTAGGTAAAATCTCGATTTTGAGTCGCCCTACGGGCTCTGGCTCTTTTTTATACCCCCACAGCTCCTTGCGTCGCTGTGGGCTAATTAACAGACGCCCTAGACGGGCTTAGGGCTGTGCAAAACAATCGAGGAGTATAGTTTAAATATTGAATCGAGTCTAATCTGTACTGTGGGCAGCCCTAAGCCCGTCTAGGGCGTCTGTTAAATAGCCCACAGCGACGCAAGGAGCTGTGGGAAGGCATAAGAAAGAGCCAGAGCCCGTAGGGCGACTCAAGATCGAGGTTTTATCCACTTCTAAGCTTGTTTGTTTGCCCGCATAATGTTTCGCAAATTGGAAATAATACCAGGTTGTTTCAACCAAGCTGCGATATCGGAAGGAACGCGGATTTGTGTTGTAGGCGCTTTCTTACTTCCGACAGGCCTTCCAGCTCCTATTCTAGCCCCTCCATGGCCTTTAGTTTCTTTTTCTATTAAAGGATTTAAATTGCCATTCAAGGGAACGATATTTTATTCAGTTTTTTGGCATCCTGGAAAGTATAATTCATCAGATTGGGAAAGTGCTTTAAATCGATCTTTTCCATGGGCATTTCGGGGCATTCCAAAAATACCAAGTAGTGATGGTCAGCATAATGCAAAGTCTGGACTGGACCAGAAAACTCTTTAAGAAATTTTTGGTTAGAGATGTTTAGTTCCTTCACCGAGGTGTCCAAAATATGAAGGCATTGAAGGTTTACACAATCTCGAAGATCCAACACACTTAGGCCTGTATATGAAAAATCCACTTCCAAAAGATTTACACATCCAGAAAGATTAATCTGCTCGATGATTCTCCCGTAAGCTACAATCATCTCTAAATTGCGGCATCCATCAATCATAAAGGTTTTTAACTGTTTATTATTTGCTATATTAAGATTTTTTAAATGTAAGAACTCTCGAAAATCTAACAGCGCAATTTGGGTATGTTCAAGATGAATATCTTCCAAGGCTTCACAGCCGGTAATTGACAATTGTGTCAATGTATTCGCCATTTGACAATCAATTTTCTTAAGATGTTTGCATTGGCTCGCGTCAATCATTCTGATCCGGTCGTCATGTATAATGAGATTTTCTAAGGCAGGGCAATTTCGGATGTCTAAATCTATACGCGTATCGGATCTCATGGAAGATAACTTAAATGTTTTCAAATGGGGGTGGCGTATTTGAAATGATTGAGATGGAGTGTGGCTTAATAAGAGAGATTCAAGATTCGGCGGATATAGAATTTGTTCATATCTAGTTCCGTTCATTTCGAGATGAGTGACTTTTTCTAAACATTCCAAATTCACTTTTGTTAGATTTTGACATCCATTTAACACCAGGTGTTCTAAAGTGGTCCGATTGTCGGAAAGATCAGGCAGTCCCCAGCAGTCTTCTAAAAGTAACTTTCTTAATTTGGTTAATTTTTTAAATGAAAATTCGGCTATGTAAACATCTTTAATTTCTAAGCTGGTTAGCTTCTGGTAGTTATTCACGAGAGTTTGTAGATCTTTGTTGGTTAAATGTTTTAATCCTTTTAAGTTCAGGGATTCTAAAGACTCTGGAAGATTTAATTGAGAGTGTTCAACAAACGGCGGAATAATCTGCAGAGAGTTTAAACTTTTAAAAGTCGAAAGGTCCAAATAGTCTATTTTTTGACAATCCTTTAAATTCAAATGTTGAAGAGAGTTTTTATTATTCTTTAAATTAGGAAAACCTTTGCATCTTTCTAAGACCAGCGTGTGTAACTTTTGCCAGGAGGAAAAAGAAGAATTGATCATTCTAAAATCGATATCACTTAACTCTAAATGAGTTACATTGGAACAGATCGGTGTGATTTCGTTTAGGATATCGTATTCAAACTTTATCCCTTTTAAATTTACATAGGTGAGCTTTTCTCCCAAACCACTAATCAATTTGGCAACTCTCTTTTTTGAACCACTGTCAAATAATTCGTGTATTTTCAGGAAAGTTAGCAACATCTTAAAGCTTACATGGCCAAGATTAAAACGTTGAGCGATCTCACAGTCGATCAAATGTTTCCACGACCGTGAAACAAGCCTGCTTCCACATAATTTAGAAATGTCGTTGTTTGGGGCCGAGCATTCAAAAATCATGGCATAGATCTCATTTGGCAAGGAAGGTATGGGGGTTTGCGGCGGTTGAGAATGATCTTCGAGGGACGAAATTGTAGGATAGAGTGGATTGAGATTTGAATTTATCATATGAATTCCTAGAAAAATAAACTGTTGAGTTAAAAATTGTTGATTTGGTCAATCAAAAGACGCAAGAGGCCGAAATCTCTGCGCGTATGCCGAAAAATCAGACGCGGCAACTGTAAATGATCCGTTTCCTCTTTCAAGGCCGGGCTCATTTCCATGCGGCCTGATTCAACTAATCGATGAAATTGGTGATTGAGCTGATCGACTTGTTGTGCAGACAGGGGCTCCTGTAGACGCAAAACCAGCAAGTCGCCCACATACCTGCTAGAATGATAGCGCCTATAAAATTTTTGCACATGCTGCACGGCATCTTGGATGTCGGTTGCTATATGGTACAGATTGGTATCTTCAGCACAGATCCATCCGTTTTTCAGCAAATGGTTGCGAACATAATTATCCCAATTCTTCCAGTAAATACCTCCTTCGCCTTCAACTAAAACAAGGGGCATGATATTGCTTCTGCCGGTTTGGATTAAAGTGAGGATTTCAAATAGCTCATCCAGCGTTCCAACCCCTCCCGGAAAGACTGCTGCAGCATCCGAATGGCTCATAAACATCAGCTTGCGCGTAAAAAAATAACGGAAACTGATCAGTTTAGGATCTCCTTCAATGACTGAATTAGCAGAAGTTTCAAATGGCAGGCGAATGGATAACCCAAAACTCGATTCTTTTTTAGGCCCTTCTAAACCTGCCTTCATGATCCCATTTCCAGCTCCGGTGATGCACATCCATCCGGTTTCGGCAATTTGGGCGCTGAATTTTTTGGCAGCTATATAATCGGGATGATCTTCCGGAGTCCGCGCAGAGCCGAATATGCTGATGCGCCGAATGCCCTTATATTGATTAAAAATGCGAAACGCATAACGCATTTCTTTGATTGAACGCGTAATGAGTTTCAATTGACCGGCATCATGGCCTTCCATCATGAGTCTTAAACTGGTTTGAATGAGCTGGGTGACCAGCTCGCCCTCAAAAGATTGGGGCGCTCCGCCGCACTTCGCAATTAACGCCTGGATGGCTTCTAAGATTTTTGGATCATTAATATCGATGTTATCCATGTTTTTTATCCATGTTTTATTTGGCCTCCCAATTAGGAAATCGCTTCTCTCCAGTACCAGAGCTAATTTTTACCGCTTGCGGCTGATTTAAGTTAATTAAATAAAGTTCGCAGGAACCAGCGTCGGTAGAGTTGAATACCAGGTGGAGGCTATTTGGAGCCCACGCAGGGTTTTCTTTGTTGCCGGGGCCTTGGGTGACCTGTCGTTCCTCCTTTTTGGCGAAGTCATAGATCCAGATTTGTCTGATCCCCTTGGTACTGGAGCAATAGGCCAATTTAGACCCATCGGGCGACCAGGCAGGCGCCGTGCTTTCTTTATTGTATTTGCTGATAAGTTGGGCTTGGATGTCTTTTAAATCAGTGCCTGGGGAAGGAATTTGGATAGCATAAATGCGCGGCGAACCATCTTTATTGGAAACAAAAGCAATTTTATTGCCGTCGGGACTAAAAGCCGGTGTCCCCTGGGTAGCTTGGCGAGTCGTAAAGATTTGCTGAGGCTTGCCCAAAGGGCCCGCTTCCGGCGAAAATGGCTGCAAGAAAAGATCCGGATTGCCCGTGACATCGCTAATAAAAGCCACTTTATCGCGCTGAGCCGAGATAGCAGGCATAAACTGGTTGCCCTTTAAGTAGCTGAAACGGCGCCCCGCACTTTCTTGCAAAGAAGCCAGGTAAATCTTGGGCTGTCCATTTTTATAGGAAACATAAAAAAAGCTGCCGCAAGAATAGCCCGGTTTAGGAGGCATGTAGACCGGCGTCACACAGTAGCCCGCATTTTGGGTGATTTGCCGGGCATTTTTTCCATCATAATCCGCTTCCCAAACCTCAGAGACCAGTTTACCACTAAGATCTTTGGACTTTAAGGTAAACAAAATGTGCGTGGAGGCGATGCCCTCTGTGCCAAATAAAGTTTTGTGAATCGTATCGGCCAATAGATGCATCTGGCGCCGATCCTGGCTAAGATCGCCAGTTAAAGGCAATCCTTCCGCATTTTTAGCTGAGCCCGTATTGATTGAGAGCATTTTGGCAGAAAGTTTTTTATCTTTGATGCGCACTTTGACACCATAGTAGACCTTCAAAGCTTTCCAGTTAGTTAGATCAGCAGAGTCATCATCATATGTCGATTTAGGCGCTTGGGATTTCACTACAAAAGTCATCCCGTTGAGATTTAAATCAAAAAGCAAGACCTCTCGCAGCTGAGCCAGATAGGCAGGCGGGAAAGCTGATTGATCCCCTTCAAAATTTGCTAAATACAGAGGGATGAGAGGATTATCCGTCGCAAGGCGAACGACAATCAGGTCATTTTCTTCAGAACTCTTCTGAGGAAAAAGGGCGAATGGGAAGAGAATCAGCATAAGCATGGCGAAAGCCCAAGATACGGATATGGGCACTTGACTTCTTGCATTGTCGAAATGATTGTTTGTCTTCATGGGAGTCCTTATAAATCATTACTTAGTGAAATTAGAAAGGTATTTTGAGAAAATTTATCAAAGTTTTTGCCGAAACCCGGAAAACTCAGCATCGGAAGTGTTGTTTCAATATATTTGCGGTTAGCTTCGCTTTCTGCATTGATTACGACTATTTTGGCGACACTGCCCGAACGTTCTAAAGTCAATTTAATGATAACCTCCCCGAGCTCAGGTAAACGAAGCATGAGTTTCAATCGGCTTACTAATTCTTCGCGGTATCCCAATGCATGGTCTTTAGATTCACCGCTATCAGCATTTTCTAGGGCCTCGATTTGTATAGGCTGAATAGTATTTGGAATTGAGGTGCCGGAAAAAGTAGCTGAGTTAATTTTATCGCGATTTTGATTAATTTTTGCAATACTTTCCTGGGCTTTTTCCAAAAGCTGACGTTGTTTAGCTTTGAGTTCTTCAGCTTTAGAGTCTATTGATGCAGGTTTTGGGGAAGGATTTGACTTAGGTTGAATTTTTTCTGGTTTCGCCGCTTTTTGGGGTTTAACTATTGGAGTTTCTTTTGCTTGCGGAGGGGTGGTTTTTTGGGCTACGGGCTTTGGCGTCGGTTTGGGAGGCGTTTCTTTTGGGATTTCTTTTTTTTCAACTTCTTGAATTTGAGTTTTTTCTTCGATTATTTTTTGCTGTTTAGGAGGAGTTTTGTCTTGCGATGTGGAACCATTCAATGGCGCGCTGGCGGGTGTCTGATGATGATCATTCAGCTTTATGGTTTGGACTGTTAGGCGTTTAGGTGATTTTTCTCGAGTGGTTTTTTCTGTCCAAAACGATAATTGGCAAAGAATGAGCAAATGGGTAAGCAGAACAATAAAGGTAATCAATTTTAAGGAATGTTCATTGGATATTTCGTTAACCATAACTCTGCTAACTGTGACTATTGATTGTTTAAAATCACGTCCATGCGCTCGAATCCGGCTGCTTCAGCAGCATTTTTTAAGGATTGATAAGTTCCGAAGTGAGCCTGTTTGTCATGAAATAATTGGAGTTGCGCTTTGGGGTAGCGCTGTTTAGCTTGCTTCAATTGTGTAATGAGATTTCCGATTGTGACCCGTTGTTTATTGTACCAGATCGTATTGTCTTTGTGGACATGGATTGCGATGGGGCTGCTCTCTTGAACAGCTAAAACAGTGGATCCAGGCGTTGAGCCCGCATCGGCAAGCTCTACTTGATCCATCTCTAATAGAGGCGCCACAACAATAAACATGATCAAAATGACAAACACGACATCAATTAAAGGGGTCAAATTAATGAGGGGTTCATCCAGATTTTGATTTTTAACGCTCGCTATTCTCATAAGTTCTATTGCCATGCCATCACGATCATCAACCATCTTATCAATTTTAGAGTCATTTGCGATACATTTTTCTACTCTCATTTGAAACAACGCCAAACGAGGGCGCGAGGCGGTTTAGCTTTAAAGAGATGGTTGGAATGCCGCCCCTTACGATATTCGTGGAGGTTAAGAAAGGATGTGAAAAAAATATGGGGTTATTGTTCCCTTAACCCTTGTGGAAGCTCCTGAGGTTAAAGATTGCAATAATTTTTTGTCATTTTTGCTCATTTTTCTCTCTTTTTGTAGCCCATTGCAAGGCGCGAGCGAAGCGAAGACAGCCGCAGCTATGGGTAAGTAATTAGGCCCCTCTAACCCCGTTAGGGGTTCTTCTTTTTATAAAGCTTTGGGAATTCAAGACCCTGTAAAAAGAAGAACCCCTAACGGGGTTAGGAAGGCCTAATCACTTACCCATAGCTGCGGCTGTCTTCGCTTTCGCTCGCAGCCTTGCAATGGGCTACAAAAAGAGAGAAAAATGAGCAAAAATGAAGTTCTTGCGATCGTTCAACTCTGGGAGCTTTGGTAACGTTTATATATCAATCTACTTTCCGATAGCGCAATTCGACAGATGCCAAAATTTCAGTAGAAAATCCTTGCATTTCTGTCTCGAAATCGCGGATTGTATTTTTCAAATAATTATAACCTATTAAAGCCGGGATAGCATCCACCAAACCTAAGACTGTGGTCGCTAACGCTAAAGATAAGCCGCTTAATACCAGTTGATGACTGCTGCCCATCGATTGGCTTTGAAGCGCCGCAAAGGTGGTTAAGATCCCCCAGACCGTTCCTAGAAGCCCTAGGAAAGGCGCTAAGCTGACAACCGTAGATAAAATAAATAGGTTTTTTTCTAAATGTTTGATCTGAAGCGCCGCAGCGGTTTGAAGGTGCGCGGCAATAAAATGCAGATCCTCTACTGACAAATACACATTTGCCTCTTCGCGGCCTATTTCGGGTTCGGATTGGGCAAAACGGCGGTTTTTATTGAGGATCTCGAAGGAGTGTTGTTTCAGAGCTAAATAGAGATTTAAAAAAGGATTTGACTTTTTGCGGGAAAGCTCATCTTCGCACTCCAACGCCAAGGGATTAAATTTTTCGAGTTGAAAAATTTTATTAAATTGCAGGGAATATTGCCTTGCGCGGACGGTCATCAAAACCTTGTGGATTAGGACTGCCCAGCTTACCACTGACAACGCTATGAGCCCAATGAAAATCAATTTGCCTAAAAAATCGGATTGAATGTATGCATCAAAGAACGGGTTACTGGCTAGAATAATTATATTTACAATCATCATTAAATCCTTTATGATTTTGTCTTTAGTTCAAACAAAGAGAACTAGTTCGAGAATCAAGAAACAGTAAAAATAAGGATCGATATTTTAGTAATCGGTGTAAAGCTGGTATTTTCGTACAGGTATAAATAAACGATATAGGCCTATTTGTAAAGAGAAAAGACGTAAAGCGCACGCCGGCAAGGGATTTGAAAAGGCTATTAATTTTGAAAGGAATGAGTATGCTAAAATGGTTACATATATTAGTTGGATGGTGTTTGATAAGTCAGAGCCTTTGGAGCGATGGTGCCTTAAAGCAGGAAATTTCTCAATTTGAAGCCATACAGCAAGAGTCTTTGTTGCCGCAGCTTTCAAATCAGCCTGTTCAGGTCGAACTGCTTAATGAAGAAGAAAGCATCCAGGCAGGGCATCCTTTCTGGGTGGCGGCCCGGCTTAAGATCGATCCAAGCTGGCACGCGTATTGGAAAAATCCGGGCGATATCGGCTTCGCACCTTCCATTGAGTGGTATTTACCTAAGGATTTTCAAGCCGGTCCGATTCAATGGCCTGTCCCTGAGCGCTTTGGAGATGACTCGCTTGTAGGCTTTGGCTATCAGGGAGAAGTTTGGTTTTTAACCCAAATCATTCCTCCGGACACCCTGTTTTCTGAAACGCCAATCGAAATTAGCGCTGACGTGCGTTGGTTGGTTTGCTCTGACTCTAACTGTTTGCCCGGCAATACGCCTGTCTTGCTAAAACTTCCTATATCCAGCAAGCTGCCGCAGACTGCAAAAGAATGGGAGCATGGCTTTGAGCAAGCTCGCGCGCTATTGCCTAAAAAGCAATGGAGTTTTCAAGCTCAGCAACAAGGCCAACTCATTGAATTAGCGATCCAAATTCCTGGGATTTTGCCGTTTGTGCCTAAGAGTGCTTACTTTTTTCCCGAAGATAAGCAAATAATCGACCACAAAACCGAAGCCGTGTTGTCTCAAGTGGCCGAAATGGCTAACCGCTATCTTCTATTGATTAAAGGCAGCGAAAGCCAGGATATTAAGGCGGAAAGGCTGAGAGGCGTGCTGGTTTTGAAGGGAGATCTGCAAGCGGAAGAGGAAGCGTTGGAGATAGATATTCCCATTAAAAAAAGCGCTCCAGAACTCATCAGCATGGCTGACAGCCACGAGCTTATGCCTAAACCTGTTCAGGATGCCCCAGGGAAAGGGCAAGTGCTTCCAATTCAAGATGCCGCAACACAATTTGAAGGCGGAAGCTTTGGCTGGGCGCTTGTTTTTGCATTTGTCGGAGGAATGATTTTAAACCTCATGCCCTGTGTTTTACCGGTGGTTTCGCTTAAAGTTCTAAACTTTGTTCAAATGGCCGGCCAAAGCCGTTCCTTAACTTTTAAACATGGCCTGGCTTTCTCACTGGGCGTGTTAGTTTCTTTTTGGTTTTTAAGCGTTTCTTTACTTATTCTACAGGCCTATGGCCGCACAGTGGGTTGGGGATTTCAACTGCAAGAACCTATATTTGTGGCGTTTTTAGCTGCTGTCTTGGTTCTCTTGGGACTGAGCCTTTTTGGCTTGTTTGAGCTGGGGACTTCGGTGACCTCGTGGGCGGGGCAGGCTCAGAGTCAATCCAAATCAGGCTTAAGCGGATCTTTTTTAAGCGGCGTGCTAGCGACCGCGGTGGCAACCCCATGTACGGGGCCTTTTTTAGGATCGGCCATCGGCATAGCTGTTACCATGCCTCCCTTTTGGTCAATTCTCATTTTTACCTCCTTGGGCTTGGGAATGGCTTTTCCCTATCTGGCATTATCGGCGTTTCCATCTTTGCTGCGTTTTTTACCCAAACCGGGCGCTTGGATGGTTACCTTTAAAGAACTCATGGGTTTTCTCATGTTTGCTACAGTTTTATGGTTGATTTGGGTGTTTGGAGCCCAAACGAATCACATTGCGGTGGTGATTCTCTTGATTGGATTTTTCTTTTTGGCCCTGGCCGGATGGATCTATGGCAAGTGGGGGACTCCCATGAAATCGCGCTGGACACGCCTAATAAGCGTTTTTTTTACGTTTGCTTGTTTATTGGCCGGGTCATGGATTATTTGGAACTCTACTGCCGATTGGGTGCTGGCCTTGGAACCAAAATCCGGGATCGCAGCGCCCTCAGTAAAAGACGATTGGGAAGAATTTTCCCCTGCCCGCCTAGCCGAATTGCGGCAGCAAGGCGTTCCGGTATTTGTCGATTTCACTGCCAAATGGTGCCTGATTTGTCAAGCCAACCATTTAGTGCTTTCTGTTCCGGAAGTCTATCAAAAGCTGTCTGAAATGGGCGTCGTTAAAATGAAAGCCGATTGGACAAGGAATGATTCGGCAATCACCCAAGAATTGCGCAAATTTGGACGCAGTGGCGTTCCTCTCTACCTCTTATATGGCAAAGAATCGAACCCTAAGATATTGCCGCAAGTGCTTACACCTGAAATAGTCATGCAAGAGTTGCGTGAATTAGAAAGTATACAGGAAATTTGACAATGACAACATCAACATCATTTAGCTTTGTGGATTCGCACGCGCATTTGAGCGGGGAAACTTTAGCAGCGCAAGCGGACAATCTTCTGGCCCGGGCGCAACTAGCAGGCATAAAAAAGATTGTCAATATCTGCACCGATATTCCATCCCTTGAAAAAGGCTTGAAATTGGCGCAGCTTTACCCTTGGGTGTACAATACAGCCGCTACCACTCCGCATGACGTCGAAAAGGAAGGGGAGCTTGTTTTTCCGGTTATCGCGCAGCATGCCCGCCAAGGCGATTTAATTGCCGTTGGCGAAACTGGGTTGGATTATTATTACGAACATTCGCCAAAAGAGTTGCAAAAACATTTCCTGATCAAATACTTCCAATTAGCTTTGGAATGCAAATTGCCTGTCGTTATTCATTGCCGAGAGGCTTTTGCCGACTTTTTTGATCTGGCGGACGCAGTGTATTCCGGAGCTCCCGGAGTTTTGCATTGTTTTACCGGGAATTGGGAGGAAGCGAAAAAGCTGCTCGACCGCGGTTGGTATATTTCATTTAGCGGGATTGTGACGTTTAAGAAAAGCGCGCAATTAAGAGAGGTTGCCAAAAATGTTCCCCTTGAGTACCTTCTGATTGAAACGGATAGCCCTTTTTTGGCTCCCCAAAGCCATCGAGGAAAGGTTAACGAACCTGCCTATCTTCCTGAAACGGCGGCATTGATTGCGGAGCTAAAAAACCGACCACTAGAAGAGATTGCCAATAGCAGTTCGAGCAACGCGGAGCGCCTATTTAGATTTCATTGAAAGCTTTATTTTGAGGGAGCTATGGACGTTAATCTAAGACCCCCATCGATTGCGCCTATTGATTTTCTAGAGTATCCTTCATTGAACAAATATCTTCATGAGGTCATGAAATCTCCGCCGGAGAAAATGGTTCCTCAGCCAGGAAAAACGCGCACTGCAGAAATCGATGAAATAGCAAAACTTCAGTTGCCAAAAGAAGTCTTTCAGTTTCCTAAAAAAAAGCAATCCGTCGAAAGAGTGGGTCAGATTCACTTTTTTGTCATAAAAATCATTCATGCGTTAAAAAGGATTTTCTTTGCCGGGTACAGAAAAAAATTTGACTGGACAGTATCTAGAATCAATGATGCTTTGAAGTGTGAAATGGGCGCCCTATCTTTCCAAAAATGTTTCCGAGGCTGGCGGGTACGCAAGAAACTCCCTGCGGTGCGCAAGGAAGTCGACGAACGGAAGGCTGCGGCTCTGACTATTCAAAAAAATGTTAAGGGATACTGTGCTGTTCCTTCTGCTCGCAATGCTCCTTCTGCTCGGAAGCTGCGTGAAAATTTCTTCAAAGTAGCAACTCAAAAGATGATGGGTTTGTCTTCTCTCTTAGAGTTGGTGAAAGAATACCAAGATGATTGTCAAAGTAATGCAATCCGAGTCCCCAAAAAAACCGGGACATTCAAGGATCTAGGAGCTTTCAAGGATCTTGGCAAACTTAAGGATAAGCTGCATGAAACGGTTGATATGCTGAAAGTCAATGTTTTATCAAAAACGGATTCTTTGATCCCTAAACAGCGCCCTGGAAAAACCATTGTCTATCGGGAGATTAAAAAAATTAGGCCGGATATCAATCTTGGCGACGATACTCAAGTTTCGGAAATTCAAAAACAATTTGAGGCGGCTGAAGAAAGAGTGTATAAAATCCGACAGCGTTGTAAAGGATTTACTTTGCTGCACCGACTTCAATGGACGGGCAAGGCTGATTCGGATCTAGTCCAACCCGAAACGGTTTTGGACGAGGCTAAAATCCAACCAATCCCTGTGAAGAATAAGCATAAAGAGAATTTGCTAATGGATATAGGAATTGCCTGTGTGCCTCTCCAAAAACTTTTGGGAAAGTTTTTGGGCCATTTTGATGATTCTGTCATTAAGTCTTGGAGATACGTCAAAGGGGGAACGAGTGTCTTGACCTTAGAAAAAATGTTGAAGGTTTGGATATATGACAAAAAGGATGGGGGAGCGATATTTGTACTGGGGCAATTACCCCAAAACCCGATTGTAGAAATTAAGTTGAACGCCGCCAAAAAACGTATTATTTTCCTCAATTCAAGTTTTACACTCAGGAAAATTGAAAGGGGGTTTGGAGAGGTTGAACCTATGATTTGCAGTCTTACATATAGGGAGAATGATGGCCACATCATAGTAGAAGCTGGATACAGCGTGCTAACATTGGACCAACACTTAATCTATAAAGAAGAGTTGATAGCCTGGGATAAGCCAAATGCCAAACCGCTAGAAGACTCCCAAGATCCCTTTGAGATTCTCAGAAATTTGCCTAAAACAAAAGGATGAGCTTTGCTTCTTCGTCATAATTGACTTGTCCATGATATCCTTTGTACTTCATGGCTTTACTCCTGCCTCCTCTAAAAAACGTCGAGCTGACACTACTACACTGTCAAGCATAAATTTGTGGGTAAAATCCCGATTTTGAGTCGCCCTACGGGCTCTGACTCATTTTTGCACACCCACAGCTCCTTGCGTCGCTGTGGGCTAATTAACAGACGCCCTAGGCGGGCTTAGGGCTGCCCACAGTCTAGATTAGACTCGATTCAATATTTAAACTATACTCCTCAACTGTTTTGCATAGCCCTAAGCCCGTCTAGGGCGTCTGTTAATTAGCCCACAGCGACGCAAGGAGCTGTGGGTGTGCAAAAATGAGTCAGAGCCCGTAGGGCGACTCAAAATCGGGAGTGTAAAACAAAAATCGGGAGTGTAAAACAAAAAAGCCCAAGAACCTCATTTAAATATCAATTTAACCTTGACAGCGTACTAGTACAGTGTCAAACATCAATTGATATTTATCCTCGCGGAAGCTCCTGGGGTTGAAGGTTGCAGGATTTTTTTGTCATTTTTGCTCATTTTTCTCTCTTTTTGTAGCCCATTGCAAGGCAGCGAGCGAAGCGAAGACAGCCGCAGCTATGGGTAAGTGATTAGGCTCCCTAACCCCGTTAGGGGTTCTTCTTTTTATAAAGCTTTGGGATTCAAGACCTTGCAAAAAGAGGAACCCCTAACGGGGTTAGGGAGGCCTAATCACTTACCCATAGCTGCGGCTGTCTTCGCTTTCGCTCGCAGCCTTGCAATGGGCTACAAAAAGAGAGAAAAATGAGCAAAAATGAAGTTCTTGCGATCATTCAACTCTGGGAGCTTTGGTAACGTTTATATATCAATTGATGTTTAAACGAGCTTCTTGAGCTTTTTGTTTTGCACACCCACAGCTCCTTGCGTCGCTGTGGGCTATTTAACAGACGCCCTAGGCGGGCTTAGGGCTGTGCAAAACAGTTGAGGAGGATAGTTTAAATATTGAATCGAATCTAATCTGGACTGTGGGCAGCCCTAAGCCCGCCTAGGGCGTCTCCCTAAAGAGCCCACAGCGACGCAAGGAGCTGTGGGATGGCATAAGAAGAGGCAGAGCCCGTAGGGCGACTCAAAACCGGGATTTTATCCACAAATTTATGTTTGACAGCATATATTAGCCGGAGCGAGGCTAAATAAATAAAGTTTTAAATTTGCAAAAATACAAATGATCTTTACTTATTGTTAGCTATGAATTGTTGCCTTGCGAGTTCTTGTTTCTGCATTTGTATTTCTCGGTCCCTTATATCTATTTCTCGGTTTCTTATATCTATTTCTCGTTCCATCATTTCTATTTGCCGGGCCTTCATTTGTATTTTCTTTTGTAGACTTTTCATATACATCTTGTCCTCTTTATGCAAAAATCGACTGTTCACCATCGTGTCATAATCTCTATCTTCCATCTCATCGAAAACCGTTTCAGCCTCTTCCAATCGATCTTGTGAAGTTAAACGATCAGCTACAGTTTTAAGTACACGATTCCTCAAGTCTTTGTTTGCGATTTCTATGGCTGTCAAGTTGTTTTGTGAAATCAAATAATCAGCTATATCATTGATGGCGCTGATCTTAATTGATTCCTTAGGGATGTTATTGGCAGTCTCGATAGCGTCTTCTAGTTCGTGCCGTAAAAGCAGATATTGCACGATTTTTTCTGCCTCAACGCTTTTTACCCAATTATGTGATGTTGGCATGTCATTGGCAACATTTCTTGCTTCATCTAATTGATTTCGTGAAATCAGAGAAGAAAAATGAATAAGTTCATCTGCTTGAGTCAACTTTCGGCATTCTTCAGGCATACTTCCGGCAATACTCTTGGCCAATTCTATTTCGTTTAGCATTAAAGATGTTCGAAGGAGCTCATGACGGGGAAACTGATTTGCTTTAAAAATCTTGTTCTTTTTTACAATTAAAACCACATCTATCAAATTCTTAAAAAGTAAGGGTGCATTAAGATAATGTAATTTTTCTTTTAATCTCTCTATACCGGATCTTTGCATTCCTGTTATTTTTTTTAAAGTTCCTTCTTTTAGTTTTTCGAGCTCTGATGCAAAATTAAATAGATTTGTATTGTCAGTAGTCGTTGCTAATATCTTTAGGTTCTTTTGGCAGTCTGAAACCGATAAGATTAAATTTTTATTTATTGTTTCGGAGGATACTCGATTCCAAAGTTTATTGACGCCTCCAGCTGTTAACATTTCAAATACGCTTAGATGATTAAAGATTTTATAAATCAAGTTTTCAGAAAGATCTGAGGCTGTATTTATTTTTAAATCTTTGACAAAACATTCAGATATCTCACCGATTTGTTGTGTTTGAGAAACAGAACTAGTGGTATTCATAAAGAAAATTCCTATGTTAATAATCTTAGATGTTTATATTATGTAGAAAGTAAATAAGTAAAACAGATGATCCTACTTCTTGTTAACTATGAATTGTTGCCATGCAAGAGCATCTAATAGTTGTTGTTTTTCCTTCATTAATAGTTGTTGGTTTTCCATTTGTACTTTCATTTCTAGTTTTAGATTTTCAATATACATTTTGTCCTGTTTCTGCGTTAACTTGGTTCTCACAGTCATGTCCCAATCGTCATATTCCATGCCTTTGAAAGCCGCTTCAGCCTCTTCCAATCGATCTTGTGAAGTCAAGCGATTAGCTACAGTATTAAGTACACGATTCCGCAAGTCTGTGTTTGCGATCTCTGTGGCTGTCAAGTTGTTCTGTGAAATCAAATAATCAGCTATGTCTTTGATGGCGCTGATCTTAATTGATTCATTAGGTATGTTATTGGCGGTTTTTATGGCGGCCTTTAATTCTTGCCGTGAAAGGAAATATTGCACCGTTTTTTCTGCTTCAACGCTTTTTACCCAATCATGTGATGTTGACATGTCATTGGCAATATTTCTTGCTTCATCTAATTTATTTTGGGATATCAGTGAAGAGAAAAGAATGAGTTTGTCTGCTTGCCACAACTTCCGGCTTTCATCGGGCATAGTTTCGGCAATGCTCTCGGCCAATTTAATTTCGTTTAGCCTCAAGGCTTTTCGAAGGAGCTCATGACAAGGGAACTGACCAAGCTCCTTTTTTTTCACAATTAAAACCACATCCATCAAATTTTTAAAAGAAGAAGGCATGCTAATATTCTTTAATTCTTCTTTTAATCTTTTTATGTCCTGTTTTGGCAATGTTTTTAATATCTTTGAAGTGCCTTCTTTTAGTGTTTCCAGCTTTGATTTTAGGTTGGATGGATTTGCAGCGTTAGGTGTGTTTACTAAGACATTTAATTTTTTTTGGCAATCTAAAATTGATTCGCGATGGATGTTAAGATTCTCGGCAATGTCTAATGCGCGGATAACTTTTTGCATCAATTTTTTTGGGATAATTTCTGATGCTAGTCGATTCCAAAGTTTATTGACGCCTCCAGCTGCACGCATTTCGGTTGCATTTAGGTTTTCAAAGATTTCAAGAATTGAATCTTTAGGAAGATCTAAGACTGTATTTATTTTTAACTCTTTGCCAAAACATTCAGTTTGGTGTTTTACAGAAACAGAACTAATGATATTCATAAAAAATTGCCTTTGCTAATAACTTAGATGTTTATGATGTGCATTATTATATAAATAAACTTGGTAAATGTAAATGAATAAATAGTTTTATGTGAATAGTTTTAAATACTGCCCAGTAAATGAAGAAGGACATTGCGCGATTTCTTCAGGCGTGCCCGCACAAACCAATTCCCCACCCTTTTCTCCGGCATCCGGCCCTAGATCGATCACATAGTCGCAATTTTTGATCATGTCCAGGTGATGCTCAATAATCACCATTGTATTGCCTTTATCGACCAGTTTATGCAGCACAGACAGCAATTTTTTGATGTCGTCGCTATGCAATCCGGTAGTAGGCTCGTCTAAGAGATAGAGGGTTTTTCCAGTGGAGCGCTTGGCTAATTCACGGGATAACTTGATGCGCTGCGCTTCCCCCCCTGAAAGGCTGCCCATTTCTTGCCCCAGCTTGAGATATCCTAAGCCTACCGCGATTAAAGTATCCAAGATTCGGGTCACTCGGGGATGGTTTTGAAAGGCAATGCGCGCTTCATCAATCGTGGTATCAAGATATTGGCCAAAGTTTTTGCCTTGATAGACGATTTCTAAACTGATTGGATTGAGGCGCAATCCATGGCAATCCTCACAAGTGACTTTAACAGCTGGCAAAAAGTGCATCTCTACTTTTTTATAGCCTAAACCCCAGCACGCTGTGCACATGCCTCTGCGATGGTTGTAGCTAAAATGCTTCCCTTGGAGTCCTCTGGCTTGGGCCAAAGGAATCGAAGCAAAGAATTCCCGCATGCGAGACAAGACATCCACGTAAGTGCCCACGTCGGAGCGGACTGTGTGGCCGATGGGGTTCTGATCGATGCTGATGACTTTGTCGAAGTGCTCAATCCCGGAAACTGCCGTCTGCCCAAGTTCTACTCGGTCGCTATTTAAGATCCCTTTCGCTACTGCAGGCAGAAGGACTTGGTGCATTAAAGTGGATTTCCCCGAACCGGAGACTCCGGTAAAGCAATTCATCAACCCGATGGGGATCTTTAAGTTTAAGTTTTTTAAGTTGTGCGCTCGTGCATTTTCAATGACAACAAATCCTTTATTGGCATGCCGCCTTTTTTCCGGAATAGGGATGGCTGCCTTTCCTGAAAGATAGGCTCCGGTCAATGATTTGGAATTTCGCTGGATTTGCTTTGGGGTTCCCTTGGCGACAATATGGCCTCCGTGGATTCCAGACTTGGGGCCGAAATCTAAAACGTAGTCTGCAGTGGCAATCGTCATGGGGTCGTGCTCCACCAGGATGAGTGTGTTGCCCAATTCTTTTAAGTGCTTCAGGGCTTTGTTCAAACGGTCATTGTCCCCAGGATGCAGCCCGATGGTCGGTTCGTCCAAAACATATAATACACCGGTTAAACCGCTGCCTAGCTGACGCGCCAGACGTATGCGCTGGGCTTCGCCTCCGCTCAAGGTAGGGGCTTTTCGGTCTAACGAAATATAAGTCAGGCCCACTTCACTTAGAAAATGCAAGCGGTGGATGAGCTGCGTTTTGACTTCTTGAAGAAGTTTGTTTTCATTGGATTTTAATTGCAGCTTTTCTACAAAGCCTAAAGTTTTTTCGATAGGCAGCCGGCATAGGTCGCTGATGGATAAGCCCTCCACTGTGACGCAACGGGCCAAGGGGTTTAGCCGCGTGCCTTGGCAGGAAAGGCAGTCCAATTCTTCCAGGTAGGGGATGATGAGTTCCCGCAGCGGCCCTTTTGCGCTTCTGCCGGCTTTAGCTAAAACATGGTTCAGGCCTACCCATCGAAATTTTAGTCCTTCGGACGACAGATACCACTTGTCGGCAGGGGAGCCGTTCATAAAAATCCGCAATTTGTTGATAGGCAGTTTGTCCAAGGAGAGATAAGGATCGATTTTCTCGGCTTTTAAAAATTCCTGGACAAGCTGGAAAGCGCCTGTAGTGTATTTGTTCAGCCAAAGAAAGCGCATCAACGCCGTAATGGACTGGTTCATGACTTCCGGTTTTTGAGTGAGATTGGCTCCATATTGATACCCTAAGCCCAGGCAGTCCGGACACATGCCTTCGGCATTATTAAAAGCAAAAGTATGCGGGGTGATTTCCGGATAAGACTTTCCGGTGCTTTCGTCGGTAAATGCCAGGTTGAACAAGACATCCTCTTGCTCCCGCATGACCGTCAACTTGCCGTTTCCAATGGTGGAGGCATTTTCAACGGCTTCGGACAATCGAGATCGCATCGAGGAATTAACTTTGAGCCTATCCACGACCAAAAAAAGTTCATTTTTGCGCTTGCGGTCAAAGGGGATGGCTTCGCCGTTTTGATCTAAATCGTAGAATTGGCCATTGAGGCGTATTCTTAAAAAGCCTTGCCGGCGCAAGCGCGAAACAATATCTTCAAAGGTTTCATTTTTGCGGATTTCAATGGGAGCTAAAATTTGCAGGCGCTCTCCTTCCGGATAGCCCATTACTCTTTCGACAACGTGGTCTTTGCTGATGGCTTTAATGATCTCGCCTGTTTCAGGGGAGTGAGGAATTCCCACTCTCGCGTAAAGGATGCGCAAATAATCATAAATTTCTGTCATCGTGCCTATCGTGCTGCGGGGATTGCCAGCATGGGCTTTTTGTTCGATGGCAATGGCAGGGGAGAGGCCTTCGACATGGGACACCTTAGGCTTGGGCATTTGTTTGACGAATTGCCGGGCATAAGGGGAAAGGGATTCAATATAGCGGCGTTGTCCTTCGGCATAGATGGTTTCAAAGGCCAAAGAGCTTTTGCCCGAGCCGGAAGGTCCGGTGCAAACGGTGATTTTTTGGCGAGGGATGCTTAAATCCAGGTTTTTAAGGTTATTTTGCTCGGCTCCCAAGACGGTGATTTCTTGGATTTGAGAAGCTCCCCTTTCTTTTCTTTTTTGATTATTGGCCTCGCATGTTTTTAGGGCTTTTTCAATTTTGCCGGGAATATCATGATGGAGGGTTTCGTAAATAGCATGGCCGGTAGGGGTTGTCATTTGGCCGATCTGTTCCGGCTTGCCGGCAGCCACAATTTCGCCTCCGCCTTCCCCCCCTTCAGGACCGATGTCGATGATCCAATCGGCAGTTTTGACGACATCCATGTTGTGTTCAATTACTAAGACGGTATTGCCTCTGTCCACTAGCTCATGTAAAACTTGCAAGAGATGTTTGATGTCATGAAAATGCAAGCCTGTGGTGGGTTCGTCTAAGATATATAAAGTCTTGCCGGTGGCAGGGCGAACCAGCTCTTTGGCAAGCTTAACTCTTTGGGCTTCGCCTCCTGAGAGAGTTGTAGAAAATTGCCCTAGCTTGATGTATTCCATTCCCACTTTCTGCAGGGTTTCCAGTTTGTGCTTGATGGAGGGAATGTTGCCAAAAAATTCCAAAGCCTGAGCGACATCCATTTCTAGCATGTCGTAGATACTCTTACCTTTATAGAGGATAGAAAGGGTTTCATGGTCGAAGCGCTTAGTTTGGCATAAGGGGCAGTCAATCCAGGCGTCTTCCATAAAGTCCATATCGATTTTAATTTGTCCCATGCCTGCGCATTGGGGGCAAGAGCCTTCTTTGACATTGAAGCTGAAACGTCCGGGTTTATAGCCCCGGGCCTTGCTTTCAGGTAATTGACAGAATAGATCGCGGATTTCGTCAAACAATTTGATGTAAGTAGCTGGGTTGGAGCGAGGATTGCGGCCAATAGGGGATTGATCAATGGCGATGACTTTGTCAATGTGTTCCATCCCTTCAATCTTTTGATGCGCTCCCACTGTGTGTTCTCCGCCGTGCAGCTCATTGGATAAGGCGGGATACAAGATATCGGTGATGAGGGATGATTTACCAGATCCTGAAACTCCGGTGACTGCAATGAAGACGCCTAATGGAATTTTGACGGAGACGTTTTTTAAATTGTGGTGTGCGGCGCCTTTAATCGTGAGGTGTTCTTTGGATGGCTTGCGCCTTTTTTTGGGGATGGGGATGCTGAGTTTGCCGGTTAAGTAAGCTCCGGTCAGCGACTCCTTGCTTTCAATCAGGGTTTTAAGATCCCCGTCTACAACGATCTCTCCGCCGCGTGCTCCTGGGCCTGGACCAAAGTCGATCACACGGTCGGCTTCCCATATGGTTTCTTCATCATGTTCCACCACTAATACAGTATTACCCATGTCGCGTAAATGTTTTAACGTGTGAATCAGCTTTTTATTGTCGCGGGGATGAAGGCCTATGGAGGGTTCATCCAAGATGTAGGTGATGCCGACTAGGCCGCATCCGATCTGAGAAGCCAGTCTTACCCTCTGGGCTTCGCCGCCCGAAAGGGTGGGGGCAGTACGGTTCAGGGTCAGATAGTGCAAGCCCACTTCCATCAAAAAATGGAGGCGCTCCCGGATTTCTTTGAGCAATTCTTCGGCAATGAGGGCCTCTTGAGGAGACAAAGTTAAGTCAGTGAAGAATTGCAAGCATTGGGACACCGTCATGTCGGTTAATTCGCTGATCCGCTTGCCTTGCAAAAGGGTAGCTGCCGGATATGGCTTCAAGCGTTGGCCTTGGCATTCCGGACATACTTGCTGCCGCATCAATTTTTGCATTTTTTTGCGATAGCTTTCACTTTGGGCTTCGGCATATCGGGAATGTGCTTCGTAGAGGATTCCTCGCCATTGGATATGATCTGTCCAGAAAGCTCCGGTTTGAGGGTGGACAAATTCCATGCGCGTCCATTTTTTTTCTGTCCCATATAGGAAGACCTTTTTGGCTGGCTCTGCAAGCTTTTTCCATGGGGTATGGACGCTAAAACTATAAAGGCGGGCCAGATTATCGTAAATATTCCCATAGCGCACGGTTTGGTATGAGCTGCCTATCGAACAGCAATCTTCGGCGATGCTTAGTTCCGGATTGATGATCTGTCCTAAATCAAATTCATTGACGATTCCTAAGCCTGCGCATTTTGGGCACATCCCTGAGGGGCTGTTAAAAGAAAAGTCATGCGGTTCCAATGAGCTGTATGAAAGTCCTGATTGGGGTGAATAGGCATGCATGGAGAAGAGCTTTTCTTCTTCCGTATCTGCCTGTGCAACACTGCAAATTCCATTTCCTAAGCTTAAGGCAGATGTGAGGGCTTCCGCTAGGCGCGAGTGGTTGTCGGGCTTCACTGCAATCCGGTCAATGACTACATCCACGTCGTGGGCTAAATTGCCATCTAAAGTGATCTCGTCGGATAAGTTGATGATTTTACCGTCGACTCTTACGCGCATAAACCCTTTACGCAGAAGCTCTTGAAAGTCATCTTTGAATTCTGCTTTTTTGCCGCGGGCATAAGGGGCCAAAATAATCAAGCGGGTTCCTTCAGGATAGTTTTGGACGGTTTTAATGATCCGCTCCCGGCTCTGGGGCGAAACCGGTTCCCCGCTGACCGGGCAATGAGGGATTCCCACTCTGGCGTAAAGCACCCGCAAATAGTCGTAAACTTCCGTCATTGTGCCAACAGTGGAGCGAGGATTGCGGCCGGCAGTTTTCTGTTCGATGGAAATGGTGGGTGAGATCCCTGAAGCGTATTCTAAATCGGGCTTGGCCATTTCTTCCATTTGGCGCCTGGCAAATGTGGAAAGGGATTCCACATAGCGCCGCTGTCCTTCTACATAAAGCGTATCAAAAGCTAAAGAGGATTTCCCGGATCCTGAAACTCCGGTCAAAACGATGAGATCATTCGGGTTTAGGGTTAAATCGATTGATTTAAGATTGTGGACTTTGACTTTTTTTAAGATAATTTGATGGTTATGCACTTTATTTTTTCTCAGCGGTATTAAGTATATTAAGCAACTCTTAAGTATACCTTTTTGGATTTAAACTGGCAAGTTGTCGAATCTAAGGAAATCTAAAAAAATTCAACACAAAGTCACGAAGACACAAGATTGGAGATAAGCTTTATTCCAAAATCTTTGTGTCTTTGCGACTTTGTGTCTTTGTGTTGAATTTGGATATTAATTCTTCCCTGGCACAGTTTGTTTATCCTGCCGTTTGCGATCCTGCACATCCTGTTCAAAAATAATTTTACGAAAATTCGCTTTATTTTTTTTTCAGCACTATATTAAGGTACCCTTAATAGAGGCAGCCGCTTTGCCATCAAAGAATTGCACAATAACTTAGGAATAAAAATATGCAGACGTTTATGGTCGCCGTATGTTTACTGAGTGGTGTTGCCGCAATTGCCGAATCCAGGGAATCCCATTGTTCAGTTTTATTGTCTGCGAATTTTCCAGATCATCAAGACACGGAAAAATATTGCCCTTTATTGCGTGATTTAATTGTTTTAAAGGACGGCACCAAACTCTATGGTACGATTATCCATTTTCCAACTCTACATTTTCCTTTTGGCGATGTGTCTTTTGACGGCGAGGAGGTGGGGATTCTCAGCATAAGCCAAGACGGCCCTCAGTTAAAGATGCAAGTTGAAACGCGCGATGGGTTGGTCTTTAAAGGAAGCATTGAGGGTGAAACGATTCTTTTTGCGGAAAACTCATTGCTCAAAGAAATCCTTCCAGAGACCATACAACAGGCATATTTGTCTCAAAGCGACGGTACAACTCAACTTCATGGACTGGAAAAACGATTTATTATTGAATTTAAGGACGGGAATCTGATTTCCGTTAGTCTTCCGGAAGGGGCCATTCATTTGAGCGATGGATGGAAAGATTTCGATCTTCATCCTGACCAGATTTTGCAGCTTTTTTTCAATGGAGGCTTAACAGGGACAATTCGTCGGCAAAATGGCAATGTAAAGGAGTTGCATTTTTCATTTGCAAAGGAAAAGTATTTACCGGTCCGATTAGCCAACCAAAATCACAACGTGAAAGTACCTTGGACTTCAGTGGCTATGCTGCAAACTATAGACCGAAATGAGTTGCGAGAAGGACAATTTCTGCAGGTATCTCAAGCATCTTCAGATTTAAAAATGCAGGGGTTGGCATTACAGGCCAATCGATTGATTTCCCAGATGCCTATCTTTGCTGTACAGGCTAGAAGTTTGAAGGACAAAATCCAGGGGCCGGATATCCGGGTACAGCCAGTTCTTTCGCGCATTTTAGACAGCTCCTTTGGAAATACCATTTGGAATCATGAAATTGAAGATGAACTCGTTAGTTTGACTGAAGATTTTGAGCAATTTGACAAGAATTATTCTGAAGATCTTAATCAAGAACTAGCGGATGTGCGGCGCTTTCTAGCAGAGCTAGATTTGCGGCAGCGTCTGCAGGATGAAGCTTTAGAGGAACGAAAATCTGCAAAAGAGGAATTAAAAGCGGAACAAAAGCGATCTGTTGTGAGTCTGAACCCGGTTCTTCCGCAAAACCAGTTAGCGGATGTAGATTTAGGCGGAGATGGCGATGAGGATGACGAATTCTATTTGGATGAAGATTATGTGGAACATATGCTTGTAAGCCTAGCCGATAAGGAGAATCATATTGAGGTAGGTTTAATTCAGCAGGACAATCAAAATAGTACTGTTGGGCCTCTTTTTATTGCTGAGGGAAACAAGACTAATGGGCCCTATATTCATCCTATTCTAGATAATAAGTTTGCCGGGATGGTTTTAGTGACTTCTACAGGCGCTGGCGAAGCTTCTTTTTACATAGATGAACAAATGGTTTCTAATGAAGACTACAGTCGCTTCGTAAAAGCTGTCAATTATCACACGCCTTCAGATTGGATTGATGGAAAAATTCCTTTTGGCCAAGAAACTCAGCCTGTTGTGAACGTTTCTTATACAGATGCTTTGGTTTATGCTGTATGGCTGGGTAAGCGATTGCCAACGGCAAAGGAATACAATCAAGCTAAAGAAAAAGGAAGCCTCCGTTTTGGTTCCAACAATATGATTAATGAGTGGACTTCGACATCTTATGTTGCCAAAACCTTTCAAACTAGAGGAAGCGGTGAAAATTTTAAGCTGATTGAAGGGAATACTCAAAAATCTACGCCTATGCGGATCGAGGAATTTAATCTCTCTACAGGCTTCCGCTGTGTTGTATCCTTTGTTAAATGACAAGACTTCATCAAGATTTAAAAATTTGTGGGTAAAATCTCGATCTTGAGTCGCCCTACGGGCTCTGATTTTTGTTTTGCACACCCACAGCTCCTTGCGTCGCTGTGGGCTAATTAACAGACGCCCTAGGACGGGCTTAGGGCTGTGCAAAACAATCGAGGAGTATAGTTTAAATATTGAATTGAGTCTAATCTGGACTGTGGGCAGCCCTAAGCCCGTCCTAGGGCGTCTGTTAATTAGCCCACAGCGACGCAAGGAGCTGTGGGTGTGCAAAACAAAAATCAGAGCCCGTAGGGCGATTCAAGATCGGGACTTTATCCACAAATTTATGTTTGACGCTGTATTAGGATCCAGACTCCGACACTGGGTTAGAATCAGAGTTTTCCCTCGTCTACTGACTTAGAAATCTTTTGCAAACTGTCAAGTACTTTCATTGCCTTGTTTGACTTAGCGAGCATCTTGTAGTATTCATAAGCCTGAGTTAGATTTTTATCTTTTTCTGCGAAATGCGCCAGCATCTGAAAAGCAGAAGTATGTGTGGGATTCTTTTTCAGAACTATTCTAATGTCAGTTTGGGCATCTTGTGTACAGCCTATACTGGCATAGCACTTTGCTCGAGAGGCTCTGGCATCCAAGTCATGAAAATCACTCTTTAGAATTTCAGAATAGCAGCTTATGGCATGAAGATAATCGGGATAGGCTCGAAAGTCATTGGCATCAAGAGAACCAGCACGGGCAAGATGTTCATTACCCTCTATCATTAAAGCGCCTAAATCTGGTTTTGGAAGAGGAGGGGAGTCAGGTATTTCTGGCTGATTAGGGGAGTAGAAAGAGTCGTCATCTTCATTTGGAAGTGGAAATGCATAGTCCGGAGTCGCAGATCTGGAATTTTCGAGAGGCCTGGTAGAGCCAAATCGACCCTTTACTGGCCTGATGATCTCCGTGTTATCTAAGGATTTTCTTTTACTTCCGCGTGGAATGGCCCCTAAATTTGTTGGAGTATCCGGATTGTAATTATTATCGGAAATAGTATGAATGGGAATGGAATTAACCGCTAAAGCATTTAAATTTGATTCTGACAGATGAGAGGAGTTAGGCATCTGGGAAACTGGAATATCTTCTGTTGTTGGAAGTAGAGATTGGAAATCAGGTAGAATCTCAAGGGAGGCTACGTCCTCATAGGAGAAGTCATTGTTGTTCAGAGGTAAAGAAATGGAATTTCTGAGAATCCTATATTCTGAATTTTGAGAAATATTGAATTGATTCTCTACTACTCTAGTTGTCTTTTTTTCTATGTCAAGTAAGGATTGGTGGCTTTTATCTTGATAATTTTGGCTATTGTTCTGACTATAATTATTATATAGTGGATTTTGGAAACCTGCGAAGTGCATAAAAAATTTAAACTCCTCTGTTTTTTGCGTGTTTTATGTATTCTAGCGGATTTGTTATGATATTATTTTTTTAATACACATTAATAATAGCATTTAGTGTGTTTTATTTCAATTTTAATCTTGAACTTTTATGATTTCGAATTACTTGAAAGAGTTGTGAAACTCCAATTTTGTGCCGTTCTTAGAGGACTCGTCGTATATTTAGCTAACCCAGGCCTTTGCCCAATGTCGCCAAAACAAGCATTCGCTTAGCCCATTCGGGCTAAGCGAATGCTTGTTTTGGCGACATTGGGCTTTCGCTTGGCACTAACCTGGATAGTTAACTCAACAAAATCAGAACTTTCCCTCGTCTACTAACTTTGAAATCTTTTGAAAACAATCAAGTGCTTTCATTCTCATTACAACTGCTTTCGTTCCCGTTGCTGGATCGTTTGCTAGAAGGTTAGCCAGCATGTTGTAGTATCGACAAGTATAAGCTAGATTTTTAAAGTTTCGTGTTGCGAAACACGCCTGCAAAAGTATAGCAGAAGGATGCTCGGGGTTTTTTCTTAAAACTTCTTGAACGTCTTTTTTGGCTTGATTTTTCTTACCAACTAGGTTAGCACGGCAAGCCGCTCGGAGTGTTAAGATATCCAAGTCATTAGGATTAAATATTAGAATTATAGAGTAGCAAGTTTCGGCGTCCTTATATTTACCCATGGCATGATAGTTTCTAGCCAGCTTCATCAAAGCATCTAAATCTAGCAGAGGAGGAGGGGAGTCAGACTTTTCTTGCAAGTCAATAGAATTTACATACATTACTGGCTGATTAGGGAAATGAGAAGAGTCATCTTCATTTGAAAATGGAAAAGCGTGCCCAGGCGAAATTTTAAAGTCATTGTCCAGAGTCGCAGACCTGGAATTTTCGTGAATCCCAGTATTTTTCAAAATAGAGTCAAATCGACCCTTTACTGATCTGGTTACCTTTTCTGTGCTTTCTGTGTCGCCTAAGGATTTTCTTTTACCTCCGCGTGGAATGTCACCTTGATAATTGGTTGGAGTACTCGGACTGTAATTATTATATGATCCTACATCTTGAAAACTTGCGAATTGCATAAAAAATTTAAACTCCTCTGTTCTTCTATATGTTTTATGTTTTTAACGAGGCATTCTAGCCTCTAAGTAATTGTATTTCAATTGAATTTTGAGTTTTTTTTAAGAACAGGATATGCAGGATTGCAGGTTATAAGCAGGTAACCAGAGGCACAGAGAAAAAAAAGAGGGGGCTGTTTCAAAGAAACATCAATTGATATTTAAACTATACTCCTCGATTGTTTTGCACAGCCTTAAGCCCGCCTAGGGCGTCTGTTAACTAGCCCACAGCGACGCAAGGAGCTGTGGGTGTGCATAAGAAGAGGCAGAGCCCGTAGGGCGACTCAAAATCGGGAGTGCAAAACAAAAAATCTCAAGAAACCTATTTAAATATCAATTTACGTTTGACAGTCTACAAGTCCAGAGCTCATTTTGGCTGCGGAGTAATCCGAAGATAGGGTTTTAGCGCTCGGTACCCTTGCGGAAATAGTCTTTCGAGATCTTTCTGGTCGGTAATGCTAGGCAGGATAATGCAATCTTCACCCTTTTTCCAGTTGACAGGAGTGGCTACTTTGTGAGCATCTGTTAGCTGCAAAGAATCGATAACACGCAAAATTTCATCAAAATTGCGTCCGGTAGAAGCAGGATAAGTCATCGTTAAACGAATTTTTTTTTGGGGATCGATCACAAAAACTGTTCTCACAGTAAAAGTGTCGCTAGCATTGGGATGGATCATCCCATAGAGTTGAGCAATCTCCCCTTTTTCATCTCCAAGCAAAGGATAATCGACCTTTGCATGTTGAGTTTCATTGATGTCGGGTATCCATTTCCGATGGCTATCAACACTATTAACACTCAAAGCGATGAGCTTGACATTGCGCTTGTCAAATTCTTTTTTTATTTTTGCGGCATACCCAAGCTCGGTAGTACAAACCGGCGTGAAATCTTTGGGGTGGGAAAAAAAGATGCACCAGGAATTTCCGATCCATTCGTGAAATGAAATTTTCCCTTCAGTTGTATCTGCAACAAAATCCGGGGCAATATCCCCAAGATGTAGAACATTTGAGAGCATTTCTTTCATAATCTTCACCTTTCTTCTTTAATTGTTGGTAAACCGGCTTTTTGCCATGCTTGCATGCCGCCCTTGACATTCTCCATATGTGAAAACCCTTCTTTTTGCAATAAGGAAGCAGCAATGGAAGCGCGAAAACCGCCTCCGCAGAGCGTTGCTATGGGTTTGTCGCGCGGGATTTGATTGATTAGATTGGGCAACTCAGCCAGCTGAATGTGATGGGCCTGCTCAATATGGCCGGAGTTCCACTCAGAAGGGGTGCGCACATCCAGAATGAAAAGAGATTCCCCTTGCCGTTGAATTTGTTCTGCCAGATCATTAACTGCGGCTACCGGAAAATCCTGATATTCAACATCAGTTTCCCGGTCATTCCAAATGGCATAACCCACATAGTCGTCGATTCCCATGACCCATAACAATTCCTTAAGGGATTTTGCCATATCAGCCTTCGGCAAGATCAAAACAACAGGTATATCGTAACGAATCACCATGCCTAGCCAATTGCCAAAAGTGCTCCCTATGGGTATATTGACAGACCCTTTGAGATGTTTCCTGGCAAACGTTTCCGGTTCGCGAATATCAATCAAAAATATTTCCGAAGAAAGCATCTCTTTGAGTTCATCCCAAGAAAGCTCTTTAGGGGTTTTCTCGATTTCCGAAGAAAGCTTGGGCCCTTGGACATTGATTTTTTTCATCCGCTGAAAATACGCCGGAGGAGCAGGCATTTCTTTTTGTTGCTTTGCTATCCAAATTTCTTCCGGCATTCCTTTTAAAGCAAGGTTGAAGCGGCGTTCATATCCCAGGGTAGAGCTTGAGCGCATACTCATGCTCTTGCCGCAAAGCGAACCTGCGCCGTGGGCAGGAAAGATTTCTAAGGAGTCAGGCAGGTCAGCCAGCCGTTGGAAAAGGCTTTGATATAGTTGTTTAGACAATTCTATAAATTTTTCCTTGCCTAAGAGGTCGGGCCTTCCAATTCCGCCCACAAAAAGTAAGTCTCCAGTGAAGCTAAACCAAGGAACGTCCAGGCTGCGTGATTTGTCGTAGCATAGCCAAATCAGATGTTCAGGAGTGTGCCCCGGAGTATGCCTGGCTTTGAGGCGAATAGATCCCAAATCAATTTCGTCGCCATCGCTGATGAGAAGATCGGCGTAAGCGGGCGACCATTCTAGGCCTCCCATTTTTGAACAGCCGATGATAGGTTTGCCTTTTAACAAGTGTTTGAGTTCTTTAGAGCCTGAAACAAAATCCGCATGCACATGTGTTTCCAGGATATAGCTGATTTCCAATCCATTGGCTTGAGTGTATTCGATAATCCGATCGGTTAGCCGTGTGGGATCAATAACTGCGCACCGCTTTGTTTGCATGTCGCCCAGCAAGTAAGTATTGATGGAAAGATCCGGTTGATTAATTCTGTGAAAAAACATGTGTTTTTCCTAAGACCGTAGGTTGAAAAATTAATTTTATAATAGATTAACTAGGAAATCACAGCAAGCAAATGATGGGCTATCTGTGCGCTTTGACAGCGCAGTTCAGGCACTGCAATAGTTTCAAATTGTTGTCCGAATAGAATGAGCCCTGCCGCAAATAATCGCCCAAATGCCCGCCCTTTGACCTCTCCGGTCAAGGTTGCATCAATCCCTAAATTGAGCGGATCCGGAATGATTATTCCGTTTTTTAAGAGGTTGCGCAAAAGGGGGGAGTTATTTTTGGCTATATTCAATTCTGGGCCGGAACAATTCAGGATGTATTTAGCCTCCAGCGATTCTAAATGATGAGCGCCTTTAGGCCGATATCTCAAAATCGCTTTTTTATCTGGAGAGTGTTCAACTGAATGGGCTCTTCCCGAGATCATGATGACTCGATTATTTTTTATGTCAGACATAAAATTCTTGATGTATGCTGATGGTACGCGATGGCGATGGCAATTCCATACGCTCGACAGCCAACGCATAACTTTGCCTTTTTCTTTTGTGGGAAGTTGATTCCACACAGAAATAGTGATTGGTCTTAAAGCGTCAATCACCCCTCTCCAATCGATGCCTTCTCGGCTAGCTTTCGAAATTTCCTGTCTGATGCATTTGAGCAGTGTTAGAGCTGTTTTTGGAGGTGCGTTAGGATCTATGAAGGTAGGATACAGGACCTTGTGTTCCGAGTGGGATTTTGGCAGGTGCGAATCTTTTGATACAACGATAATCTGTCCTGGATAATTAAGATTTCTCAAAGTCGTATGAGCATCAAGCATGGTCAAACCGCTACCCACGATAATGATTTTAGCTTCCGGGGAAAGATGGGCTAGAGAGGAGGAAGAATTGAGAATGTTAGGGGATTCTTTCGACCAAATATTAGGGACATAATCTGAAGCCATTGCCGCGGCGTTATTTTGGAGGAGGGCTTTATTTGATGGGACCCCAATGGTGAGGGCGGCAGTGTCGGCTAAAATCTTATTGCCCGAGAGCAACTCGATTTCTAATTGCTGTGGGTTATTGAGATTTATGTTGACTGCTTCGTCTTGATAGCGCTCTATCTGTATCTCTTTGTGGGAGGCGCCTCGAAGTGCTTCTTGAAAAAGCGATTCCAAATAAGCCCCATAAATTTTTCTTGGCAAAAAGCTTTCTAATTCAACATGCAGGGTTTCAAAAGTAGGGTCAAGCTTGCGCCAAACCGATTCGTTCTCTAGAAGCCATTTATAAAAATGTTTTTTATCTTCAGGGAAGGCTCCCATATTTATTGCACGCACGTTGAGCAGGTGAGAGGGATCATGAGTCGAATAGGCCACCCCTTTGGGAATGTTGTTTGATTTTTCGATAAGGGCGATTTTTAAAGGGCGCTGAGCTTTACGAACAAGGTGGACGGTTAGCATGGCGCCGCAAAACCCTGCTCCGATAATCGCGATATGCACTTGATTCCATTTTGCATTTGTCATAAGGCAATAGTATCAATTCCTAAATATTTCTAGGAAGGCCAATGACTGCCTCGATAGTTTGTCGCCCTTAGGATATATTGCCACAATGTTATACGGAATAGCTTCAATAGTGGGCGTGACAGGTTTGAGACCTGGATGCTGATTCCTTTCCAACAAATAATCAGGGAAAAAACCACACCCCATATTATTTTCAACAAAGCGGGCAACGATATCCCACGAATCTAACTCCTGGGTTAGCAAGAGTTCCTGGCTATATTGTCTACGATAGTTTTCTTTCAGCTTGTCCACATTTAATCCATGGAATCTATCGACAAGGACACCATCACTAATTTTCCCTTTTTTGGTGTAGACCTGGAATTCACCTGTATAAAGGCTATGCTTTTCATACATATCGAAGTCGGGACTATCAAGTACAATGCCAAAGTCTATACGTCTGCTTTTCAAATGGCCAAGGATCACGTCGATATTCCCCAAACGGAAATGTACTGAAACCAATGGATAAGATGTTTTAACTTTCTTTAGGGTCGGCAAAATAAACGGCATGGCCATGCTTGGAGGGCAAGCCAGATGCAGCTGGCCCTGAACCACTTGAGCATTGGCTGAGACATCTTCTTGCATTTCCCTCAAGACCTTGAAAATGGCTTGCGCCTTTGCCAACACAAGATACCCGTCATCAGTTAATTTAAAGCGATGGCGCTGATGTGTTGTCAATTGCGCTCCGATAGCCTTTTCAAGCTTCTGTATCCCTTGGCTTATCGCAGACTGCGTTACAAAATTGCTTTTGGCAGCTTCTGAAACACTTTCACAGGCGGCGGCATCACAGAAGAACTTTAAGTTAATCAAATTCAAACCTGGATGCATAGTGGGTCTCCTATATTATCCGTAGTAATAAGCAATATAAATAACATTAATTTTATTAATATTCAACCATTTTAGATAATGGGGAGTGAAAATGGTCCTTCAATATAAAACACATAGGAGGTGTTTATGACTTACGATGCATATTGGGATATGAGAGATGAAAATACGGATAGATCAACCGGTTATAACTACAATAACTTGTGGGATAAAAACTCACTTAGTTCGACCTACAGTCTGAATGAAAGTAATGCCAAAGAACCTGAAAAGGCCTTTAAATCGATCGGCCCTCGTGTTAATAAGCGCGAATGGAAAGCAGCCAAAGAACAGATAGGCACCGATGTGACTTTCAAAGTGCTTAATCAGGAATTTCACGCACACAAAATAAAGCTGATGGCAAATTCAGACTATTTTCACAAAATGTTTTCTACGCCCATGTCTGAAGGGTTGCATCCAGATAATGTAATCGAGCTGAAGGAGATGGATCCATTGATCTTTAAAATCCTTTTGAAATTCATCTATACAGGCACTATAGGAAAAACGATCCAGGCCAATTTTGCCAAGGATGTCAGCGGTCTCATTCAGGTCATGGAAAAAGCTGAATATTTACAGATTGATGGCATAGTTCAATGGTCGACAGAACTTGTGAGATATTATTTGGATACTAACAAGCATCCTGGGGAAGACATTGTCCTGAGTCTGCTATCCTTTGCCTTGAAGGCTTGCGACAAGGAGCTATTGGAGGTGCTTATAAAGGCTTTTACCAATCCAGGGAGTGGGCAGTTAGATATTCTTGTGCAATGGATAAACAGAGCATCCGTAGAAGGCCTGATCACTAAGAAAAATTGGAAGCTGTTATGCGATGTATGTCTTGCCTATCCTAGATCCGTGGGGATGATTATCGAAAACTGTGCAAAATACAACCCACTTATAATAAGTGTTTTAGAGTAGCCTTACCAAAGGAGCAAAGGACCAAAGGGGCATAAAGGAAGAGTAACCTATCTTCTTTGATTTTTATGAACGTCCCTTTGGTCCTTTGTCCCTTTAAATCCCTTTAAAATAAATACATCCTAAATTATGTGTTATGGAAACTGATCAAAAGAGCTAAACATGAGATTTCACCTTTTATGTGCAACTTACGTTCTTTCAACAATCCTGCAATTATGTTCTTTTCTGAATGCCAGTGAAAAAGCTTTGCCGGAAGAAATGCAGAAAATTATGCATCAATCCAAATATGATCACTCCATCTGGGGGATGTATGTTAGAGACCTCCAAACAGGTAAGGTGCTATATGATCTTAATTCCGAAAAACTGTTTTCGCCTGCTTCCACGACCAAATTATTTTCTGTAGCAGCTCTTTTAAATGCCTATGGGGATGATTATCGCTTCAAAACTCCTGTATATGCCGCAGGCAGGATACAAAATGGCCAACTGCAGGGCAATTTAATTCTTGTCGCCCAAGGCGATCTTACAATGGGTGGAAGACAGTCTAATTCAGACAGAATTGCGTTTACCAAACTTGACCATATCATCGCCAATGAGGTTCCTGGAGTCATTTTAATAAAAGAAGATCCTTTAAATGGCCTAAATGAATTAGCTAAACAAATTTACCAAAAAGGCATCAAGGAGATTAATGGCGATGTGCTTATTGACGACAACCTCTTTGAGACCACGCAAAAACGGGGAATGTCACTCTCTCCAATCATCATCAACGAGAATTTGATCGATATTATTATTAATCCCACCTCCATAGGTCAAACGGCGGATTTGACCTGGCGCCCCAAGGTGAAGGGTTATGCGATTAAAAATCAGATTAAAACAGTAGCTAAAGGGGAAGCTTTTGCTATAGAAGTGACCTCGGATGATTCAGGCCATAACATTCTTGTTCAAGGATCCATTCCCATAGATCAACACAATGTGGTGCGAACTTCTTCAATCAAAGACCCCAATAATTTTGCCCGTGCAGCTTTTATTCAAGCTTTGCAAGATCAAGGTGTAAAAATTAATTTGCCTGCAGAAAAATCGATAGGGATTCTTCCTTCAAGCTCTTACCAGGATTACCAACAGGTGGCTCTTTGGACATCTCCTCCGCTTTCAGAATATGCCAAACTCATTCTCAAAGTAAGCCATAATTTAGGAGCCGACTTAATCCCTTTATTGCTAGCTGTACGCAAGGGGAAAAAAAACTTTGCGGATGGAATGCGCATATTAGGGGATTTTGTCATCCAAGATGTCAAACTTTCCCCTGACACCTTTGTGTTTGTTGATGCCGCCGGAGGGAATGAGAATCGCTTGACGCCTCAAGCAGAAGTACAACTCTTAGAATTTATCCACAAACAGGCACCTTCGCAGTTCCAATATTTTTTTGATGCTCTCCCAATTCTTGGCGTAGATGGATCGCTAGAAGACTTTGCCAAAAAGACCCAAGCCATAGGAAAAGTATATGCTAAACCGGGAACAGGTGTAACTTTTAATTTGGCAACCGGAGAGTATTTTTTAATTACTCAAGCTCTAGCCGGTTATATAGAAGGGAAAAATGGCCATCTGTTTGCCTATATGCTGGGTGTTAACAATGGCAAAATGCCTGCGATAAAGGATGTTTTTTCTATTTTTGAAGACGTAAGCCAACTTTCAAGTATGAT
>Ga0206882_1017_pt1 | contig 40090 bp, 32 predicted proteins | sample Alteio_BWOrgCont_4_FD_152908 | JGI IMG/M metagenome (GOLD analysis project Ga0206882, IMG submission 152908) | Enriched cells from forest soil in Barre Woods Harvard Forest LTER site, Petersham, Massachusetts, United States -... | ecosystem: Environmental > Terrestrial > Soil > Temperate forest > O...
TATGGTATCGGGGTAAAGCAGTAAATGTTCAATAGCTTCCGCAAGCTTTTCTGTTGACCCTGCTTCTATCAGCCATCCATTTTCCTTATCTGTAATGATATCAGGCCCTGCTGTCCGGTTTGTAGTTATTACGGGCGTTCCCTGGGCCATTGCTTCAGTAATAACCAATCCGAACCCCTCAAATAATGATGGCAGAACCAATACATCATGTTCGCGCATTAATTTCAGGATGCCTTCGTGGGGCAAGCTTTGGATCCAACGATGGTTTTTCAATGCCTCATTTAATGCCGGGCAATTTTCACCTGTTTTATTTCCAACCACCGTTAATGATACTCGCCGACCGAATGTTTTTACTGCGGCAAAAAGATCGGCTATACCCTTTCGTTGGGATAAACCACCGACAAAAAGCAGCTTCAACGGATTTACTGCTGATATATTAACGGAATAATCACGCGACACAATGGCAGGAGGAAACCCGTATGGAACTATTTTGACAGGTGGTAGTGTGCCTGGAAAATAAGTTAATGTTTGGGCTGTAAATCTGCTTGCAACAAAAATTTTATCCGCTAACCGCAACTCGTCATCTTTACGTTCAAGCTTTAAGTCAGAGTCTTGAAACCCTGTCAGGGTGGCTTCCCAATCCGGCCACCGTTCCAGTTCTTCTTTTAAAAGCGCTTTTGCGGCCCGCCAATAACCGATAGGAAGGTCGTAGAGGCATTTAATATTCTGCTGTTTAGCTGCTGTAAAAGATAATTTGGAACCATCCTCGTAAGCATAAACTCCATCGGGTTTAATCTTTACGTTTGAAAGCCTGTGTGCAACCCTTTTGTCTATATCCTTATATACCGCGTCAACGCTTGCCCAACCTGTTTCGTGTTTGGTATACCGGTTTAAACCTATTTTAGGGAAGAGTATACGCGCCATTTCTAACAATGGGTGCGAAATTATTTGATTACCCGGTATAGGATATGAGCGCCTCAGCAATTCATTTTTAATTTTGCCGGGAAGTAAATTTAACCATAATTCACCGGGGTGTACAGCAAGGGTTGTGTGAAATTCACTTAAACATCCCTCCTTTGACAAAGTCGAAATTAATGCCCGCACAAATTGATTCCCTGTAGGATGCGACAGAATTATTTTCATTTACTATAATCAGAAAGGTGCCCATCCATATATTATAATTTAATCCCCTTTAACAACCATTTAAAAAATCGGGACCATAAAAAGCGCTGCTTTTCTAAAACAATACCAATCAAAGCTGATGCAACAAGCACAGAAATTATTGCCTCCCAAAGCTGGGCCACATCGTTAGTTTTGCAACCAAATAAACAGCGCCACAGTATAAGTAACGGAAAATGTAAAACATAAAGCGGAAAAGTAAGATCGGCAATTTTCCTGAACACATTTGCCCATTTAACCCCTGAACTCAAATCATTTCCCGCCGGCAATATCCATAATGCGCATGAAACAAAAATACCAATTATCCAGTCGGTAACAAATTGATTTGCGTAATACAGCGGTTTATAACCTATCATAAAAGGAATTGATGGTATAAAGGTTATGCTTAGCCAGGCGGCAAAAAGGCATATAAAAACCATAAACCAGGCTTTTGAATGTTGAAGCAACGGCCCCGGTAGCTTATAGGCCAGGTAGCCGGATAACCAAACCGGCATCATTACCAATATTTTAGGGCCGGCAAATAAACAGGCAACCAAAACAAACAGCCATGACCGCCAGCCCGGTTTACGAAAAAACCATAAGCCGAAAATAGCATAATACCAAAACTCAAAGCTAAGCGACCAAAGCGATCCATTTAGCGGCGGCGCGGCGGAAAAAAACCAAAGCTCATTTATAAATAATCCCGACAGGACATATCTTATCCCTGATCCCCCTCTTGTAAAATCCAATAACATTTGAGGGTTTATATGCGTTATTGTTAACTGAATTAGCGCCGTTATAAACAATGCCGGAATAACAACAGCGCTAAGCCTTGTTAACCGGGCCTGCGCATATTGCATCGCGCCGCGGTTTTTGCTGATGGTTGTATGGGCTATAACATATCCTGAAAGAACAAAGAAAATAATTACCGCCGCGTGCGATGGTTCCCCCGGCTTATCCTGGGCATGCGCCAGTGAAGGAAACCACCTGTCAAAAGCATGGATGTACAATACTGTGAATGCAGCGCCAATGCGAAGGATATCCAGGAAAATACTTGAACTGCCTGTAATTATGCGGCCATTATCTTTCTCCATCAAAATAATTAAAAACCAGGGTGGTGCAAATTATAAATTCCGTTACTAAAATAGAATTTATACCAAATAAAAACTTCCTGCTTATAAATGACAAGATTAGATGAGTTAAGTTGAATCCAAAAACGCAAAAACAGGGTTAACATAACTTAACCTAATTCAAATGTTAACCTATTAAGTAATTGATAATCAATTATTTAAAAATTAACAGGGTTAACATAAAACAGTTTTATCAACCCGGGCCCTGGTATTTCTAAGTCTTCCGGTTAAAAGCTGAACATCAATTTTGTTTTGACATGACGTTAGCAGTTTAACAGCGCCCGGCGAACAATATCTAAATTCTGCCCACCAAAGTATTGCCTGCGGGCGTTTTCGAGTTGTTGATAACCAACTTTAAATGAAAATATATTCTCCAAACATTCAAAACCTTCCTCTTTGTTTGTCGAAACCCACATTGCCCCCAAACTATTCGCGCTTAAAAATGCCGCGAGGGTGCTATCAGCAGGCCCTTGTCCTAAAATTGGTCTGCCCGCCTGTAAATAACTTGTTAGTTTGGTGGGCAAACTTGTTTTTGAAAAAATACGCAAAGCATCGTTAAACGGGTACATAGCGTAAAGAAAGGCACATTTGGCAAGTTCGGGAAGCACTTGTTCTTCGGGCAAAGTTTCATAAAAACATACGCTGCCTTTTAATTGTGCTGGTATATCATTCATAGTTAAATGACATCCCCACATCTTTAACATAGGCTTTTTTTCTTTCGCAATAGCAAATTCAAGAAAGACTGACAAGAAAGTAATAAAATCTGCCTTACTATATATTGAACCAATATGCCCGGCAACTATTTCGGGCTGTTCAGTATCAATAACGGTATCTTCATGCCGGATAGCATCTTGGCTAAGATACCTGTGGCATACCTCGCTTTTTATACCGGTTAGCTGCCAATAATAATCCCTCATTCCTGAACTCACCACGTCAAACGAGGTCGCCGCTTTTAATGTTGAAACCGTCAGTTTTTTAGCCCAATAAGATAAAAGCCGGTAACGAACTGAGCGTGCGCACAAAGCCCCGGCCCAGTCGTCGTGAATTGTCATATGAACCGGACGGGTTTGCCGCCGGGTTAACTCCAGGGCTACCCGTAACCCCTCGTTATGCGAAACTATCCAATATTCATCGCATTCTACTTGCAATAGCTGTTTAACCAGATTATCAATGTGCGCGACTTTCCTATCGGCCAGCATTTTCCACGTTTGCCAAATATCGTTAATGATCTTGCCGCCCATCACCGCTTTTCCTAAATAGCCGTTTTCATAGCCGGGCACAACGCTATCGCCAATATAATACCAGGAAACCGATATATCCGACAGACCCGCGATCAAACTCCTCAATATTACGCCGCCACCACCTGTTTGCGGTGAATGCGCCGTGAAAAGACAAATTTTTCTTTTTTCCATTCAGGATACTTTTGAAAGGGCACTAATGAATTTACCTGCAATATCCGAAACATTGGCGGTAAGTGGCATAGGTTCGATAGCCGCCAGGCAGGCTTCAAAATTGCCTATGCGATATTCAATAATTCCGGGCGGGGCTTGTAGATTTGTCATTCCTGCCGGATGCCATGATTTTGAAACGCAGAGAACGGGTAAACCATGCTGGCGCATCGCTGCCACCGATCCACTTTTTTCAATTACCGCGAACGCAGTAGCCGAAATTCCGATAGTTGAAATTGACAATATTTCTGAAATACGTTCTGTCGGCTGCTCACCTAATGTTTCTGCCTTTAATCCCTCCGCTTCCCATACGGCAGACCATCTATCCTGCTCTGCGCCGCAACGACCAATAAAGGTAAGGGTTGCAGGTATATTATTTTTAAGAGAGTAGCTGGCTACATCCTTTGCAAATTCGTTTATGGGCGCTCCGTCATGGATAGAGCCAAAAACCACAAACGAAAGTTTTTTATTTATACCGGAAATATCCTTTCCATTTTGGGCATTGACCATACCGGTTACCGGGATATTTCCGAATAACGGCAGGTATTCAGCATTAAACCCAAGTTTTTCCAGCAGCGCCTTGTAAAGCGGGGTTTGTGTATGAATAACTTTGGGATGTAATTTTAAGATCAATGATTTTATAAGATAACGTTGCAGCCGTCCCCACCAAATTAACTTTTTTGATTCTTCAACAGCCACGCCCACCCATAACTCATGAAACATAATATGCCATTGCCTGTCCCCGCCTACCGATAATAGAAACTTGCCCAGGCCAACTTTCAATCCTTTGGGGTGAAAACCAAAAGGCACAAATTGCAGGCTTAACCATTCAGGGTTGTGGTACCCGATCCATTCTTTGGCGTGGGTGAAACGTTCCTTTTTAAAAAAGGAAGACGGAAGGCGCTTTACGGGCACATCAACGCCTTCTGATGGTTGCATGCCTGTAAAAACTTCATTAACAAACCGGTCATTTAATGATAAAAGGGCAACAGTATTCCCTTGCCTTACCAGCTCACCTGCCAGGAGGCGTGTATAGTCGCCAACTCCATCCTTACCCGGTTCGAGTGAACTGCATATGAATACTATTTTCATTTTGGGTAGGCGTAAAAATCAGTAGAAGATTGCTGCTCTACTTTATAATCCAGTCTTTCTAAAAAATCTATGGCTTCATTTTCGCCAATATTTAAAAGCCGCATCCTCACAGCATTATGTTCAAAGAAAATATGTTCAACTTTCTTTTCCCTTAATAGCTTTTCCGCGCCAAACAACACCCAGGTATCGGCCCCTTCCGTATCAATTTTCAACACTTTAATCTTTTCGATATTATTTTTTTCGCAATAACTATCTAATGTATCAACCTCTACATCTATTGAGTTTTCATCGTTATCCATCACAAAACCGCCCCACCCAGTTTGTTCATCGTTACCACCTAAAGTGAATTTCAAATTCCCCTTTTCTTTTCCGGCGGCAATGGGGACAACAGTTATTTTATCGTTGAAACCATTTTTATTGACATTGTTTTTGAGTGGACCAATATTAACCGGCGATGCCTCAAAAGCTAATACTTTATTAAGCGAGTTTTTTGATGCCCACAAGCACGAAAAATAGCCATAATTCGCACCTACATCTACTAATAACCCTCCCTCTGCCCCGTATTTCGCAATGGCCCTTGATAAAGCAAGTTCATAAAAACCATTGAATATAATTGATTTATGTCCCCAGTCTGTTTTTGACAGATCAAGCCTCACATGTTTATCAAACACCAGTGAAATATTTTTGTCATTAAGGTTTGAATAAAACCTATGCAATTTAAAGCTAATTCTTTCCCTTAGAGATAATGGATATAGGAATCTTGTTATCATTTAGCTGTTTGGTAAGTGGTTTTAATTATTGCACAAATGAGTGTAAATTTAACGTGAGTCCGATATGGGAAAAATTGACCCGTTAGGGTCTAAACCTTTGTAGCAACAATATTTTTAAAAACAATAATGCCACGTCAGTGGCTACCCTTCGCGAATTTGTGTAGCCACTGACGTGGCATGAATAAAAATTTAACAATTTATTCTACAAAGGGGCAGACCCTAACGGGTCATACTATAATTGTAGCTATTTTCTTATCCGGAACTCATGTTAAATTTACTTTGTTGCCCTAATGTAGTAAAAATGTACGCCATTTAATTCCTTAATAAATTTAACAGCCTATTGTTGCCAAAATCGTTCTTTCATCACGGCCACATTAAACTTTTCTTGTGCTAAAGTTTTGGCATTATGTGAAATGGGGTTTTTATTGTTTATCAATTCCATAATTGATCTTACCAGATCATCGGCATTTAATGTATTGCAACAAACAGCAGCATTAGCGGCCTGCAGCATATTATAAGCCGCGCTGTCAACAGGGCCATGATAAAGTATAGCGCCGGTTGCGCCCAGGTAACCAATCATCTTTGTTGACAAGCTGTACAAATAAAAATCAGGTGTTGTAAATTTAATAGGCAGATAAAGTATTGAGGCTGAATTAAGTTCATCATTCAATTCATTATTATTTAAGGACATTTCCCTGTATTCAACCTCAAATAACCTGTTATCCAGGAACGTTATTCTTTGAGTAGCGCGTAGTATTAGTTTAAAAGTTAAACCCTGCTTTGTTACCAGGTCAAGCGCATCAGCTAAAACTTTAAACAACTTAATATATTCAATGTGTAGCAGGCCGGCGAAATAAATAATAAACGGCGATTCTTTTGCGACTGATGGGATGCTTAATTCGGTTGTTTCAACGCCATCGGTAATAATAGTATAAGGTTTATTGCCAAATAGCTGTTGATATTCGTTACCCAGTTCTTTTGAAATCACCAGTCTTCTGTCAGCCCTATTCCATAGCTTATCAGCATCGGCGGAACTGCCGTGTGTGGTTGAAAAATGGTCGTGGAAAGAAACCCATAAAGGTTTTCCGGCAAGAAACTCATCATTATTCAACGCGGCCGAAAATGGCCCGTGATTTACCACGTGCAGTATATCAAACGGTATTTTCGCCGCTGTTTTGCGGATGCGGTTTATTGTCCAAAACCTGAATACTTTTTCCCTTAGCCAAATTATGGTATCGCGAAGATGCCATCGCATCCACCGGCGCGTAGCGGGTGCGGCGGTTATTATAATTTCTTTGATCTCTCCTGTTGTTGGTTTTGAGGCAAAACCTGTTACTGCTAAAGATATAACCTGCAGTTCTTTACCCTGGTATAAACGACGAAGAATGCGGTTACCGCCGCCGTTTTCATATAAGGAAAATGGTTGAAATGAGAGTAGCTTCATATTTACCTGCCCCTTAACGCCTCAAGAATTTGTTTAATGGTTTCCTCTAAAGAAATGGTAATATCCCAGCCGGGATAATGCGCGCGTATCTTTGCAAGGTTTGAAATATAACAAATATGATCGCCAATGCGGTTCTCATCCACATAGCTGTAAATTTGCGCCTTACCCGAAAATTTCTCTGCCAGTTTAAAAGCTTCCCATATCGAACATGAATTGGCGCGGCCGCCGCCCAAATTGTATACTTCGGCTGTACGCGGCGCGTCAATAAATGCCTGTATAAATGAAGCTACGTCGTACGAGTGAATATTATCACGCACCTGCTTGCCCTTGTAGCCGAAAATTTTATACTCCCGGCCCTCTAAATTACATTTAACCAGGTAGCTCAAAAACCCATGCAATTCAACGCCCGAATGATTGGGGCCGGTAAGGCACCCACCGCGCAGGCAACAGGATGGCATGTTAAAATATCGCCCATACTCCTGCACCATAACATCGGCTGCAACTTTTGATGCCCCGAAAATAGAATGTTTGCTTTGATCGATAGAAAAGTTTTCAGTAATACCGTCAACATATAGCGGGTCGGCATAATCCCACCGGGTTTCCTTTTCTACCAAAGCAATAGTATTAGGCTTGTCGCCATATACTTTATTCGTCGACATGTGGACGAAAGGCGATTCGGGGCAAGCCTGGCGGACGGCTTCCAGTAAATTGAGCGTACCAACCGCGTTGGTATCAAAATCATCAAATGGTATGGCGGCCGCCCTATCGTGCGACGGTTGCGCGGCAGCATGAACTACGGCATCCGGCTTTATTTGTTTAAGTAATTCCAGTACGCCTTTCCTGTCGCGTATATCAGTTTCATGGTGATGAAATGCCCCCCCCAATTTATCCACCAACCTGCGCTGGTTCCAGCGGGTATCGCCTTGCGGGCCAAAAAAAACAGCCCTTTGGTTATTATCCACGCCATGAACCTGCCAGCCGAGGCCGGCAAAATATACGCATACTTCCGAACCAATTAATCCTGACGACCCTGTTACTAATATTTTTTTACCTGTATTTATCATGTTTGTTTAGCAGAACAGGGGATTATAAGCTTTAACGGAACAATAATAAGATTTTTACCTAAGATGGCAACCTGTTTAAAGCATCTTCCCAGCGCTTTCTCATAGGCAATGTTCCTGTTTCGTTGAGTACAAGGTTTTTAGCGTTTCCCAAAATTTCAGAGATCTTAGCTTTATCGTAAATGGATTTGAAAGCATTTTCAATATCAGTTTCATTGCCGGATTCGACCAGGATTGCCGCATTTTTTATTTTAAGGTATTGTATCATTGCCGCGTACGCGGGGCCTACAGCAAGTATTGGCACGCCGGATGCAAGATATTCGCTCATTTTAGTAGCGATATTGAAAGTTGAAAGGCTGCGCATTTCGCCCCTGAAGCTTATAGGTAAAAGTATGGCGTCATAATTTTGCATGACGGATAAAACCTCGCCGGGGTTAAGCCTTCCCTTAAAATAAACGCCATCCACGGAAAGTTCATCCGGTAGCTTTTCAATAGCTGAATAGATATGTAATTGCGTATTTGTGCCATTCAATGATTTTGCGACAGCCTGCAAAGCATCCAACTGCCAGGCAGCCACCGCGCCAAAATATCCTATTTTTAGGGGAACGTTTATTTCCAAATCCTGCCTGTTCCATTGCCCGGTCAAATCTGCTGAACTAAACAACACAGTTGATTCAATGCCAAACCTATTCTTATAAAAGTCCTGCATCGCCGGGCTGATAACGAAAACATGATCGGCTTCCTGCAAATGTTTTTTTAATACCTGCTCTACTCCTTTCGGGAAGTCCCACTTCCCGTTAACATATTGAACAATATGGTCGTCCATCACCCAGCTTATATATCTTACCCGGCGATAGCTTTTAAGCGCCTCGAGTGTATAAATTGATGCCGCGCCCTGCGGGCATACCAGGCCGGTTAATGCCTTGCCTTTTTCAAATTTACTGTTCAGCAGCCTGGCGGCATTTTTGGCGGCATTTTTTACGATGAATAATTTATTACCTAACGAAGCCGCGAAAGTGCGGCCAAGCAAATTACGGGCCATATCGCTTTCCCAAACGGATGTCAGATCGATAGCGCGGCCGGCAAACTTTTCAGTGGTCGGCAAATCATAGGCGAAACGTTTAACATGGGCAAAATATCTGATGTGCATTAAATCATCGCCAACAACCCTTTGCAGGGTTAACCCGCCGCCATGCAGGTCGGATATTGACATTTCTGAAAGGTAAAAATCAAAATTCATCATTAGCTTTCCATGTCAATATATGGTTTCCAAAAGTCAAGATGTTTATTCCACGCATGGCAGCCAAGCGGCAATTCGCTATTATTTAATGCCAATGATTTTTCAAGATTATATTCAAAACTGAATTTCAACGCGCTCATTGGATCGGCGATGGTGAAAGACGGAAATAATTGCGGAACAATTTCAGACCAAACCACATCCTCATTTATATGAAAATCTGCAAAATGAAACCCAAAGCGCCCGGTTATAAAAACTTCATGCTTCTTTTTAGTTAGCTCGTTAAGTTTTAAGCGCAAAGACGATGTATGCGATAGGAAAAGTTTATAAAGCACCCAATGAAAGCGATATTTTTCCATCCCCTTTAATACTTGTATGCACGATTGTATATTACGGACAGAAAACCCGGAGTTACACCCTTTTATAAAATTTGAACCGGGGGTTGCTTCCCAGTAACCTTCAAAAAACGGTGCGCCGATGTAATCAAAGTCAAATGCTTTGGTATTTTCGATATTTGAATTAAAGATATAGGCGTCAAGCTCATAAGTAAGCATATGCGAATAACCGGCGAACATTTGATAGAAAGCCAAATCAAGTTTCATTTTGTTGTAGCTTTCAACAGATGAAAGCCAGTTTGACGGCACGGGTTTTAGTAACAAGTCTTTTTTTAATGCGGTATAATTACTTATATCCATATCATCGGGATACACTAAAAAGCAAGGATATGAACTTAAATGGATTATACAAGCACGTAACGATACGTATTCATAGTCGCTTAATGCAGGCTTATGAACAGGTATAATAACACAAAGATTGGTATCCATAAACCGTAACTAAAATTTGTTGCTACTTAAATATTAAACTCAAACGCCGCCTGATCTTAATTTTGATAAGGTTAAAGTTACCTGTAGTTAGCAAAAACCACTTATAAGATTCGTTGCCGTTATTGTAAAGTGATTCCCTTATCTCTTTATTAATACTTTGTTCAAAGCTATGTCTAAAAGTAGTAACCCAAATATACTTATAAAGCAAGTGGGCCTTATATTCTTGCTGACTGATCAATCCTTCATTCTTCAATATTTTTAATATTTTAAGTTCTTCAATATAGTTATAGCCAGAGCCGTATATTTTGCTGCTTACATCCTTTTCGTGGCTCCTGAAATAATTTAAGTTTTTACCGGATATAAATACATCCCCGTGTCTTGCCATTTCGATATACAGCAACCAGTCGCCGCACATCCTGAATGTTAAAAATTTTTCAGAGGTATTCAAATAACTTTCTTTTTTAAACACCAGCATGCTTGAATTCCAAATGGAGCAGTTTGGCGCCAGATATTGGCTTATGTATTTTTTTCCATCTACATATTCGGCAAGCTTATCATGCGTTGACTGCTGTTCAATAACATTATCCCCGTTAATAGTATAGGTTTGCGCGTAAGCCATTACACAACGCGGGTTATCTTCCAGGGCCTGCACCAAAGTTTCCAGCAATGTTAGTTCGCACCAGTCATCACTTTCGGCTATCCATATGTATTTCCCTTTGGCCTGTTCAATCCCCTTTTTCCATTGTTGAAAAGGGCCGCCGCTGTTAATTTCATTAAAAACGATTTGGTTCACTTTTGGATGGTCACCATATTTTTGAATAATGGCCTTACTACTATCCGTCGAGCAATCATCCAATATGATTACCTCAAAATCCTCGTAGGTTTGGTTCAAAACAGAATCTATCCGTTGCTGTAAGTAAGGAGCGTGATTGTAATTGGGGATGATAACGGAAACCTGGGGCATGTTGTTTAGCTTTGTATCAATTGATCAATTAGTTGAACAATTTGTTTACCTGCAATATCCACATCAAAATTCTCTATTAATTTGCAGGCTTCTTCCCCCATTTTTATTCTTTTATTATTATCATCCATTAATTCAAGAATTTTTTTCGCCATTTCTTTAACATCTCCATACGGAATGATTATTCCGTTTTTTTCATTTTCAATCAATTCAGGCATAATTCCACCTGAATCATTAAAACACAAGACAGGTTTATTAAGTATAGCCGCTTCAATAGCAACTAATCCAAATGATTCTTCGCGGGAAGTCAAAGCAAATACATCAAATAGCTGAAAGTAATTTTGTGGGACAGCTTTTACACCTGTAAAAATGATTTGGTTAGTTGTGTCAAATTTTGTGGCTTCATAGTTATATTGGCATTTAAATTCGCGGGTAACATCGCCTATCCATACTAATTTTACGTTGTTGTTCGGGCGAAGTTCATTTAACGTAGATGCTAGCTGAACAAATAGGTCGACTCCTTTTCTCCAAATGGTCACTCCGCTTCCTCCTACTATAAATTCATCTGTTAGGCTCAGTTCTTTTCTAATCTCATCTTTTGATTGTGAATGTCGCATTATGGTTTTTACTGAAATAAATGCATGTACCAAACTTATTTTTTGAGGTGTTATCCCATAATGTTCGGCAAGATTATTTCGGATACCATTTGAAACAGCAATAAAATGATCAATATTTTGAAGATTATTTTTTTTAATGTACTCCTGATAATAATATTGAATTGTAAAATTATTTTCATGAACATGACAAATAACGGGGCAATTGAATGTTTTTTTTAAATACGGCGCCATGTCAATGCAAACCACCGTATTTAGGTATACCAGATCAAATTTTTGTTTAAGCAACACTGATGGGAGCGGGTAATGCCGGACTGGGGATGTCCTTGAAGTTAGTCTGTTGTAGATACGTTGTACTAAAGGACCATTAATCGGGACATATATATGCGTTTCGCCTATGTTTCTAAAATCATTTTCCATAGCACCGCCATGTTTTAAAAAAATGAATATTTTATACCTGTTTTCATTTTTTAGCCAATTTAAAAAATTAAGCAAGACTATTGGGGCTCCTGTCCTTGATGCATCATGGCCTATAAATAATATATTTTTTTTATTATGAAACATTTTATAATATTAGTTTTTGACCTTGAAAAGGCTTTCTATTTTTTTTAATACTCTTAAAAAAAATAGATTGCTCATTCTGTCGTATTGACTCGTCATCTCATCCATATGTAAATAATCGGAATAATAAGCGCAAAATTCTTTCTTTAGTATTTCATTTCTTTCAAAACTAATTTTATTAAAATTTGCCGGGTCACAACTTATGCCGTCGCGCCCGCAATTTGATATTAGTAAGGGAATATGTTCGTAAGAGACATTGTATTTACAAATTGCTGTCAATAAGAATTTCCAGTCCGAAACTATTTCAAAATTTTCATCATATAAACCAATCCTGTCATATACGCTTTTACGTATAAAGGTAGCTTGATGGCCGAGTGAATTAGTTCGAAAAAATTGAAATGTAAGATTTTCAGGAAATTCTTCTTCATATTCTATCTGATTATCATTCCATAAAATATCTCCGTAAATTATATCACTCATATTATTTTTTTTAAAAACAGTATCTAATATATCGTTGTTCACAAGAATATCACCTGAATTGATCATTATCAGATATTCGCCCTCTGCTTTTTCGATACCCTTGTTCATTGCATTATAAATTCCGGTATCGGGCTCGCTTACCCAATAATGAATATGATTTTTATACTTTTTTATAATCTCTGTACTATTGTCCGTGGACCCCCCATCAATAACAATATACTGATAATCCTGGATGGTCTGGTTTATAACGCTTTCAACTGTCTTTCGCAAACCTTCCCCGTTATTATAATTAATTGTAATAATTGTTACCTTCATATAAAATAAATTACTTTCTGATACACTCCAAACATCTGGGAAGTCTAAACTTAAATGTTTCTCTTAATAAATTAAAAATCCCACTTTACAATTATTGAGTTAAGATTTGTGTTTGCATATTCGTAATAATTGTTTTACCAATCAGCCTTAGTTAGGTGGCGGCGCAGTTCCTAACCGATAATAAATTTCGGTTATCAAATTCAAAATATCGTTGTTACGCAAATTACCTGCCTGCTTTCGGGAATTAACAATATTCCTTTTTCTGAAATTATCGTCAGTCCACAATAATTTAATTTTTTCACCCACCTCTACAGCATCCTTCGGATTAAAAACAAATTCCCTGTCACCTATCGTATCAGGCAAAGATGTCGTGTCGGCACATATAACGGGCGCCTCTAAAAGAATAGATTCCATTAACGGAAAACTACCGGCTTCATAAAGCGTAGGTATTACCACACCTACGCACGTTTTATAAAAACTATATAATATCTTTTCATCAACAATTCCTTTAAAAAAGATCTGATCATGAAGGTCATTTTCTTCGATAAATGGTTTTATTACATTTTCATAAAAATCTGTTTTATGCCCGGTACAAATAATCTTTATTTCGCTTTGCCCTGTTTTTTTTAAGATAAGCAACGCTTCAAGCAATATTTTGTGGTTTTTATGTTCCCAAGTATTTGCAGGACATAAAATAAATTTAGCCGGTGTTTCAAACGCAGTTTCGTTTGCAACATCTGTGGCTTTATATTTATCAAACCACAAATTGTTCATATTTAATAAGCAAACATGGACTTTAGCCGCAGGCGGATTAAAAAATTTAATGATATCCTCTTTAATATGTTTATAACTAACAATAATTGCATCCGCGTTTTTTATTGCCAGCATAGAATTAGTCGCCCTCAACGCTCTTTCTTCTGGCGTAAAGTATTGCGGAAAATGTAATTCTTGCACATCGTGCATGGTACAAATTGATTTTCTGTTTCCGGATTGGGGCAGATATTGATATGGGCAATGAATGATATCTATTTTATATTGATCGCAAACTTCATCAAATGGATATTTCGGGGTTAACTTGAACAGCTTTCTTTCAACTTTTTTAAATAACTGTATAACTATATTCTTGCTATCGGCTTTAGGTCTTACACGGACAAGGTGGGGATTATTGGCTAACACAGCGATAATCTCGTTGTCTTCTACTTCATGAAAAACATAATATTTATTGTTATTATCGCCGGCCAGGATTTTCAGAAGCGCGACCGCATATTGCCGAACGCCCCCCATTTCCTGATCTATATAAGGTACAAAATACAATACATTCATTTTAAAGCGAATTTAAATATCATATTTTCAGGCAACTCTTTTATCTTTTCAAACCCTGCGCTTTTATACAGTTTTTGCGCGGTATGGTTATCAACATCTACTGATAACCAGATACTTGTTTCATTGGTGCCTTTTGCAAAATCAATTAAATAATGCATGATCATACGTCCGATCCCTTTGCCCGTTAAATTGTCTGCCACGGCTATACCTAACCAAATAGCACCATCCCCTTTCTCTAAATGTCCATACCCAATGGGGCAACCAGTTCTATCTATTACTACTATCGTTAAAAGGTGATTTTGGATGGCGCTAACGGGCCGTTTATTAAAATATCTAAAATGGTGTGCCCCTTTTACCAAATTGTTGATAAAAGTGCTTACCAATGGCTCACTGGCCTTTATTATTTCGTATTCAGTTTGCAAAGAAAAACTTGATTTGGTCACAAATATAATCGAGGTCTTCGTTAGTTAAACCTGGGAAACTCGGCAAATTCACACCCCTTTGACTTATATCTTCTGCAACAGGATAACTTGCAGCATTTGCCAGGTACATTGGCATAGTATGTACAGGATAGAAAAACGGACGCGTTTCAATTCCCTGGCTATCAAGAAATTTCATCAAAACGTCCCGTTGAGGGGCTTCATCAACCAAAATAGAGCACATCCAGTAAGCATGCTTTATTTTGCCGACGGCTTCATGTAATTTGATCGGCAAACCCTTTAGTCGCTGTGCATAGTACATAGCTATTTCCACTTTCCTTTTAATAAATAAATCAATTTGCTCCAGTTGTGCCAGTCCTATAGCAGCGCAAATATTTGTCATACGGTAATTATACCCGATAACATCATGCCAGTAAAAACGATCTTTTGCTAAACCTTGCCCCTTGTAATGCACCGCGCGATCATAAAGCGTTTGATCATTGGTTGTTACCATCCCGCCCTCGCCAGTTGTTATCGTTTTGTTTCCAAAAAAACTAAAGGCAGCTATATCGCCAAAATTCCCAACATGCTTCCCATTATATTCAGCGCCGATGGCTTCGGCACAATCTTCTACCAAATAGATAGCATGTTTTTGAGCCAGGTTTTTTAGTGCGCCCATATCACAGGGATGACCATAAAGATGTACCGCCAAAATTGCCCTGGTTTTTTTTGTGATCTTTTTTGCGACATCATCAGTATCCATTTGCAAAGTACTATGTAATGAATCAACGAAGACAGGTTTGGCACCGGTATAAGTAATGGCATTTACCGAGGCTATATAGGTAAATGTGGGAATTATAACCTCATCACCGGCACCTATGCCCAATACTACCAGGGCAAGATGCAACGCCACCGTTCCGTTTGCAACTGAGGCAGCATAGCCGGAACCAATGAAGCCGCCAAATCCCTTTTCGAATTTTGAAATGAATCCGCCTTTCGAAGAGATCCACGTTGATTCAAGGCATTCATTTACATATTTCTTTTCATTTCCTGTTAACGACGGAGCATAAACCGGTATTTTTTTTTTCATCACTAAATTATAATAATTTCCAATCACAATTTACAAAAACGCAGCCCAAATCTGCCCCGCTAAACAAATAAAATTCTGACCCGGTCTCAAGTACATCAAAATAAATTATGTCGTTAATTAACTCAATTAAAACAATATTTGGGATATGAACAGCAAATGTAACCTTGTACCCCCCTGGGGTTAATAAATTGGGCGGAATGCTTACCAAAACGCCCGCCCCACCAACGGTTTTAGCAATCTCACTGATCTTCTTTTCTGATGTAAAAACACATCTGTCCATGATATCAAGAACCTTTATACCCACATTGCCGTTAAGAAAATCTTGTTTGATATCAAATTTTATACACAGGTCTATTTTCTCATCATAACCAAACTCTGATTTGATAATATTATGCTCATCCTGAATAGTTATTTGCCTGAAAACTTTACCGGGGTTGTTGTTACAGTAACTGGTAGATTTATTTACAGTTTGAATTTGATTGTAAACCTTAATACCTTCGTTTACATCCCCAACAGTACAAATACAGCCGTTGTTAAGAACCATTGCGCTGCTACAGGTTTTTATGACAGCTCCCATATTATGGCTTACAAACAATACCGTCCGACCTTCGCCTTTGCTAACCTCGCCTATTTTGCCAAGACATTTCTTTTGAAATTCCGCATCGCCTACGGCTAACACCTCATCAATGATCAATATTTCTGATTCGAGATGCGCGGCTACGGCAAATGCTAAACGCACATACATTCCTGACGAATAACGTTTCACCGGCGTGTCAACGTAGCGTTCAACTCCTGAAAAATCAACAATAGCATCAAAATGCTTTTTGATCTCGGCTTTACGCATTCCTAAAATAGCGCCATTTAAAAATATATTCTCCCTGCCTGTTAATTCCGGGTGAAAACCTGTACCCACTTCCAGTAAACTTGCGATCCTTCCCTTTATTTTTATATTGCCCGTCGTGGGTGAAGTAACCCTGCTTAATATTTTCAATAAAGTGCTTTTACCGGCGCCATTGCGGCCAATAATGCCAACCGCGTCACCTTCATTTATTTCAAAGCTGATATCTTTTAAACTCCAAACTACGTCGCTTGTTCCTTTTGTGACACGATCATTTATTTCGCCAATTTTTAAAAAAGGATCTTCTTTACCGCGCGTCAATGCCCACCAGCGTTCTAAATCGCTGCTTAGCGACCCGGTACCAAAATCGCCCAGTTGATACGCTTTTGATAAATTTTCAACTTTGATAGCAATATCACTCATGTCGTCGTAAATCTATAATTAAACGGTATCAACAAAATTCTTCTCTACTTTATTAAAAATTACTAATCCCAATAAAAATATAATGATACTGGCTGCAATACTATAAATAAAAGCGCCCGGGTAAAATTGCCCGGCGCCTAAAAAGCCATATCTAAAAGTTTCAATTAACCCGCTCATTGGGTTAAGCTCGATAATGCCCCTGTATTTTGCGGGCGCTGCCGAAAGGGGGTAAATGACCGGGGTAGCATACATCATTAATTGCATACCAAAAGCAACTATAAAGGCCAGATCACGATATTTAGTAGTTAACGCGGTTATAATAAGCCCCAGTCCCAAGCCTAAAACAGCCATTAGAAATATAACTACAGGAAATAACAATATATACCAATTGGGTTGTACCCCATCGTGCTGAAAAAAATAATAAAAAAGCAGTATGACAAATAGAAGAAACTGCACCCCAAATTTAACCAGGCTTGAAAAAACAATGCTGACAGGCATAATTAACCGCGGGAAGTACACTTTTCCAAATATATTGGCATTATCTTTAAAAACGGTCGAGACTTTGGTGAGGCTATCGGCAAAATAGTTCCAGGCAACTGTACCAGCCATATAGAACAAAGGTGCCGGACTGCCATTAGTGCTTATTTTTGCCAGGTGACCGAAAATGAAAGTAAAAATGATTGTTGTAAATATTGGCTGAATAAAAAACCATAGTGGCCCTAATATGGTTTGTTTATAAAAAGAAACAAAATCACGCCTTACTAAAAGCCAAAGCAAATCTCGGTAATCCCAAACATCCTTTAGATGGAGATCAAAAACACCGCTTTGAGGCTTGATCTCTAAATCCCAATGTTGACGCGGGCTTTCGATTATCATCTTAGGTTGTGTATTACTTATGCTTTCGTTATGTATTTATTTGAATGTTTTTTTTGCAAATTTCCTTATTCTTCCTTTTAATCCACGTTTTTTATTTTTTTCATCATCGGTATAGCCATATCCATTCCCTCCACCATAGCCATAGCCGTACCCATAACCATAGCCATAATTTGAACCATAAGAGCCACCGTAAGTACCTAAAACGCCCCTCGCTTTTATGCCATTAAAAACAATATTTAAATTATTCATTTCCTTATTGGCATACATATGCTCAATTAAATTCAGGTAGTTTTTAGGTGTATATTTATGGCGCACCATATATAAACAGGCGTTTATATATTTATTCAATATTTTGGCATCAGTTACCAATCCAATCGGTGGCGAATCGATCAAAATATAATCGTAGTTTTTATTTAGTTCATCCATTAATACATCTAGTTTGCCATTTAACATCAGTTCCGTCGGGTTAGGCGGTATGTTACCTGCAGGAAGTATAAAAAGGCCAGGCATTTTTTTTTCTTCCATCGGCACGGTTATTTCTTCGAGGGTTGCAAGGCCGGCCAGGTAATTACTAATGCCCGGCTCACGCGCGATATCCATCATTTTACTAACCTTTGGTTTACGCAGATCAAACTCCATCAATGCAACTTTTTTACCGGTTAACGCCAAACTTACAGCCAGGTTTACACCCATAAAGCTTTTACCCTCGCCTGAAATTGACGATGTTACCAAAATAACTTTCTTGTCGCCCTGTATGCCTATATAGCTTAGCGAAGTACGCAACGACCTGAATTGTTCTGCAATAATTGTACGTTTTCCTTCCTTGATCACTAATGCATCGGCGCTTTCATCGTGCATAATTTCGGCCAGCACAGGCGCGCCGGTTGCTTTTTCAATATCTGAGCGAAAAAGCACTTGCTGGTTAAATTGCTCCCTTACGAGCACAAAAAACACGCCTGCAATAATCCCTATTGATAGCCCGATAAGGTAAATGTTTAACGGAATAGGTTTAATGGGTGAATAGTTACTTTCTGCATAATTAACAACGCGGCTGTCTGCTACGGCCGAAGCTGCAGACAGCGCAGTTTCTTCCCTTTTTTGCAACAGGAAAGTATAAATGCCGTTTATTATTGCCTGTTGCCTGTTTATTTCTAATAACCCACGTTCTTTTTTTGGAACTCCTTTTAACAAATAAGAGTTTTTATTTGATTCAGTTTGTAAACTATTTTGTGTCGCAATTATATTTTGCCTAAGTGTATGGACATTTTCTAAAAGGCTGCTTTTAATTTGGTCAACCTGCCGTTTTAAAGATATTATAGTCGGAGAGTTTTCACCGGCTACCTGGCTTTGACGATCTAATTCTAACTCACTGGTATATAATTTATCTAAAAGCTGATTTAAAAGCGGATCAGTGATCCCAAATGTAGCGGGGACCGTTCCATTCTTAGGCCCTTTGCTAATGATATATTTTTCTACCTGGTCTAAAACATCCAGTTGAATTTGCAATTGTGATATACTTTGATCATTATGCTGTACATTTTCCAGGAAAGTTTTCCCCTCATCATTTATATCTATGACACCTTCTTTAGTGCGGTATTGTTGAAGGGTATCTTCTACATGAGATAGATCTTTAGTAACCAGTTGTAGGCGATTTTTAATAAATTCGAGTGTTTTGTCAGTTGTTTGATTTTTATCATCAATGCCGGCGTTATTATAAATGTTGATGAGGTTATTTAGTATATCTTCTGCACGCGATGGCACCTGATCGGTTAATTTCAGGCTGATCAGGGAGGATTCTTTTACGGCTGAAGCTATAGTTAACGATCCTAACAGGCTGTTAACTGATGTCCTGCTATCACGTACCTGTAAATAATACGCGCCTTTAACCGTTGCAAAAAGGGGCATACTTTCTTTACTCACCAGGATTGTAAATTCACCATAAGGTGTGGTTACAGGAACATCTACCGGGTATTTTTTACCATTCAATACGATCCGTTTTTCGGACGACAGATATTCAAAAGAAACCGGTATATTAGGTGAGTTACGTAAAGAATCAGGATAAGTGGCTATAAATTTAACCGGCGCCGGATAGATCATAACATCATGAAAAGTGCCTTTGCTATACAATTGCGTATAAAGCCCCATAGCTTTAACCAACTGTTGCAACAATATATGCGACTTTAATACTTCAATTTCATTTTCAACTTTTTTAGCTGAACCTGTACCGCCTAATATGTCCAGTACATTGCCGTTACCCGCCCCCCCGTTTTGATCTTTCAGCAAAATTGTAGCATTTGCCTGGTAAACAGGTGGTTGGTAATGAATGTAGAAATAGCTGGCGGTCATTGAAACAATAACAGCAAAAAGAAATACCGGCCAAAAAGGCAAATAACGAAAAGCAATAGCCCCTAACGAGTTTTTAGGGGACGATCTTTCAAAGGCGTCATTAGTATTATTTCTTTGGACGGAATTATTCATTAGTGAATGAAGGTATTAATGTTTAAACTGAACATACAAAACAAGTAGAAGCGATACTACACTTACTGCTATAGGTAAAAGTTGTGTGGTAATGTCTGATGATAATGCCCTTGCTTTATTAGGTTCAACATAAACTATGTCCTGGTTTTGAAGGTTATAAATGTCTTTATCAAACAGTTGGTCATTATTCAGGCTAAAACGTTTTTCTATTCTTTTCCCGTCAACCGTCCTTACTAATAAAACATTATTTCGTTTGCCGTAAATGGTCAGGTCGCCTGCTGCACCTAATGCTTCTGGCAATGTAATTTTTTCATTTGGCACGGGTATTACACCGGGCCGGGCAACTTCACCCAATACCGTTACCTTAAAATTAATAATGCGTACGCTAACAATCGGATCTTTTGCCAATTGTTTGTCTAATAATTCATTAGTTATTGTTGTAGCAAGTTGCCGCTTGGTTAAGCCTTCGGCTTTTACAGCGCCTATAAGCGGTAATTTAATAATTCCCGTTTCGTCAACCAGTAATCCACCAAGCGTCCCGGCAGTGCTGGCTGTGTTTGCAGCATTTAATATAGCTGTTGTCGCCGGATCAAGTGTTGAAATTGTTATTTGTAAAACATCGTTTTTGCTTATTTTGGTTTCTAACGCCTGCAACTGGATATTTTCCGTGGTATCTTTAGTTATATTATTAAAATAGGTGAGAGTTTTTGTACTTACGCATGAATTTAAGCTGCTTATTAAAAAGGATCCTGTAATTAATGTAAATAAACAAAACAGTGCTTTTTTCATATAAGGTTTGCAGATTTTAACCGATAAATTATAACAAGTTAGCAAATTTAAAACTTTTAAAGTATTGCGCAATAATTTTTACTTTTAAAAATTTGGTTAAAATTTATTGCATTTTTTTAAAAAAAATCAATCATTTTATATCATAAACGCATGTCAGATAATTAAATGCACTTGCATTTTTTCCCTAACGTGGTTTTTAAATAACCTCATTTTTCTGATAAGAAATATAAATACGCCTGATAAATAATTTGCCGCGTATTCTATGGCATTATTGGATGTTAAATAAATGGGTATTAATGATTTAGTTAAGTACCCCTGGAAATGCAAGCTATAAAATTTAACACGAACCATATTTGTTTCATCGCCTGTTACCTGCCCGTATAACCCATCTTCATATCGTTTCATTTTCTTTATTTTGAACCACGAACTTTGTATAAAACTATGTTTAAACCCATTATAAGATACATTCATATTAAAGTCAAAGCCGATATTTTTTTCTTCCAGCGAAAATAAGTTCAACACATTAGGTTTGGTTTCAGTCCTGAACAGATCGAGTAAGATCATATCCGATACATTCCTGTTATCTAAAAACTTTCCGGCAAGCGTATCTTTTAATAGCGCGTTAAATTCTTCCCGGCTGGCATATTTCTTACAAACAAACGTGCAAAAGTCATCAAGCAGCTTACTGCTCCAAAATGAAGAATGCCCTGAAGTTACGCTGTCGCCGTCATGTTCAAAATACATAGTCGACCCATCATAGTTGCCTTCTAAAATATATTCATAAACAGGTTTAAGACCGGCTAAAAGCAAAACGTCATTGTCGGCATGGAAAAAGTAACTTATGTTAAGGTCTTTTATTAACGCATTAATGATGAACCACCTGTCAAAGCAAATTTTTTCGAAATGCAGGGTATTTGCAGAATGATGCCTGTATAGTTTATCAAATTCAGCGGTGGAGGCGATATATTTTGAAATATCAATACAATTGAAATCTTTATAAAAGTCAAAATTGGTGTCGGTTAACAGGTAAACGTTTTCCTTTCCGTTTGATGCTTCCGCCTGCTTTAATACTTTCTTAATGAACAAGCCGGGTTTACCGCGCTGAACAAAAAATATTGGGAGCGTGGTGTAATTTAATCCGGGCGGAGTAGCCTTTGTGCGGTTCATTATTTAAAGAAAAAAGGTTGGGGCCATGCGGTTTTTTCAGCTTGTTCTTTATATACTAATACAATAAAGCACATCATGCCTGTCCCATCGTACCACCAAAGTTCATCGGGAAGCCTGTTGGTGGTCCAGTTTGAATTTTAATACGGCCGTTTACATTTTCAAACTTTTCCAAATTATCCTCCAACGCGGTAATCAACCGTTTGGCATGTTCAGGAGTTAAAATGATCCTTGATCTAACCTTGGCCTTTGGCACGCCGGGCATAACACGTATAAAATCAAGTACAAACTCTGAACTTGAATGGGTGATTATGGCCAGGTTTGAATAGATACCTTCTGCTATTTCTTCAGAAAGTTCGATATTAAGCTGATTTTCTTGTTGTTCTTCCATAACGCTAAAATAACAAAGCCTTCCGTTTACCGGAAGGCTTTGTTAAAATTAATTATTTATCTGCATATATCCTTTTTAGTTGCCTGTGAGGACACAGGCAACGGAGGTGGAGTTGGAGTTAACTATGCTTCTACCTCTTCAGTTTTTGAAGCCATTAAGCGGTCAAATTCCTCTTGCGAGCCTACACGGATATTTTCATACTCGCGCAAACCGGTTCCTGATGGGATAAGGTGACCAACGATCACATTTTCTTTCAGGCCAAGCATCATATCCTTTTTACCTGCAATTGCCGCCTCATTCAGAACTTTTGTAGTTTCCTGGAATGACGCTGCAGAGATAAATGATTTTGTTCCTAATGACGCCCTTGTAATACCTTGCAGTATCGGGCTTGATGTTGCAGCGATAGCATCACGGACTTCAACCAATTTTAAATCTTTACGTTTTAAAATTGAGTTTTCGTCGCGCAGCTTTCTTACTGATAAGATCTGTCCTGCTTTAACGTTAACAGAATCTCCCGGTTCAACAACCACTTTCTTATCGAATATGTCGTCATTTTCCAGCATGAAATCCCAGCTATCAACAGCTTCGCGCTCTAAGAAACGGGTATCACCTGCATCTTCAATAGCTACTTTCTGCATCATCTGGTGAACGATCACTTCAAAGTGCTTATCATTTATCTTCACACCCTGCAAACGGTAAACTTCCTGTATACCATTTACCAGGTATTCCTGTACTGCGGCCGGGCCTTTAATGGCCAGGATATCGGCGGGGGATATTGAACCATCCGATAAAGGCATACCTGCCTTCACGAAGTCGTTATCCTGTACAAGGATATGTTTAGATAAGGGAACAAGGTACTTTTTGATCTGTCCGTCTTTTGACTCGATAGACATTTCGCGGTTACCACGTTTAACACCACCTAAAGTTACCACACCGTCAATCTCGGTTACTACAGCAGGGTTTGATGGGTTACGTGCTTCAAACAATTCGGTTACACGTGGTAAACCACCTGTAATATCGCGGGTTTTACCTGTTGAACGAGGTATTTTAGCGATGATCTGTCCTGTTTGCAATTTTTCACCTTCATCAACAGCGATGTGGGCGCCAACCGGAATGTTGTAGCCTTTTATCACGTTTCCTTTATTGTCAGCAACCTGGATAACCGGGTTCTTGGTTTTATCTCTTGTATCAATAATTACCTTTTCGCGGTGACCTGTTTGCTCGTCAGATTCTTCACGGAATGTTATTCCTTCCAATACTGCCTCAAACTGGGTAACACCTGCAAATTCAGATATGATAACCGCGTTATATGGGTCCCATGAACAGATACGGTCGCCGCGGGTGATCTTGCTGCCATCTTTTACATACAGGTATGAACCGTATGGGATGTTATTGGTAACAATAACCTTGTTGCTTCCTTCTTCTACAATGCGGAACTCGCCCGAACGGCCTAATACCACATCAACCATACCTTCTTCAGTTTTATATTCAACTGTACGCACGTTCTCAAATTCAATAACACCATCAAACCTTGCGTTGATCTGTGATTCAGCCGCGATGTTTGACGCGGTACCACCTACGTGGAATGTACGTAAAGTTAACTGTGTTCCCGGCTCGCCGATAGACTGCGCGGCAATTACACCAACAGCCTCACCTTTTTGCACGCGTTTACCGCTTGCAAGGTTACGTCCGTAGCATAATGCGCATACGCCCCGCTTACTTTCGCAGGTTAAAACCGAACGTATTTCGATACCTTCCAGCGGAGAATTTTCTACTTTCTTGGCGATTTCTTCTGTAATGTCCTCACCAGCAACTACCAATAATTCATTAGTAATAGGATCATGAACATCATGAAGGGTAGTACGGCCTAAAATACGGTCATATAATGGCTCAACAATATCCTCGTTATCTTTCAATGCAGTTGTGTAGATACCTCTTAAAGTACCGCAATCAACCTCACCAACAATCATATCCTGTGCAACGTCATGCAAACGACGGGTTAGATAACCCGCATCGGCAGTTTTTAACGCTGTATCTGCCAAACCTTTACGGGCACCGTGAGTTGAAATAAAGTATTCCAATACCGACAAACCTTCTTTAAAGTTTGAAAGAATAGGATTTTCAATAATTTCACCGCCTGAACCTGATTTTTGAGGCTTGGCCATCAAACCACGCATACCTGCCAACTGGCGGATCTGCTCTTTAGAACCACGCGCGCCTGAATCCAACATCATATAAACAGAGTTAAAGCCCTGGTTATCTGTTGAAAGTATCTCCATTACATTAGCCGTTAAACGGTTGTTGATACGTGTCCAGATATCAATGATCTGGTTGTAACGCTCGTTATTGGTAATGAAACCCATGTTGTAGTTGCTCATTACTTCTTCAACTTGTTTAGAAGCCTGTTCTATCAGCGTAACTTTTTCGGCAGGGATGTTGATATCCTTCAGGTTAAATGATAAACCGCCCTGGAATGCCATTTTGAAGCCTAATTCCTTAATATCATCAAGGAATTGGGCGGCACGCGCCATACCGGTATTTTTTACTACTTCGCCAATAATATCACGTAATGATTTTTTGGTAAGCAACTCATTAATATAACCTACTTCTACCGGAACGTGCTGATTAAACAATACACGGCCAACAGTAGTGTCAATAATTTTATTTACAATGCTGCCATCTCTTTCCTTAACCAATGCTTTAACCTTTATAAAGGCATGCAGGTCAAGTTTACGCTCGTTATAAGCAATAATTACTTCTTCAGCAGAGTAGAAAGTTAAGCCTTCGCCTTTTATAACACGGTCAGCATCTGTTTTACGGCCTTTGGTTATATAGTACAAACCAAGCACCATGTCCTGTGACGGAACGGTAATAGGTGTTCCGTTAGCAGGGTTTAAGATATTGTGCGAAGCCAGCATTAAAACCTGGGCTTCCAAAATTGCCGCGTTACCCAGGGGTACGTGAACGGCCATCTGGTCACCGTCAAAATCCGCGTTAAAAGCGGTACAGGTTAACGGGTGCAACTGTATAGCTTTGCCTTCCACCAGTTTCGGCTGGAACGACTGTATACCTAAACGGTGCAGTGTAGGCGCACGGTTTAATAATACCGGGTGGCCTTTTAATACGTTTTCCAATATATCCCAAACTAACGGGTCTTTACGGTCAACGATCTTTTTGGCAGATTTTACTGTTTTAACCACACCACGCTCGATCATCTTGCGGATGATAAATGGTTTAAACAATTCGGCAGCCATATCTTTTGGTAAACCGCACTCGTGCAGTTTCAGGTTAGGGCCTACAACAATTACCGAACGGGCTGAATAATCCACACGTTTACCCAATAAGTTTTGACGGAAACGGCCTTGTTTACCTTTCAATATATCTGAAAGAGATTTCAAAGCACGGTTACCTTCGGTTTTAACCGCGTTTACTTTACGTGAGTTATCGAACAACGAATCTACAGCTTCCTGTAACATACGTTTTTCGTTACGCAAGATCACTTCCGGCGCTTTTATCTCGATCAAACGTTTTAAACGGTTATTACGGATAATTACACGACGGTAAAGATCGTTCAGATCTGATGTAGCAAAACGGCCGCCTTCCAAAGGCACTAACGGGCGCAGTTCGGGCGGGATAACCGGAACGATCTTAACGATCATCCATTCAGGGTTATTCTCGATCCTGGTTTTAGCGCCACGGAAAGCCTCAACAACCTGCAAACGTTTTAAAGCTTCGTTTTTACGTTGTTGTGAAGTTTCGGTAGCCGCCTGGTGGCGCAGACTGAATGATAATTCATCCAGGTCAATACGCTTCAATAATTCCTCTAAAGCTTCCGCACCCATTTTGGCTACAAATTTTTGAGGGTCTTTATCATCCAGGTACTGGTTTTCTTTTGGCAGGGTATCCAATATATCCAGGTATTCTTCTTCTGTCAGGAAATCCATTTTATTGATTCCGTCAGCTTCTTTAATACCCGCTTGAATAACTACATATCTTTCATAATAAATGATCAGATCGAGCCTTTTTGTAGGTAAGCCTAATAAGTAGCCAATTTTGTTTGGCAACGAACGGAAATACCAGATATGCGCAACCGGAACAACCAGGTTGATATGGCCCATGCGCTCGCGGCGTACTTTTTTCTCGGTTACTTCAACGCCGCAACGGTCACAAACGATACCCTTGTAACGGATACGTTTGTATTTACCGCAATGGCATTCGTAATCTTTAACGGGACCAAAAATACGTTCACAGAATAAACCGTCACGCTCAGGCTTGTAGGTCCTGTAGTTGATGGTTTCCGGTTTTAAAACTTCACCGCTTGAACGCTCCAGTATAGATTCAGGCGAAGCTAAACTGATGGTAATTGTGGTGAAATTACTTTTGATTTTATTATCCTTTTTATAAGACATAGTCTCCTTTGTTTTAAAAGTTGTAAAAGTTATAAAGGTTGTAGTTGTTGTAAAGGTTGTAACTATTAACGTTTACAACCCTTACAACCTCTACAACTTTTATTCTAACGTGATATCCAAACCTAAACCTCTTAATTCATGAACCAATACGTTGAATGATTCAGGAACTGATGGTGTTGGAAGGTTTTCACCTTTAACAATAGCCTCGTAGGTTTTGGCACGGCCGATAACATCATCCGATTTAACGGTCAATATTTCCTGCAGTATGTTTGATGCGCCAAATGCTTCAAGCGCCCAAACTTCCATTTCACCAAAACGCTGACCACCAAACTGGGCTTTACCACCCAATGGCTGTTGTGTAATTAATGAGTATGGCCCTATTGAACGCGCGTGCATCTTATCATCAACCATGTGACCTAATTTCAGCATGTAGATAATACCTACAGTAGTTTGCTGGTCAAAGCGGTCGCCGGTTAAACCATTGTATAAATAGGTACGGCCCGATTCAGGCAAGTTGGCTTTTTTAACCCACTCTTCCACTTCATCATGGCTTGCACCATCAAAAATTGGCGTAGCAAATTTAATGCCCAGCTCTTTACCGGCCCACCCCAATACAGTTTCATATATCTGGCCCAGGTTCATACGTGAAGGTACACCCAGCGGGTTCAACACAATATCAACCGGTGTTCCGTCTTCAAGGAAAGGCATATCCTCGTCACGTACAATACGAGCAACAATACCTTTATTACCATGACGGCCTGCCATTTTATCACCTACTTTAAGCTTACGCTTTTTAGCGATGTAAACTTTGGCCATTTGTACAATACCTGACGGCAGTTCATCGCCCACACTGATAGCGAATTTATCGCGGCGATAAGCGCCTAACTCTTCATTAACTTTAATGTTGTAGTTATGAAGCAAGGTTTTTATCTGGTCGTTCTTATCATCATCAGTTGTCCATTTTGTTGGGTTGATGTTTTCGTAGCTAAGTTCGGTCAGTATTTTTTGAGTGAACTTAACACCTTTAGGCACATGAAGTTCTTTGTAAACGTTAAATACACCTTGTGATGTTTTTCCGTTCACAATCTCAAATAACTTTTCAATCAAAGTATTTTTAAGATCTTTTACCGCTTTATCATGCTTGGTATCCAGTTTTTCTAACTGTGCCTTTTCTTCGGCCTTGGTAGTTTTCTTGGCGCGTGAAAATAATTTGGTATCAATAACCACACCCGCGATAGACGGCGGAGTTTTTAATGACGCGTCTTTAACATCACCTGCTTTATCGCCAAATATAGCGCGTAACAGTTTTTCTTCCGGTGAGGGGTCAGATTCGCCTTTCGGGGTTATCTTACCTATCAGGATATCGCCTTCCTTAACTTCGGCGCCTACACGGATAATTCCGTCTTCGTCCAAATCCTTGGTAGCTTCTTCTGATACGTTAGGGATATCCGGTGTCAATTCTTCCTCGCCACGTTTGGTATCGCGTACTTCCAATTCAAACTCTTCAACGTGAAGAGAAGTGAAAATATCCTGCGAAACCACGCGCTCAGAAATTACGATCGCATCCTCAAAGTTATAACCTTGCCACGGCATGAACGCCACTTTTAAGTTACGTCCTAAGGCAAGTTCACCATTTTGGGTAGCATAACCTTCACAAAGCACTTGTCCCTTTGTAACGCGTTCGCCTTTTTTAACAATAGGCTTAAGGTTAATGGTGGTGCTTTGGTTGGTTTTCTTGAACTTGGTTAATATATAGCTCCTGGTATCACCGTCGAAAGAGATCAAACGGTCCATTTCGTTACGGTCATATTTTATCCTTATTTCGGTAGCATCCACATATTCAACTATACCATCGCCTTCGGCATTGATCAACGTACGTGAATCTTTTGCCACACGGCCTTCCAAACCTGTACCTACAATTGGCGCTTCAGGGCGCAATAATGGCACGGCCTGGCGCTGCATGTTCGATCCCATCAATGCACGGTTAGCATCATCATGTTCCAAAAACGGAATTAATGAAGCCGCGATTGAAGTGATCTGGTTAGGCGCAATGTCCATCAGGTCCAGCTTGTCCGGATCAATGATCGGGAAGTCACCTTCAAAACGTGCTTTAACCTTTGGTAATGCAAATACACCCTTATCATCATAATGTGCGTTGGCTTGCCCAATGGTTTTACCATCTTCGTCCTCGGCTGATAAGTATATTACATCTTCCTGAACCTGTACTTTACCGTCAATCACACGTTTGTATGGTGTTTCGATAAAGCCTAAGTTGTTGATCTTGGCATGTACGCAAAGCGATGATATCAAACCAATGTTCGGTCCTTCCGGTGTTTCAATAGTACACAACCTGCCGTAGTGGGTATAGTGTACGTCACGGACTTCGAAACCGGCACGCTCACGCGATAAACCACCGGGCCCTAAGGCTGACAGACGACGCTTGTGCGTGATCTCTGCCAGTGGATTGGTTTGGTCCATAAACTGTGATAACTGGTTTGTTCCGAAGAACGAGTTGATCACAGATGAAAGTGTACGCGCGTTAATTAAGTCGGTAGGTGTAAACACTTCGTTATCACGGATGTTCATACGCTCGCGGATAGTACGTGCCATACGGGCTAAACCAACACCAAACTGGGCATATAACTGCTCGCCTACGGTACGCACACGACGGTTTGACAAGTGATCAATATCATCTACCTCAGCTTTTGAGTTGATCAGTTTGATCAGGTATTTTACTATCGCGATAATATCCTGCTTGGTTAAAACTTTAGTCTCGTCTGATGTTGTCAGCTTTAACTTACGGTTGATGCGGTAACGGCCCACATCGCCCAGGTCATATCTTTTATCAGAAAAGAATAAACGATCAATGATACCACGCGCTGTTTCTTCATCAGGTGGTTCAGCATTACGTAATTGACGGTAGATATGCTCAACCGCTTCTTTTTCTGAATTTGAAGTATCTTTTTGTAAAGTATTATATATAATGGTATAATCGCCGCTGGTTGAAGCATCTTCCTTGTTAAGGATAATGGTTTTTACGCCAGCGTCAATGATCATATCAATATGGTCATCTTCAAGCATGGTTTCACGCTCAAGAATGATCTCGTTACGGTCGATAGAAACAACTTCGCCGGTATCTTCGTCCACAAAGTCTTCAACCCATTTCTTTAAAACCCTTGCAGCCAGCTTGCGGCCAATAAATTTTTTAAGACCTGATTTGCTAACTTTTACTTCATCAGCCAGTTCAAATAACTCTAATATATCTTTATCAGAGTCATAACCAATGGCGCGAAGCAGGGTAGTTACCGGGAATTTCTTTTTACGGTCAATGTAAGCATACATCACGTTGTTAACGTCTGTCGCAAACTCTATCCACGATCCCTTGAAAGGAATTACACGGGCCGAGTACAATTTTGTGCCGTTAGTGTGGCGGCTCTGTCCGAAGAATACGCCCGGAGAACGGTGTAACTGCGATACAATTACGCGTTCGGCGCCGTTTATAACGAAAGTACCTTTAGGTGTCATGTATGGGATAGTCCCCAGATACACATCCTGTACGATCGTTTCAAAATCTTCGTGCTCGGCATCGTTACATGATAAGCGAAGCTTTGCTTTTAAAGGCACACTGTAAGTTAACCCGCGTTCAATACACTCGCGTATATCATAACGTGGCGGATCAATAAAATAATCAAGAAACTCTAAAACAAAGATGTTTCTTGAATCTGAAATTGGAAAGTTTTCGGCAAACACTTTAAACAGCCCTTCTTTATAACGGTTGTCTGAAGTAGTTTCCAATTGAAAAAATTCCTGGAAAGATTGCAACTGCACATCCAGAAAATCCGGGTAATCAAGTACCTTTCTACTGGTTGCAAAGTTTACTCTTTGATTGATTTTGTTTGCCAAGGTATTATAATTTTAGTTTATTAATAAACTGATGTAGACGTGTGTGAGTTATAAGTTTTGAGTGGTGAGTAATAAGTTAAATGTATATAAAGACAAACTCATCACTCAATACTCACGACTCGATACTCCTATCTGGTCATTATAAACGGCAATAGACCCCGACCAAAAAAGGCCGGAGTCTGATGCTATTTAGGGTAGTATGGTTAACTTATTTAACCTCAACTACTGCTCCCGCTTCTTCTAATTGTTTTTTCAAAGATTCGGCTTCTTCTTTAGTAACACCTGTTTTTACTTCTTTAGGTGCCGCGTCAACAAGATCCTTTGCTTCTTTCAAACCAAGACCGGTTAAATCTTTAACTAATTTTACAACAGCTAACTTAGCGCCACCTGCTTCTTTCAGGATAACGTCAAATGCTGTTTGAACTGCAGCCTCAGCAGGAGCGTCATCGCCACCGCCGGTAGCAGGTGCAGCAACTGCAACCGCAGCAGCAGCAGGCTCTATACCATACTCGTCTTTTAAGATCTGAGCTAATTCGTTTACTTCTTTTACTGTTAAGTTTACCAACTGTTCAGCAAACGCTTTTAAATCCGCCATTTTATTTTAATTTTTACTTTAGTGCTTTTTGTTTGTTAAAATCGAACTTTAAGGTGTCCGTTAACCTCTTTCCTGTAATGTTTTTACAACGCCTGCCAGTATATTTCCGCCTGATTGTAATGCTGAAATAACGTTTTTGGCCGGTGACTGCAGTAATCCGATGATCTCTCCGATCAGTTGTTCCTTTGATTTTAAATTTATCAAAGTATCAATCTGGTTATCGCCAATAAATATGGCCGAATCAATGTATGCTGCTTTTAAAATTGGTTTTTCACCTTTTTTCCTTAACTGTTTGATCAGCTTTGCCGGGGCAGTTGCTGATTTTGAGAAAAGGATTGATGAAGACCCTTTTAATACATCATAAATTGGGGAGTAGTCACCTTCGGCAGCTTCCATCGCTTTTTTGATCAAGCTATTTTTCGCTACCTGCATCGTAATGTCGCTTTCGAAACATTGACGACGAATGTTGTTGATCTTGGCAACCGTTAAATTTGAAGTATCAGTAATATAAAAATTACCGTACTCTTTCATTTGTTCAGTAAGGGCAAGAACAAGGTCGTGTTTTTCTTCTTTATTCATGATTAGATCCCCGCTACTGTTTTGGTTTCAATTTCAATTCCAGGTGACATAGTTGAAGAGATATGAATACTCTTGAAATATGTTCCTTTAGCTGATGATGGTTTTAATTTTGAAATTACCTGGATGATCTCCATCGCATTTTCATAAATTTTATCAGCAGTAAAGGATGCTTTTCCTATTGAGGCATGGATGATACCGGTTTTATCAACCTTGAAATCGATCTTACCACCTTTTACCTCGGTCACAGCTTTACCAACTTCGGTAGTTACTGTTCCTGATTTAGGGTTAGGCATGAGGTTACGCGGACCGAGAATACGACCCAAACGACCTACCTTAGCCATAACACTTGGCATAGTGATGATAATATCAACATCAGTCCACCCACCTTCAATTTTGGCAATATAATCATCCAATCCTACAAAATCTGCACCTGCATCCTTTGCTTCCTGCTCTTTGTCAGGTGTGCAAAGCACTAAAACACGTACAGTTTTGCCGGTTCCATGAGGCAATGTTGCAATACCGCGCACCATTTGATTGGCTTTACGGGGGTCAACACCTAAACGAACATCAATATCAACAGATGAATCAAACTTGGTATTGGTTAAATCTTTAACCAATGATGATGCATCCTGTAATGTGTATGCTTTATTAGCCTCAATTTTGGAGAGTGCCACTTTTTGATTTTTTGTTAATCTAGCCACTGTCTTAAACTGATTTGTATAAATTCTGTTAATTTGTGATCGGAGATTAGTGATTAGTGATTAGAGGTTAGTAAACCCCGACATCGGAAATCAGAAATCCAAAATCACGTTAGTTCCAGGGAGCCGTACCTGATACGGTGATCCCCATACTGCGAGCCGTTCCGGCTACCATCTTCATGGCTGATTCAACTGTGAACGCGTTCAAATCAGTCATTTTATCTTTGGCTATAGCCTCAACCTGGCCCCAGTTTACACTGGAAACCTTTTTACGGTTTGGCTCGGCCGAACCACTCTTTAAACCGGTAGCTTCTAATAACTGGATAGCAACGGGAGGGGTTTTGATGATAAAATCGAAAGACTTGTCGACATAAACAGTAATAACTACAGGCAGCACTTTACCAGGCTTATCCTGGGTACGCGCGTTGAACTGTTTGCAAAACTCCATAATATTCACACCTTTTGCACCCAATGCAGGGCCAATTGGAGGAGATGGATTTGCAGCACCGCCCTTCACTTGCAGTTTCACCATCGCACCGACTTCTTTTGCCATTTTTGTTTATTTTATTTATTAGTACTCAATGTTAATAAGTGGAAGCAAAGTAACATTTGTCTTTGTGAGTGGTGAGTTGTGAATGGTGAGTGTTTACTCATCATCTTTCAAAACATTCACCCGTTAATATTTTTGTATCAGTTTGCGGCTTCTATTCACTACTCACCATTCACCGCTCACTAATCTACTCTTTCTCAACCTGCATGTAATTCAATTCAAGCGGCGTACGGCGCCCGAATATCTTTACCATAACTTTTAATTTCTTCTTCTCTTCGTTAACCTCTTCAATTACCCCGCTAAAACCATTGAATGGGCCGTCCATCACTTTTACATTTTCGCCTACATAATAAGGCACGTTCATGGTTTCGCCCTGGGCGCTCATTTCGTCAACCTTACCTAAAATACGGTTAACTTCTGCCTGGCGTAAAGGGATAGCGTTACCCTGCTTATCGCCTAAAAAGCCGATTACACTGTTAACATTTTTTATAACGTGTTCAATCTCGCCGTTTAAATTGGCTTCCATCAATACATAGCCGGGGAAGAAATTACGTTCTTTAGCAATTTTCTTTCCGTCGCGCATCTGGTAATATTTTTCGGTTGGTATTAATACCTGCGGTACCAAATGTGTAGCGCCTAAACGATTAATTTCAGCATCTATATATTGCTTTACCTTTTTTTCTTTACCGCTGATGGCCCTTACTACGTACCATTTTAATTGATCACTCATCTCTGTATATAAATATTAAGTAAGTGAACTATAAAATTTATCAAGTATATAGTATATACTTTTGTCCATAGCAAATATTACCATGGCAATAATTATTGCCGCTATTAATACTAAAACCGCGCTGTTTTGCAATTCTCTCCAGGTTGGCCAGGTAACCTTCTGGGTCAACTCTATATAAGACTCTTTAATATATTCACTTACGTTAGCCATTTTCTATTTGCTATAACATTTGTATAAGCACGGGAACAAGGATTCGAACCCTGATCAAAGGTTTTGGAGACCTCTATTCTACCGTTGAACTATTCCCGTGTATCCCTAAGCCCTAAATCCCTAAAGGGACTTTGCTTTTTATACTAACAAAGTACTTAGCTAAAATAGCTAAGTACTTCGCCTAAATTAACCTTACCTTATTCTCCGCCAACAGGCGGATTAGGGGGCCTTATTTCAATATTTCAGTTACCTGGCCTGCACCTACAGTCCTGCCACCTTCACGGATAGCGAAACGTAAGCCTTTTTCCATCGCGATAGCGTTAATCAGCTTTACAGTGATGGTAACGTTATCACCAGGCATAACCATTTCTACACCTTCGGCCAGTGAAATTTCACCGGTTACGTCAGTTGTACGGAAATAGAATTGCGGACGGTATTTGTTAAAGAATGGCGTGTGACGGCCACCTTCTGCTTTTGACAATACGTAAACTTCGGCCTTGAAATCAGTGTGCGGGGTTACTGAACCTGGTTTGCAAATAACCATACCACGACGGATATCAGTTTTTTCAATACCACGTAATAATAAACCTACGTTATCGCCTGCTTCGCCGCGGTCAAGGATCTTGCGGAACATTTCAACACCTGTTACGGTTGATTTTAAGTTCTCGGCACCCATACCTAATATATCTACCTGCTCGCCCGAGTTAATTACACCACGCTCGATACGGCCGGTTGCAACAGTACCACGACCGGTGATCGAGAATACATCTTCAACAGGCATAAGGAAAGGCAACTCAGTTAAACGCGGAGGAATAGGGATGTTGTTATCAACGGCATCCATCAATTCCATAATTTTTCCAACCCATTTCGGATCGCCGTTAAGGCCCCCCAAAGCAGAACCTTGAATTACAGGGATATCATCGCCAGGATATTCGTAGAATGATAATAATTCGCGGATTTCCATTTCAACAAGCTCCAATAATTCAGGATCATCAACCATGTCAACTTTATTCATAAACACAACCAATGAAGGCACACCTACCTGGCGGGCCAACAAAATGTGCTCACGTGTTTGAGGCATAGGGCCATCGGTAGCAGCAACCACAATGATCGCGCCGTCCATTTGAGCTGCACCGGTAACCATGTTTTTCACATAATCCGCGTGACCTGGACAGTCAACGTGGGCGTAGTGACGGGTAGCGGTTGAATACTCAACGTGTGCTGTATTAATAGTAATACCACGTTCTTTTTCTTCAGGAGCTGAATCGATTGAATCGAATGAACGAGCTTCTGAAAACCCTTTATCAGCCAATACTTTTGTAATAGCTGCGGTAAGGGTTGTTTTTCCGTGGTCAACGTGACCGATTGTACCGATGTTTAAGTGCGGTTTACTGCGGTCAAACTTTTCTTTTGCCATGATTTATAATGTTTGTAGGTTAATTTATATTTAAAATTGTTATTGTATGCGTATTATAATTTTGAGCCAACAATGGGATTTGAACCCATGACCTCTTCCTTACCAAGGAAGTGCTCTACCACTGAGCTACGTCGGCTTTTTTTGTTAGCTCATTGGTTCACTTGTATCATTAGTTCATTAGTACCTTGCGGCTGGTTACCAATGAACCATTGAACCAATTAACTATTGAACCATCCGAGCGGAAGACGAGGTTCGAACTCGCGACCTATAGCTTGGAAGGCTATCGCTCTACCAACTGAGCTACTTCCGCTTTTTAATCAGTTTGCAGTTGGCGGTGTGCAGTTGGCAGTTTTTAACTGCTAACTGGCAACTGCCTGCTGCTAACTCCCTTAGTGGGGGGAGAAGGATTCGAACCTTCGTAGCCGAAGCAACGGATTTACAGTCCGTCCCATTTGACCGCTCTGGTATCCCCCCGTAGTTTAATTATTGATTGACTGAATGTGACAATGAGTGAATACATTCACTCATTCAATAACTCACTCATTCACTAATTGAACTGAGCCTCCTATCGGGATCGAACCAATGACCTACTGATTACAAGTCAGTCGCTCTACCAGCTGAGCTAAGGAGGCTTAATATTTATCCTTCTTTTTTCTCTGCCGGCTTTGTTACAGCCGAGCGGAATTATCGGTTAAATTAATCAAGTTTTATTTTAAAGAACCACCCGCTTCCTGTAAGGACATGCCTTTCCGAAAGGGATTGCAAATTTACAAATAAATAACGCTGTACAAAATTTTTTATCAAAAAAAAAATTAGGGGTTTTTGAGGGTGGATTTTGGGGGACTTTTGGGTGTGATTTCAACACTTTATTCCCGTTTTGTTATACGAGGAGCGGCGTTGGATATGATGGGGAGACGTGGCAATCTATACATGGCAGGTTTGCGTCGTGTAAGTAAATTGTTTATTATTGAGAAACCGCTGCTGTTGCTGACGCGGATTAGGGCCAGATGGGGGATTTTTCAGGTCTTTAATGGCTCAACAATTTTCAATACGTATTCACTCCCTTCTCTAAAAGCATTACTTCTTACCAGGGTATCGTGTATATGTTCTTTATCTTCCCCTGCAAGTGTATCACTGAAAAGCTGTGCCCTAATAAGCATACGTATATAGGTATCTGTGTTTTTTTGACGTGTAAATAACCTTAATGCCCCTATATAATCTTCCCGGAAAACTGTTGGGATAATGATCTTTGTCTGTCCTGTTTTAACCAGTTCAGCATTCATCATAATTCTCGCCATCCTGCCGTTTCCATCCGCAAATGGATGCACTTCGCTAACAAAAAACATCATATAAGCTGCTTTAGCAAAGGGGTGTTGTAAAGCGCGGTAAAAATCAAACCCTGCATGAAGTGTTCCCCTCACTAATTCATGGCCGACAAATTCAGTATCTCCTGCATGGTTGTTTTGTGTTTTAAACTGCCCGGGACTTTTTGAAGGGCGGGCAGCAAGCATCATTTGATGACGATATTTTAATATACGTATCAATTCTTCGGGTGTTGATGGGGTTATCTGCATTTCTTCCCGGCTGCTCACCAGGTGATAAGTTCCCAATATATCATGTGAATCCTCATCACGCGAAAGCATCGGCTCTCCTGTTTCTATGATCCTTTGAGCATCTTCCAGTTTAAACTTTGTTCCCTCAATAAAATTTGAAAAGTAAGCTTCATAAAATGCAAAATTACGAAATGCTTTCGGCGATACGTTGGCATCAGGAAAATAAGCGAATACCTGTTGCTGAAGCTGTATAAACAATTTTTCAAAAAGTGAAACGCGGGATGAATCGTAAGGATTTCCAAACGCCCGAGCAATAGCTACAGGCGACGATAACACACCGGTGGACTTGGTATTAAGTAATGCGCCAATTATTTTATCCAGCCTGATAAACTCTTTTTGCATGTTTAGTTCGCCGGCAATTTGCCTGGCTTTGTCCCGAAGTTCATTAAGCCCGTCTTCTCCCCTGATTTGAACAATCTTTTCTAATTTTTCCTCTAATTCCGGCAAAGGCAATGTTTTTGAATCAGGTCCTGTTTTTCGTGATTCCTGGAGATTTTCCAGTATGGCGCGTTCCTGCCCGCTGACGTTCAAGGATGCCGTAAACGGATAATCGCCTTCTATCATGGGTTTACCTTTCATAATATTTAAGGTTAGACCCGGCAGTTTGACCTTGCGTTCAAATGTATAGGTCAGGAATAGATTTTCGCTGGATGTGGGCTTAAATTCCAGCGCCGACCTATGGCTAAGTTGAATCCCCGGGTAGAGATGCCCTATAATTTTAAACGCATTACGCCTTATTATTTTTGCCGGATCTTCAGTTAAATCAGGTGTAAATATTTTTGGCGCGATCTTAATTAATTTACCTTCATGGTATAGTTTAGATATGGCCCGGCTAAGACCGGGGGTACTGGAAGAAAAAATAATTTCCTGCAAGTGTAAAGGGATGAGCCTATCCATAATCCTGATTTAGTAGAATATTTAATGCTAAGTTACCCTAATTCTCTAAATGTGCAAAAATTTGAGGGTAATTGACATATAATTGCAAATTATTAAGGTTAATTATTGTGGATTAAAAACCTCAAATAAAATTTTTATTTTTGATCCTCGAAATAACAGGTTTTGGTTGAGCAAATACTCATCAAAAAAATCGGCGGGCAAAGCCCGCCGATCCTTACTCAATTTTATGAGCGCTTTATATTAAAACTCGTCCTCTATTGAGGCTAAAACCGCTTTTTTTACTTGCTGGGCGGCTATCTCATTCCTTCGTTTATGTTTGTCGATTTGCTTGCGCAGGCTTTCTACGCATAGGTCTGTAGCTTCTTCAAAGCTTTTGCATTGCTCTTTGGCAAATATTTGGTTACCGGGCAGCATCAATTTTATTTCCGTTATCTTATTGGCTTCATCTTCCACCTTCTCTAAACGCAGGTAAACCTCGCCGTTTATAATGTTATCATAAAAGGTGTCCAACTTATCAACCTTTTTCTGGATAAATTCCAATAATCCCTTGTCTGCATTAAAATGAATTGATTGCACTGTAATTTTCATGATTCCTCCTTGTTATGCCTTTGGATGGGCTTGTTTATAAATAGACTTTAGTCTTTCGACCGAATTATGCGTATAGATTTGGGTGGCGCTTAAATTGGCATGGCCCAGCAATTCTTTAATTGCATTTAAGTCGGCACCATTATTTAATAAGCTGGTTGCAAAGGTATGCCTCAACACGTGGGGGCTCCTTTTATTTTGGGTGGATATGTGAGATAAGTATTTCTGCACTATTAAATAAATAAGCTTCGGATACGCATCCGCTCCTTTATTGGTAACGATTAATGTTAACGAATTGTTACTAAAATTCTCACTTTTCTTTAAACCGCTGTAGGTCAGCAGTAAGTTTTTCAGTTCGTTATTTAAAGGGATGATGCGTTGCTTGTTGCGCTTGCCTAAAACCTTTACGGTGCCTTCATAAACGTTAATATCCGGCTCCTTAACGCCTAATAATTCAGACAAACGCATGCCGGTGCCGAACAGCATTTCAACCACCAGTCTGTCGCGAAGGCCGCTGAAATCGTCGCTAAAAACTACATTATCGTCCAGCATTTGCGTGAGTTTGGCTTCTTCGACTACTACCGGCAGGTTTTTGGGGACTTTCGGCGCGATGATCTTTGAAGCAGGGTTAATTGTTATCAGGCCCTCCTGCAATAAAAACTTAAAGTATTTGCGCAACGTGGCAATTTTGCGGTTGATGGAACGGGCGGTAAGGCTTTGGTTCATCATCTCTACCATCCAGTTGCGTATCTGGTAATGGGTAATTTCGGACGGATGGACGATAGTTTGATCGGGATGGTTTAGAAAATGGACAAACTGGTCCAGGTCGCTCCGGTATGCAGATACGGTATGGGGTGAGTATCGTTTTTCGAATTTGATGTATTGGATGAACTTGTCTAAAAACATAAAAACTATTTATACACCATTGGAATAATGAATGTACAAATAGTTTTTTATATGCTGTCAAGAAAATCTGAAAATTTCTTTTTTTCAAGAAATTAAACAGTAGGTTCAAGGT